>JAABUN010002414.1_pt1 | contig 33460 bp, 26 predicted proteins | sample 5559311 | NCBI WGS metagenome assembly JAABUN01 (sample SAMN10711877, study PRJNA513370) | rock metagenome | isolation source: Antarctica rocks | place: Antarctica: Victoria Land, Siegfried Peak sud | reverse complement strand
CCGGCTACGAGGTCCGGTACGTGCCCGTGGCCCAGATCGTGCACCGCTGGCAGCGGGTGACTCGATCGGCGCCCTTCGGACGCAAGAGCTTTCGACAGCTGCAGGACTTCTACTACCTGCAGTGGAAGCACCGGGGGCTCCGCCGCGATCCCCGCCTCGCTGCGGCGAACGGGTAGGTCGTGCCCCCGGACGCGCAACCCGAGCTCTCGGTTGTGATCGTCGCCTGGCGCTCGCGCGACGACGTGCTTCGCTGCCTGGAGTCCCTTCGCACCGATGCCGGCGTGTCCTACGAGCCGATCGTGGTGGACGATGGATCGGGCGACGGTACGCCGGAGGCGGTTCGAGACCAGCACCCGGAGGCCCGCCTGATCGCCAAGCCCGTGAACGAGGGGCTCGTGGCCGGTCGCAATGCCGCCCTGCCGCTGATACGCGGGCGCCTGGTGCTGATGCTCGACGCGGACACGATCATCCGTCCCGGCGCCATCCCGGCCCTCGCCCGAGCGCTCGACGCGAATCCCGGGGTCGGGCTCGTCGGTCCGAAGCTCGTGGACGCCGGCAACGAGCTCCACCTGTCCTGCCGACGCTACCCGGCGCTCAGGCTGCCGCTGTTGCGCCGTGGCCCATACGCGCGCCTGCGCGACGACCCCCCCGTGCACCGGCGCCACATGATGAAGGACTACGCGCACGATCACGAACGACCGGTCGCCTGGGTCCAGGGCGCGGCCCAGATGTGGCGGGCGGACCTTCCCGGGATCATCGGCGAGTACGACCGGCGGGTGTCCTCCTACGGGGGCGAGGACATGGACTGGTGCTTCCGGGTCTGGGGCGTAGGTATGGAGGTGCGGTACGTGCCGGAGGCCGAGATCGTGCACGTGTGGCAGCAGATGACGCGCCGCTCCCTGTACGGGCGCAAGAGCTGGCGCGCCCTGAGTGACTTCTACTACCTCCAGTGGAAGCATCGCTCGCTGCGGCGCAGCCCGCGCATGGCCGCCGCCAACGCCTAGATCAAACATCTAGCCGCCGCCGGCGACTGCCGGCCCACCCCGTGTGGGCTCGGCTCCTGGCCATGCGTCCAGGATCCGCCGTTTTGTATGGCCTAGCCGGCCCCAGAAGCCGACACTCGTCCTGATGAGCACGGATGCCGTCATCTTCCGCACGCGAGCGCGCGCGTTCGCGGGCACGCTGCTCGCCCTGACGGCCTGCCTGGGTGTGTCCGCCGGCCGCGCGGCGGCCGTCGAGCCCGGCTTCGTCACGGACATGACGTGGTACACGAGCCACGCCGAGCAAGATCGCACCGCCGCCGGGCTCAAGGACAGCGGATCGCGCATGGTGCGGCTGAGCATCAGCTGGCGCGACGCCGAGCCTACGCGTGGCTCCTACAACGACTGGTGGCTCGAGGAGTACGACGGCGCCATCGCGCGCGCCGGCGCCGCCGGGCAGCGGGTGCTGGTCATGCTCAACGAGACTCCGGCGTGGGCTTCCGCCTCGGGCGCGGAGTACGCACCGCCGCGCGACCCGGCGGACTTCGCCCGGTTCGCCAGGTTCATCGCCGAGCGCTACGCCGGCAAGGGCGTGGAGGGGTACGAGATCTGGAACGAGCCCAACTTCGATCGGTTCTGGACCACGGGCCCCGACGCCGCCGAGTACTCGCGCCTGCTTAAGGCCTCCTATCCGGCAGTCAAGGCCGGGGACCCTCAGGCCAAGGTCGTCTTCGCCGGCACGTCCACCAACGACTGGCGCTTCATCGAGGCCGCCTACGCGGCCGGTGCCAAGGGCAACTTCGACGTGATGGCGACCCATCCCTACAGCTGCACTCGCGGCCCCGAGCACGTCGAGCGCGAGCCGGGCGGCCGGATGCGCAAGGACTCGTTCCTCGCCTATCGCGAGATTCGCGCCTCGATGATCGAACGTGGCGACGCCAAGCCGATCTGGTTCACCGAATGGGGTTGGAGCACGGCCTCGGGCGGATGTGGCGTGAGCGCGGCCGAGCAGGCCGTGAACATCACCCGTGCTCTCGAGCTCGCCTCGAGCGACCCCTACGTCGAGGTCGCCCTCTACTACAACTACCGCAACAACTACTGGCAGAACGACGCCGACGACGTGGAAGCCCAGTTCGGCCTCACCCGGACCGACTTCAGCCGCAAGCCGGCCTACGCCGCCTTCAAGGCCTTCGCCACCGCGCCCCGCCCGGAGGTCCCGAGCCGGCCGGGGACCGACGACACGAGCATGGCCGCGCCGGACGGCCAGCCCGCAGCGAGCGACCCCGGCTCGACTCAGCCCACGACGTCCGAGGTGACGGCGCCCACGAGCGCGCGTCCCGTGACGCTGCGCATCCGACCCGGCGCGCAGGGTCGCCGCTATGTGACGGCGGCCGGGACGCTCACCGGCGCGGCCACCGGCACGGTGAAGCTCACCGCCTTCTACTCGCGCGCCAACGCAGAGCGCTACACCCGGGTGGCAAGCCGCTGGGTGGTCGTTCGCCGTGGGACCTTCAAGGCCAACGTGTCCCGCTTCCGCCGAGGGCGCTGGCGCGTGCTCGCCTCCCTTCGTGGCACCCCGTCAGCGGTGCAGGCTCGACAGTTCCGGCTCGAGGACGGGGCAGGCGGCGACCCGCTGCCTCCCGGCCTATCGGACGACGGCCGACGCGCGCTGGGGGATGAGGCCGGACCTGTCGAGGACGGGACGGTCGAGGAGCAGGCCGTCGGAGAGGCCGATTTCACCGGTGACGGCATGGAGTCTCCGGGCGAGCTCGATTCCGGCGGCTACCTGCTCGAGGGCTCCCGCGACGCCGACGTCGCCGATCTTCAGCATGCACTCGATGAGGCGGGACACCCGCTCGAGGCCGACGGCGCGTTCGGCGACGAGACCGACGCCGCGGTACGGGCCTTCCAGCGCAGCGAGGGCCTCGTGGTGGACGGGGTGGTGGGGCGCCAGACGATGGCGGCGCTCGAGCGCCACGGCGCGCGCTAGGGCTGGCCGCCCCCGCACGGGTCACTCCAGCTTCAACTTCACCTCCCGCGCCACCGCGCCACCCGGCGCGAGTACGGCCAGGGTGGTCGGGGTCCCGGTGGGCGAGTCGGTGCCGACGGCCTCGCAGTAGCTCGCCAGCGTGTTGTCGATGGGTCGATCGTTGACGGCCACGATCAACTCGCCCGCGCGCAGCTCCTGGTCGGCGGCGCCGGTGCCCGCCACGGCCTGGTCGATGAGCAGCCCCGGCGGCAACTCTTTCTCACGCAGCTCCGCCGGAGTCGGATAGTCGAAGCTCAGCCCCGTCCAGGCGAGCGAACGTCCCTCCCGGAGGGTGGCGGCCACCTCCTTCACACGGTCGACGCCGATCGCGTAGTTCTGGCCCTGGAGGATCCGGCCGTCGGGCGACACGCTGCGCCCTGCAGAGTTAACCCCGATCAGCCGTCCCTCGAGATCGAGCAGCGGCCCCCCCGAGTTGCCGGGGTTGATCGCCGCGTCGGTCTGGACCACGTTCGGGTAGCGAGGGATGTCGAGAGCGGGCTCGCGGTAGTCCGTGCGGGCCACCGACACCACCCCCGTGGTGGAGGTCAGCTTGGCCTCCGCCGAAGCGGCGCGGGGATAGCCGATGGCCACCACGGTCTCCCCCAGGTCCAGAGACCTCTGATCGCCGAGAGGCAGGGTCTCGAGTCCCGAGCGGTCGGCAACCCTCAGGAGGGCCAGGTCCTCGCACGGCGCAAGCCCCACGATCGCGGCCTCTCGACCCTCACCCTGCACCCCCACCCGAAACGTGCTGCCACCGTCGACGACGTGGGCGTTGGTGATGACGAGTCCCTCCTTCGCGTCCAGCACCCACCCGGTGCCGTTGCCTGCGCGACGGTCGCCCTGCAGGGCTTCCACCTGAACGGTCGCCGGGCCCGCCGCCTTGACCACGTCCTGGACCGCCTGTCCTCCGGGTCCCGACTCACCCGGCGGCAGCACGCCGGTGGCGAAGAGGACGGCGACGAGGACGGCCAGGGCAATCGCCGCGCCGCTCAGGAGCGTCGCCCGCCGCACCGAGCGCTGCACGACCAACCGGTAGACGCCGGACTGGCTGATCGCTCGCGGCACGGCCCCGAGGATCGTGGCGGAACCCTCCTGCGCCGGTCCGTCCCGCGACGACCCCAGCACGGTATCCCCGACCTGTATCTGCTCGCCGCCCGACAGCTCGGCCGAGGACACTCGCTCGCCGTTCACGTACGTTCCGTTGCCGGAGCCGAGGTCGCGCACGGTTAGCCGGCCGTCGGCGGCGGGGCGCAGCTCGGCATGGCGCCGGGACACGCGCCCGTCGGTCAGGGTGAGCTCGCAGTCCTCGCCGCGGCCGACGACCACCGGCGCGTCCTCGACCTGAATCGATTTTCCGGCGTCCTCGCCGGAGCGCACCGTCAGCCACATGCCCCCAAGGGTGGCAGGCGGACCCGGTTCGGGTCAGCTAAGGACGAGCTCCGGTCCGAGCAGGTCGCGAACCTTGTAGAGAACCTGCAGTGACGAGAACGGGGTGACGAGGCAGTCGTCGGCCCCCGCGGCGATCAGCGCCTGAAGATCCGCGCGGTTCTCGCGGGAGGCCACGGCCACGATCTTCGTGCGCGCGGTGGGGGGATCACGGCGCAGGGCGGTGCAGACCTCGACTGCCGACGGGCCCGACGTGGAGGAGTCGACGAACACGAGCGCGGGCGGCGCCTCCCGCCCGCGGCGCAGCGCGGCGGCGCCGTCGGCGGCCTCCACGACATCGAACCGGTCGGGCCCGAGCGTCGCTCGAACGAGAGCGCGGACCGTGGGGCCGGCGCCTGCCACGAGCACCTTCGTGGTGGGGCGCGCGGTCGGCTCCGCCGTCCGCGCGGGCTCCGCGACGTCGGGGCCGGCCTGCTCGGTCACCGCCTCGACCGCCTCGATCAGCTCGGAGCAGCTGGCGTAGCGGTCCGCGGGACGCTTGGCCAGCGCACGGGCCACCACCCCGTCGAGCTCCGGCGGCAGGTCGGGCTGCACCGCCGACAGGGGCTCCGGAGCCTCGTGCAGATGGGCGTAGATGACCGACACCTCAGAGTCCTTGTCGAACGGCACGCGGCCGGCAAGCGTGTGGTAGAGGACGCATCCGAGCGCGTAGACGTCGCTCCGCGCGTCCACGTCCGCGCCCTCGATCTGCTCGGGGGCCATGTAGTCGATGGTGCCCACGAACTGCCCGTGCCGCGTCAGGCTGCGCTCGGAGGAGATGCGCTTGGTGGCGCCGAAGTCGGTGAGGTAGCAGTGATTGCCCGCCATCAGGATGTTCTCGGGCTTCACGTCCCGGTGAACGATCCCGTGCGCGTGTGCGGCGTCCAGAGCCGAGGCCACCTGGGCCAGCAGGAACACGGCCTCGGGTGGCTCGAGCGCGCCGGCGCGTCGCAGCAGCCCCGCCAGGTCCGTCCCGTCCACGTACTGCATTGCGATGTAGAGCAGCCCGTCGGTCTCCCCTGCGTCGTAGACGGTGATGATGTTCGGATGGTTGATCGCGGCCGCCGTGCGCGACTCGCGCAGGAAGCGCTCCCGGAAGTCGTCACTCTGGGCAATGTCCGGCAGCAGGACCTTGAGCGCCACCCGCCGCGCGAGGTGAACGTGCTCGGCGCAGTAGACGACGCCCATGCCTCCACGGCCGGCCACGGCCTTGATGTCGTAGCCCCCCAGGTGCGTGCCGACCCGGAGATCCGAGGCGATGGGGGCGACCGCACCAGAGCCGGGATTGGTCTCCTGGCGGTGGACGTCCTGGTGTGAGCGTCTGGTCAACATCTACCCCTCTCGGTATCGACCCTCGCGCGCCCGGGCTTGAGGCAGTGCCGCGCGATCAGAAGGACCGGAGCGGCTCCTCCACGCTGTCGAGGAGCGCCTCGTGGTCGAGGGCGTCGAACGCCTCCACCACGTGCGGATCGAAGTGGTCTCCGCTCAGGCCCCTGATCTTGGCCACGGCATCCGCCAGGGGCCACGCCTCCTTGTAGGGGCGCGAGTGGGTGAGCGCGTCGAAGGAGTCGGCCACCGCGACGATGCGGCCGGAGATCGGGATGTAATCACCGTGCAGGCCCGATCCGTAGCCGCTGCCGTCCCAGCGCTCGTGGTGGGTAAGCGCTATCTCGGCCCCGAGCTGCATCAGTGCGCTTCGACCGCCTCCCAGGATCTCGGCGCCGATCGTCACATGACTCTTCATGACCTCGAACTCCTCTGGGCTCAGGCGGCCGGGCTTGAGCAGGATCGAGTCGGGCACCGCGAGCTTCCCGATGTCGTGCAGCGGAGCCGCCCGACGGATCAGGCCGACCGTCGCCTCGGGAAGGCCAAGTTCCCGGGCCGTGAGCGCCGACGCTCGTCCTATGCGCTCCGTGTGGTCGCGCGTCTCGTCGTCCCGGTACTCGGCCGCGAACGCGAGCCTCTCGAGGACCTCCAGGCGTGAGCCCTCGAGCTCGACCGTCCGCTCGCGCACCTCGCGCTCGAGCTCGCGGGTGTGGTTGCGCAGGTCGAGCTGCAACAGCCGGGTCTCGAGGAGGTTGGTGATCCGCAGGATGGTCTCAGCCGGATCGAACGGCTTGGTGAGGAAGTCCTTCGCTCCGAGCTCCAGTGCGCGCCTACGCGCCTCCTGGCTGATGTCGGCGGTCATGACGAGCACCGGAAGGCGCGTCGAGCCGCGGGTCCACGGCGTGAGCCGGCCGAGGATCTCGAAGCCGTCCATGCCCGGCATGTGGAGGTCGAGGATCACGAGGTCCGGGGCCCGCTGGGTGCAGAGGTCCACGACCTCGGAGGGCTTGGTGGTGCTGAACAGGTTCCGGAAGTCGGATACCTCGAGGAGGCCCTCCAGGGCCAGCACGTTGGCCGGTTGATCGTCGACGATCAGGATGCCCGCGCCCGTGATCCGGTCGGGCATCATGCGGCGGGACCGCTCGTGACGACCGGCTCCCTCTCCGGCGGAGCCTCCCGTTCGAGGGCGACGTAGGTGGCGGCGACCCCCAGGAGCGCGAACAGCGGCATGGAGACCTCCGAGAACAGCGTCACCTCCAAGAAGCTGTGGAGGGCGAGCGTCATCAGCCCGGCTCCCAGGCCGAGGCACACGGCTCGGCCCGCCGGGTCGCGGACCCGGCAGCCGCGATAGGTGGTGGTCACGGCGACGAACGAGAAGAACGCGAACGCGAGGATGCCGAGCAGCCCCTCCTCGGCGAGGATGTTGAGGTAGAGATTGGCGGCGTGCGGCGGGGTCAGCACCTGGCCCTGGTGCAGGAGCCGGCGTTGCGAGGCGTTGGCGAGCGTGGCGGGCAGCCGGGCGTAGCCGTTCTCGAAGTTGTTGAGCCCGACCCCGAGAAGGGGCCGCTGGGTGTAGATGTCGAGGGCCGAGCCCCAGAGGTCGGCTCGTATCGATACGTCGCCGCTGTTGCTCTCGTTCACGAAGCGCTCCTTGAGAAGCCCCGGGGCCAGGGCCGCGCCCACCAGGCCGACGCTCAGCGCCACCGCCACTGCGGCTCGCGGCTTGACGAAGGCAAGCCACACCAGCGATCCGAGCACCAACCCCAGCAGGGCTCCGCGGGTGTAGGACAGGACCAGGGCCGGCATGGCCAGAGCCAGGGCCGCTCCCGCCAGCCAGCGCATCCGCGTGGGCACGGCCCGCGTGACGAGCATCGTGGCCGCCAGCGGCATGAGCACGGCCAGGAAGCCGGCGTACTGGTTCGGGTGCCCGAATGATCCCTGCACGCGCTGGACGATCTCGCCGTCGGCCACGAAGCCGAGCTCGCTGAACTGGCCGAGCGCCTGCTGCACCATCCCCTGGCCCGAGGCAAGGAACAGGCCGGCGACCGCCCCGGCGGCCACGACGAGCAACTGCCCGCGGTCGCGGCAGATGAGCAGAACGGCGAAGAAGAGCGCCGCGGCCGTGATCAGCCCTCCGAGCTTGGTCAGCGAGGCGCTCGGCTCGAGAGCCTGCCCGGACGCCGCGAGTGAGGCCGCGACGAAGAGGGCCACCGCCCCGGCGAGCGGCCGGCGCCCGGTGGCGTCACGGCTGGAGACGATTGCCCCGTAGGCCACCATGCCGATCGCCAGCGCCGGGATCACCAGCCGCAGCGGCCGCCCCTGCTCTCCGAGATTCAGGTTGGTCCACGGAGCCAGCGCAAGCGCGATCGCCACCCCGTACTCGGGCCGACGGGCCACGAGAAAGCCGGCGGCGGCCAGGAGCAGGAGGCCGGGGAGAACCATCGGACCCGCGGCGTAGGCCGAGATCGGCCACAGGGTCGCGAGAGCCAGGCCCGCCAGGAACAGTCCGCTGTGGACCAGCCCGCGGCGGGCGGCCATCGCCGGAGGATCCGCCTAGACGCCGGCTGGGCGTCTAGGAGCCGGCGCCGGGGGTCCGTCGACCGGAGCACGGTAGTAGCCGTAGGTGTCCCCGCTTCCAACGGAGACGCGGTTCAGCACGACGCCGAGCACCTTGGCGCGGGCCTTGTCGAGCTGGTTGAGCCCGGCCTGAGCGGTCGAGCGCTTGGTCTTGCGGGTGTCGATCACGTAGAGGGCGCCGTCGGCCACCCGCACCATCACGGAGGAGTCGGCACCGACCGACATCGGAGGCGTATCGATCACGATCCGGTCGAAGTCGACGCGCAGATCCTCGATCAGCGCCCGCAGCCGCGCCGAGCCGAGCAGGGAGCTGGGGTTGGGGGGCAGCGGCCCGGCCCAGATCACGTGCAGCCCGGGCAGCCCCGGTTGGGGGGTCACGATGCTGTCCACGTCGGCCGCCCCCACCAGGTAGTTGGTGAGACCGGTGTCAGAGTGCTGGAGCCGCTCGCCGAGCATTGTGTTCCCGAGGCCCGGGCGCCGCAGATCCGCCTCGATCAGCACCACCCGCTCGCCGTCGGCGGCGGCGGCGAGGGCCAGCTGGCCGCAGACGGTGCTCTTCCCCTCCACGGGGCTCGGGCTGGTGACCAGCACGACCTGAGCCCGGCCCTCGTCGAAGAAGTCGATGTTGGTCTTGAGGAGGCGGAAGGCGTCGTTCATCTGGAGGCGGTCCTCGCCGTGCTTGCTCGCCATGTCCGGGATGCGCGCCATCACAGGTTCGTCGAGCACCACGTCGTCGTCCTCGGCCACCCGCAGGCGGTTGTCGATGCGGTCGCGCAACAGCACCACTCCGCCGGCGGTGAGCAGCGAGAGCAGCGCACCGAGGCCGATGTAGAGGGGTGGATTGGGCTTGGCCGCGCGAGGAGGAACGGCCGCCGGCTCGTTGACCGAGATCTTGGTCTGGGTCTCGCCCTTGGCGTACTGGCTTCCGACCCGGTCGACGAAGGCGTCCGCGTAGGTGTTGGCAAGCTGCTGCGCCTGTTCCTGCGAGCCCGCCTCGGCAGTGATCTCGAGCAGCTGCGTGCGCTCCACGGGAGCGAAGGACATCCGATCGAGCAGCTCCTTGCGGGACATGTCGAAGGGAAGCCGCTTGCGCGCGTCCTCGGCCACGTTGGGGTTGGCGGCCAGGGTCGTGTAGGTGCGGGCCAGCTGCTCGCCCACCTGCGTGTCGAAGGCGAGTGCCTCGTTCACCTCCTTGTTCACGCCCACGAAGAGGGTCGCGGTGGACTTGTAGGTCTTGGGCAGCAGGAAGGTGACCGCCACCACGGCGGTGAGGCAGGCGAGCAGGGCGGCGACGAAGAAGACGCGGCTGCGCCAGAGAGTCGCGGCGATTTGATCGAGGTTCATTTGGCGGGAGGAGGTGGAGGGCTCGGGGGTTGTTGCGCGCGGGATCCGAGGGCCTGGACGAGTAGTCGACCGCAACGGTCCGAGACTTGAGCGGAAATCACGCGCCCACGACGCTGGGTTGCCCGCCACGTCGTCGGATGCCTCTTGCGAGGGCGAGGATCCGGCCGGGCCCGAGCTGGACGACGGTCGTGGCCGCGGCGACCGACAGGCCCACGCCCATGCCCAGGGCGAGCCGGGCGAGGCCGGGGTCCATGACGAGAGAGACCGCGATCATGGCGGCCACGGCGGGCAGCGCCCCGATCAGGGCCGGCCAGAGGCTGGCTCGCAGGTAGGCGCCCGTCGGATGTCCGAGCGCCCGGCAGACGAGCGGGAACTTGACGGGGGCGAGCACCGCGCTTGTCAGGAGCGTGCCCACGGCGGCGCCGATCGCGCCGTAGGCGGCCACCAGCGCAATCGACACCACGAGGTTGGACAGCCCCTCGACGAGGGCGAGCAGCCCGACCGTGCGCACACGGCCGATGCCGATCAGCACCTGCTCCGCCGGAAAGGCCGAGAGGGTCACCGTCTGCACCACCATCAGCACGATCACGATCTGCGCCGTGACCGCGGGCGCCGAGGACCCCAGCCACACGCCCACCACGTCGTCGGCGAAGAGGCTAAGTGCCACGGCCACGGGAAGCGTGATCTGAAGCGCCACCCGGGTTGACGCCGTGAGCCTGCGGACCACCTCGTCGGACCTCCCGCGGGCCTGCAGCTCGGACACCATCGGGATCAACAGGTTCACGAACGGCAACGTCAGCGCCTGGAGGCCCGACTGGAGCTTGAGCGCCGCCGCGAACGGGCCGGCGGCGGTTGCTCCGCGGAGGGCGGCCACCACCACCGTATCCATGCGTTGGCCGATGAACCGCATGCTGTCGGCGAGCAGGGCGAAGGACCCGAACGCGGCGATCCGGCGCCGGGTGCCGCGGTCACCGGCGTGCGGTCGCAGGGATATCCCGGGCGTCGATCGCGCGAGCAGGACCACGTATAGCCCTCCCTCGACGAGCAACGAGCCCGCGTAGGCCAGCGCGACCCCCAGCACCCCTCCCCCGGCCCCGACCGCCACGACCGCCCCCACGGCAAAGCCCACGGTGGCGACCGCCTTGGCCAGATTCCAGAGGTCATAGCGCTGGTGTCCCTGGAGGGTGGCCGCGTAGGCCACGCACGGAAAGCGGACCAGCACGACGGCGGCGAGGGCGACCATGCCGAGGCGGAAGGCCCGCTCGTCGCCGTCGGCCGCGAGGCCGGTGGCTGCGAATCCGACGGCCAGGGACACCGCGGCGCCCACGAGCGCCAGGCCGCTCATCAGGACGATCGACGCCCCGAGCGCCGCCTCCTGCTCGGCCCGCCGGTCCTCGGCGCGCAGCTCCGCCATCAGCTTGCTGACGCCCGCCGAGAACCCCAGCTCGAGCAGGTCGAAGACCGCCGCCACGGTGAAGATCACGCTCCAGGTGCCGAACCCCCCGGGCCCGAGGCTCCGGAACAGGTAGGGCGTGACGAGCAGGACGCTGAGCCCGAGCAGGAGCCGTACTGCGTAGGCGCTCCCCGCGTTTCGGGCTATCCGCCGTCCGTCGCCGATGGGCGGCTGCGGCGCATCGTCGAGCGTGGGGGCCATACGGCTCTATCGGCACGTCGCGCCCGGTCCCCACCCTCGCGACGAGTATCGACCGGCCGGCACCGCCACCCTGGGACGCAAGGAGCGCCGCACGCCCGCACGCCGACGCGGTCCGACCCGTCGGCGACAATCCGTTCGACATGGCCCGCGGACCCGTGATAGCGCTCGTCGATGGCGAGCACCACCCGTCGGCCGTCCGCTCGGCTCTCGACCACCTGGCGGCCGACCGGGGGCTCGCAGGGGTCGTCTTCTGTGGGGGCGAGGAGAAGGCGGGGCGGGTGGTGCTGGAGTCGGCCGAGGAGCACTACGGACACCCCGTGACGATCGAGCCGGACCCCGGCGAGGCGCTCCGGCGGCTGGCCGGGGGCGGGAACGCCCAGGCGGTCGTGGACCTGGCGGACGAGCCGGTCCTCCCGCCCGCGGCCAAGCTGCGGCTGGCGGCCCTCGCCCTTCACCTCGGCCTTCCCTACGAGGCCCCAGGGCTGCGCCTCACCCCGCCCCACTTCGACCACGTGGACTTCGCGGGGCCGAAGCTGTCGGTCATCGGGACCCGCAAGCGGACCGGGAAGACGGCCGTGGCCGGACATTGGGCCGGCCTGCTGCGCGACGCCGGCGTCCCCCCGGTGATCGTGTCCATGGGCAGGGGCGGTCCGGCGGAGCCGCAGCTCGCAGGCGCCGACACGGCCCTCGACGCCCTCATGCAGATAGCGGCCGAGGGTCGTCATGCGGCCTCGGACTACCTGGAGGACGCCGCTCTGGCGCGGGTGCCCTCCGTGGGCTCGCGCAGGGTGGGAGGCGGGTTGGCCGGGGAGCCGTTCGAGTCCAACTTCCTCGCCGGCGCCGCCCTGGCAGCCTCGCTGTCGCCCGCGGCCCTGGTGTTCGAAGGCTCTGGATCGTGCATCCCACCGGTCCATGCCGACCGGACGGTGTGCGTCGTGGGCGACCGCGAGTCCGCCCTCACGCACCTCGGCTCGTACCGGCTGCTTCGAGCGGACCTCGCCCTGGTGATGGACCCGGATCCCACGCTCCGGGCGGACGTGGCCGCGCTGTCGAAGGGGCCGGCGCTGTCCTGCGCGCTGCGGCCGGAGCCGGCCGAGGCGCTTCCCGGAGGTGCGCGGGTAGCCGTCTTCTCCACGAGCGACTCCCCGGTCAGCGGCATCGACGCGGTGGTGGCCTCCCCCAACCTGGCGCGGCGATCGGCCCTCGATGCGGACCTGCAGCGGGCGGCGGCGGAGCGGTGCGACGTCTACCTGACCGAGCTCAAGGCGGCGGCCATCGACACGGTGGCACGTCATGCCGTGACGACGGGGGCGCGCGTGATCTTCCTCCGCAACGTTCCGAGTGCCCTCGACGCCGACCTGGACGCCGAGCTGATGGAGCTCTACCGGAGTGTCTGAGACCAGGGTCGTCAAGGGCGCGCACGGGCTCCCCTACTCCAAGGGACTCATGGCCCAGTCCCTGTCGGCCTCCGGCGTGCCGCCCGAGCGCGCCTTCCAGCTCGCACGGCTGCTGGAGGAGCGCCTCGGCGCGCGCAGGATGCCCGAGATCGACGTGGCCGAGCTGCGCGGGCTGGCCGCGGACGTTCTCCGAGACGAGGAGGGCGAGGAATCGGTCCGGCGCTTCGAGGACTGGCAGCGGCTCAACCACCTCGACCGACCGCTGATCGTTCGGCTGGCCGGCACGGCAGGGGTCGGCAAGTCGACGCTCGCCACGATGCTCGCGGGCCGCCTGGGTATCACGCGAGTGATACCCACCGACGCGATCCGGCAGGTGCTGCGGGCCTGCTTCTCCGAGACCTTCATGCCCGCCGTGCACTACTCGTCCTTCGAGGCTGCGCGGAGCGTCGAGTTGATCACGCGCGGGTCGGGTGACGACGACCTCCTGGGCTTCGCCCGCCAGGCCGAGAGCGTGGCCACGGCGGTGAACGCCATCATCGACCGCGCGTCGCTCGAGAACACGGGCATGATCGCCGAGGGAGTGCACATGGTGCCGGGCACCCTCGCGGAGTCCACACGCCGCAAGTGCGTGGTCGTTGAGGTGGTCCTCGTGGTCGCGGACGAGAACCTCCACCGGGCCCACTTCTCGGTGCGCGGAGGCGACCGCCCCGCCGACCGCTATCTCGACCGCTTCGAGCAGATCCGGAAGCTCCAGGACTACCTGATCGAGCGAGCGCGGGCCGAGTCCGTCCCGGTGGTGGACAACACGAACATCGACGAGGCCCTCGGGCGAATCATGGAGCTCGTACTCGCAGCCGTCAGCGAACACCGGACGCGCAGCCCTCGTTGAGCGCCCGACCTGGTGTCCTCCCCGGGCCGCTCCTACGGGCTAGCCGAGGGCCGCGCGCGCGGCGGCGATCACCCGTACCAGCTCCCTCTCCCCCAAGCCGTGGTGCACCGGCAGGCCGACTGTGGACCGGCGGCGCACCTCGGCCCGCGGGAAGTGCGTGGCGGACAGGCTCGGGTGACCCACCGGCCACGCCTTGGCGCCCTCGACGCCGTGGTGGGCGAGCACCGCGAGGGTCCGCGCCTTGTCCGGGGTGCGCACCGGCAGCTGGAGGGGCGAAGCCCCGTCGGGCAACCGGTCGAAGGGGGGCGGCACGAGGTCGCCCAGCTCGGCGAGGAGTCGGCGGTAGTTGGCCCGCCGCCGTTCGGCCACCGCGGGAACGGCAAGCCGCGGGATCGCGAAAGTGGCCGCGCGAGTCGGAGGTGCATCGGGATCGCCGAGGGTGAACTCGTCCTCGGGGTCGATCTCCGGCGTCGGCGGCACCCGTTTCCCGGCGATGCCGCGGATATCCCGGTGCTGCTCCACCCAGGCCGCATGGGCTCGCGCCAGGTCGCGCAGACCGGCTCGTGGCGCATCCACGGCCGGTGAGAGATGCGTCGTCGAGACCGCGGCCCCGCCGCTCCAGAGTCCGACCATCTTGTACAGGCAGAAGATGGCCAGATCGCCAAACGAGCCCACCGGTCCGAGCTCATGCTGGGCAAGCCAGGACTGGGCAGCGTCCTCGATCAGCATGAGCCCGCGCTCGTGGCACCAGCGGCGCCAGCGAGGGGCGTCCTGCGGAAACCCCAGGTAGTGGATCAGGTAGAGCGCCCGCACCCGTTCGTCGAGGAGCCCCGCAAGCTCCCGCTCGTCGGGCCGCAGCTCGTCGTCGCCCTCGTAGAAGCGCGGGGACACTCCGGCGGCCGTGACCGCGGCGATCTCCGAGCCCTGCTGGTAGGCGGGCATGAGCACCACGTCGCCGCTTCCGAGCCCGAGCTCTCGAAGGCCGTGGAAGAGACCCTGCCGTGCCCTCATGTACAGCCGGCACCCGGGCTCCTCGAGGGGAAAGGGCAGCGGCCGTCGCGGAGCGCGCAGGTAGACCGCCGGCGACACCGGCGGCCAGACGCTGACCCACGGCTTCGGCCCGCGCTGCGCCGCGTGACCCGCGCCGGGGAGGCGCTTTCTCGGCGGTCGCAAGGACGCGTAGGCTAGGCCCGGTGCAGGCTGACGTCCAAGTCGGAGGCGTCGAGCCGTTCCTCGCCGAATGGGAGGCCCTGTACGCAGCCGACCCGGCGGCCACACCGTTCACCTCCCCGTGGTGGGCCAGGGCGTGGTGCCGGCACTGGGCGGACGGCCAGGACTCGTGGCTCGTGACCGTGCGCGACCGCGGACGCCTCGTCGGGCTGGCCCCGCTCGCGCTGCGCCGCCGGGGACCGGCCCGGGTCCTCTTCGGCCTCGGCACCGTGGTGGGCAACTACTGGGACGTGCTCGCCGCTCCCGACTCGCGCAATGAGGTGCTGGGCGTGGTCGCGCGAGCACTCGACGACCGGTCGGCGGACTGGGACGTCGTGGTGCTCGACCGACTCCCGCAAGGTTCGCGTACACCTTCGACCCTCGGTCATGCCAGCCTTGCGCTGCGCACCCGCCAGCCCACCCCGTACCTGGGGATGGCGCTACCCGCGAGCCTCGACGCCTACCTCGCGACGGTGTCGGCCAAGGCACGATCGGCGATTCGCAAGCGGCTGCGATCGGTCGACAACGGCGAGATCGCGCTGCGCCAGATCGACGATCCGGGCGAGCTGCCTACGGCGGTGGACACCTGGCAGGCCATGCGCTCCCAGTGGTGGTCGGAGCGCGGCAGGTCGATGAACCCGGAGCATGCGAGCCCCCGCTTCCGAGACTTCACGATCGACGCCTTCCAGGCGCTGGTGCCGGCGGGACGCGCCCTCGTCTGGGAGTTCACCCACGAGGGCGAAGTCGTCGGCATCGCCTTCAACTTCGTCGATCCCCGCTGCTTCTACCACTGGCTCGGGGCCTTCGACCCCGGTCACCAGCGGCTCCGGCTGGGGCAGCTCGTGATCGCCCTCGGCATCCGCTCGAGCATCGATGCCGGGCGCACGTACTACGACTTCATGCTCGGAGATGAGTCCTACAAGCACGCGTACGGACCCGTCATGCGCCAGGCCCCCTCCTTCGTGATCGGCAACCGGCGGCTGCGATCACGCACGGCCCTCGAGGCGAGCGGTCTCGGAGCAGGGGGCGCAGCCGCGGTGGCCAGCTGAACGCCTCGGGACCCGCCGGATGCGCTCGGCGGGGGCGCGCGCCTGGCGCCCGGCGCCTCGTGGCGGTCACGGCCGCGGCCCTCCTGTCGGCGCTCGCCGGGTGCGGGTCCGGTGGCGAGCCCACCGCACCGCCCCCCGCCGCGGGCGCCAAGGTGGTGTGGGCGGTGGGCGATGCCGCCGACGGTGGCGTCGCGGCGGTGGCGCTGGCAAGCCGCGTGAAGGCGGGCCCGGTCGACCGCCTCGTCTACCTGGGGGACGTCTACGAGAGCGGCACCGCCGAGGAGTTCGAGCGCAACTACGACCCGCTCTACGGTGAGCTTGCGAAGGTCACGCTTCCGACGCCCGGCAATCACGACTGGCCGAACCACGAGGGCGGCTACGGCCCCTACTGGCGGCGGGCGGGTCGCGACGAGCCGCTCGGGTACTACTCGGTGAGCCTCGCCGGCTGGCAGCTGATCGGCCTGAACTCAGAGGCCGATCACGCCCGGGGCTCGCCGCAGGAACGGTGGCTGCGTGGGCAGGTCGCGCGGCCGGGTGATTGCCGTATCGCGTTCTGGCACAGTCCGCGCTTCAGCGCCGGCAGCGTGCACGGAGACCAGCCCGACGTGGAGCCGCTGTGGAATGCCCTGCGCGGTCATGCGGTGATCGTGCTCGGTGGTCACGAGCACGACCTCCAGCGCTTTCCGGCGGTCGACGGGATCACCCAGATGGTGGTGGGCGCCGGAGGTCACAGCCACTACCCGATCGACGGCGACGACGACCGGCCTGTGTTCACCGACGACGAGGCCGACGGAGCGCTGCGGCTGGAGCTCCGTGCGGGTCGCGCCGATTTCACGTTCGTCGCCACCGACGGGCGTCGCCTGGACTCGGGCAGCGTGAGCTGCCACCCCGCGCCATAGCGCCGTTCGGGAGGCCACCAGCGCAGGGACCCGCTAGGGCGCGGCGCGGCCGGGCGCAAGCGGCCTGAGCCGCCGAGCGACGAGCTCGCGCGCGAAGCGCAGGTCCCCGGGGCTCACCCGACGCTCCACCAGCACGAACACGCTTGCGTACACCGCCACGCCGGCGATCGTGGCAAGCGGCAGCGAGTCGCGCAGGAGGACGAGCGGGACCCCCATCGCCACGCCGGCTACGAGCGGCGATGTGAGGGTGGCCGTCCAGTGGACCTGTCCTCCGACCGCACGCGCGGCGAACACCATCGCCACCCCTGCGAACACCACCTCGGTCACGAGCATCGCCGCCGCTGCGCCCTCCTCGTGGTAGGGCGGGATGAGCACCACGTTGAGCACGACGTTGAGCACGACCATTCCACCGGTGATCCAGCCCATCGCCACCGGGCTGCGCCGCGACGCCACGAGCGCGGAGGCGAGGGTCACGAGGCCGATCAGCACGGCCACGGGCGCCAGCAGGCGAAGCGCTCCTGAGGCGTCCTCCAGCTCCGCTCCGAAGAACAAGCGGCTGATCGGCTCGGCCAACACGGCCAGCACGGCGGCGCAGGGGACGAGCGCCACCAGGGCGAGCTTGATCGAGCGCCCGAACACCGACTGGATCGACGGATCGCTGTCGGTGTCGAGATAGGCGTACATCGCGATGAACGCGCCGGAGATCGCATACGTGAGGAAGAGCGTCGAGTCGAGCAACCGGTACGCGGCCCCGTAGCGGCCGACCTCGGCCTCCGTGCCGATCAACGAGAGGATCACCGCGTCGAGCCTGAAGAGAAGAGCTGTGAAGACGTCCTGGATGGCGAACGGGAGGCTCACGAGGGCCAGCCGACGCCACCCCGGCCGGTCCACGAGCCAGCGCGGGACGCCGATGTGGCGCCGGGTCAGGACGGCCGCCTGGATCAGCCCGAGGGCCGCTCCGGCCGTGTAGGTCGCGGCGATCGAGACCACGCCAAGGCCCGCCGCAAGCGCCGCCAGCCCAAGGGCGGCGGCGGCGACCCGTTGCACGATCAGGGTGATGGCCTGCAGCTCGCCTCGCTCGTGGGCCGTGAACAGGCTGAATATCGTCTTGGTGAACGAGTCCAGCAGAATGCCCGCGGTGAGCACGTAGACGGTCTCCCGCGTGCGTCCGTCGTAGCCGAGCAGGTTGATCCCCACGAGGGACCCGCCCACCACGGGCACCGACAGCGCCAGCTTGAGCGCAACCACGTTGAAGAAGAGCTCGTCGGCACTCGAGCGGTCCCGGGCCACCTGGCGGACGATGTAGCGAGAGAACCCCAGCTCGACCGGCGTGCTGGCGATCTGCAGGAACGCCAGGGCCAGCACGAAGACGCCGAGATCCGACTCGCCGAGCTTCCGGCCGAGCGCGGCGAACAACACGAGCGAGGCGAGCTTCCCGACTATCTCGCCGACCGCACGGACGAGGGTGTTCTTCGCCGCGCGCTCGCCGGCCCGCTGCGCTCCCTCCCGGTGCCGCGGATCAGCCATCGACGATCGCGCTCACGCCGTTCGCAGCCGCGGAAGGCGCTTGCGGACGCGCAACCCCGCCGCGCGCGCTCCCAGGATGGCGCTGGGAACCGGGTCCTCGGGCGACCACATGGCCCCGGCCCGCGGGCGCGGATAGCGCTCCAGCAGCAGCCGGGGCGAGCCGCGCATGGCGGCGGTCAGCTCTCCCTCCAACCAGCGGTAGGCCACTCCGATCCGGTAGGGAACCGGCGCCGGGAGGGAATCGCCCACGATAGCCGCGTGCCACGCCGCGGCGGGGTTCACCCCGGCCGCCAGCGCAAGGGGCATCGAGCCGTAGAAGCGAGGATTGACGTCGATCACCCCGAGGCCCTGGCGCGTCTCGAGAAACTGCAGCTGCGCGAGACCCCAGTAGCCGGCGTCGCGCAGGAGGCCGGCCGAGCGGCTCACGAGCTCGGTGTCCGGGGCGACGCTCACGGCCAGCGTGCTTCCACCCGCCTGCGGTGGCCAGGTGCGGCGAGACTCCTGCTGGAACCAGGAGAGCAGGCGGCCATCTGGCGCGGTGACGAGCGTGAGGCCCACCAGGCGGCCCCGGGCCCGTTCCTGCACGAGCAGCGGCTCGTTGTCCGGCAGGTCCCGGAGCACGCGCAGCAGCTCGTCGCGTGTCTCCACGACCAGCGTGAAGTTGAGTCCGCGCTCGGGGTAGGCCGCCTTCAGCACGCAGGGGGTGGCGATGGGGACCTCGAGAAGCTCGGAGGGCGTGCCCTCGGCAAGGGTCGAAGGAGCCGCCAGCCCGGCCCCCGCGGCCAGCGCCGCAAGGGCCCGCTTGTCCCTCAGCGCCTGCACGGCCTTGGGGTCCTCGTAGGGGAGCACGACCTGTGGCGGCAGTTCACCCGCCGCGGCCAGCAGGGCCTCCAGCCCCTCTTCCAGCGGTGCGTACACGACGAGCGGGCCGTGGTCACGGGCGACCCGGGACACCGTGGCCACGAAGCCCGCCGGATCGGTGACGGGGCTCGGGCCCGTGACCCGGCCCGCGGCGTAGCGGGACCAGAGGCCCGCCGCCGCCCGGGTCCGGGCCTGCGCCATCACCTCGAGCCCGCAGCGTCCGAGGGCGCGCAGGCCGGCGACTGCGGTCCGCCCGTCGACGTCGGTGACCAATGCGTCCATCCCCTAAGTACACAGGGTCGTCCGGCTGCCCTCGCCGCTCCCTACCATCTCTCGCCCGTGATCGACCTGCATTCGCACGTGCTGCCCGGCATCGACGACGGGCCGGCGGATCTCGCGGCCAGCCTGGCGCTCGTCCGAGGGGCGGCCGCAGCGGGCACCACGGTTCTGGCCGCGACCCCGCACCTGCGCTCGGACTTCCCCGGCGTGCGGCTCGAGGAGATAGCCCCGCGCTGCGTTGAGCTGAACCGGCACATTCCCGACGAGTGGGGCATCCGGGTGGTGCCCGGCGCGGAGGTGGATCTGCTGTGGGCCCAGAACGCGACCGAGCAGGATCTGAAGCTCGCCTCCTACTGGCAGCGCGGCACGCATCTGCTTGTGGAGACGCCCTACCAGCCGCTTCCGGCGGCGTTCGAGGAGCTCGTGTTCCAGCTGTCTCTCAGGGGGTTCCAGGTCGTGCTGGCCCACCCGGAGCGCAATGCCACCTTCCAGAAGGACACCGAGCGGCTGGCGGAGCTCGTGCGCCGGGGCGTGCTCGTGCAGGTCACGGCGCAGTCGCTTGCCCGCGAGGATCGCCGGTCCAAGTCCCGCCGGCTGTCCCTCGATCTGGTGCAGCGGGGCCTTGCCCACGTGATCGCCTCCGATGCCCATTCCGCGGAGGCGTGGCGTGGTCCGGAGCTGGGTGACGGCGTGGCCGCCGCCGAGGCCGTCGCGCCGAACCGGGCGCGCTGGATGGTCACCGAGGTTCCCGAGGCGATCCTGGCCGGCGAGCCCATGCCCCCGGAACCCAGCGACGAGCCGCCACAGCGCAGGGGCTTCCTTCGCCGCCTGGCCGGCGGCACGCCCGCACGCGAGGCCTGAGGCCCGGCCGTCGGGTCAGCGGTTGCAGCGCAGCGTGCCGGAGTCGAGCGTCGTGCCGCCCGAGCTCACGAAGCCGAACCGTGCGCGCGTCCTCGTGAGCCGAAGACGCAGCGCCCCGTAGACGCCCGTCCTCGAGAACTGCAGACGAGAGTCCGGGTGCAGCTCGTACTGGTGCCGTCCGCCCGTGCCGACGATGAACTCCACGATGCCCCGGCGCCGGCGGAAGCGCTGGTAGTTGTGCTCGTGCCCGTTGAGCACCGCCACGGAGTGACCGTCCAGCGCGCGCCAGGCCGGATCGAGCCGCCGGTCGTCGCCTCGGGTGGCGCTGTAGCGCGGGCGGTGCCAGAAGGCGATCGTGCAGGTTCCCGGGTGGCGCCGGAGGTCACCGCGGAGCCACCTGATCTGGCGGGAGTCCGCGGCGGTGCTCTGCTCGCTGTTCAGGCTCACGAAGTGCCAGCCGCCAAGGTCGAACGAGTACCAGTGCCCGCCGCTGCGTGGCGCCCGCAGACCCCAGTAGGGGTCGTAGCCGCTCGCATGGTTCGGCCATTCGTGGTTCCCGGGGGTCGAACTGGAGATGCTTCGGAAGCGGCCGAAGGAGGGCGCGTAATTACGCGAGTAGTCCTGCCATGTGCCGCTTTCGTAGACATCCCCGAGGTACAGGAAGCGATCGATGCCGAGCTGCCGGATCCGGGCGGCGACGTCGTCGTCATAGGGCTCCGGCACGCCACCGTCGCCCACCGCCCATACCGTGGTCGTCGCCGGGGCGGGCGGCGCCGCTGCCAGGGCGGCGACGATCGCCGCCATCAGCCATGCAAGTCTGCGAGCCACCCTGCTCCCATCGTCGGCCTCCCCATGCACCTTGAGCCCAGTTCCCCCCAGACGGTAGCCGTGTCGGCCCGCACTGGTCACCGCGCTCGGACCCGGCCGGCCTTGGTCACCGACCTCGATCTTCGCAACGCCGTCTGGGGGGCCCGGGGCCTCGGCCGTGCGGGCGTCCGGGTGCATGGGCTGGCGCCGCGGCGGTCGGCGGCGGGACTGCGATCACGGCACGTGGAGGCTCGCGGGCGGGCGGGCGATGTGCTGCAGGACCCGGCCGGCTTCCTGGCCGGCGTGGAGGCGCTGGCCGACGAGCGCCATCCGCTCGTGCTCTACCCGGTCAGGGAGGAGTCGATCGCCGCCGCCGCCCTGTGGGACGACCCGCCGCCCGGCATCCTGCTTCCCTTCTCGCGGGCCGCGCTTCCTTTGATCCGGGACAAGGGCGCCCTCGAGGCGCTGGCCGAGAGTGCCGGACTGCAGACACCGCGGACCCTGGGCTCCGGCACGGCGGCTGAGCTGGCCGGCGCGGAGGCGCCCGTGCCCTGCGTGGTCAAGCCGGCGCTCCCGGGAGGCGCGCTCGCCACCGCGCGGATCGCGCACGACGCGGACGCTCTCGAAGCGCTGTTGGCCTCGCTACCCGGTGACGAGCGCCTGATCCTGCAGGAGCGGGCGGTGGGGCCTCTCGTGTCCCTCGCGCTGGTGCTCGATCGGCAGGGGAACGTGACCGCCAGGTTTCAGGAGGTCGCCCGGCGCACGTGGCCGTCCGAGGCGGGCTCGATCGCGCTATCGGAGAGCGTCGCCGCGGAGGACGAGCTGGTCGAGCGGGCCGCCCGCATGCTTCGCGCCGCCGGCTACTGGGGCCTGGCGCAGCTCGACCTGATCGCAGGTCCAGCAGGGCCGGCCCTCCTCGACGTCAATCCGCGCTTCTACGGCTGCATGCCGCTGGCGCTCGCGTGCGGGGTGAACCTGCCCGCAGCCTGGCACGCCGCGGTGGTCGACCGCTCGTTTCACGCTCCCGCGGCCTACACGGTCGGCCTGAGGTACCGCTGGCTGGAGGGCGACGTCTACGCCGCGCTGCGCGGCTCGCCCGGGCGGTTGCTGCGGCCGGCCCGCCGAGCGCGGGCGGGCGCCATGTGGGACCGCACGGATCCGCTCCCGTCCGCGCTCCTCGCCCTCGAGGCCATGGCGCGGCCGGTGCTCAAGCGCCTACCCGGCGGCGGGGTGGCCGGGCCGCCGTTCGTCGATCCGGGGCGTGCGGCTTGAGCGTCGCCTGGACGCGATCCCGGCCGATGCTCCTGGCGGCCACGCGCGAGCTCTGCCGCCGGCGGTCGGTGATCCTCGGCTACCACGGCGTCGGCAGCTCTCCACCCGCTCAGGATCCCCACAACCACCGCATCCCGGCGCCGGTCTTCAGGACACAGGTCGAGCTGCTGCGGGACGCGGGCTACCGCTTCGTGACCGTGGCCGAGCTCGCCGAGCGGGCCGCCGGGGGGCCCCCGCCCGCTGGCCTGGCCGCCCTGAGCTTCGACGACGGCATGGAGGACAACCACTCGATCGTGCTGCCGATGCTCACCGAGTACGGGATTCCGGCGACGGCCTACGTGATCACAGGCCTGATTGGACGCGACAACCCGTGGGTGCCCGGCACGCGGATGATGACCGAGACCCAGTTACGCGAGCTGCTTGCCGGGGGGTTCGAGATCGGGGCCCACACCGTCACCCATCCCGACCTGTCGCGCCTCGACCAAGCGCAGTGCCTCCGGGAGATGGTCGAGAGTCGGGGCGCACTCGAGGATCTCACCGCTCAGCCGGTTCGGACGTTCGCGTATCCCGAGTGCCGCTACGGCCAGGCGGCGCTGGCCGGGGCCGCCGCGGCCGGCTTCAGCGCGGCCGTGACCTGTGAGGGCCGCGGCAGCTGGCGCCCCCTCGAGATGAAGCGCGCGCTGATCACCGCCCGAGACGGTCCCGTCGCGTTCTTCCTCAAACTCACGGACCGCTATCAGGGCCTGTTCGACAGCGCCGCCGGCCGCACGTTGCGGTGGGGCACACGCGCCCCGCGCCGACTGCTCGCGCGCCCGCCGCGGCGCGGCTAGAGGGCCTCTAGACCCGTTCCCGAGCGCCGCCGCCGCGGGAGCGGGCCCCGTCCCTGACCAGCGGCTGGTAGTAGTCGTAGCTGCTCGCCTCGCTGCTGCGGTCGCGGTTGAGCAACAGCCCGAGCACCGGGGCCTTGACGGCTTCGAGCTGCCGGAGGGCGTCGCGCACCGAGCGGTCGGTGGAGGTCTGCAGATCGACGACCAGCAGCACGCCCGCGACCCAGCTCGCGATCACCGAGGCGTCGGCGCCGATGTTCAGCGGCGGGCAGTCGACCAAGACGATGTCCGCCCGCGTGAGGAAGTCGTCCATGGCAGCCTGCCCTCGCCTCGACTCGAGTAACGCGGACGGGCTGGGCGGCAACGGCCCGGCCGGCACGATGTCGAGGTTGGGACGGCCCGTCGAGTGGATGACCTCGTCGAGCGACGCCGCCTCCACGAGGTAGTTGCTCAGGCCGGGCCACAGGGCCTCCGGGTTGTCGGGCATCAGCTCGGGTTGGAGTGCCGGACGGCGGAAGTCCGCCTCGACCACGATCACCCGCAGCCCAACCTCCGCACAGGAGATCGCGTACTGCGCGACGCTCGTCGTCTTGCCCTCCCCCTCGTTGCCGCTCGTGATGGCAATGGACTGGAGGCGGGCACTCGGGCTGGCGAAGTGCAGGTTGGTACGGAGCAGCCGGTGGGCCTCGCGGAAGGCCGATACCGAGCTCTCGGAGCGACCGCGCCGCGGCACCCGCGCGAGCACCGGCACGTCGAACACCGCCTCGACGTCGTCGGAAGTCCTCAGGCGGCGATCGAGCCGGTCCCGGATGAAGGCAGCGGCCAGCCCGGCGGCGAGCCCGAGGAAGGCCGCTATCAACACGTAGAGCGTGGGGCGGGGGCGGCTGGGCGTGTCCGGCAGCGGGGCGGCGTCGGCCAGTGAGATCTGTGCCGTGGTGGTGCGCTGGAGCTTCTCGCGCGCATACTCGATGAAGACCTCGGCGTAGGTGTCCGCGATCAGCTTGGCGCGCGCGGGATCCGAGTTCTCGGCGCTGATCTTGAGGAGCTGAGTCTGACTCTTCGGCTCGAAGCTCGAGGCTCCGAGGATGTTGCCGGCCGTGGCGCCGCCCTTTACGCGGTCGGCCACGAGCTGGGCGATGTTGCGGCTGTCGATGATGTCGGCGTACGAGCGCGCCAGGGCCTGGCTGGCCTGCACCGTGTCGAAGGTCTGGTCCTCGGCCGGCACGGCGATCAGCAGCGTGGCGGTGGTGCCGTAGACGGTGGGCAGCGTCTTGGACACGACGCCCGTGGTGACCACGAAGACCAGGAAGATCGTGGCCACCAGCCACTTGCGCCGCCAGATCACCTCCAACGGGGTCTGACTCCTCATCGTGCCGCATGGTAGTCGCGGGGCCCGGACGTCTACGGCGGCGCCTGGTCGGCCTCTGTCGAGCGGCCGGGCTACATTCCCACGCAGCTTGATTCCCGGGCTCCCACACGCTTTGAGCCGGAGCCCTTCGAGCGTCACGCTCGAGCGCCTCGAGCTGCCCCTCTTCGGCGCGCTGGCCGCGGCGGCGAGCGCGCTGGCCTGCCTGCTGGCCTACGAGGTCAGCATCGCCCTGCCCCTGGCCCTCGGCGGAGCGGTGGTCGTGGCGGCGCTCGCGCTCGTCCGCCCGCTGTGGGCGCTGGCCGCCGGCATCGGCCTCCTCCCGCTCGAGCTCGCCTCGCTCAAGCTCGGTGCGGTCGGGCTTTCCGCGTCGGAGGCCACCTTCGCGCTCACGGCGGTGATGTGGGTCGTGGGTCGCCTCGCTCGGGGGGAGGTCCCCGCCAGCACCTCGCCGCTCGGGAAGCCGCTGACCGCGATGGTCGCGGCGATCGTGCCCGGCCTCGCGATCGCTCAGAGCAGCTTCCCCGTGGCGAAGGTGCTCGTGATGTGGGTGGTCTTCCTGGTGATCTACGAGATCGTGGTCACCGAGGCCCGCGACGACTCCGTCCGCGGCCTGCTCCTGGTGCTGGCGGTCGCCGGCGCGGTGGTGGGCGCGATCGCCGCCGTGACCTCCGGAGGAGTTGAGCAGGCGGCCACGGGCTTCGGCGACGAGGTCTCGGGGCGCGCGTTCGGCTCGTTCGGATCGCCCAACACGCTGGCCACCTTCGAGGCATTGGCGCTTCCGGGCGCGCTGGCCCTCGGACTCGGTGGGCGCGCGGCCGTCAGGCCCGTCGCCCTGGGTGCCTTCGCGCTCACGCTCGCGGGGCTCGCCCTGTCCCTGTCCAGAGGCGGTCTGCTGGCCGTCGCCGGGGCTCTTGCCCTGATGTTGGTGTGGGGCCCCTTCAGGCTGGTGGTGGCGGCGGCCACGGTGGTGGTGGCCATCCTGGCCTTCGCCGGCGCCAATCCGCTGGGCGAGGTTCAGCAGGTGGACACGGTCACCCAGCGCCTCTCCTCCGTGGGCTACTCGGCCGGCGGCGTGGACCCGCGCTTCAACATCTGGCGCACCACCCCGCAGATCATCGCCGACCACCCGGTCTTCGGGGTCGGGGCCAACGAGTTCCCGTTGGTGGGTCCGGAGTACGGGCTCACCGGCCGCATGGAGCCCTACGAGCACGCCCACAACATTCCCCTGACCGTGGCGGCGGAGACGGGCCTGCTCGGCCTCGCGGCGTTCACCTGGGCAGCAATCGTCCTGGTGGGCGTGCTGATCCGCGCCTACCGCCGCACCGACGGCGTGGACCGAGGGGTGGCCGTCGCGCTCGCGGCGGCATTCTCCGCCCTGGTGCTCCAGGGGATCGTGGACTACACGCTGCGCTCAAACGCCATCGTCGCCATCGTCTTCGTGCTCGCGGGCTGCGCGGTCGTGACCGCCCGCGGCGGAGGGCCACCGCCCCGTCGCGTGGCTCGGCACGACGAGCTCCAGCCCGCAGGACGGGCTGCCCGGCCGGAGCCGAGCGCGTCTGCCCGTGAGAGCAACGACTCCGTGCCGCCGTCGATTACCGGTGCAGCGCGTCCAGGTACGACCGGCGCATGGCCGCAACCGTCGTAGAGAGCCGGTACCTCGAGGCGGCCCGCCGGCGCCCGCAGGCCGCGAGGCGCCCGTGGAGCTCATCGTCGGCGAGCAGGTCGACGAGGGCCGCGGCGAGGGCCGTCCGGTCCCCGGGCGCAACGAGGAGCGCGCACTCTCCCAGGACCTCCGGCAGGGCGCCGTCGGCGTAGCCCACCACCGGGGTGCCGACGGCCATGGCCTCCACGCCCGCGAGGCCGAAGCCCTCCCGGCCCATGCCGCGCTCGTCGGGTCCGCTGGGCACCGCCAGCACGCGGCAGGAGGCCAGGAGTGCGGGCACGTCCTCCCGGTGGGAGACGAACACGACGGCATCCCCGAGCCCGAGCTGCGTGACCCGCTGCCGTAGCGCCCGGGCGTACTCGGCCTGAGTCGGGTCCTCGCCCCCGACGAGCAGGAAGCGCACCTCTGGGCGTTCGCGTCGCACCGCGGAGGCTGCCTCCACGAGCTCGAGCTGCCCCTTGGCCGGATGCAGGCGGCCGACCAGGGCCACCACCGGTGTCCGGCCGCTGCCGCCGACGAGCTCGTTGAGTGCGTCCGTGGTGGGGGGACGCTCGAACAGCGCGTCGGGCAGGCCGTTCGGAACCACGCGCGCCTCGACGTTGCGACGGCTACCGAAGGCCTCGATCGTGGCTTGGCTCACGCCTACCACCATCCGACACCGCGACGCCACGAGCCGCCCTAGCCGCCCGTCCCAGCTCAGGTCGTGCTTGACCCAGATCACCGGCACGCGCATGAGCACTGTGGCCATCGTGGCCACAAGCGCCGCCTTGACGCCGTTGGCGTGCACGACGTCGGGTCGCTGCCTTCGCAACACCCGGCGTAGGCGCACCGCTCCGGCGATGAGGCCCAGGCGGCGGCCGGCGGGCGTCACCTCGACACGGTACCCCGACGCCTCGAGCCTGTCGCGAAATGGCCCTTCCTCCAGGCACACGACACCTCGTCGCCACTCGGGCTCGAGTTCGCCGAGCAGCAGCTCGAGGTAGCGCTCCGACCCTCCGAGCTGGGCGTGGGAGGAGACGAAGGTGACGCCTACCGGGCCGATCTGCCCTCCCGCCAGGCCTGCAGGGATCCCTCGGCCAGGCCGCGCACGCCCTCCCACTCGCCATTGACCGCCCGGTGCGCCGCCAGCATCAGCATCAGCAGGCCGAACTGCGCCCGCGTACGGGGCGTGCGCCTGAAGTTCTTGCGGAAGAGATAGGCGCGATTGACCGCGACCATGCGGTTGAAGCCACGGGTGCCCGTCGTCTTGAACCCCGTGTTCTTGTGCTCGACCACCGCGGCGGGGAGGTAGCGGGTCCGGCCGACCCGCGACAGCCGGTAGGAGAAGTCCTCGTCCTCGGCCAGGGCATAGCCCGCCAGCCGCTCGTCGAAGCGCAGCCGCAGCGCCTCGGAGCGCCGCGCGGTCATCAGGCAGCCCTGCATGAACTCGACGTCTCGCGCGGCATCGAGGTTCTGCAGCCGGCGCGGGTATCCGAAGGCGCTCATCGATCCTTCCGCGCCACGGCCGAACAACAGCCTCCTGACGGCGGAGTCCTTGTTCCCGAACCGCCTCTCGCCGCGCTCGACCACCCGGCCCGTCACCCCGACGACCGACCCATCGCCGTACGCCTCCTCCAGGACCGCGAAGATCCCGGGCTCGAACTCGACGTCGTCGTCCACGAACACCACGATGTCGCCCGAGGTGGCCTCCATGCCCCGGTTGCGCTGGATGGTCAGCCCCGGCGGAGAGACCTCGTAGCGGACCGCCACACCATCGAGCGCAGCACCCTCCACCACGGGCTCCGCCGACCCGGCGGGGTCGCCGTCGACCACCACGAGCTCCGCCGGCGACGGCCGGCAGCGCGCCAGGCTGGCAAGGGTCTCGCGAAGCGGCTCCGGCCGCCCCTTGGTGGCGATCACGACCGACAGGCGCATCGAGCCGAACGGTAGCCGCGGGTGCGGTCCGCTCTCAGCGGCGCGCGAGGAGCTCGCGGTAGAGCGCGTCCGTCCGGTCGATCATCTCCTCGGCGCCGAATCGCTCGAGCACCGTCCTACGCCCGGCCTCGCCCAGCGCTCGCCGGCGTGCCTCGTCGAGAAGGAGCTCCTTCATCGCCTCTGCCAGGGCCCGCGGGTGCTCGGGCGCCACGAGCAGCCCGTTACGCCCGTCCTGTACCACCTCGGGCACCCCGCCCACCCGCGTGGCCAGCACCGGCAGTCCGCAGCTCATCGCCTCCAGCAGGGCGATGGGGAAGGCCTCCCACGCCGCAGGCAGGACGAACAGGTCGAGTGCGGCCAGGTACGGCAGCGGCTGTCCCTCGAACGGGAACCAGCGCACGTGCTCCCTCACGCCGAGCCGCTCGATCTCGGCCACGACGCTGTCCCGGAGCATGCCGTTGCCGACGATCGCCAGGCGCCCGGGCGGCTCCCCCCCGCGCGCAAGGTCCGCCATCGCCCTGATGGCCCCGAGTGGGTCCTTCTGGGGGCGGAGCACGGTGACCATGCCCGCCAGCGGCCTCCCTCCCGCAAACGCGCGCAGGGCCGGATGGGGCTCTGCCTGCCCGCACGGCTCGACCCCGTTGTAGATCACGCGTGTACGGGAGCGGGCGCCCGCCAGCCGTCCCGCGCCCTCCTCGCGTTCCCACTCGCAGACGGCCACGATGGCGCCCGAGCGGGGCACGAGCGCCTGCTCCATCGCCCGGTACACACTCTGCTCGGCGCGGCCGAACCCGGCCAGGAACGCGAAGCAGTGGGGGGTGTAGACCAACCGGTTGCGCCGCGGGAGGCCGGAACGGGTCAGGCCTCCCGCCTTCGAGCTGTGAGCATGCACGATCGAGAACCCGCGGCGGCGGTCGAGTGCCCGGAGCGCGCGAGCTGCGGCAACATCGCCGGGGCCGGGCAACTTGGAGAGCGGCAGGGCGTGGAACTCCACCCCCTCGCGGCCGAGCTCGTGGCGGATGGTGTTTCCCGGCGAGGCAGCCACCTCCACGCACCAGCCACGATCGCGAAGCCCCACCGCGAGCCGCAGCACGTGCGCGGCCACGCCGCCGTCCTCCGGCTGGACCACCTGCAAAACCGATGGAGCGGACAAGGGACGGCGACTATACGTGCGGCTCCCGGGGCCACCCCGCGCTGGACGAATATCCAATGTTGCCCCCTCAGGGTGGGTGCGACGGGCCGACGGGCCGAGAACCGGAGTGAAGGTCTACGGCTCTCAACTGAGGAGGCTCGAGTGGCTCACCATATCCGGCGCGTCTCCTCGCGCCACCTCATAGTCGGCATGGTGATCGCCCTGGCCGCGTTCCTCGGCGCAACGGCCTCGAGCCAGGCAGCCACTCAGACGCCGGCGCTTCAGCTCCACCTCCTGTGGTCCAACGTCGACGAGGCGGACATGGACCGGCAACTCGACCTGGCCCAGGCCGCGGGCGCTCGCATGGTCCGCGTAGACGTTGGGTGGTCCAGCGTGGAGGAGGCGGGCAAGGGCAAGTACAACGCGTGGTACCTCAAGAAGGTGGACGCGGCGGTGGACAAGGCCGAGGCTCGCGGCATCAAGCTTCTCTTCACCTTCACCCACACCCCGTGCTGGGCCTCGAGCGCGCCGGACTCGGTCAAGCAGAACTGCGAGGGCGCCTGGTGGTCACGCGCGGTCGATCGCTACGCGCCGAGCAACCCAAACGACTACGCGGACGCCTTCGCCTACATGGTCGCCCGGTACGGCGACCGGGTGGCGGCGTGGGAGATCTGGAACGAGCCCAACCAGGACGCCTTCTTCAAGACCGATGACCAGCCGGGACGGTACGCGGCGCTCGTGAAGGCGGCCTACCCGGCCGCCAAGCGCGCCAACAGCGGTCCCACCATCCTCGCCGGCTCGGTGGCCGACTCGGACTTCGCGTTCACCGAGCGCCTCTACGACCTCGGCATCAAGGGCAACTTCGACGCCTACTCGATCCATCCGTACAGCGTGGATCGCTCGCCGCTCGACCCGATGGAGGATCCCTACATCAAGAACAGCTTCATCCGCGGCGTCCCCGCGGTGCACGCCACGATGGCCCGCCACGGCGACGGCGACAAGCAGCTGTGGCTCACCGAGTTCGGCTGGAGCACCACCACCGCCCGGACCTCGGAGCCGTGGAGGAACGGCGTCGACGCGGACGTCCAGGCCAAGTTCCTCCAGCAGGCCTTCACCAAGATGCGCGACTGGAGCTACGTGCCGGTCGGGGTGTACTTCAAGCTCCGCGACACCAAAATCGACCCGCTCGATCGCGTGGCCCACTATGGCCTGCTCAACACCGACGGATCGCAGAAGCCCGCCTTCGCCGCCTTCCGCAGCGTGGCCGCGGCGGCCGCGGATGGAAGCTCGCCGGCACCGGACAGCGGTCCGGCTCCGGACAACGCTCCCTCCACCCGGACCCAGGTGCCGGCCCCCCCGGTGGCGCAGCCCACCCGGACCGGCACCGCACCTTCCAGCGCACCCAGAAGGCCGGGTGCCATCAGGCTGCGCATCAAGTCGGGAGCGCACGCGCGTCGCTACGTGACCGCGGCCGGACGCCTCACGGGGGCTGCCACCGGGACCGTGCGGCTAACCGCGTACCACTCGCCGCGGGGCAGCGACCGCTACGCGCGGGTCACCAACCGCTGGGTCGTGGTCCGCAACGGGGCCTTCCAGGCCAACGTGTCCCGCTTCAAGCGGGGCCGCTGGCGGGTGCTCGCCTCGCTGCGCGGCGTGCCCTCGGCCGTGCAGGCCAGGCAGTTCCGGCTCGAGGACAGGGCCGGCGGCGGTCTGCTGCCATCCGGCATCACCGACGACGGCCGGCGCGCGCTCGGCGACGAGGGCGACACCGGCGAGGCGACGACGGTCGACGAACAGGCCGTCGGTGAGGCCGACTTCGGCGACGACGCCGTCGACTCCCCGGGCGAGCTCGAGTCCGGCGGCTACCTGGCCGAGGGGTCCGACGACGGGGACGTCGCCGGCCTGCAGCGTGCGCTCGCGGAGGCCGGATACCAGCTCGAGGCCGACGGATCCTTCGGCGAGGACACCGAAGCTGCGGTCCGAGACTTCCAGCGGGAGCGCGGGCTGACGGTGGACGGCATCGTCGGGCGCCAGACCATGACGGCCCTCGAGGGCTAGACAGCGCTCCTACCGCTTGCGGGGAGGCCCAAGCTCGCGTAAGCTCAGTTGGCGTCCACGGCGGATCTCGAAGCTCAAGCTGCACGTGACAGGTGCCGATGTGAGCCTCGTAGCGTTGCCGGGGCAGCCGTCACGGACCGACGAACGCTCACACGATCAAGGAACGATCTTTGAAGAAGACTCTCTCAATCCTGCTGCTCACCGTCGTCTTCGGCGCCTGGCAGGCCTCGGCGGCGAGCGCCGCCACGGTCTGGGCCGTGGGCGACGGCGCTGACATCTACTCGAATGACGACGCGCTGGCCGCTCGCATCCAGAGCCAGGGGCCCTTCGACAGGTTCCTCTACCTCGGCGACATCTACGACTACGGCACCGCGCAGGAGTGGACGAACAACTACGAGCCGTCGTTCGGACGCTTCAAGTCGATCACCAGCCCCACTCCCGGCAACCACGAGTGGGCCAATCGCGCCACCGGCTACGACCCCTACTGGGGCTCCCTCGCTCCGCAGAACGGGGGCGGCCACTACTACTCCACGGACCTGAACGGCTGGCACATCGTGAGCCTGAACAGCCAGGAGGACACGAGCAGCACGTCGCCGCAGGTGGCCTGGCTGCGACAGGATCTCGCCCGCTACCCAGGCACCTGCACGCTCTCCTTCTGGCACCGGCCGCGCTACTCCGCCTCCAACACCGGCGGCGACGGCAACCTCGAGCCGCTCTGGGCCGAGCTCGCCGGGCACTCGGTGGCCAACATCACCGGCCACCACCACAACTACCAGCGCCTCAAGCCGAATCGCGGCATCCTGCCGCTGATCGCGGGAGCCGGTGGCCACTTCTTCCACACGGTCACCGCCACCGACACGCGGCTCGACGCCTTCAACGACGCCGAGTACGGCGCCCTGCGGATGGAGCTCTCTCCCGGTCGCATGGACTACGCCTACGTGACCGCCGGTGGCGCCACGATCGACTCGGGCTCCATCCCCTGCACGCCGCACACCACCACGCCGCCGCCGAACGCGGCGCCCAGCGCGTCCTTCGGCTACACGCCGGCCAGCGCCTCGACCGCCGACACGGTGACCTTCAACTCGACGTCGACCGACCCGGACGGCACGATCGCAGCCCAGGAGTGGGACCTCGACAATGACGGGCTCTTCGACGACGCCACCGGCGGCAGCGCCGCGCGGCGCTTCCCCACGGCCGGGACCTACACGGTGCGCCTGCGCGTGACCGACGACAAGGGCGCGAGCTCCGTGGCCAGTCGCCAGTTGACGGTCGGGAACCAGGCCCCGAGCGCCTCATTCACCTACTCCCCCGCCACGCCGCTTCGGCGCGAAACCGTGACCTTCGCCTCAACCTCCGCCGACGCAGACGGCAGCATCGTCTCCCAGCGCTGGGACCTGGACAACGACGGCCAGTTCGACGACGCCAGCGGCCTGACCGCCGCGCGCTCGTTCGACTCGGCGGGCAGCTACACCGTGCGGCTGCAGGTGACCGACAACGGCGGGGCCGCCTCGGTCACGAACCGGGTGGTCACGGTCTACAGACGCCGCCCCGTCGCCACGACCGCCGCCGCGTGGACTCGGGGTGTCGTGGCACCGCCCCCGCTGACCGCGGCGGGTCCCGGCAAGGCGGTACCACAGGTGCAGATCCTCCAGGCGCTTCCCCTGACCCTCTACCGGCGGCAGCCCAAGGTCCTGCTCGGCCGGGCGCGACACGCAAGCGAGCCCGTCCGGCTCACCCTGACCCGCCGGTCGGGCGGTAGGTGCCGCGCCTTCGACGGGCTGCGGTTCCGTCGCTCGTCGTGCCGGAACAACCGCCGCTCGTTCGCAGCCGGGGGACGCGACGAGTGGTCCTACCGGCTCCCGCTCGACCTTCCGGGCGGCACCTACGAGCTCACCGCACGCGTTCGCGGCACGAACGGCCGCCTGGCCGCACAGAGCGTGGTGTTCCGCATGAAGGCGCCCGTCAGGGTACGCCGGGCGCCCGTCCTCACCGAGGAGCAGGCGGCGGCCGAAGAGCGACGCGAGGGCCGGCAGGGCTCCTGACGGCGACGGCGGTACGGCTCAGCGCCCCCGGGCAGGCGCTAGCCTGATGAGGTCCGTGAGCGTCGGGTGA
>JAABUN010002413.1_pt1 | contig 33464 bp, 35 predicted proteins | sample 5559311 | NCBI WGS metagenome assembly JAABUN01 (sample SAMN10711877, study PRJNA513370) | rock metagenome | isolation source: Antarctica rocks | place: Antarctica: Victoria Land, Siegfried Peak sud | reverse complement strand
AGTAATAACGTAAAAAGAGTAGAAAAATTAATCAATAACAGACCCATCAGAAAATTTGACTACAATTCAGCTAATGAGGTATATTTAATAAAATCAGCTGTTGCACTTATTGCTTGAACACAGCATTCCTTTAATATAACATGAGAAAAGAAAAATAGCATTACTACACTTGAATGGCGTTGTCTGAACCGGGATTTATGGGATTATTGGGATTACCGGGAGATTAAAAAGCAATATTCAAAATGAATCTTCGAACCTATGGATCAGCGGGAAATAAAATCATAACACGGAAAATGCTTAATAGAATTACTGCAGTTGAACGGAGCGTCGCAACGAAAGTTTCATCATGGTACAAATGCCTGTACCAAAAAAAACTTCTTATCAGTCATAAGTCTCTCAAATAGATTTTCCCTTCATAGCCGTGCTTACTGCCTGGTCCATTACTCTCTCTGCGTATGGGCGGCTGACGTCATTTAATTCTTCCACTTTTCGATGAATGAGATCTTTGTCTTCCATTGTAAGTGCCAGTTGCAGTGCCTGCATGGCTCCGGCAGTTTCCATCAGTTCCTGCTGAGTAAGCAAAGACGCATTTTTACCAATAAATTTTTCTGTGGTTTCAAGCAATTGCTCACCTTCTGTTCTTGCCTCGACCAGTGCACGTTTTGCAATGTCATCTTTTGCATGGGTGAGACTGTCGAGCAACATTTTTTCCACTTCATTATCGCTTAGTCCATACTGGGGTTTCACTTCTATGCTTTGCTCAACTCCGCTGCGTAGTTCCTTTGCTTTTACGACCAGGATCCCATCTGCATTAATTAAAAAAGAAACTTCCACTTTAGGAAAGCCGGCAGGCATTGCAGGAATGCCTGATAAATTAAATTCGGCCAGTTTACGGTTATCCTGCACCAGGTCTCTTTCGCCCTGGAAAACGCTTATACGCATGCCACTCTGGCCATCTTTATGTGTTGTGTATTGACGTCCGACCTTTGTTGGTATTTTTGAATTTCTCGCAATTAATACATCCATCAAACCTCCCATTGTTTCAATACCAAGGCTAAGCGGAGTTATATCAAGCAATAAAAAATCTTTATTATTTCCGGCAAGAATATCTGCCTGTACAGCAGCGCCTAATGCAACTACTTCATCAGGATTGACAGTATCATTCACCGGTCTTCCAAAAAAATCACTTACCGCTTTTTTTACCGCAGGCACTCTTGTGCTGCCACCAACCATTACCACACTTTCGATTTCCTGCACATCAACCTGTGCATCGGCTGCAGCATTGCGGCAGCTTTGTATGGTTCTTTCAATCAATGGTGCAATTAAACCTTCAAACTCTTGTTTTGATAGCCGAAGAAATACATCATTAACTGACCCTTCAAAGTTTTCATTGCTGCTGACATGCTTTTTAGCTTCCTCAGCTTTTAACCTGAGAGCCTGCGAAAGTTCTTTATTGTTCGCCAACTCAGACTCAGAAATACGTGATTGCTTCATCCAATGTTGTACAATGACCCTGTCAAAATCATCTCCTCCAAGGTATGTATCGCCATTTGTACTTAATACTTCAAAAATTCCGTTTGTTATTTGCAATACCGAAATATCAAAAGTGCCTCCGCCTAAATCGTACACCGCAATTGTTTTGATTTCTTTTTTGCCTAAACCCAATCCATAGGCGAGGCTTGCGGCTGTTGGTTCATTTATGATACGAAGCACATCGAGACCGGCAAGTTTTCCTGCATCACGGGTTGCCTGTCGTTGGGCATCGTTGAAGTAAGCCGGCACTGTAATAACGGCCTTAGTAACAGGCGTTTTCAGAATATGCTCAGCCCGGTGCTTCAGCTCTTTTAAAATAAAAGAAGATAGATCTATGGGAGAATAAAACTTATTACCAACCTGAACCTTTACAAGACTTTCTGTATTGTCGTCAATCACTTTGAAGGTGAAAAAAGATGCATTGTCTTTAATGTCGTTGAAGCTTTTACCCATCAATCGCTTAGCGCTGAAAATGGTGTTATGTGGTTCTGTTATCAAATATTGCTTTGCCTCCTCTCCTACTGTTGCATTTCCGGCTTCATCAAAATGTATAACACTTGGTACAAGACTGCTGCTATTGTGCTCTTTTAAAGCAACAGGTTGCCTGCTATCGGGATGAATGATTGCCACCAGGCTGTTTGTAGTTCCCAGGTCAATTCCCACTATCATCTCTTCTTTCTGTAAACTTCCGGTAGCTATATTGATTCCTATTTTCGCCATTACATTTCAATTTGCTGCAAATGTAAGATAAAGCAGGGTTGGTCTTTTTGAATTAGGGAATAAGAATAAGCTACGTTTTTAGTGCAAGGGACAGCCTTATTTTTTAACAATTTACAAATGAATATCAAAAGTTAAATTGAATTTACCCCATTTTTTTCTGATATTATACATGGATAAAACAAAGTTCTTTGATTTTTTGTAACCTTTTTAAACCCATCGTCTCTAATGTAATTAAAAAACAGTTATATGATTTACACAGCTATCGCATTTTTTGCCCTCGCCGCAGTTCTTGGTATGGTCCTGCTGTCATTCGTCTTAAAGGGGAAAGAAACACCAAAAGGAGTTGTTTTTACACATGGCCCTTTAGCGGCCATTGGTTTGGTTTTGCTGATTATTTATACCATTAATAATCCGGGACCTGTTGAAAGTATTGTATTATTTATTATTGCAGCATTAGGCGGAGTTGTATTAGTTATCAGAGATCTTTCGCGAAAGCCAATTCCAAAGTGGCTTGCAGTACTACATGGACTGATAGCTGTATCCGGTTTTATATTCTTGCTGATATTTGCTTTTGGAAAAATGTAATTACGCAATTAATAAGTTATGAAGATCTTAGGACATCCTATACACCTGATGCTTATCCATTTTCCGGCAGCATTATTTCCAATGGAGCTTATATTTTATTATATTTATTACCGTACAAACAATGTCTCCTTTGCGGATGCTTCTTTTTACGGAATGAGTGCTGGTGCTATATTCGGTTGGCTGGCTATACTTACCGGCACCATTGACCTTATTATGATTAAAGAGAGTCAAAATGAAGCTAAAGCAAAAGCGTTGATACATGGTTTTATTAATGCAACTGTAGTATTTGTTTATAGTATTCTTGCTTATGTCTTATATAAAAAATATCCTGATCTGCCGGCTGCAACAATAATGATGTTAGGTGTAAAGGCATCATTGAATGTATTGATGATCGCAGGAAATTACCTGGGTGGAACTTTGATTTTGAAATATAAAATAGCAATACATAATTAGCTTACTAATGAGAACAATTACACTTTTGCAACAGTTTACAGATGCTGAGGTCATTGAAAAAGTGATGAATAAAGAAGTGCCGCTTTTTGAGGTATTGATAAGAAGGTATAATCCATATTTATATAAAGTAGGAAGATCGTATGGTTACAATCACCAGGATGTGGAAGACCTTATGCAGGAAACTTTTATTAATGCTTATCAAAACCTGAAAGGCTTTAACCACAGGTCTTTCTTCAAAACGTGGCTCGTGAGGATTATGCTTAACAACTGTTACCGTAAAAGTCAAAAAGCATCTGCTAAAAATGAGTTTGCAACAGAGAATTCAGGGCTCGAAAAAACTACACTTATGTATTCAGAAATAAGCCATAATGATACAGAAAGAACTGTTGGAAACAGGGAGCTTAATATGATAATTGAGAAGGCAATTAAACAAATTCCACTCAATTACAGATTAGTTTTTTCTTTGAGAGAAATAAGTGGTTTTAGCGTAACTGAAACAGCAAAGACTCTAAACATAACTGAAACGAATGTGAAGGTAAGATTGAACAGGGCTAAAGCAATGCTTAGAAAAGAAGTAACAAAAATGTATTCGCCTGAAGATATTTTCCAGTTCAACTTAATCTATTGCGACAGGATTGTAAACAACGTTATGACAAGAATAAGTCAATCCCTAAGATTATCGGATATATATTTACTTTAGCAGTTTTATCCGATTTAGCATGGTATCAGATATAGCTCATTTTAAATCTCCTGCAAAACTACGAATAGCGACAACAGTATTTTTCTTCATATCAGGCTTTGGATATTCCTCATGGGCTTCAAGAATACCTTCTATACAGCAACAATTGCATTTAAATGAAGCTCAACTTGGTACTGTGTTGTTTGCATTGCCAATCGGACTTATGCTTACCCTGCCTGTTACAAGCTGGCTATTAGGACGCATTAACACCAGGAAAATAATGATTTTTGGCGCTGTTTCTTTTAACCTGATACTAAGTTTGCCCGGCTTTGCAACTAAAACCTGGCATCTTGCTGTGGCTCTGTTTTGCTTTGGATCAACAAGAAACATCCTGAACCTTTCTGTCAATTCCCAGGCAGTGGGGGTACAGAAGATGTACGATACATCCATAATGACAACCTTTCATGGCGTTTGGAGCCTTGCAGGTTTTGGTGGCGCTGCCCTGGGTTATTTTATGGTAACTTATAATGTCGCTCCCGGTTATCATTTGTTTGCTGTCAGTATAGGGCTTCTGGTACTTGCATTTTATTTTTATTCTGATACACTCGATGAGGAACCTGTACAGCATCAACACAAAAAGCCTGTTTTTTCGCTTCCTGACAGACACTTAATGAAATTTGCGATTATTTGTTTTGCATGCATGTCATGCGAAAACACGATGTATGACTGGAGCGTAATTTATTTTCAAAAAAATGTTCATGCAGCAAAATCAGGAGCTACTGCTGCTTTTGTAATTTATATGGTTTGTATGACTATTGGCCGCTTTATTGGCGACAAACTGGTGACCCGGTTAGGAACAAAAATACTCTTAAGATTCAGCGGCTGGTTAATCTTTGCCGGCTTATTACTTGCCGTGCTTCTTCCCTATACTATTACTGCAGGAGCAGGTTTTGCTATGGTTGGCTTTGGAGTCTCATGTGTAGTACCGCTGGTATTTAGTATGGCAGGAAAATCAAAAACTATGAGCAGCGGACAAGCACTTGCCAGCATTTCCACCATTGGTTATTTAGGATTTTTGATGGTTCCTCCCCTTGTAGGTTTTGTAGCCCAAGCAGCTAACCTGCGTTGGTCCTTTGCTATAATTGCCCTGCTTGGAGGAATGATTATTTTAATGGGTTCTGCAATCAAAGAAGATGAATAAAAATGGTAATGTTTATCGTTTAGGCACCGTCACAAACCCTTATAAAAAAATGTATAAATGGGTAACTTTTGTTTCATTTCTTGTTGAAAATTATACTTTTTTAGAGCATAAATGTGAGCTTGGGTAACCATATTAGCCTTTTCTTAAATAAATACTGCTTATAATGATTTACCTTACTTCAAAACTTTAAACGTAAAAAATTAATTATACTTTCTGTTTTGACATTAATAGTGGCAGCGGATAATGTGTTGTATGCCTTATCAACCTCAAAACTCTCCTAAACTTCAGGAATGAAATTTTGAAAATGTTTCCTAATCAGCTAACTTTGATTAGTGAAAGAAACCTTTAAAAGGAACATATTTTTCTATAAGTATTACTACCTTGACTTCTATAAGAAGCAAACATCTGCCGTTCAGAAAAAGCTTAACTGGACGATTGAATTGATAATGAGTATAGAAATGGTTCCTAAAAAGTATTTCAGTCACGTGGAAGATACAGACGGACTTTTTGAAATCAGAGTTGAAGTAGGCAGTAACATTTTTAGAGTGTTCACCTTCTTTGATGAGGGAAATTTGGTGATACTGTTGAATGGTTTTCCGAAGAAGACCCAAAAGACACCAAAGAATGAAATTGAATTAGCAGAAAAACTAAAAAAGGAGTATTTCGATGAAAAAGCAAATCAATAAGAACCTTACCTCTTTTGAAGACCATCTTAACAAAGAATATGGCAAAAGAGGTTCAAAAAAACGTGAGGCTTACGAACAGGAATTTGAAGCTTTCAAATTAGGTGTGCTTATACAGGAAATGAGGGAAAAGAACAACTTGACTCAGGAACAACTTGCCGCAAAATGTGGAACTACCAAATCTTACATTTCCCGTATTGAAAATAATGCAAGTGACATTAGACTTTCAACCCTCATGCGTATCATTAACGAAGGCTTCGGAGGTCGTTTACATTTATCTGTACAGCTATAACCTTGGGAAAGAGGCACGAACACAGAACATGGGTATTTGCAATATTGGGGATGGAAGTTAACTAATGAAGCTTTTGAATATGTTGTGAAACAGAAGATCTTTATTGAACCCACATCCTAAATACCAAAACGTTGTCAGCACAAAAAAGTAACACTGAAATTTCAATTCTTAAAAGTGACAGATATTTAGTAAACGCTAATGGTAAAATTTCAACACTTGAAGGGAATGTTGCAATTACATCTGGTAAATTAGACATCTCTAAGGCTGATAAAGTAACAATTGACAAGGAAGCCAATGAAATAATAGTATTTGGTTACAAGGAATTTTCTTTTAAAGGAAAATTAATTGTTGTTCCTACAGTTGACAGTAGACCACAACTTTAAAATACACAATAGGTGAAGACGTTGTTTATATAAAATAATGCTCCATATAATTTGTGTGCTAATGTACTGGAGGAAGAACATAACTTAATAGGCTATGTACGGGAAATCCACGGGTTATTTTCGGATAAAAGTTCCAATTGTGGCTCGCCGGTCTTTTCATTTTTTTATTTTAGCAATTATTAGAGGTTTGCAGATGCTAAAGCCTTGAAGAAATATAGTTCAAACCAACAAAAAAGGATAATTTTTAAGGTACTTTTTTAAAAACACCTAATTATGAAATTGTTTTCGTTTTGTTTAATCACTTTAGTAAGCATGACAGTAATGGCACAAAAGCGTAGCGCTTTTACAGGTTCGTATCCTGCAACAAAAACAACAGAGCAGGCAGATGATTTTTTTGGAACAAAAGTTTCAGACCCTTACAGATGGCTGGAAAATGACATGGCTGAAGACACAAAAGATTGGGTACAAAGACAAAACCAGGTTACCAATTCTTACCTCTCAAAAATTCCTCATAAAGATGCAATTAAAAAACGTCTGACAGAATTGTGGAACTATGAAAAATATGGTGCTCCTTTTAAGGAAGGTGAATACACGTATTTTTATAAGAACAACGGCTTGCAAAATCAATCTGTTTTGTACAGGCAGAAGAATGGCGGACAGCCTGAAATATTTCTTGACCCTAATACATTTTCGCCTGATGGCACCACATCACTTGCAGGTATTGATTTTACCAAAGACGGTTCTCTCGCCGCTTACCAGGTATCTGAAGGCGGCTCAGACTGGCGTAAAGTAATTATCATCAACACACAAACAAAAAAACTGCTTGACGATACGCTGAGAGACGTAAAATTCAGCGGACTTTCATGGCACAATAATGAAGGCTTTTATTACAGCAGTTACGATAAGCCAAAAGAAGGAAGTCAACTATCAGGAAAAACGCAGATACACAAACTCTATTTCCATAAACTGGGAACTGCGCAAACCGGGGATAAACTTATTTTTGGCGGAGAAGCAACACCCCGGCGCTATATCGGAGGACAAGTAACAGAAAATCAGCAATACCTTGTTATCTCTGCAGCAAATGCCACTTACGGCAATGAACTATACCTACAGGATTTAACAAAGGTAAATGCTCCAATCGCACCTGTAGTAACAGGTTTTGAAAACGAACAGGAAGTTGTAGATGCGGAAAATGGCAAGTTATATATTAGTACCAATCTCAATGCACCTAACCGCAAACTGGTTGTCACAGATGCCTCCACTCCCACTTCTGAACATTGGAAAGAATTGATTACTGAAACTAAGTTTCCATTAAGTGTATCTGCGTGCGGAGGAAGATTTTTTGCACAATACACAAAAGACGCCGTATCAGAGATAGAAGAATATACACCTGATGGCACAAAAGTAAAAACGATTCCTTTACCAGGCTTAGGAACCGCAACTGGCTTTAGTGGCAAAAAAGAAGAAAAAGAAGTGTATTACACCTATACCTCGTATGTGTATCCTTCGGCCATTTTTAAATATGATATCAATACCGGCAAATCTTCAATATATAAAAAATCGGGCGTGAAATTTAATCCTGGTGATTTTGAGAGCAAACAGGTTTTTTATGCATCTAAAGACGGCACTAAAATTCCGATGATTATTACTTACAAAAAAGGCATGCAACTCAATGGAAAAAATCCTTTAATGTTGTATGCATATGGTGGGTTTAATATCAGTCTTACCCCTGGTTTTAGTGTCAGCAATATTGTCTTTTTAGAACATGGCGGCATCTACGCAGTAGCTAACCTTCGGGGCGGTGGCGAGTATGGTGATGCCTGGCACAATGCAGGAACGAAGATGCATAAACAAAGTGTCTTTGATGATTTTATTGCAGCCGCTGAATATCTCATAGAAGAAAAATATACTTCTAAAGATTACCTTGCTATTTCAGGTGGTTCAAACGGAGGATTGTTAGTGGGTGCTTGTATGGCACAGCGCCCTGACCTTTACCGGGTTTGTTTTCCGGCGGTAGGTGTTATGGATATGTTGCGCTATCATAAATTTACTGCCGGCGCAGGATGGGCTTATGATTATGGAACAGCCGATGACAATAAAGAAATGTTTGATTATTTATATAGATATTCTCCTGTTCACAATCTAAAAAAAGGAACTTGTTATCCCGCTACCTTAGTTACTACTGCAGATCATGATGACCGCGTGGTGCCGGCCCACTCTTTTAAATTTGCAGCATCTTTGCAGGCAGCACAAAGTTGTGATAATCCTGTTTTGATAAGAATTGAGACAAAAGCCGGGCATGGAGCCGGAAAGCCTACATCTAAAATAATTGAAGAACAGGCTGATAAATGGGCTTTTTTGTTGTACAATATGGGCCTGAGTTATCAACAATAAAAGGGAAAACTTTAATGAACAAATTTGTGTTTGCGATGTGAAAAGATAGAATGACAAAGACATTATTTGACATTCTTGAAGTAATGGTTTATCAAAATAAATTTAATAAACTATCTTTTCAAATGCTTCCAAATGACATTATAAACATCAGTTGCTATAATTGTGTTGTTCTCACTTTCTTTTTGATCTGTAATTAATACAGGATGAAACTGTGAAGGTGTGTGTATGCTGCCATGAGAGCCTTTTATAAGATTTGCGTCTAAAGGAATCACATCCATTACATAACGGAAACCGGCTTTTTTTCGCAATAACTTATATCCTGCCCGTGCCTTTGATGTCATAAACATTTCAACAGGATCGTAACCTGGTTTTTTATGAATGTCAACAACCCTGGCATAATCAGGGGCTTTTGCATCATCTAACCAGAAATAATAGGTAAACCAGCTTTTTTCATCAGCCATTACAACAAATTCACCTGATCTTTCGTGATTAATATGATAAGCTGCCTGTTCTTCTTTGTCGAGAATTAATTCTATTCCCGAAACGCTTTCAAGCAAATCCCTCACTTTTGCTGTTACAGAAGGATCATTAATATAAATATGAGCGACCTGGTGATCAGCAACTGCAAAAGCTTTTGATGCTCCCGGATCGAGTAACTCTAATCCTCTTTCAATACGAATCTGTAATAACCCGCTTTCACGAAATAACCTGTTTAAATGAATTGGATTGCTGACAGGAGCAATTCCATATTCAGAAAGTAAAATAATTTTCGCTTTTTTCTTCTCATAAAACTTTACCAGTTTTTCTACCACTTTATCAATTTCCTGTAATTCTTTTGAAATTTTTGAAAGGTCATTACCAAATTTTTGCAGGCAGTAATCAAGATGAGGAAGGTAAATAAGCGTAAGCGTTGGATTATATTTATTATCGGTAAACATAGATGCTTCAGCAATCCAGTCTGTTGACTTGATATTTGCCCCCGGTCCCCAAAACTGGAATAAAGGAAATTGGCCAAATTTATTTTGCAGCTCATCTCTCAGCTCTGCAGGATGAGAATAGCAGTCAGGCATTTTTCTTCCATCAGCCAAGTAATTAGGACGTGGTGTAACGGAATAATCAGCAGTAGAATACATATTATACCACCAAAACATGAAAGAGCAGGTAAAATTGGCATCCTCTTTTTTTGCTTTTTCCCATATTTTTTCTGCCTGTACCAATTTGTTTGATTGTTTCCAGAACTTAATTTCACAATCTTCACGGTCGTACCAGCCGTTGCCAACAATACCATGTTCAGAAGGCCATTTTCCGGTTATATATGTTGATTGAACAGACGTTGTAACTGCAGGCAAAACAGGCTGAATCGTAGAGAGGTTACGACTTGAAATGTATTGTTTAAGAAATGAAGTATATTCTCCTATAAGAGAAGGTGAGAGACCTACAATATCAATTACTGCTGTTTTGTTCATAGATAGCTGAAAGTTATATAATACTTTAAGTCGTTTAATGCATTAATCTTCAATTTCCTTTTAAGCATTTGCAAATATTAAAGTTTATAATGAAATATAAAGAATAGGTAAGATATAAATAATAACTATAGAGTTGATATAGAAAAGAAAAGAAAAATAAATTTACTGGGAATCTTTATAGAAATATACTTTTTTGTTATTATTATAGCTATTATTATATTTGTTATAATGAAATCAGTAAGGAGAAAAACAAAGGCTAATAAAAACGCTGAGGTCTATGCAACCGGTCAAGATATTTCTGTGCCTGGTCATAAAAGGAAAACTCCTGCCAAAAATATCTTTACAAAAACATCAGTTAAAATCAGTGCTCGTACCCAGTTTATGAGAATTAAAGAAGCTCTTAAAGAGGTTGAATTAATCGAGGCTGGAACCATAAAACCTAAATCACTTGATGATCTTTTAAATGAGCTTTAAAATTATTCCTACCAGTGATTTTGAAAAGGAATTAAAACTAATAGCTAAAAAATATCCGAACATAAAAAGGGATATAAAAGATTTAGAAAAGGACTTAGAAAAAAATCCACAACAAGGTTACCCTTTATCTAAAAGTTGTTATAAAATCAGAATGAAGATAACCGGGAAACCGGCGGGTAAACGTGGCGGCGCAAGAATTATCACTTTTGTGAAAGTTATTGGGGAAAAAGTATATCTCTTAAGTATTTACGATAAGGCAGATCAGGCAAATAATGAAGAACTTGATAACCTACTAAAGTATCTGTAATATCTTATTACACTTACATTAGTTACTTTATAAAGACAATTGACTTACTACCCACTGCAATTCTCTGCTGATAGATTTTTGCAACGGTAATTTCAATGACTCCGGCAGAACTTCCCATGTATACGTTTCAACTTCTAAATGTGGAGTTATCGAATTGCTTTTTTGAATATCCAGCACTTTGCGAATGTCATCTTGTGTTGACTGTAATAATCCAAAATCTTTTTCAAAAACCGGTACGTGAAAATGTGCTCTCCATTCTTTTACCATTGGATTATCAATATCGCCCAAAGCTTCAGGAAGGTCGGGATAACGTAAAAAGGAAGATTTGTTTTGCAGAGCAGCAACTACCTGGTGCAGGTAAGTAGGTTCATTAAATTTGGTAAAAGCTTCTTTAACCTTAGAACGGGAAAACAGGTCATCATTCAACAATGCTTTTAATGCGGCACTTATCTGAATTTTACCTACTTTGATTCCAATTTGTTTTAATTGTTTTATTATTTCTTCATGCGGTTCGTAACCTATTGCAAAATGACAAATATCATAGCATAAACAAACGTGCGTTTTTATCATGTTTCCTGCTTCATTATCTGAAACGGAAAAAGTTGTTGCAATTTGTTTTGTTCCTTCAGCCAGTAAATCTTTTTGAAACCATTCAATAAATTCAGCGCCGGTTTCCAGTATTCCATCCGGTTCAGGTTCTATATCAAGGTGAAGTGTTTTACCTGTTGCTTTTTTAATGTTTATCAAATGCTCTGTTACTTCGAGTATATTTTGCGTAGCGGTTTTTCTTGCAAGAGCCAAAGCATCAGGAGCACTAAACCAATGTCTATAGCTAAGAGGAGATGTGGAAACACCGCCATCCGGATTATCAGGAAGCAATTCTGCAAGAATATCAAACAAACGCTTTGTATAATCTACTCGTTCTCTTGTTGTCCAGTCTGGTGCATGTACCTGGTCTTTAACCCTTGTATTATGAAATCCGCCGTAAGGAAATCCGTTCATGGTGAAAATGTAAGCCCGATTTTCTTTGAGCCATTGCTGAAAAAGAGCTAATTCTTCCCTTTTGATTAATTCAAGGCTTGCAATATTGGATAATCGTAATCCTATACCCATTGGTGCATCGGGAGAAACTTCATTTTTAATGGCAGGAAAGTTTTGTTGTATAGTTGAAAAATGATCAGGCCAGCTTTCGCCAGCGTGAATATTAGTGCAGTAGGTTAAATGACCTTTAGATGTTTTCATGTTTTTCTGCTTTTTGGCTTAAAATTGTTTAAAATCTTATGCAATCTCTGAAATCAAGCTTCAAGCCGCTTATGTACAAACGCAAAGTAATACTGTTTGGGAATAACGCCAATAAGAGATTCACGTCGTGCACTAACCTGCTCTCTTGTTGTCTCATCTAGTGAAATATCAATACACGATTTGTTTATACTACAACTTTTATATTTTTTCTATCCGGAAAAAGAAAACATATTAAGTATATTACGTTACTTTTTGGCTATAACAATGTAAAAAGGCAAAGGAAAGCTTTTATTATAAACAGTAACTTGTTTATGAATAGCGCCAATAAGAGCGTTAGCTGCAAAATAGAAACATGAAAGGACCAGAGTTTTTAAAATACATACAGCCCGTTTTGACAACTCTTCAAGCAAATGGAGGAGCAGGAAATTCAACAAACGTAATTGAACAAATTATAGAAAAGCTTGGTATAACCGAAGAAGAATTAGAGCAAGCTACTTCTAACGGACAATCCCGTATTCGCAATCAAATACAATGGGCAAGGTTTTATCTTTTCAAAGCTGGATTAATAGACAATTCGCAAAGAGGAATTTGGAGATTGACTAATGAAGGACTAGAAAAAAAACTTACAGAAGATGATGTATACACGTTGTTCAAAGGCGTCCAGGAAAGTGTAAAAAAACGCCCCTGTTACGCCGAAAAAATTAGAGATAAAATTTGAGGACACTACAACGGAAGATGAAGAACATTCACTTGGGTTATTGAATCTAATTCAAAGCTTACCTCCTTTTGGATTTGAAAAATTGTGTAAAAGACTATTAACTGAAATAGGGATAAATGATATAACAGTTACTGGTGGTTCTGGAGACCAAGGAATTGACGGTAAGGGAATAGTTAAATTAAATGATGTAGTTAGTTTAAATCTAGTTTTTCAATGCAAGAGGTACAAGGAAACTGTTTCCCCCCATCATGTTCGTGATTTCAGAGGTGCTATGCAAGGACGTGGAGAAAAAGGATTAATAATTACAACTGGAAGATTTACTAAAGAAGCCAAAAGTGAAGCTAATCGTGATGGTGTTACACCTATTGAATTAATAGATGGTGATAGGTTAGTTGAACTATTTGAAAAGCATCATTTAGGACTTAAGCCAGTAGTAGTTTTTGAAATTGATCACGAATTTTTTAAAGGTTTCAATTAATATTCTGACGCTAAAATTATTTTTTATTATGCAGCTCAAACTAGTAGAATAGCGGGCTAAAAATTACATTTAAGCCCTAAAACAAATACCAGTAATCTAAAAATTCTCAAAAGACTTTTCAATACTTTATGAAACAGCCTGAAAAATCTTTAATCTCCGTGATGCTTCTTTCATCAGCTTCCAGTCAATCTCGTGCACTTCTTTTCCTTTGCCAATTGCAGTTAACAGCGTAATGGTAAGGCGACCGCCGAGATGCTCTCTGAATTCCTTTAATCCAAGTAAAACAGGACTCTTTTCATCTTTCACTTCCATGAGCGGATGAGTAATTTCAAAACCAAGATCTTGTAATAAAGAAACTATTCTGTTTACTTCATCTTCAGTTAAATTACCAATCAATCCGGAATACATGCTGTCTAAAGCTATTCCCATCGCCACTGCTTCACCATGCGAAACTTCAAAATCGGTAAGTTGTTCGAGCTTATGAGCGCTCCAATGACCAAAGTCAAGCGGGCGGGAAGAACCTGTTTCGAAAGGATCACCGCTTCGAATGTGTTCCATATGAAGATCAGCACAACGAGTAATAAGGTATTTCATTGCGTCTAAATCACGATTGCTCAATTGTAGTGCATGCTCTTCAAGCCACCCAAAGAATCCTCCATCTTTAATCAAAGCTACTTTAACCGCTTCAGCAATACCGGAACGCCAATCACGATCGCTAAGCGTAATTAAAAACTTTTCATCATTAAAAACGGCAACAGGCGGAGAAAATGAGCCAAGAAAGTTCTTTTTACCTTTATAATTTATTCCATTTTTTACACCAACACCTGAGTCATTCTGAGATAGGACAGTAGTCGGAATGCGAATATGTTTTATGCCCCTGTGAGAAATGGCTGCGGCAAAACCGGCAAGGTCGAGTACTGAACCTCCGCCAATAGCAGCAAGATAAGAATGGCGGTCAATTCCATATTTATTGACGGCTTCTACAATAGTTATAAGAAAATTGATATCATTCTTTGCAGCTTCTCCTCCGGGAACTACTATTACTTCACTTGCAGAATCAATAGCAGAAAAGGTGCTGAAATAATTATTTATCTTTTTTACAAGATCAGGATGTGCCTCAATAACTCCCTCATCAACTACAAAAAGTATTTTTTGATCAATACCTGATATTTTGTGTTCTACAAAGTAATTCTTTAAGAGTGTATTTGAAATATCAAAAAGTCCACTGGTAAAGTGTACTTTATATTCAAATTTAATATCAAAAGATTGTTGTATATGATCCATAAGTTTTACTATAGTAAGCCGGGCCTCTATATCTTTAAGTATTGAGATAGCTATTACAAAGTTACAAGGAGCCTGATATATTAATTGATTTTAACAATCAGGTTCTGTAACATCAGGTTACTGCAAAAATTTTACCCAGTTTCAATGATAAGGGTAATAAGAGTAAAATTATCACAGCAAAATAGTAAGCTCCGAAGGCAGCGGCCCATGCAGCATTCATAAGTATAAGAGCTAAAACACCTGCTTTTACTGCTTTGCCAATGTTTTTGCCAACCGGTTCCCTAATGGCTTTTAATAACGGATTAAAAATCATCCATATAAACGGTAACAGGAAAATCAGGGCAAATAATATTCCTTCCTTTGTAAAGGCAAAGTAGAGGATAAGGCTTATAACTAAACAGTAAAATACAGCGGCAATATATAAAGTCTTTCGGCTGCCACCATGTACTTCGCCTCTGCTGATCATAGTTATGGAAGCGATATAAATAACGGGCACCAGGGCAAGAAAATACCAATTATTAACAGCTGAAGGTACTATGCTAACTCCAAGCAAAAGATTAAATCCCCGACATAGTCCCATATTAATGGGACCTGCAAAAGAATAATGTTTGCCCCACTTATCATAAATAAGAGCTGATGCAGCAACAAGAAAAGCAAGTATACCTGAAGTAACAGACGTGAAGCGTGCAGCTATAATTCCGGCAACTAACATGAGTGCTCCCAGTATAGTTGCTTCCCTTATAGTAATCAGACCGACAGGAATTGGACGTTCTGGTCGTTCTATTCTATCAAGAGCAGCATCAAAAACGTCATTAAATACAACACCGCCTCCGTATAAACCAATGGTTGAAAAACATAGCAGCAGTATTGAGAGCAGATTTTGTATTTGAAAAGTTTGATTAACCAGGTAACCGGAAATGGCAATTCCCGCCAATACATCTGCCACTGAGGTAACAATGTTTGCAGGCCTCATTAACCGTAGATAACCTGTTGTTTTTTTCAAGATTATTTTAGCTGATAATTATTGATGATTTGTCAATGCGTGGTTGTTGTCCTCCGCGTAATACTGTATTACCTTCAAATTTTTCTGATTGGTCTATATTTTTGATAGCAACAAAATCTTCTTCGTTAATCTGTCCACTCTTACCAAATGCTGTAAGGGCATTTCGGTAAGTGACCAGTTCAATATCTTCTGCACTAATTCCGCGTGCTTTCATCAATGCCGCCGTTTTAGGCACCGCAATCGGATCACTTATTCCCCAGTCTGCAGCAGAGTTTACCATTATACGCTCTGTACCATATTGTTTCACTATTTCGACCATCCGCTCATTACCCATTTTTGTAAAAGGATAAATGGTAAATGCAGCCCAAAAACCTCTGTCCAACACTTCTTTTACCGTTTCTTCATTATTATGATCGATGATAACAGTATCAGGGTTTAAGCCATGTTCTATAGCAATATCCATACTTCTGCGCGTACCTCTTTTCTTATCCCGGTGAGGGGTATGTATCTGTACGGGTAAGTCGGTCTCTTTGGCTAATTCAAGTTGAAGCCTGTAATATTTTTCTTCTGCAGGTGTCTGATCATCAAAACCAATTTCACCTACCCCCACAACACCTTCCTTCAAAATAAATAATGGAAGTATTTCCATAACCTGTTCGGCAAGTTTTTCATTATTTGCTTCACGTGAATTTAATCCTATCGTGCAATAATGCTTAATGCCAAATTGCGATGAGCGAAATCTTTCCCATCCTATAAGACTGCTGTAATAATCGCGGAAACTATCAATGCCTGTTCTATGTTGACCAAGCCAAAAGGCGGGTTCTATGAGTGCAACGATCCCTGCATCATACATTGCCTGGTAGTCATCTGTTGTCCGCGAGGTCATATGCACATGCGGATCAAAGAATTTCATTCCTTCAATGCTTTCTAAATTTACAGGAATCACATTTGATTTTTGATTTCCCCTTTCCTCATCCATATTACTGCAACACATAAAATGACGATAATAAGTAAATTAATGTTAACCGGAAATTTTTATAACGTATTCCAGTTTAGTTTATTTTCCCGAATTTCGGATTTTAATCCAGGTTCGCTGTCCACAAGATTTTTTGCCGGTATATAGTTGCTTTGGAAACAAGCTAAAGCAGCAGCTTCTTTCTCTTTCACATCACTGCTTTTAAATGCTTTTTCTATTTTCTTAAAATTAGTTTCATCAATAAATTTTGCAACAAGCCGCCACAATTGAGGGTTTACAGTGCGATGCGCTGCCCAACGTTCGTTAGCATAATCAATTAGTATCAATGCTAATTCTTTGTTCGCTCTTTCATCTAATCCTATAATCCGGTTTACATTTTTTTCTGTAAAAAAAGCTTTCAATACCAGTTGGTTCCACGCAAGGTCATCCAAATAATTGAAAGGATAGGGATTATTGTACATGATTGCATCCAGCACAATCCCAATGTTGCTGCGAATTCCTTCCGCACATTGATTTTTCCATTCTTCAGGATAAGCGAAAAAAAATAAAGAAGAATACAAAGCTGCCAGTTCGTTCATTTCTGCACCCTTGAAAAGATTTTCTATTTTAGCACAATAGGCATTCTTATCTGATGCATCTGCCTGCATCAATAACCATAATCTGCTCAACCTGTCTATTGTCCAGTCATCAATAGAAAATCCATCATGTACTTCTTCAATTACTTTCTTTTCGTCATCTGTTATTTTAACTAATTGCCTGCCTGTTTTTCTTGGAATTGCAGCAAAAGCAAGATTTAACTGAGTGCTGCCATTTTCTTGTCGTATTAAAATAGCTTTTTCTTCCAGCCATTCAAATATATCAGGCGCTATATTTCGCTCAATAATAGCCGTGATTGCGTTTTCAAATCCTTTGGCTTCTGCCTGCTCCATTGTATAATATAATTATTTGGCAACAAAATAGTTGATGGCCAAAGCGGCACTTATAATAAGTAAACCAAAAAATTCCCTTGTCTTTTCAATGTATGGCTTCGTTGCCTGCATGCTTTCTGCAATGTTGGGCCTGTTATACTTTACGATCCAATCCCTGACACCATCCTTGGAAAAAAATAATTGAATAGCATAAATAAGATAAAAGGCTATTGCTCCCAGGTATAAGACAGGATAAAATTTTCCAAATGCTGCCAGTCCGCAACAAATAGCAGCGACCATATAAATGGGTACCCACAGCCATGAGTCTTTATCATTTAGATTTACGTAAGCAAACAATATAAAGGCAATACAAAAGAAACCGTTTAGAATACTTAAAAACATAACAAGTGTTATTTAAACTTTCATTTAAACATTAGCTGTAAATAAAAAGTAAAAATAGCAATTATTATCATCGAAGTTGCGAGTTGTAAAGATGATTTTAGTCATGTTTGTATAACTCTGCCTCACTTCTTAGTAAATAGGTGAGCTAACTCAGAAGCACATTATTCATCATTGGTCAATTTGTGCTAAGCTGCATGTTTATAAAGTTGAAAACTATGGATTAAAAGAATTGTTATTTTCTATTCGAAAATCCTACTTTTAATAAAAGTTAATACTTCAAAAAGATCTTGTTCATAAGAAGCTTGTACATTGGTTTCGCTGCCAACATGTTTATGATGAGGATAAGTGGTTATTGCGGGATAATGAGCAGCATTATCCCATCTGATAAAGAGAGAGCCATCAGAGTTTTGCCAATGATAAGAATAATCAAATAATACATTTTGAATAACAATTTCACGTAAAAAAATAACAGAGCCATTCATTAAACTTACCTTTATTTTCGTTTTCGTTAAATCACTGCGGGTTTCCTGAAGCAATATTTCAAACGAGGCAATGCAAGCTGTGAATTGTAAAAGGATGGGTAACATTAAGCAAGACGGGTCAAACGTTTTTGTAAAACATCCAATTGTTTCAGTTCAGCATTCCATTCAGCACTGTCTTCTTCCTTTTCAAAAACCGGTTGGTTCAATCGGTGAAAAGTTTTACAAAAATCAGCGTAATCCATCACATATTTTTTTTCAAAATGTTCAATATTTCGAGAACAAACACTTATTTCCTGTAACAGTTTTTCTTTTGCCTGTACCAGGGCAAAATCTTCTAACGAACCATAACCCATCTGTTGTACTGCCTCATGTAAAGCCAGTGATTTTTCTGCAATAAGCATATATCCTAATTATAGTTAAAGCTACAAAATTTCTGCAAATTGGCTGATTAAGTACTTTGCCACATTTCTAAAAGTGTGGTAAAGTACAAAGTATTGATTAACTTTAATTATTATTAGATATAACATTATGAGTATTATTGATAAGAAAAAAGAAATTATTCTCATCCTTCAGTCTAAAAATAATGAACAATTGATTGAAGAAGTATATGAACTTTTCATCCGGTTGAAGCAGTAGAAAGTATTATTGTAAACAATTTGCCAGAGAAGTTACAGGTAAAAATTATCCGGGCTTTAGATGATTACAATGCTGGCCGCTATATTACTCATGAGCAAATGAAACAAAAGATGCAGGAATGTTTATGAAATAGTAAGGTTTCTGAAATACTTCTTTTAATGCTATTTTTTAGGAATAAATTTAATCAATAATCCCGGCCCTTCAGTTATGGCATAAAGAAATCCGTCGGGGCTTTGAGCTACGCATCTGAAACGACCCATATCCTGTAATAATTTTTCTTCGTTTACATATTTAGTTTCATTTAGCTGAACACGGGCAATGTGTCTGAAGGCAAGGGCAGTTACTAATAAATTGCCTTTCCAATCAGGATAACGGTCACTGGTTACAAGGGCCATACCGCAGGGGCCTATTGAAGGAACCCAATAGCGTACGGGATTTTCAACTCCTTCCATCTCTTTAAATTCCGTTAAAATTGTTCCGTCGTAATTGATTCCGTAAGATGTTTTAGGCCAGCCATAATTTTTCCCTTTTTCAATGAGGTTAAGTTCATCTCCGCCTTTTGGACCGTGCTCCACCGCCCATATACGATTGTTTGCAGCATCGTAAACCATGCCCTGAGGATTTCTATGCCCGTAAGTCCAGATAGAACCCTTTGCATTTTGTTGTCCTACGAATGGATTATCTTTAGGAATTCGTCCATCATCATATATCCGGTGGATTTTTCCATGGTCATTATCAAGTTCCTGCACCTTAGGCTGAGTACCTCTTTCACCCGAACTGAAATACAAAAAATTGTCTTTACCAAAAATAATTCTGCTTCCGAAGTGGTAATTAGCTGTGAGAAAAGGCTTAGCTAAAAATATATCTTTTTTTTCTGTAAGCTGGTTGCCCTGAAGTTTAAAACGCATAATTGCAGTGGTAGCTCCGCCCTCCACTGGCTTTGAATAAGAAATATAGATCCACTTGTTTTTCTTATAATCGGGATGAGTTTTAATATCAAGTAAACCTCCTTGTCCGTCGTTAAATACTTTTGGCACGCCAACAAGCTTTTGTCCGGTATACTTATCATTCTTAAAAACGAGAATTTCCCCGGCTCTTTCAGTTACAAGCATTCTGCCGTCAGGAAGCCATGCCATTCCCCATGGATTACTGAAATCCTCATAAAGTTTTTCCACAGTAAACTTTGAGGAATCTGCAGAAATCTGCCCGGCAGTATTTTGTGAATTCTGACCTGAGGACGGATTATATAAAAGTATAAATGCCGGGAGTACGATGGAAAGGCTAAATAAAAGAGTTTTATTCATTTTTAGATTATTAAATTATTGAAAACAACATTTGTATGACTAATTGTTTTCATGGAGCTATTAATACAAAAAAAAGTATAACAAATAAAGTTGAAGCCATATCTGATATCAGTATTTTTGCCGCAACCGTTTACAGTTTACTTTACCCTGTTGAATACAAATAAATCTTTATACACCCATTTGTTTTCCTGCAAATTGCCCCGTGCAATAACAAATTGATTGTCGGAACGTTTTTCGTACAGGATGCGCATTTCTTCACCCTGCTTGTGAAAGATTGCCCGGCCCTGGCTAGCCTCCAGGAAATTGTACTGGTCTGATTTGTCTTTCTCTTCCTGCCCGAGAAGACCGGGTTTGAAATGCTTCACGCGTGAAGTAAGACCCTTTTCGGTTTGTTCGTAAGCTAATATTTCATAAAGGTTTGCTTTGTTGTCTTTCATCATTCGCATAAAACCTACTATGTTGTCTCCCTCCGGGGCAAGCCACACTCCCTCAATTGAACGGTCATCAGTATCAGCTTTCCAATGACCTTCTATAAAACTTAAATCAGAAAGCTTACCGGAATTTTGTGTTTGAGCATTGGCTGCAGGTATTAAGGCAGTCAATAAAAAGAAGATAGCCAAAAAATAAAATCTGTGCATAAAATCAGAAGATTAGTAAATATTTTGAATAAAATAGTTTTATGAAATAATGGTTTAACAACTACTTTTTAAACCTCTCATAAAACTTCAAATATAAGCCATTGGCCAACAATTTCATCTTGTATAGGATATTCGTCTCCGCCCGCCCGGTAAATGTATATCTAATCGAAAAAGTAATGTTTTTCTATCGTTACAAGAATTACATGAGAGTATTTTGCATCCCTATGAAAACTTTTTCACTCAACTATAAAAATATTTTCAGCTTCAATAAGTGGCAAATTTTTAAATCGTTGAATAACCTGTGCAACGACTACAACATCTTTCTGGCAATAATTCACGATACGCTGCAAATCATTTTCTTTATAATATACATGCTGCACCATGCTGCCATCTATGTCGTCTTTTGAGGTTGGAATGCCAAGTATACTTGCAAGCAGATGAAGTGAAATATAATTTTTATAGTCACCAAACTTCCACCATTGCAGAGTGTCTGTCATACTTATTTCCCAGGGCTTTGCCCCATGTATATGCATATAAGCTGGTAATGGTATTTGATTTATAATCATCCGGCGGCAGAGAAACGGAATATCAAATTCACGAATATTATGACCGCCGAACTGGATCTTATTTTTGTGACGGAATAGCTTAGTTGCTATTTCAATAAATTTATTCAATAATACTTTTTCATCATGCCCTGAAATACTTTTAATTCTTAAACACGTTGTGCCGGCTTTATCTTTATAAAAAAAACCTGCAGATATGCAAATAACCTTACCGAACTCTGCCAGTATTCCTGCCTTTTGCTGAAAGGCTTGTTCTTCATCAAAGTTTTCTGGCATTGTTTTTGAAATTTTGTCGAAAAAAAGCTTGCGGTCTTCAGCTGATAATTCATCAAAATTACTGACCTGTGGTACGGTTTCTATATCAATTAGAAATAAATCAGAAAGTAATTGTATATTATTCAAGACACATTTTTCTTTATCAAATAAAATTCTTTATCAAGTAAAACAAACTAACCCATGAGTTACAATTCTGAGTACTCAGCAACAAATCCCCAACAACAAGCTCCAAAAAGAGATGATCGTAAAATTATTTATGGAATTTTAATTGCCGCCCTGTTAGGTACATGGGGTTACATAATTTACGATAAAAGTAAAACGAATGAGTCAATTAATCAATTGCAGACTCAATATTCTAACGTTGACTCTGCCAGAAATGAAGTTCAGGCTGAGTATAATGACGCATTGGCCCGTCTTGACTCTGCAACAGGTAACAATACACAACTCACCGGTGCTTTAGCCGAAAGACAATCTGAAATTAATAATCTGAAAAAACAGATTACTTCTATTACAAACAAGAGAAATGCAACTGAAGGTGAACTGGAAAGAGCTAGAGGTTTAATCAATCAGTTGAATATGCGTATAGATGACATGTATGCAGAGATACAAAAATTAAAATACGAAAACCAGCAGCTTGCAACATCTAATAAAAGACTGAAAGTTGAAAGAGAACAGTTAAGTACAGAAAGAAGCCAGTTGCAGGAAAACCTTACAACAACCGAAACTGCACGCAAAGAGGTTGAAGATGTTGCGTCTACCCTTCATGCAAGTAATTTAAACATTACACCTATTAATATAAAAGGTAACGGAAAAGAGAAAGAAACAACAACAGCTAAAAGAGTAGATTTACTTCGTATCTCTTTTAATGTAGATGAAAACAGAGTTGCAACTTCCGGTAATAAAGAATTGTATGTAACCGTTACGGGCCCTGATGGCCGGCCCGTTACAATGGCAAGTGAAAGCGGAACCTTTGACACCCGTGATGAAGGTTCTAAACCTTATACAAACAAAGTAACTATACCTTTCGAGCAGGGAAAAAGTTCTACAGTCAGTTTTGATTGGAAACAGGAAGGAAGATACCAGTTAGGGGATTATAAAATTGAAGTGTATCACAATGGCTTTAAAATAGGTGAGAGCAAAAAAACTTTAAAGAAAGGTGGTTTATTCGGATAGACTTTGATGATTTTGTGAGAAATAAAAAGCAGGAGAAAATCTCCTGCTTTTTATTATAAAATAGCTCTTAAAGAAGCTCGTCCTATATGTATTGTTCTTGTTTCTGCCGGCTTTCTTCCTTCATACTGAAAGTTCAGTTCGAGATTGTTGCCAAGACGTTTTGTAAGATCAAAATTCCATAAGACATTTTTGCCGGGAAGCAACGCATCAAGCATTATATAACTAACTGTAGTGTTTGGCATACCTGTGTAATTAATATTAGTATAGGTGAGCTGACCCGTAAGGCTTGTGTTGTTTACAGCATTGTACTTTCCTTCTGCAGTCAATGAATTACTTATAGATTTTTCTCCTCCATAAATCATTTCGTTCTTTTTTTGGCTAAATTCATAGCTGGCCGACAAACGGAAGTTCGTTCCGCTTGTAAATGTCAATCGTGGTTCAGAATTTATTGTTTCTATTTCATAATTGCGATTACTGAATTTGGGGGTGAGTAAAGAATTATTTCTAAGTTTTTGAATTATTTCAAAAGTATAGTTCTGCGCAGGGTTCCATCTTCCTTTTATGGTCCAGTCATTTAATTTTCTGCTTTCAAAACCATAGGTTAGCAATGACTTATTATAATTAACACCATTGCTGATATCAAATCCCCACTTTGTACTAAACCTGTTAAAAGAAAATGTATTTGTGAATACATTTGTGAGGGTAAGCAAAGATGTATCGTTTATTGAAACTTTTTTGAAAGGGTTAAAAACAAGATCTCCTTTAGCCAGCTCCTTTTTGCCCGTTTGCAAAGAAGATTGAAAATTTATTTTCCCAATAAAGTTTCCAAGTCTTTTATTCTTAAACCTGTTAATTAATGTTTTTGGGTTTAAGGTTACATTGTAATTAAGTTGAGTATAGTTAGCTTTTACAAATTGATTGGTCGGAGTGAAAACACGAATAAATTTTGCCTGGTCAGGAAACAAAGCAATTTCAAATTCATTTAGCTGTGGTATGTCGTCTTTGTTGTAATCATTCCATGCATATTCACCCCGGCCTGCAGGCACTTCAATATAACTAAAATCTCTTCTTTGCTCTTGTCCTGCTCCGACTTCGTATAAAACAGTACCTGCAAGAAAACCTTTAAACTCATTAATTGCATATTCTGCCCGGCCTAAAATTGTATTTTCAGGTTTAAGACTAGATACTGCCTTGTTAGTTACCTGCAATTGCCGGTAAGTCGCATTCAACCTAACCTGGTGATGTTTGTTTGATAACAATTCAGTGTTTAAAGTTATGTTATGACTTCTGTCTGCATGTTCAAGCTTTTTAAGATAAGGCACCTGGTCGTTGCGGGTAAAGTAAGTTAAAGTCCAATGGTTATCTTTTGCCTGGTTTGAACGTATAAATGCTGAAACTGTAGTGAAAGCAAAGCTGGAAGAAGAAACTGAATCCGATATTTTATTCCGTATTTCATTGTGCTCTAAAGCGTAAGAGGTTCCAAGCACATAATTATTTAATTTAGAAAAAACCTTGCTTATGTCAACAGTAGGGCGAAGAAAAAAACCTTTATTATTTACCGAATTAAAATTAGTAAGGTTAAAAATATTTTTCAACTGCCAGCCTTTTATTTTCTGGTCATTCGTCAGAAGCTGTCGTACACCCTTGTAGCCGTCACTGCGTAAATAAGCAGAGGACTGGTATCTTAATGAATTGCCGGCAGAGTCGGATAGTTCAAAATCAGCAAAGGGCAAATGTTCAGTAGCAGCCTCTGGTTGATATTCGAGTCCCCAGTCGCGATAAAACTCTACCGTTCGCAATCTTTCAATAGGGTGAAAATTTTTTTCGGTCACTTCATAGCCGCCCACTGTTTTTAATTGCTTACGTTTACCATTATTATTTTTAAAATTGATTAAATGGGTCATATTTATCTTTCCTGCAAATCCTTGATTATCTCCTTTATCCTTTCGTGAAAAGACATTTACATCATAATTGCTTATAGCCGCCTCGGCAGACAGATTTGTACTTTCATTGATAGCATACACTGCGCCTGCAGTAAGAAGTTGTTGCTTTTTTGGCGTTACCAGGTAAGTTGCAGGTTCGTAATTGCCCTGCAGTACTCCATTTACCGGGGCTACCCAGCGATACACTTTTCCGTTCGCTCCGTTAAAATCCGGCACATAATTTCCTTTGCCCTGGCCAACTTCAATAAAGCCTAAACTATATTTGGCGGTGTCTTTATTAGTTGAGTAAACATATATTTTCTTGCTGCCACGATCGTCAAAAGTATCTATTTGGGCATATAAAATTTTAGCTGAAGAAAAAGTATCAGGTGTTGCAGTCGGATAAAAAGCATTTTGTATACTGTCTCCGGTATTATTTAAAAACTGTCGTTGTTTTGTATCGAGAGTCTGATTAACAGGTGAATTTTTAGCATCTGCGTTGCTGTAGGCTGCAATGTTTATAGTAAGTTTTTTATTAACCCTTAATTCATTTGAGGCATATAACATAGAGTTTAAAAAACTACGTTCTGCATATTCAAATTCTACCTGTATACGACTATCTTTTGTAATCATGTGCCGGGGAGTAAAAGCAATCTCGGCAGTATTATAATTAATTACATAATCCTGGTCTTCACCCCGTTGCATTAATTGTCCATCAATAAAAACCCTTTCTGTTCCGGCAAGAACAATAAAAAAGATTTCATTGTTTGCTCCCTTCAGCCGGTAAGGGCCTTGGTTACCTTCCTCGCCCTGAAAAACATTTCTGGTAAACTTGCCTTTAGCAATTGCTCCGCTTACCAATATTTTATTTGAACCGTTTTTTCCAATGCCGGCAATATTGCTGTAAGAAACGCCCTGCAAGCGTTTATAGAAATTGAGAAAATAAGACGTATTTTGCCTTAAATCTATATCGCCCAGATTAACCTCCCACCCCTTCTTCTTAAATTGCAGCCACACACGGTCAAACTCATTTAACTGCTGTGTTGTGCCATCAGGCTGAATGGGAATATTATTATCTGTAATAGCTGCAGCTATCTGTATGCTATCTCCCAATAATCCATTCAACTGCAAATTAAACTGAGAATTAACAACAACATCCTGGCTGTTTCCAAAACTTAAAGCTCGTCCAAAGCTTCCGTTATAATTCATTGTTCCAAAATCAAATAAACTGTTTGTAGTTGCCTGCCTCGTATTTAAAACTTTGCGTTGTGCTATGAAATTATTCATTACACTATCGTAGGTAAATCTACTGGTAACAGCATTTAGGCGATAGGGAAATACACGGTAAAAAATCTCAATACTATCTGTTTGTAAAGGTTTTTTTAGAGTAAGGATGGCATTTATTTCATCTAAATTATAATAGGAAGTATCGTATCGCTTTATAAAAAAAGTACGTGGCACAATGCTAAGACTATCTATCGTTACTGAAGAAGAAGCAGGCATTTTTTTGCTGCGAAGATTGGAATATTTATACGGTTGCGTTTTGACAGTTGTAACTGCAAAAAATGCGACAATAAAAACTATTATGTATTTAAATAATGTCAAAAGAGAACTTCGGGTAAATGTAAACCCTCAATCAGGCGGATGAAAGATTATTATCAAATAATATCAAATAAGCACAAATAATGTTTGGTGATTTAACAATTGAATTTCCGAATTTTCTTTACAGAAACAAAATTATTGTTGTTATTATAATTTGCCCTGTATATTATTGATGTATTTTTAAGTGAACTTTTAAGAAGCTTTTGGTCGAAAAGGAATAACTTGTATATTTGCAGCCCAAATCCTGATTCCTTTTCAGGAATAATTTGGCTGCGTAGCTCAATTGAATAGAGCATCTGACTACGGATCAGAAGGTTTTAGGTTTGAATCCTAACGCGGTCACTCGAAAATCAAGCACTTATAAAATAAGTGCTTTTTTATTCCGTCACATTTCCGTCACCTTGATAAAGAAAATAGTGATAAATAAATCATTTAAACCTTTTTGTGGAGTTACTCAAATCCAATATCAAAATGGACTAGAGATGCGGATAATTCGTGAAATTTCCACAGCACAAAAGAATTACATTCTATCTGTAAACGAAGAAGAATATAAAAATTATCTAATTGATAAGTACAGTCTCGAGGCTTTAGTAATTTGCAAGTAGGCTTGTAGTTGAACCCTACAAAAGGGAGGTTTATACTTTTACAATTTCTTATAAATTTATTGGAACTGATCAACTGTTTTTAGTAAAGCCAACTGAATATATCATTTGTTACAGTGAAATTAGTCTTGAGGAAAATGTAGTTTCTTTTAGCTTCAAAATTTCGGATCTCAATCCAGATACGTTTACCGCTGATAAGAGTGAAAATTACATAAAAGCATTTTGTAATGTTGATAATATTAACGTATTCGTGAGCACATGGAATTATAATTTAAAAGAAAAAATAGATAAATATTTTAGCGATATAAAAAGCAAATATTTAAAAGAAAATAGTTTTTTTGCTGCCATCAAGCTGAAAGTTGATCTTTCTATTAAATCCATTTTTGCCCCACCATCTATTAAAAAAAAGGAAATTCCACAAGCTCACGTTCTAGCCTCAAAAGAGTTTTCTGCGGTACCAATTCTTACTTTAACGATTTATAATCACATACTAAAAGTTATATATGATTTTGGAAAAAGCATGGAAAGGAAGCCGTCGACGTATTTTAATAAGGATGAAGAGGGTCTGAGAGATCAATTTCTACTAATTCTTGAAACTCGTACGAAAATGTTACCGCTACAGGTGAAACTTTTAATAGAGGCGGGAAAACGGATATTCTAGTTAAATACAGTAATGATGGAAGTAATCTGTTTGTTGCTGAATGTAAATTTTGGCACGGTTCCTCCGAATTCTTAGCCGCCATATCTCAATTGTTTGATAGATATTTTACGTGGAGTGATTCAAAAAGCGCTCTTCTAATGTTTGTGACAAATAAAGATTTCACTAACGTTCTAAAAACCGTGGAAACTGAGGTTAAAATACATCCTTATTATCATTCCGAAAAAGGAAAGCGAGGAGAAACATCTTTTAGTTACATGTTTCATCTGCCCCAAGATAAAGAGAAGCTGGTTTATTTTGAAATTATGTTATTCCATTTTGATAAATAATAAACATGTCTTTACTTTCATTTCCTAAGCTACAATTAATACTTGATTATAAACACTTCTACGGAGTAGAGCCCCCAGCAGATAGGTTTTCTATAATAAAGGATATTTCAAAAAAAAATCTTCTTTTTGAACTTTGCGCTTTAAATTATCGGTTAAAACCTAAAAATGCGCTTCATAACGATACCTCTTTAGATACTCAAATTAGGGAGTTGAAATACTTTTGCCATAACGAAGAAGTCTACCTAAAACATGCGAAAGTTGCTGAAGAAAATACAATTGATAAAAACAATTATCCTATAATATTTAATCGGCAGGCATGCCTATTTGCAATTGAGGAAATTTTAAATTCTTCTAAAATCGAATTAAATGACAATTCACATGGAATGGAGCGAAAAGATTGGGAGTCAATACTGAAATATTATCTAGCAGTAAATTATCAAGTAACACAAATCAAAAATGAAGAGGATGAATTAGATGTAAGCTTTGAAACCTTGAGTCCAAAGCTTCTTCCTTTAAATGAATTATTTATTGACACAGATCCCTTTTTTATTCCTTATAGAGGATATATGTTAATTGAATATTTTTTAAATAAAAGCGAAGTCTCAGACGAACTGAAAAATTATTTTAGGGAAGCGTATGACTCAGAGCCGGATGAACTTATTTTTCATATTCTAGGGATGTACTTATCAAAAAAAAAAGAAATTTCACACTATGATTTTTTTTACCGGTTAGAGGAAGGTAAAGAGTTTCTTTTTGAAAGGTTAAGTAAAAGAATCGTATGTACAGAGACATATAAGTTAATTAATTTAAGAAAATTTCCATTTATAAAAGTAGGGCGGTTAGAATACTTGATAGCAGATAACATTTTTTTAATTGAGAAACTTTATTCCCAATTAATTAATGATTTTTGGTTTGACAGAATTAAAAATATTAAAGCGAATACGAACAAAAGAAATTTTTCTGTAAAGTATTATAGAGGGGAGATAGGAGCTTTTTTCGAGTCGTATATTTCTATGTTACTTAAGGGATCTTTTGAAAACTATAAATATTCAAAGTTGTTCTTATTTAATGAATTAAAAGTAGCAACTGGAAAAGGGGAAATTGAAATTGCTGATGTGTACTTGCGTTATAATAAGAAAATTCTTGTGGCACAAGTCAAATCAGGAAGCATTTACGATAAAGAAAAGTATGGAGGAGATGTAAAAGCTTTTTATAAAAATGACCGAGATGAATTTTTTAAAAATTTAGGAGTTAACCAAATTGTCCAATCTATTGAAAATTTAAATACATACATTAACAAAATAGACAAAAAATTTCCGAAAGGCCATTCATTGCAAATATTTCCTTGTTTGATTGTCAACGATAAAGCTCTCCAGACACCCTTCATTGCAAACACTTTCAACGATCGTTTTCAAGAAATAGCGGCAAACATTGATATTAAAAAAGTAATTATAAATCCTCTAACTATAATTCATGTTAGTGATCTAGAAAAACTCGAAGAATTTTTACGTGAATTACCTGATGAAATATGGAACTTTTTAAAATATAATTTTAGGAATAATAAGTTTATTCCACCTTTTTATGATACCATAAATAAAAAGTATAATCCAAGAAAGTACCCTAGAAGAATTTTTGATCTTTATTCTAATTTAATTAAAAAATATAACCCTAAAGAATGGAAAGAAGAGAGTAATTTTCCTGCTTAATCTGATAGATTGCCTTATAAAACTAACTCTTAATTTCATGAAATATCAAAAATTACTTCGCCATTAGGATGGACAGAAGTTCCAGACATGGCAGAAGGCATTTATCTACAACCTGAAGAGGCTGCAAAAATTGAAAGAGATCTGGCAAATCCAAGTACTGCCGGCAACATCGGCATTGAAATTGCAAAACGGAACCAACGAATTAAAGAACTGGAAAACCAAGTAGCTTCTTTAAGCGCCAGACAGTCAAGAGTTGGGCGTGATAGCGAAGCATCCCTTTTCTACATCACCTTCACCTGTTACCAATGGATCCCTTTATTTCAATTATGTAACGGTTACGACTGCGTTTATAAGTGATTTGACTATCTAAAAGACAAATACAACATTAAAACAACTGCATACATCATTATGCCAATAGGGTTCATTGCATCCTTTTCTTTCCAACAGAGGATTATACCCTTAATAAAATAGTTAGTAACGGCAAAAGGTTTATTGCCTATGAACTAATTAAACGATTAGGACTACAAGGACTAACCAAAATCCTGTTACAACTAAAGGAAGGTTTAACTGAAAGAGATGTAGCAAAAGGACAAAAACACAAAGGATTTGAGGCCCTTTTTGATGCAAAGCCAATATACAACCATAGCTTTCTTTTACAAAAGATAAACTACATCCACCTCAATTGTGTACGTGGGAAATGGAAACTTGCTGAGCATTGAGAAGATTATGAGCATAGCAGTGCGAAGTTTTATGTGAAGAACAAATTAGATGGTTTTGTACCTGTACATTAAGAAGAATTAAGCTAAGAGTGTTTGCATCATCAGCAGCGTAAGAAGGCTGGGGTCCCTTGCCTTGCATATAAGCTAACAAAGGAGACCCCAGCAGGACGAGAATGGTAGTATGCGCCTTGCGGATCATTAGCTAATGTGAGCGAACCCTGACTTGAACTTACCATAACAATACGTGGCTCCGGTGATTTTTTCACCCGGTCTATAAAAGCCTGTGTTACCCTTACCACACCAATCACATTGGTATCAAACGCTGCTGTAAATTGTTCAGGCGTGGCTTCCAATGCCGTCTGCGGAAAGCCTCCGGTAACGCCTGCATTATTAATAAGCACATCCAGCACATCTGTTTTGTTGCCGATTGCTGCACGGGCAGCGTTTACCGATTCGGAACTGGCAACATCTATTTCTATTGCTTCTACGTTGGTTAACCCTTCCGCTTCTAATTGTTCTACCGCTGCTAAGCCTTTATCTATGTCCCGGCTACCCAGGTAAACAAAAAAGCCTTTCTGCAATAGTTGATGGGCCGTTTCAAAGCCAATACTATTATTGGCTCCTGTAATCAATACCGTTTTCATTTTGTTTTTATTTACAGGACAAAGCTCGCCTGCTGGCAGTTACGGCTTGTAGGCAAATTGGGGGTAATTGTAGCCAAAATGAGAAAGTTGAAATAATTACGAGGACTTTTGATTTCTTGAAAGTTGTAAACTTTCTTTGCAGATAATAGAAAAACTTCATTCTGGAAGTATTTTGGCCATTTATAATTCTGTGGTAACAGCAAAATGAATTAAATTTATGCTTAACCAGGATATTAAATTTTCCTATGTTGCCAATAGTAATTTAAAAACCATCAGAAACTAATGCTTATGACCATCAGGAAACTCACCTCGTTCCTTCTGCTTATGCTCTCAGTTCTCAGTATTTATGCACAGGAAAATACAGCATCGGTAAAAGGTGTAGTGAAAGACAATAAAGTAAATCCACTTGAGGGAGTGAGTGTTCGCGCCGTTAACACTTCCACTAATTCGGGTTCCGGTACACAAACTAATTCCTTGGGTGCTTTCAGTTTTCAACGCCTGCCGGTAGGGCCTTACAGTTTTACATTCACTATGATTGGACAACAAGGGCAGAACCTGGGTGGTTACTCCCTAAAGGCGGGTGAAACCACTACTGTTAATGTAACCATGAGTGAAGCTTCCCAATTGCTGGATCAGATCACAGTTGTTGGATATGGTAGCCAGCGAAGGCGCGATGTAACCACAGCAGTTGTGGGTATCCGCGGTAAGGATATGGAAAATCAACCGATCAATAATGTGGCGGAAGCAATGGTTGGAAAAATGACAGGTGTGCAGGTTGTGCAGGGCACTGGTCAGCCGGGAACGCCTTTATCCGTAAAAGTTAGAGGCGTAGGAACCATTACAGCAGGTACGGAGCCGCTGTATGTAATAGATAATGTTCCCACTTCTGGTAACAATCTCAATTCGATGAATACATACGATATCGAATCGATAGAAGTGCTGAAAGACGCATCATCATCTGCGATTTACGGATCCCGGGGATCTAATGGGTCGTGTTGATTACCACGAAGCAGGGTAAAAGAGGAACACCAGTTGTATCTGTAAATTCAATGGTTGGCGTACAATCGGTTGGTCATAAAATCGATATGCTCGATGCGTATGGTTATGCAGCACTTGTGCAGGATGCCAGAAATAACGCTTATTCTGATCAGATGGTATCTAATAACCTAAGGCGCCAAGCGCAAGGATTAGCACCGATCAATTTCACGCTTAGTGACAACAATGCTACAAGGCTTCTCAACACTGCCAATAACACAAATACGATTATTCCAGTTGAAGTTTTACCGTATTTAAGCGGAACACCAGGACTTGTAAATACAGACTGGCAGAATGAGATTTTTAGGAAAGCGTTGATGCAGGATCATTCGGTATCTATTTCGGGCGGGTCTGAAAATTTACGTTACTATACTTCGTTGGAATATTTCAACCAGGATGGAATCATCATTAATAGTAATTTTAAACGTTACGGTGCCCGCGTCAACCTGGATGGTAACAGGGGAATTTTGAAATTCGGATTAAATTTCAATCCTTCTGTCATTACGGAGAATAGGGTAAACAGCGATGGTACCTATGCGAGCGCGGAAGGCGGAGGTGTGGTTGCATCCGCACTGCATTATTCTCCGATTTGGCCTGTTTTTAATCCAGACGGCTCTTATAGTTTTGCTGAAAATTCCTGGAATGGTGATGCAAAAACAACACTTCCCGATGGCACAGTGGTAAGTGGAAATAACCAGACACAGGCATGGAACCCGGTAGCGCTGGCAACGATCCAAAAATTCAAGGTGAACTCCTCAAGAATTCTTGGAAATGTTTTCGCTGAAGCTGCGTTTACAAAAGATCTTAAATATCGGGTAACATTTGGCTATGATTTGTTGAACTATCGTACGGATAGATTCAGGCCATCTAACATTAAGAGGAGTAGACGAAAAGCCCCAAAACGAAGCCCCGATAAGAACGACTTACCGGGGCTTTTTGTTCTACTCCATGTTGACCGAAGCCGGCGCAACCTTAGGGTGCAAAGTAGCACACT
>JAABUN010002410.1_pt1 | contig 33512 bp, 42 predicted proteins | sample 5559311 | NCBI WGS metagenome assembly JAABUN01 (sample SAMN10711877, study PRJNA513370) | rock metagenome | isolation source: Antarctica rocks | place: Antarctica: Victoria Land, Siegfried Peak sud | reverse complement strand
GCCCACATGCTCTGGGGCGGCGTGCTGATGCTGAGCGCCCTTGTGATGATGCTGACGTTTCTCGGCCCACGCGTTCGGGCTCGGGCGGCGATCATCGGCGGCGTCGGCTTTGGCACCTTTATTGACGAGCTCGGCAAGTTCATCACGAGCGACAACAACTATTTCTTCCGTCCCACCGTCGCGCTCATCTACGCCATCTTCATTCTTCTCTTCCTCATCTTCCAGGCCCTAGCGAGACGCGACGCCTTCTCGCCCCGCGCGGCGTTGAGCTCCGCCCTGGATGCGATCGAAGAGGCGGTCGCCCGTGGCTTCACCGCGGCCGACCGGGACTATGTGCTCGGTCTCCTGGACCGGAGCGAACGCGACAACCCCCTCGTTCTGGCGCTGCGTCAAGAACTCCTCCGGGTTGTCCCCGCGCCCGCCTCGAGTCAGAGCCTTCCCATCCGCGTCGCCGCCACCATTCAGCGGTTCTACCTTCGCGTGATCCGCGAGCCCTGGTTCCTCAAACTCGTGATTACTCTCTTCGTGCTTGAGGCTGTCGTGACGGTTCTCGGGTTGGGGATCGAGATCGTCAAGGACCCCGCCTTTTCAACGCGAAATCTGAATCTCTCGTTGGTTGACGGGTTGAGAACCGTCGCCTCGGGACTCGCTGACGGGATGATCCTCGTTGGGGTGCTGGCACTACGCTGGTCGCGCCTGGCGGCCTACATCTGGTTCAAGCGATCCCTCCTCGTGTCGCTGTTTCTCGTTCAGTTCTTCTGGTTCTACGCGGACGATCTCGCCGCCGCCGGCTGGCTCGCGCTCAGTCTCGTTCTGCTGGCGGTCCTCGATTTCGCTATCCAAGGGGAGCGAGCCGCCGCGGGGACTGTCGCTGGCATCCTCCTCCCGACGGCGGCTTCCGTCTAGTTCGTCCGCTCCAATGTCGTGATGCCCTCGCCGGCATTCCCCTTTTCGGCAGCAAAGATTGGCCGGTCTGGAGACCGGTTGCGGCAGGCCACCGCAGCTACGATTGTCTGACTGTGCGGGAGGGAATCGAGCCACGACGTAGCGGCGCTCCCCATATCGTCATGGTCGCCAACTCTTCGCCGTCATGCGCGCTGTGGGCATGGAGCCTTGGGGCCCCGCGCCACACATTGCCTAAATCCGCGACCGTTCGCTCTTTATATCCAGATGTGGCTTCCACCGAGCTTATCGCTCCCGGGGTTTACTAGCTTGCAGCACGACACGTAGGCTGTTTTCCGGTTGCCGCGCAGCGGCGCGACGACGCCATCTCCTTATTGCATCCATCACGCGCCGGACGTCGAGTGAAAATCGGGACGCGGGAGCCCCGAGAGTACCCCTACCTCACCGGGATCGACCGATGCACCGGCGCAGTCGTCCGCCATACACTCCATAGGGAGACCAGCCGCAGGCGCATCGAGGAGGAGCAAGGTCTATGTCCGTTCCGTCATGGGGTCCGCCGGAGAGCGCGCGGCTTGCCGCCATCCACGACGACCTTGCCCAGGTGAGCACTGCCACGGCCTGCTACATGCTCGTTCAACTCGGCTGGCGCAACACCGCTATGCTGGGACCACGGCCGCTCGAACCACTCGGCCGCGGCAACCGTCTGGTTGGACGGGCGCGGACCTGCCGTTACCTCATGCGCCGCGAACCGGAAGGTCCGCCAGACCCAATCGCCCGGCGCCGCTCCCCAGAAATCGCGTTGATTGAAGCGATCGAACCGGGTGACGTCTTCTGCGTCGACGCCCTCGGCGTGGTCACGGCGGGCATCATCGGTGACATTCTCGCCTCCCGCCTAAAAGCCCGAGGGGCGATCGCCGCTGTCATCCACGGCGCGGTCCGCGACGTCCCGTACATCAAGGAGGTGGGATTGCCAGTCTTCGCTACCGCCCACCATCCTTCGGCGAGCGGACGCGACCTGGTGGCCGTCGATTACGACCGGCCGATCGATATGGCTGGTGTGCAGGTGCTGCCCGGCGACGTCATTCTCGCCGACGACGAAGCGGTCCTGGCGATGCCACTCGATCTCGCGGAGACCATCGCCGCGGACGGACCACAGAAAGAGCAGCTAGAGGCGTGGATCCGCAACCAGATCGCGAACGGAGGCTCGATTCACGAATACTACCCGCCGACGGTCGAAAAAGCCGCCGCGTACCGACGGGAAACGGGACGGCTGGCGCCTGCTGCGATTACCGGGCATGCAGCGTCCGAGCACCGTCGTTAATCCTGCGTTAATGAGGAGCGACTGACGTGAAGATCACCGATGTGCGGACGGCTGAGATCAAAGGACACGGCTACTCGACCTACGTCCGCATCCTGACGGACGAAAAGCTCGTTGGGAATGGCGAGTGCATTCACGGCGGCGCTGGTTGCCCCCAAATGGTCCACGCCCTCAAAGGTTCCATCCTCGGCGAGAATCCGCTCAATGTCGATCGCCTCTTCGAGAAGATGCGCCGCGAGCATCTCTTCGACGGGGCAATGGCCGGCACCACTGTGACCGCCATGACGGGTATCGAGATCGCGCTCTGGGATCTCGCGGGGAAGGCTCTCGGCGTGCCCGTCTACCAACTCCTCGGTGGCACATTCCGCGACCGTGTTCGCCTCTACTGCGATAGTCATGCGGGGAAGGATTTCTCGCCCGAGGCATACGCCCAGCGGGCCCGTGAGGTCGTGGCGCTCGGCTTTGACGCCATCAAGTTCGACGTTGACGAGACCCGGGCTGGCTTCCGCACCGATCGCTGGAACTGGCACGCCTCCAACGCCGAAGTCGATTGGATGGTCGAACGGGTGGCGGCAGTCCGCCAAGCGGTCGGTCCAGCCGTCGATCTCGCGATCGACATGCACGGTCGTTACGATATCGCCAGCGCGATCGCCGTGGCCCGGGCGATGGAGCCCTTTCGGCTCCTCTGGCTAGAAGAACCCGTTCCGCCTGAGAACGTGGCGGCGATGCGTGAGGTCAAACGGGCCACCCGCGTGCCGCTGTGTGCCGGGGAGAACCTGTACCTGCGCTGGGGGTTCCGCGACTTGTTGGAACAGCAAGCGGTGGACTACATCATGCCGGACATCCCGAAGTGCGGTAGTCTATCGGAGTGTCGGAAAATCGCCAACCTGGCCGAGATCTACTATGTGCCGCTCGCCCCGCATAACGTTTGCGGACCGCTGGGCACGATGGCGTCGGCGCACGTTTGCGCGTCGATTCCCAACTTTCTCGTCATGGAGTGGCACTGGATCGATTACCCGGGCTGGGACGAACTGACCATCCAAGATCAACCCGTCATCCAGAACGGCCATGTGGTCCTGACCGAGAAACCAGGGATTGGCTTGGAGGTGAACGACGAGGTCGCCCGTCGCTACGTCCGTCCTGGCACCGCCTACTTCGGCGAGGAACCGTGAGCGATGAAGCGGCCGTCCTCCCCAACACTCTCCGCGAAGTGATCGCGGCGAACAGGCGAGCGCCTTGTCATCGTTATCGCGCCGGGGTGGTCATTTCGCTGTCCAGCTCCGCCAGCAACGCCTGCAGATCGAGCCGCGCCAGCGTCATGCTGAGCGTCCCGTCGCTGTCGCGCGGCCACTCGTTTGGGTCGCGATCGCGGTACAGCTCAAGGCCATTGCCGTCCGGGTCCCGAAGATAAATCGCCTCGCTGACGCCATGGTCCGAGGCGCCGCCGATGGGAACGCCGTGGTCAAGCAAGCGTTTCAAGGCGCGGGCTAACTCCAGCCGGTTCGGGTAGAGGATCGCCAGATGATAGAGTCCGGTCGACCCCGGCGGCGGTGGGCTGCCGCCCTCGCTCTCCCAGGTATTGAGTCCGATATGGTGGTGGTAGCCGCCGGCCGAGAGAAATGCCGCCTGCCCACCATAATGCTGCATCAACTCGAAGCCAAGCGCGTCGCGGTAAAACCTGATGGCCCGGTCCAGGTCGGCGACCTTGAGGTGGACATGTCCGATCCGCGTTTGGGGATGAACCGGCGTCTCAGCGGGAGTGAGGGTGTTCATGGCATCTGTCCTTTGTGACGGATGAACCGTCATCGGCCCGATGGCTCGGGTACTCGCAGTGGAGTCAGGTTGGAGGCGATCTCGGCTCGCTGCCGCTCCAGTCCTACTGGCAGTTGCAACGCCTGTCCGAGGGCATTGGGCGCCTCGTCGACGGCAAAGCCGGGACCATTGGTCGCGATCTCCAGAATGTGACCGTCCGGGTCCTGAAAGTAGATGCTTTTGAAGTACTGCCGATCAAGGACTGGTGTGGTCGGCACACCGGCGCCGTTCAGCCGCTCCTGCCACTCCCGCTGCGCTTCGTCGCCCGGAACCGCGAAGGCGAAGTGGTGTGTCATCCCGGCTCCGACCTGGGCGTACGGCATCCGCCCCGGCGCATAGACGAAATACGTCACGATCGTGCCGGGCGCACCGTCGCCGACACCGAAATAGAGATGGGGCGAGGTCGGATCGTCGAAGTTGACCGTTTGCTTGACCAGCCGCAGACCGAGCGTTTCCGTTAAGAAGGCGGTCGTCCGCGCCGCATCCGAGGCGATCACCGTGATGTGGTGAAGCCGATCGAGCCGCATCTCTGGCGTCAGAGTTTCGACCGGCTCTGGGGATGTCTCCGCCGCGATCGCCTTCTCATCGCGTCCGTTTCTCGTCGTTGACGGCGGCGGCAACTTCACCTCGGAGCCGAGGTCAGCGGCCGCCTCATCGACGGTCCAGCCTGGGCCGCGCGTCGCGATCTCGACGATCAGCCCGTCCGGGTCCGTAAAGTAAATGCTCGTGAAGTAGACCCTGTCGTACGGTCCAGACACCGCCAGCCCCTGGTCGGTCAACCAACGCTTCCAGCGCAGCAGCGTCTCCCGGTTCCGCGTCTCGAGCGCCACGTGATGCGTCGCCCCAATGCCGGTCCGTCCCGGCGGCATGTGCCGCCACTCGAAGAAGGTCAGCAGGCTACCGGGGCGCGCCTCGTCGTCGCCAAAGTACAGGTGGTACGCCGTAGGGTCGTCGAAGTTGACCGTCTGTTTCACCAGCCGCAATCCGAGGGTTCTGGTGTAGAAGTCGACCGTCCGCTGGGCATCGCTCGCGATCGCTGTCAGGTGGTGAATCCCGCTAATCCCATTGCTCGTCATCGTTATCCCCTACGACCTTCCAGTGCCCTGTCGCCGATAGTTTCGGCCAGCACCAGTGAGGCCCGGCGGTTAGCGGACGCCGTGCGCGGCGGTCATGGTTGGCAGCGGCCGCAGCCCGGCCTCGATCTCGGCGCGCCGTGGCTCCAAGAATGGGGGCAGCGCCAGCCGCATTCCCAATGCGGCTACGTTCTCGTCGGTGGCGAAGCCCGGACCATCGGTGGCGATCTCGAACAGGATGCCGCCCGGTTCACAGAAATAGATCGACCGGAAGTAGTAGCGATCGATCACCGGAGTCACCCCAAGTCCGGCCCCCGCGATTCGCTCCCGCCAGGCCCGATGCTCGGCCTCATCCGGGGTCCGGAAGGCGACGTGATGAACCCCACCGATCCCAACCCGTCCGGCCGCGTCTCCCGGGCGCTCGACGACTCGAACCTGGGTTCCCGGGCCACCGAGTCCGGTCTCGAAGGTCTGCACCCGCCCGCCATCAATCGGGATCGCCTCCCCGGCCCTGCGAAAGCCCAGCACCGCCGTGAGCACATGTGCCGTTGGCTCTAGCGATCCGACCTCGATCGTCACGCCATGCAGCCCGCGGATCTGCGCTTCAGCCGGCACCGGGCTTCCCGGCCACGGCGTGCCGTTGGCGATTCCCCCATCGTCGATCAGTCGCAGGCGCTGACCCTCAGGATCGACGAACGGGAGCGTCGCCCGGCCGTCACGATCCTCGAGCGGGTCACGGTCCACGTTAAGCTCGTCGAACCGATCGGCCCACCACGTGAGCGCAGTCGGGCCCGGCACGCGGAGGGCCGTTTCGCTGACAGTCCCGACGCCGGGCCGGACCGGGCTCGCCCAGGGCCAGTCGAAAAACGTTACCTCGGTCCCAGGATGACCGATCTCGTCGCCGTAGAATAGGTGATAGGCCGAGACGTCGTCCTGGTTGACCGTCTTCTTGATCAACCGCAAACCGAGCGTGCCGGCATAAAAGTCCACGTTCGCGGCGGCCCGTCCCGTTACGGCCGTAAGATGATGAATGCCACCAAGTTCCATAGCGCTCCTCCGTCTCTCTGCATACACCGATCTAACGATGGTGAGTCGTTCCCGATCGCTGTTCGATCACGTTCCACGGTACCGGCGGCCACGTTCATCCGGCTCCTTGGGCGCCACGATGCCCCGCCCACGGGACCGTCTCGGCGTGGCCGGCGCGTGCTACCATCGGCTGCACCGGCTCCGCCGCACGTTACATGGTAGGGAACCCAGCGATGATCGCGCGACCTTCGCTCAGCTCCGATCCGCACCGCGGTGGGACCCTTCACACGGCCGGCGTGTCCCTCGACCGGGCCACCGCGGCGATGGTGATGATCCATGGCCGCGGCGCCACGGCTTCGAGCATCCTCTCGCTCGCCGAGGAGCTGGATCGCCGCGACGTCGCCTATCTGGCGCCACAGGCCGCCGGTAACACCTGGTACCCCAATACCTTCCTCGCCTCCATTCCCGAGAACGAGCCGTACCTCTCCTCCGCACTTGGCGTCGTGGCCGGCCTCCTCGAACACCTGGCAGGTGGCGGCATCCCTCCGGAGCGGACGATTCTGCTCGGTTTTTCGCAGGGTGCTTGCCTCGCCTTGGAGTTCGCCGCCCGCAATGCTCAATGCTACGCCGGCGTCGTCGGTCTCAGCGGCGGTCTGATCGGACCCGACGGCACTCCTCGCGATTACGCCGGCGCGTTGGCGGGTACCCCCATTTTCCTCGGTTGTAGCGACGTCGACGCCCATATTCCCGCCACGCGCGTCCTCGAGTCGGCCGACGTGCTACGCCGGCTTGGCGGCGACGTCGACGTTCGCCTCTACCCGGGTATGGGCCACACGGTGAACGGGGACGAGATCGCGGCAGTCCGGGATATGCTCGCCAGGCTTCCGCCCACGAGCGACACCGGCGGTCAGCGTGGACAATCGTCCTGACTCTCCTGCCGGTCGACCAACAGGCGGAACGGAGCGGTGTCACGCCCAGGGCGCGGCCATGTCGTCTGTCGCGACTGGCAGCGGGCTGATGCTCCGTGCCACACCGCCCCGACACGTTTCGCCTCCGCGATCACGCCGCGCGCGTGTCGTTGACCGATTGCTGGCGGGTCCAGTCAACCAGGGCGACGATCACCTCTCGTAGTTGCTCAGCTAATCCCAGATCGGCCAAGGCGCCCTCATCGTCAAAGAGCGAGGCCGCGCGTGGTACCGCTAGCTCCGGTGCCGGCAGCGGCAGGGCACGGGTATTGGTCAGGGTCTGGCGCAGCATCCGCTGCGCCCGCGCGGTCCCGCCGTCTCCCGGCGACGCGCCAATGATCGCCACGGGCTTGTCGACCAGGGCTGAAGCGCCGTACGGACGAGACGCCCAGTCGATCGCGTTCTGCAGTAGACCGGGGACCGCCCCGTTGTACTCCGGAGTCGCGATGAGCAATGCGTCGGCGGCGCGGACGCGGGCCTTGAGATCGCGCACGGCCGGGGGATCTCCCGCCGCCTCGACATCGCCGTCGTAGAACGGAATCAGGGCGAGATCGACCATCTCTACCGTCACGCCATCCGGCGCTGCCCTCCCCGCTACTTCAAGTAACTGACGGTTGTACGAACGGCGACGCGAGCTCCCCGGAATCGCCAGGATTTGAAAGGTATTGCTCTGTTTTTCCACGTCTCGTTTATCTCTGCTTTCTGTTTAGACACATTGGTCGGGACCGGGTTACCCCGGTCCCGACGCTTCTCAGACACTCGTTCGCTCAGCGCGCCAGCGGCACACCATGCGTCGATCTCACGCCTTGTTTAGCGACCGGTCGGGAAGGACGGAAGATCGAACTTACGCCGGCCTTAGACCTGCTTGGACGCTTCAATCTCGATCGAGATCTTGACCTTGTCGCCGACGAGCACGCCACCACTCTCAAGCGCGGCGTTGAATGCCATCCCGAAGTCCTTGCGGTTAATCGCCCGTCTCGGCACTATAGCCCGCGACTTCCTGACCCCATGGGTTCGTGCCGCTCCCGTTGAAGCTGGCGTCGAGGGTCACCTCGTTCGTCACACCCCGGATCGTCAGATCGCCAATCACCTGGAACGCGCCGTCGCGGCGTCGATATCAACCTCGACCAGGCCATGCGATGGATCGTCTCCATCGGTTACGATCCGGCCGGTGAATCCCGTGAACCGCCCCTTTACGGTCGTGATCATCATGTGCTTGACGCCGAACTCCACCAGGGAGTGACTCGGGTCGATCTGCCAAATCGTCTGATTCTGCGTCTGCGTTTGGCTCGTTGCCACCATTGCTGCGCTCCTCCTCTATCGTTCTCGTACGGGTGGTGTCTGGTCGCGCCCACCCCCGGCGCCGGTCGTTAGCGGTGCTGAGGCAGGTCGCGTCGATCACCCTTTTCCTCAGCGACTTACGCTTCGTAACCGACTATACCTGCATTAGATTACCCTTGTCAAGGGGCTTACGATCGGTAATACTTATCGCATGAATGAACACTCCGGTTGCCCTACCGCTGTGGAGGGACGTGACCATCACGGCGGAGCGATCAGCGCGTTCTGTCCGAACTATCACCGCGCGGTCGAATTGATCGGTCGGCGGTGGACGGGGGCGATCCTGCGCGTTCTGCTGAGCGGCGCGACGCGGTTTAGCGACGTCACCGCCGCGATTCCGGGTCTCAGCGACCGCCTCCTATCGGAGCGTCTCAAGGAACTGGAGTTTGAGGGGATCGTCACCCGAACCGTGATCCCCGCCACTCCGGTCCGTATCGTGTACCGCTTGACCGAGAAGGGTCACGCGCTCAACGACGTCATGCTCGCCATCTCTGCCTGGGCCGAAACGTGGCTAACCCCCGCGACTGAGCCAGCAGATTGCTCCGCCGCCGCGGAGCCGGTTATGGGGATGGCTGGCAGCGAGCGGTAGCCCTCATTAGCAGGTGCTACCAGCGATGTCGCTCCGCAGCCGCGCCATCGTGTACGCATCGACGAATGTTCCGTCGCGAAACGCGAAATCGCGCGCGGTCCCCTCTATCTCGAACCCGTGACGTTCGTAGAGACGAACCGCCGCGATATTGTCGACAAATACCGTCAGCTCGATCCGCAGCACTGCGAGCCAGTCGTCAGCGAGCGCGATGGCGGTATGTAGCAGTGCGCTGCCAACCCCGCGCCGCTGGAACTGATCGTGCACCGCCATGCCGATGCCGGCGCAATGTCGCCTTCGCGGGTTGGTCTCGACGTGCCAACTGAGCATTCCCACGACACGTCCTTCGAGCTCCGCGACAAGACCGTGCGTTTTTGGCCCATACCGCGCCAAGCGCTCCCGGAGCGCCTCGACGGGCCGCCACGGAAGCTGGAGGGTGCTAGCGATGACGCTCGGGCAGGCGAAGATCTCGGCGATCGCCTCCACGTCGCCGGCCTCCCGCGCTCGAATTCGCGGCGTGTCTTCCATTTCGCACCTCCGGTGGCAAAGTCCACCCGGTCTCTCTGAGGAGAGGCGACCGTCGCTCGTTCAGTCGACGAATGACCCGAACAGATTGTTGAACGCTTCGGCCAACGCCGGGTGGGCAAAGACCCCATCTCGCAAGGCGGTGTATGGCAGCTGGCCCATCATCGCAATCTCGATCATCGACATGAGCTCGCCTCCCTCGATGCCGAGGATCGCGCAGCCGAGAATTTGGTCGCTCGCGCCGTCGACGATCGCCTTCATGAAGCCTCGCGGCTCGTCCGTCTCCAGGGCACGGGCCACCGAACTCATCGGCAACTTCGCCACGCGGATGTTTCGCCCCTGTCGCCGCGCATCCTCCTCGCTCAGCCCGACGCGGCCAAGCTGCGGGTCGGTGTAGACCGTGTAGGGCACCAGCCGCGCGGCCGTGGTCGCGTTTCCTGCCTCTAGCAGGTTCGTCCGGATAATCCGGTAGTCGTCATAGGAGACATGGGTGAACGCCGGCCCGCCCGTGATATCGCCGAGGGCGTAGATACCGGGAACGGTCGTCGCCAGCCGCTCGTCGACGGTGATGTAGCCCCGGTTATCGGTCGCGATGCCGGCGGCGGCGAGGTTGAGCCGGTCGGTGTTAGGCGTCCGGCCGGTGGCCGCGAGCAGGTGCGACCCCATCAGGGTCCGCGCCCCGTGCGGCGTCCGCACCGCCAGCCGGACATCCGCGCCGTCTGAATCGACTCGCGTCGCCGACGCGTCCACGATGACTTCGATCGCGTCCTGCCGGAGTAGGTCCGCGAGCGCTTCCGCGACATCGGCGTCCTCCCGGCTCAGGAGACGCGGCCCCCGCTGGACGACGGTCACCTCGCTGCCAAAGCGCCGAAACATTTGAGCGAACTCGAGTGCGACGTAGCCACCGCCCAGAACGATAAGCCGGGCCGGCGTCTCCTCCAACTCCATGATCGTGGTCGAGTCGAGCACCGCCACCCGGTCGATCCCGTCCAGCGGTGGCAGCGCCGGCCGGCCCCCGGCATTGATGAAGACAAGCTCCGCCGTCAGCGTTCGCTCCTGGCCGTCGTCCAGTTGAACCGTCAACGTTTTGGGACCGGTGAAGCGGGCCTCGCCGCGCAGCAGATCGACGCCCTCGCTCTGCTCGAGCCGCTGCTCACTGCCGAACCGGAAGCTCTCGACGATCTGCCGCTTCCGCTGGCGCACCGCCCGCTGGTCGACCGTCACCTCGCCGGTCTGGACACCGTAGTCGCCGGCCCGACGCGCCAGATAGGCAACGCGGCCGCTCGCCACCATCGTCTTGGTCGGCGTGCAGCCCTCGTTGATACAGGTGCCGCCGACGTGCTCTCGCTCAATAATGGCGGTTCGCCGCCCCGCCTTCCCCAGTGCCGTCGCGAGCGGTCCGCCTGCCTGACCGGCCCCGACCACCACCGCGTCGTATCGTTCCGTCGCTGACATGGGCGTTCTTCCCTCCCGAACAAGCAGCCATCCGTACGACATTGTCGCCCACCGTGAGCGTGCGGCGTCCCGCGCTCCGTCCGGAGCGCCGTTCGTCGTTGGTCGATCGACGCGATCATCCGGCCGGTCGCGTTCACCACGACGGACGCGGCCGACCGAGCGGTCATGCCAAATCCACATGCGGTACCCTATGCGACGGCATTATCGTCAGCTCATTCTCGGCAGGAGAGACCGACGCCGCATGTCGCTCGACGAGCGGTTCGCTGGGACGACCCCGACCTCGACCAGCGCACCCGAGGAAGATGAACGCCTCGTGGCCGCACTCCGCGGCGGGGACGAGGCGGCCTTCGCCACGGTGATCGATCGCTATCACGTGCCGATGGTTCGCCTCGCGACGCTCTACGTCGCCAACCCCGCGGTCGCCGAGGAGGTCGTGCAGGAGACCTGGATCGGTCTCCTCCATGGCATCGATCGATTTGAGGGGCGCTCATCCCTCAAGACTTGGCTCTATCGGATCTTGACCAATCAGGCGAAGCGCCGAGGGGAGCGTGAAAGTCGCTCTGTTCCTTTCTCTGCCCTCGGCCATCCGACCGCCAGCGGCGACCAGCCGGCGGTCGACGCGGATCGTTTCCTGCCAGCCGGTGACGAGTGGGCTGGCCACTGGGGGGGGCATCTCCGGGACTGGCGCGAAGCGCCTGAAGAGCGTTTCCTGTCACGAGAGTCGCGCGCCTCAATCGAGGAGGCGATCTCGGAGCTACCTCCCGCGCAACGCCAGGTCATCACGTTGCGCGACATCGAGGGTTGGAGCGCGGATGAGGTGTGTAACGTCCTGGCTCTCTCGCAGACCAATCAACGGGTCCTTCTTCATCGCGCCCGCTCCCGCGTCCGACGCGCGCTGGAGCACTACCTGGAAGGGACAGAGTCGTCGTGACGGGACGTGAGGAGCTGAGCTGCCAGGAATTCGTGGAGCTTGTCACCGACTACCTCGAAGACGCGCTCACCCCGGCCGAGCGCACCCGGTTCGAGGGTCACATGCTCGACTGCGACGACTGCCCGATTTACCTCGATCAGATGCGTCTAACGATCCGGACCCTGGGCCGCCTGAGCGAAGAGCGCATTCCTACCCCCGCCCGGGAGGAGTTGCTAGCGCTCTTCCGTGATTGGAAACGCGGCTAATTCTGGCGCCCGTCCCGCACCCGCTCCGCGTGCTACAACGCAGTTGGGGATCGGCCGCACAGCTCGCGCGCTAGTCCACGCTCGCGGCCGCCCAGTCTCAGGCGGAACAGGACTCTATGATCTCTGGCCGCTGCGCCGCCCTCGCCCGTAACGTTTCGTCCCACCGTGAGACTCATTCATAACCGGCAACCGGTTCGCCTACCGCGTACAATTCGTCAGACGGAGCCTGCCGTGTGCGTCGGACGGTCGGGAATTCCGCACCCGATCGAGGTGTGCTGCCGGCGCCATCGCTTCGCCCAATTCGTTCCACAAAGGAGACCGCAGATGTTTTTTAATCGCGAGAAGTCGAAAATGGTCGAGTCCAGCGCCGCCCTTGCGGGACGGGAGCAGCCATCGTTCACCGTCGAGAACCGCCACGCCGTTCTCGGCACGGCGATCAAGCCGCCCTTCCCGGTCGGGATCGAAACGGCGGTCTTCGGTCTGGGTTGCTTCTGGGGCGCCGAGCGCAAGTTCTGGCAGACCGAAGGGGTCTACAGCACGGCCGTCGGCTATGCGGGAGGCTTTACGCCGAACCCAACCTATGAGGAGGTCTGCACCGGCCGCACGGGTCAGACAGAGGTTGTGCTGGTCGCGTTCGACCCGGCGAAGATCTCCTATCGCGATCTGCTCAAAGTCTTCTGGGAAGCGCACGATCCGACGCAGGGAATGCGCCAGGGGGGCGACGCCGGTACCCAATACCGATCCGCCATCTACTATGCCGATGACGCCCAGCGAGAGGCCGCGGAGGAGACGCGCGACGCCTACCGGGCGGAGTTGGGCAAAGCGGGTTACGGCGACATCACCACCGAGATCGCGCCGGCCGGCCCCTTCTACTACGCCGAGGACTACCACCAGCAATATCTCGAAAAGGTGCTGCAGAGTACGGGGAAGATGGGCTACTGTGGTCTTGGCGGGACGGGTGTTGGCTGTCCTGTGTCGCTTGGGGTTGCGGTTCCTGCTGGCGACTAAGCCTCTCCCACTCGGCCTGGTCCTCGTCCGTCCACGCCGCGAATCCGCCCTCCCGGTCCCTGCTCATGACGTCTTCGATATCGACCGGGAGGGTCATGGCGATTTCGAATCGCGGTAGCTCTGACCCGTGCTTGGCGACGGTGACCTCGACGCCCAGCTTGCGGAGTCGCTCTTGCCGCTCCTGATAGCTCAACTCCCGCGCCGCGCCCAGGCTCTTGACCCAAACCGTGAGCCAGTCGGCAACGGCCGCGCTCTGCCGTTCTAGCACCAGCCGCTGCATTTCGATTTCGTCGCGCCGTGCGGCCAGCGCTTCGATTCGGTCGGAGACGGCCTGTAACCGCCCCTGCGTTTGCAGGAGTGCCCGCCCGGCCAGACTCCCGTCGCCAATCGAATTGAGGTAGCGGCTCTCCTCGGCCTCGGCCTCACGGATGAGCCGGTTGAACTCGGCCGCGTCGTCGACCGCCCGCTCGGTCTGCGCCTGCCGCTTGTACTCGGCAACGGCGACACCGGGGTCGGTCATCACCCATTCGACCTTCGGCCAGACCGCCGCGTCGAGGATGCTGGCCTTGATGGTGCAGCCGGGACATTTCGACTTGGCGCGCTGCCGCGTCTGGCAGAACAGGTATGGGCCGTCGGCGTAGCGGTGAATGGCCAGCCGGTTGCCGCAATGCGCGCAGCGGCAGAATCCCCGGACCAGCACGTCTTCCGGCACGACCGCTCGGTTGTAGAGCGATTCATTCTGGACGGCACGGTCGAGCGCCTCATTCGCCCGTTGCCAGAGGATGGGGTCAACCAGCGCCGGTGCGACACCCTCCAGCCGGACCCACGACTCCCGGCCCTGGTCGTCGACCTCGCCCGGCTTGCGAGTCAGATGCTTCCGCGTTCCGTCAACCGTTACGGTCTGCGTCCGGAACGCGAACGCTTCGCCCTGGTAGAGCCGGTCCCGGACGATGCTGGCGATGGTGTAGAGGGACCAGACCGGACCGCCTCTCGGCGCGAGGATGCTCTCGGATTCGAGACGGCGCTTGATTGCCCGCTTCGGCGTGCCCGCCGCGATTTGCTCGAAGATGAGTTGCACGACCCATGCCGTGTCCGGGTCTTCGACGTAGGAGCCTTTGGCCTTGTGGCTGTCGTCTGCCCACCGGAATCCGTATCGCGGTTTGTTGCCCGGTGTGAGTTTGCCGTCCCGGACTCGGGCCTTGACTCCGGCCATCGACCGCCTGCGAATATCCTCCCGTTCCTCCTGCCCTCTCGCTCCCGCGTAGGCAACGTGCAGCGCCCCGAGCGTTCCGTCCGGAATCGGGTCCATGAGCGAGACCAGACTCGCGACCTTGGCCTTCTTTAGCTCTTTCCGCAGCCACGGCAACCCATCGGCGTCACGGAAGGCTCGGTCGAGTTTCCAGACGATGAGCGCGTCGAATCGACCGGCCCTAGCGTCGGCCAGCATGCGCGCCCCGCCCGGTCGGTCCTCGATATCCATCGCCCCGGACTGCGTGTCGTCGTAGACCTCGACCAGCTCCCAGCCGTGCTGTTCGCAGTACGTCGCGATGTCGCGGCGTTGCGTGTCCGGCGAATAGCCCTTCTCCTGGTCCTTGCTAGAGACTCTGACGTACCCAGCCGCTCTCATCGCTCCCTCCCGCATAGTCGAGGAGCCGCCACTGTGACGGCTCCTCTGGTCGACTAGCCCAGCCAAAGGCCGGTGTAGTTTTCGAGCGTCTCGCGCTCCCAGCCGGTCATTTCGACCTCGACTACCGGTTCGTTCCCGACCGCCCCGGTTGACTCTAGGGTCTCCAGGACCACCCGAAGTTGGCCGATAGCCTTCGTGAGCGCCGCTGTTGCTTCCACAATGGCTGCGCCAGTCGTGCGGGTTGTGGTCGTCGGCTCTGGAAAGGTCGTCATTTGATTAGCTCCCCATCCCGGCTAGCTGCGCTTCGAGGTCAGCGACTGCCGCCCGCGCCTGATCGAGCTTGGCCGCGAGTCGCAGCCGCACCCTCTCGGCGCGTTGCTCGTCGCTGACCTTGCCCTTGGCGGGTGGGTTGTTGATGCTCTCGTCGGTGGCCCAGCCGCGCCGAATCAACTCGTCACGACTCGCCTGATTGCCGGACCGCGCCTCTGCGAGGAGTCGGCCTTTGAGCACCGCGTCGTGGCCGGGCTTGAAATCGCCACCCTCGGTCAACTGTCCGCAACCACACTGGCACGGCTTGGGGTTCACCTTGCGGGGTGCCTTGCCGCGTGGCTGCTCGATGACGGGTGCGATGCGGTCGTTCTCGACGGCGACGGCGGTGGTGGTTCGCTTGGTCATTGGGGTGTCTCCTTTGTTGGGTTGGAGCCGGGTCTTTCCCGGCTCGCGATTCGGCCGCTAGAGGGTCATCCCGGTGTGGCGCTCGATGACCCCCCGTTCCCACGTGCTCAGCTCGATTTCGACCGTCTGCTCGTCCCCGACGACTCCGCTGTCGAGCAGCGGCTTGAGGGCCGTCTGGCAGTCGATGATGGCGGTGTCTAGCTCGATTTTCCGGTCGGTGCTCTCGGTGATGTCCAGCTCCGACTCGAAATCCTCAATAGCTGTCTCCAGCCCGAACATCGACTCCGCAACGGCTGCTCCGGTCGTGCGGGTCGTCGTGATGGCCATGTCGCCTGTCCTCCTGGTGTGCCTGCCGGGGTGTCCCTCACCCCGTTATGTAAAGTAAACCACATCGAATATGGCTCTGACAATCCCCTCGTCTGCTGTCAGATAGTCCGTACTACAGCCCGCCGTAGTAGCGATTACGCCTTATTTAGTGGTGGTCGGGTTACGCGGACCCAGCTCCCTGTGTCGCTGTATTGCCCGTAGTGTGTTGACCCGGCCGGTCACGGCTTCGAGATGGTCCGGGTTGATACAACGCCGGTTCCGACACAGATGGTCGGGTTCAAGTCCTTCCGGCACGGGTCGTCCCACCAGCGCCAGCATGAAGCGATGGGCCTGGACGTTCTTGGTGTAGACGATGAATCGCCCATACCCGGTTATAGGGTCGAACGACGCCAGCCAAGGCCAGCAGCCGTCCGGGTTGCTTAGGCTGTCGACCTTGTACCAGAAGCGCCTAACGACGTCCGAATCTGACACCGCGATGCTGATGGCTTCGTCGGGCGTCAACTTGAACAATGGCCGGTTTCCTAGCAAGCGCTCCAACGTCTCGTCCGCTATCGGTCCTGTCATCCCGTGCCACTCCCGGTCCGGGTCGGGTGGCTGCCATGTGCGAGGGGGTAACGGCTGAATGACCGGTGCCGGGCCGTCGAACACTGGCGCGCCGTCGTCGTCCGCTATCGGTGCTGTGCTCACAGTGGCCTCTCTCGTAAATCCGGTACGGCCGTCCTGAAACGCGACGGGCCGGAGCGGCATATCGATACTCGTGCACCCCATTTGCTGCTCCCGTGTCATCCCGTACGGTCAGCTGTAGTTACGACGGTTCGACCGCATACGTCCGCCCGCTGTCCGTCTCGACCGTGACTTCACCGGCCGACTGAAATGCGAACCGACCCGGCCGCTGGTAGTCAGTCCTCTGGCCGATGGGTGATTTGAGTGCTCGCTCTTGCTGCTCCGCGTATTCGCGAGGAGTGACGCTCTCGAAGGTCGATGGTGCGACCGGTTCGATGACGCCTACGGATTTTGCCGCCATCGTCTGGCGCATCCGCTCCCGCTCGTCGGCGCTGGCGTTGGCGACCGCTTCGGCCTCGGCGCGTGCCGCTTCGGCGTAAGCCGGGTCGCATTGGGTGGTGATGGTCCCGTTGCTGTTGACCCCATACGACCCGACGACCTCCCAGCCGGTCGCGACGAGCGCCTCGGCTGCCGCCGCCGTGACGTTCTCCAGCTTTGCGCCGGTTTCGGGGTTGGAGAGGGTCGTGTACTGTTGCTCCGCGATGCCGGGCCGGTACTCGTCGCTAGCCCCTGGCGGGAGTTGGTTGCCGTCGATGTCCGTGATTCTGACTTGCATCTCGATTCCTTTCGTTTAGTCGATGCGATGGTGGGCGGGCTGCGGGGTGCAAGCAGCCCGCCCGTGTCTACTTCGATGCCAGTAGCTCCGACGCCATCCTGTCCGCGATGGCCGACAGAGCTAGCGCTTTCGCCTTCGAAATCTCGTTCTCCTCTCGTTCGCGGGTCGACTGCTCGACGTATTTCGGGTCGCACGCTGCCGTGTAGGTACCGCTCGGGTTGACGTCGGGATGGTCGGCCTTGACCACGAATCCGGCCTGCTCATAGGCAGCGACCTCCGGCTCCGCGACGTGGACTTCGACACCGCTGGCGTTGACCATCGTGACGAGCCGGGCCGTGATGGCGTTCTGGTCGTTCTGGCGTTCGATGACTTGACGGGCTTGACTCGGGGTGACATCCGTATCCATTTGATTAGCTCCTATCTCGTGTCGGATTCCGTGCCGAATCGTGACGGGTCGCTACTTCTTAGTCGCGCCGCGTGTCGAGCGGCGCACTGGAACCGGCTCTTTGCGCTCGGTCGTCGGCTCCTGCTTGGCCGCGTTGTCCCAATAGCCTTGGGACGCGTTCCGGACGTTCTTGCCGCTATCGGTCGGCTGGGGCTTCGGCGTGGCCATTTCGATTAGCTCCTTATCTCGTCTGCAAGCGGTCGGGTCGTGACGTAACGTGTCGCGTGCGGTGGCGGCGCTCGGGTCGTGTTGTTCACCGCTATCTCCTCGGTATGCAACCGGCCGTGCCGGGTAGGGTGATGCAAACTTCGTCGGCGTAATCGGCGGGATTCAGCCCCAATCGGCGTAGCCGGAGTGCTTCGGCCGCTCTGTCCTGGTACTCGCGGGTGTAAGCCTCCGGGGTCATCTTGCCGGGTTGCGACGCCTCGAATGCCGCCTTGTCGTCTCGAATCTTCTGGACGAGCGCGGGGTCCAGCCCTTCGAGATTAGGTATCCCCATTACCGGCTCCTCTTAGCTTGGCGACCTCCGCATCGTAATCCGCTCGGGTTATCTCGCCGTCGATTAGTTGGCTAATTAGCGCCTCGATTAGCAGCTTCATCGCGTCGCTAGTCGTTTCGCCCGGTTCGATAGCCTCGGCCGCACCCGATTCGAGTTGGTCTAGGCCGTGACCGTGAGAGTCGTCCCGCCAGACTTCGCCCTCGGCATTGAGCCACTCGCCGGTCTCGTCGCGACGCCAACCCTCGGTGTCGCGGTTCGCGTCGGTGGGTAGGGACTCCTGGCTCTCGAAACTAAGGACGGTGGGCGGTCCGACGTGGACGCCAAGCGAGGCGTCGACCTCGTGCCGTTCGGTCCACTGACCCGCCTCTATTGCGGCTTGCTTCTCAAGCTCCCGTAGCTCTTTCAGTAGCCCGGTGGCCTCTTCGTACTCCGGTAGCGCCGTCGCGTCCTTGCCCTGACCGACTATCTTGTGCCGCTTGATGAGTAGGCCGGTGCCGCCGCCCGGCACGCTCGGTTCGTTCTTGCTGAACCATTCGCCGCGTTCGCGGATGACTCGGAGCATTAGCTGCCGCCGCTCGTCGTAGCCACCGACCCGCTCGGCACGTTTGGCGATGGTGAACCGGTTGACCTCCTCGGCTAACGCCTGCTCCAACTCCCGGACGGCCGCTGCGAACTCGGGATTCTGTCGCCAGTCGTGAAGCGTCGTACGGTGAATGCCCAGCCGGTCCGCGATTTGTCCGATACGTAGGTCGGACTCGCACAGCAGCGCCACGGCCTCCCGCTTTCTGTCGTCCCATTCCCAACGGTCAACCGTAGCCCTCTGTAGCGCCAACACGGCCGTCTATTCCCGACTCCGGATGGCTTCGATGTCCACCCCGAGAATGCCACCCTCACCTGTGCCGTCCGTGAACGCGACACGCTCCGTCTTGGTCAGCAGGTAGCCACTACTCACGAGGTCCGTCGTCACTCGATTCACTTCGGCGTCCACCGCCCCCCACTCGTTCCCGCGAGTCCGGACCCATACGCTGGTCGTGAATAGCGTCTTGCTCGGCTTTGTCGTCTCCGTTGCCGTGTCCAGCGCCTCGGTTAGTGTTGCCATCGTCTCGTATCTCCTTCCGTAATCGCTCCTGGTACCGCCGGTAGCCGCGTTCATCGCGCCGGTTGCGCTTGCGTGTCTTCTCGAATGGCATCGCTACCAGCCCCCCACGGGTGCTACCCGCCTCCGCTCCTCCCGACTCAACTTCTGCCACTCTTCCGACGTCGGCGCCCGCTTAGGCTCGGGGTCGGGTCCCGGCTGCTGAACCGGTCTCACCATGGGGTCGGTGTTGGGGTTGAACTCGCGCTGGATAACCGCGACCGTTAGGGCCTCGGCACAGCGGCGGCAGACGTAACTGGTCGGGCCAGCCGACGATTCCGTCTCATTCTTGATGCCCCACGCGATTAGCACGTCAAGCCCGCTGTCACCGCAAACTGAACAGACATCCACATCCTTTCGCTCTTTGGGGTCGAGGAACCACACCGTCTTCCAACCCATCGTCTTGTCTCCTTCTCGTAACGTCTCGTCAGTCCGTCGAATCGGTGGCGTGAGGGGGGTTCATGGCCCACCCATGAGGGGGGTCATGAGGGGGTCATGAGGGGGTAGTCCCCCCGGTTCGAAACTCTGCTCGCTAGGGTCGTAGCCGGAGGGAATACCCCCGGCACTAGTACTCACAGTACTCACACTGCTCACAGCCCCAGCAGTACTCACAGCCCTAGCAGCCCCCGGCTCCCCGGTACTCACACTCACAGCGCCGCCCTCCCCGGCACTGTGAGGGCTGTGAGGGCTGTGAGTACTGCTAGGAGTGTGAGTACTGTGAGGGGCTAGCGAGTATCCCTTCGTGGTGCTTACCACCATAGGGGGGTGGTCCTTTAGCATTTGAGAGAGGAGGTATCTAATCGCCGTGTCCTTCTTATTTAGCGCACCCCCAATAGCCCTCGACGACATGACCGTACCAGTGCTTCTCAGGACCTCCAAAATCTCAAACCGCTCTTGTGTCATCCGGGCGTCTGCCGCGTCGCCCGATGCCGTCCAGCGCACGGTATCCGGGTTCCAGGTCAATGCCATTTCGCGCTCGTCCTGGATATCCCGGCCGGTGACGTAGAGGCTGGCGTCTGCTCTCCCGCGAATGCGGTTGAGAATGAGCGCGCCGTCGAGTGCCCCTGCGAATCCCATCGACGCGTTGATGGCCTCTAGCGGGTCGTCCGCTCCCATCTTCCGTAGGTGCGTCAGGAGCAGGATGGCGACTCGGTGTCGCAGCGCCATCGTCTGCAGTGGCCCCAGCGCGGCGGTGTCCTCGTCGTAGGAACTCCCCCGCCCCGCCTTGGGCTTTACCCGACCGATGGTGTCGATGATGAGTAGCCGCGCCCTGGGATTCGCGGTTAGCCACTCGTCGAGTAACTCCAAACCCCCCTCGTCGAGACGCGGCCACTGATTTGCCAGTTGGAACCGGTGCGGCGTGACCAAACCGTCGAAGTTGGCGGTGATGCGCCCGGTCTCGTGGTCGAACTGGACGACGGTATCGGCCCTCGGTGCGAGGATTTTGGCGATACGGTCCTGGAGACGACGCGGGTTATCCTCCAGGAACAGCCCCAGCACGTCCCCCTGAACCGGGGTGATTCCGCCTAGGACGGGGAGACCCGTGGCCACTCCTAGGCCGAAGTCCAGCGCCATCCACGACTTACCCATCTTGGGTTTCCCGGCCAGCGCGTCGAGTCCCTCCGGGAGGAGTCCCGGCACGGCCCAGCGCGGCTCCTGGAATGTCCGGGTCATCAAATCGCCAGCGGAGTAGATTCGACCCCCCGGCTCCGGCGGGGTGGCAATCCGGACGATACCGTTCGGCTCGTATCGGGCGTATGCCCGCTCGACCTTATCCCGCGCTTTGTCGAGGTCCGCCGGTGGGGTGCAGTTTTCAGCCGCCTGCAACACCAGCGCCTCCGCCCAGTCTCGCGGGACGTCGGCGGCTCGAAGCTTGCAGGCCAGCTTCCACAGTATCTCGTCTCGCTGGCCCTCTGGCGCTCCTTGGAGAGCGGCGGCTGTGTCGAATCGCTCTCGCGCCCCCGCTGTTCCCGGCCGGGATTGCGGCAATCGCCGGTCCATCTCGTCGTAGCTGTAGGACGGACCGTCCAGCCGCAGCAGCTTCACCACCGGATGGTCGGGGTACTTGTAGTTGACCGACCCCGGCACGCGAAGTACCTGCGTCAGGTCCGCCCCGCTCGGGTCGGAGTCAATCGCCGCCGCCAGTCGCTCGTTCATGCGTTGACCAAGAGCGGGTGCTGTTGGTCGGTCCAGCCGCCAGAACGCCTGCCATTTACTCGGACTCGACTCGACGATGGCGGTGGGCTGCGGTGCTCCCTCGGGGAGCTGGTCGTGGTCAACATCCGCATAGAGGCACGCCAGCGGTAGCGCGTCCTCTTTCCGTCGCCGTTTGCCGTTCAGCAGATGCGCGCAGAACCAGACTTCGCGGCCGTTCGCGTCGCTAGTCTCGATGTGCTGCCGTACGCCATCCCGGTCGTCCGGCCACGCAAACGAGCGGTCGTTCGCCTTGGTCAGCTTCAATGTGTCCGGGTTGCGCTCTCCGGTGAAGATGCCGATTCGCCCCGTTTGGCCCTCGAATACCGTTTCGAATAAGGCCATGGCATCATTGAACCTGCTACTTGACGGCTGGCCCCCGTCTGTGCTATACTTCGTAGCGGTCACAGTATCTCCATTCGAGACGGCCCCGGTTCTCTCCAGCCGGGGTCGTTTCATGTCGCACTCTCAATCGCCGTTTGTGCCGTGTCGTCCATGACGGAATCCCAATCGACAACGCCACCCAGCGCCGCCTCTGTAAGGTCGCTGGCGACCAACTCGCTGGTATCGACGCGGGTCACCTTCGGCACCATATTCGCCCGGACGGCCGCTAGCGGGTCCTCGTTGCCAAGCGACGCTTCGTAGAAGATGGCCTTCACGACGTCGGCCAGGATGAGCCGCCGCCCATTCAGCTTGAACGACCCCGGCAGTTTGCCGGAGGCAATCCACTTCTTGACGGTGACCGGGTGGATTCGGAGAATCAGCGCCGTCTCATTCACGCTGTAGGCTTTGCGCTCCGCTGGGTGCTCGTCCACTGCCAACTCCTCACTATCGTAGGGAACTACCGTCTTATGTACACTATCAGTAGACCACACGAGTTACCCAGCACACAATACCTCGTACTGTGCCGTACCGGCCTACGATTGTGAATCCCGTCGCAGCCTGTGCGGGGTAGGAGTGCTGGTTATGCGCCGCACCGCAGGTCCCAACTCGTAGTCCACATAGCCAGCCCAAAAGAGGTCATCCGGCCAAGCCTCGCGGTTCACGTGACAGACACGGTTGTGGTGGAGCTCCTTCTGCCACCTCACCTGCTGCCCGTAGCTCGGCCGGTCGATGGCATAGACGGCCCTGTCCGCCTCCCGCCAGCAATACTCCGCGTAGGACCACTTCCTGTTGACCCGCTCTATCTCCTCCATCGGGTCGTACGTTATCGGGTCGGCCAATACCTGCCTCAGCCGCTCGGTTGCCACGAACGCACCGGCCAGCGCCTCTGCCGCCAGCTCGATAAGCTCCTCGGGTGACTTCGGTGGTGGAGTGGGCCAGCCGGTGCCCGCCATGGTCATCTCGTCCTCCTGTCGTGTCGTGTCGGGGAGAGCCGTCTCCGGCCCTCCCCGCCTGTCGAATCGCCTAACGGTCCAAGTGGTTGAAGTGGCTGCCGTCCGTCTCGGTCCACTCGACCTCGGTCAACCGCGCCAACTCCCAGCGGACCCGCTCGGCTGCCCTCCACGCCATCGCCGCGTTATGCCACACCTTGGCTAGCTTTTCGGCTTCGTCAATCCGCTCCTGATAAGTCGGTCCGCTAAGGTGGCGGTCGGAAAGCCAGCCCTCGTCGTCCGCCCGCTCCTCTATCGCCTCGGCGCTGTCGCGGAAGGCGTTGTGGGTGGTGGCGAAGGCATCCTCCAACACGGTTCCCATCAGCTCACTCCGCAGACCCTCGACGGTCTCGACGACGCCATCTTTGTTTAGGTTGCTCTTGGTTGTTGTGTTCATTCCGTACTCCTACTCCTGTCGACTTACACCCCGTGTTCCGAACGTCAAAAGCCCTAGGCACCACCCCCTCTCGGAGAGCCGTGGCTAGGGCCTAAATGAATCGGGTCCCAGCCACAGGCTCAAACGCCTGTGAAACCGAGACCCGCACGTAGCTGGGTAGTCTCGTTAGGCCGAACGCATCCCGCGAGGGAAGGCTATTCGCCCGGCCGGTGTCACTGTCTCTTATACGCCCGACCGGGTGAATTGGTTTCGCGACGCCAAACGCGGGCTATTGGGCCGCTGATGCCTATGGCTGCCGTCCCGTTTCAGGACGGCGCACGGTGAGTTACGCGAGGGTATGTCCCTTCGTCTCAGCTCGCCTGTATTCGTCAGTTGTTGGGCTACGGGAGGCTTTCGCAAGCAACCCCATTTCCGTCGGCGTCAAGCTGGTGGGGGTCCGTTGCCGGTCCACCTGCCGCCTCGTAAAAGGCTTGCGCTTCCTCTTGCGTGGCGAAATCGGAGCAGTCACGGTCCGCACTCACGGACGACCCGCTAAGTGCCGGACCTCCTACCGTGGGTGGAGACGGCATCGGCATAGGACCATTCAGCGGCGTGTTGGTGCCGCCGCACTTCCCCCACAGACCGGCCTGCTCCGCCACGGCTGCTTGTTGCGCCGCCCGGATGCGCTCGACGTACTTCACGTCTGGAGGATAGGTGTAGAGCGCCGCGTAGCCCTCGCGGACCAACCGCTCGTCAAGGAGGTAGCCCCGGTCCGTGCCACCCTCCGGAACCCACACATACCGCAGCAGTCGCCCGTAGCGGTCCGCTTCGGACACATCCCGCTCCAGGTAAACGGTCGTGCCCTCAGGCAGCAACGCTTTGACTCGGGCCGTCGCCTCCGAGCCGAAGCATTCGACCGGGCTGTTCGGTTTCCGAGTTTCCGGCGTGTCGATGAGGATGAGCCGGACGGTCTTAGTCTCGCCCCCAAGGTCAACCCGGATGGTGTCACCGTCCGATACGCTTGCCACAGTTGTCTCGGTCGCGCCCCCAGGGATGGACTCCACGATTGGGGTGGGCGTGGCCGACGTGCCGGGCAACGCAACGGCGGGGGCAACGAGTGCGGACGCCACTGAGAGGACGAGGGCAAGGACGGGAGCCGCCATTCGCAGCCGGTGCATGTCTTGAACTCCGATGGTCGTGGTCCGGGCGGGTGGTGTCACCCAACCCGCCCGGTAGGGTGTCTAAGCGCGGCGGTAGCCGCGCACCGCCGCCACCCCGAAGATGCTGGCCAGGCCGAGGAGCGCAAGGAACGCACCGTTCGTGCCCGCTTGGGCTGCCGTCCCAACGCCAGTCTTTGGAGCGGAGGTCACGCTGGTACGACCGCTACCGCCGGTGGTCGTACTGGCGGGAGCCGGGGCGGGAGCCGGGGCAGCGCCCGTGTCGGTGGTGGCGGGAGCGCCACCGCTGCGCGGATTGCTCTCGCAAGGGAAGCCGTCGTTATCCGCGTCGAGGTTATTCGGGTCGCTCGGGTCTTGCGCCAAAATCTGGTCCGCTTGGTCTCCGGTTATATCACCGCAGTTTATGTCCTGCGCGGAAGTCGTGACCGTGAAACCGAGCGCCATTGTTAGCGCGGCGAAGAGCGCGATGGTAACCCGTGTCATTGTGGTGCGGTCCCTCCGTAATCCTCCCAACGGCCAGCGGTGACAAGCGCCCTACCGAGCGCAGAGGTGTTCGATAGGTCCCTCCCCTCCCTTCGACGCGTTCAGCTTGCATCTTCACAGACAACGTGCGAGTTGTCTAGATGGCAAGACTCCGACGCTCGTCCGGCGCATGGAGGAACTGGCTGTGGGGCTAGCTCCTGCCGACTCGCACGCGAACGACCCCCGGCCGTTACGGTCGAGGGTCGAATCGTGCTCGGCTGGGTGTAGACTGAGTGTAGGAGATGACGTCGGACCAAGGAGGAGCGCCAATGAACCGTGCTTGGCAATTTGCTGCGCTACTCACGCTACTGCTCTTGCCCGTAACCCCAGCCCTGGTTGTCGCTCAGGAAGCAGCCGGACCTCTCGATGCTCGAATCGGCGGCACGACGGAAAGCTTCGTGGCTAAGTACGGTGCGCCAGTGGAACCGAAGGAAGGCGCGCCAACGCTGTTCACGGAGTACGACGTTCCGGGCTATAGCACAGTATTCGGTGACTCGTACGAAGGGCTTATCGAGAGTGTCGCCTTGTACTCCCCGCGTCCGAAAGGGCAGGAGTGGGACAACGAGGAGCCAAATAAGCTCGATTGGTCGGTAACCAAGGCTCACGAACTCGCTAAGCGATTTCTGCCTCTTGACGCGGAGATGCAGGTACCTGCCGACGAGCGCTTGGGTGTGATTCGAACAGTGGGGTACAGCCCATCACTCGCGGCTCAGGTGCCGGAGGAGGTGTATGCCTACGTCGACAACGAGTACACCATCGGTCAATGTAGCTACGTGCTCATGCTGAACGCCGACAAGACGGCGGTCAACGCCATTCATATCGAGCTGCTGGTAGAGGACCCTCTCCCCCCATCTTGATTCCTACGCCATCCTTTCGCTAACGCTCGACCACGCCAGCCGCAGTCGTATGGGCCGTACTCTGTGGCGTCCCCAACGGCTACTGCGGCCTCGGCGGGACGGGCGTGGGGTGCCCGAGCGGAATCGCCATCCCAGTGGGGGCGTAGCTCGAACTTATCCGTTCCAGACCGGCGCCCACGGAGCGCCAAGTTCCCGTCAACTCTGGCAATACCCTGTTCGAGGGCGCATTGCCCGACATTGATTAAGGCTGGCACCGCTCGGCTCGGGTAGGGCGACTGACTCGCGCCTCGTCATCAGGACGCAGGCGGTGGCGGAAGTAAAGGGCACCTAAAACTCCGCCGGTGACGTTACCGTCACGTGGAACAGCGCTCATCGGATGGTCGACTTCAGACCATCGGCCGGCGGCATGCCAGGCGGGCTAGACGAGCGGCACAAAGGCGACAGACGGGTTCCTGGCGGGGTGTAAGGGTGGCGGGGCGAATTCATCCAAAATTGGTCAATGCGCACAGGATTGTCCCGGTTCGTGATGCCTGATGACCGATGGCGGAGCCTACTGGCGACTGTATCCTGGGCGCGGAGACGAACCGGCGGGTAGGGATGCCGGCATGGGCCGCGGCGTGGCGTCTGAGGAGAGGGACGTCACATGCCGGATGGCGACAGAGGTGCGCGAGGGCTTCGGCGGGCGATTGTGATAGAGGCGGGCGCGTTGGGGAGTGCTGAGCGCCCTGACCACGGCCCCGGTCGGTCCGTTGCTGATCGCGCGGGGGGCCGGTCCGCTTGAGCTTAGCGTCTACAGCAGCGACGTCAGCCTCTTCGGCCTCGGCGCGGCGTGATGCGGACCCCGGCTTGCCACGCGCACGGGCAGCGTCGCCTCCGCGATCCTGGTCGCCCTCGTGGCAGCCCGGTCAGTCCTGGTCACCGTGCCCATCGCCGTCACCTTGTCCTCACATGGACGGGCTCCTGTTCTGATCGCCGTGCTGCTCGTCTGGGCTGCCGGTGAAGGGATCGTGCTGCCTCTGTGGATGACGTACCTCGCGGGGTTCGCCGATCCGCGCGAACGTGGGCGCTGGCTCGCCTGGCGGGCGACCGTCGCCGCGGCGGCCTCTGTCGGAACACTGCTGCCGCTGCTGGCCTTGCTGGTTCTGGCATCGACGGCGCGCGCATTGCAGGCTGGGTACGCGATCGCCGCCGCGGCCGGGTTGGTTGGCGCGGGGCAGGTGCGGCTGCTCTTCACGATGATACCGGCCCATCCGTCGCACGCGGTAGCGCCGCGGCAATCGCTGGGTGACTCTAAGCGCCGCTTCCTGACGGGAGTGGTGTGCTTCTGGTTCGGCGCGGCACTCAACCGGCCGGTGCTGCCGGTCTACCTTGTCGACCAGCTGGGGGCACCAGCCGCGTACTTCGCGTCGGCGGCAATCGCCGCAGGTCTGACTGGCATCTACGTTCAGTGGTTGTGGGGCAGCTACGGCGACGCGCGCGGCGCATGCGCCCTCCTGGGGCTCTCCGGTCTCGGGGCTGGCGCGACGCCGCTCCTCTGGACCGTCGTCCCGAACCTCTGGCTCGGTCTGCTGGTCGAGGCGATCGCCGCGGGGTGCTGGCTGGGCCACGTCCTCGGTCTGATGCTGCGCTCCGTCGAACTCGCGGACGATGACGCGGCACGATCGAGCTTGGTGGCCCGTACCTCTGTGGCGCAGGGGACGGCGGCGGCCCTCGCGCCGCTGGTCGCCGCGGCGATCGTGCGACAGGTGGGGGTGATGCCGATCGTCGCCGCATCCGGCCTGATCTGTTTGGGCGCGACGGGTATCATCGGTGCCGTGCCGGGCTGGTCATGGGTGGCATCATCGGTTCTCTGGCAGATGCTGCACGTCCTCCCAGGCGAGCGCGTGGTCGCCCTCTTTCCAGTCCCCATTTGGAGCGGCGTGCGTAGACCGCGAGGTCGAGACCGCGCCGCGACTGCCTCCTGGCCAGGCGCGCTCCCCGAGTCGGTATCCCGCGCGCCGGAGATGGCTCGCCAGCCACCAGTGCGAGCATACCTCCCGTTATCGCTCAAGCGAGTGCTGTCCGCGGACTGCCCCTCGTGCCTCGGCTTCGGCTTCGGCTTCGGCTTCGGCTGCAGAGCGTGCTATGGGATTCGCCTAGGCTCAGGACCGATTAAACCGCCAGCCCGATTCCGGGGGCGTCGTACATCTGCTCGAACATGTCCGCGATCAGCGTGCGCAGCCCGTCGTCGATCGTTTTCACCGGCGTGGAGCTCACGCGCAGGCGCGGATCGGGTGCCTCAAGGATGGGAAGGATCGCCATGGCAGGAAATTAGGCGCCCGCTTCATGCTTCAAGCGGACTGATCGGGCTGCCACAGTTCGACCGGATTGCCCTCCGGATCATGGATGCGCGCGAAGCGCCCGACTCCCGGCATATTCCATTCCGGGTTGGTGGTCACCGCGATCCCCGCCGCGCGGAGCGTCGCGCACAGGCCGTCGAGATCGTCCACGCGCAGGTTGAGCATCCATTGGCGATCCGCAGCGAAATAATCCGTGTCGGCCGCAAACGGCGCGAAGACGCTTGGCCCCGCCTGCGTCTCCCACGAGCCGTAGGGCGCCGAGCCCACGCCGAGATGCTCGACATACCAGGCGCGCATCGCCTCCGGATCCTTCGCGCGAAAGAACAATCCGCCGATCCCCGTCACGCCCATTCTCGCCTCCCCGTCGTCCCACAGCCGAAGCCGGAAGGGACAATATCATAACTATGGGCGGCCGTACACGCTTGCGGTGGTGCCGATCGGTTGATTTAAGGTTGGTGTGAGGAGGCGCTGTCATGAGTGATCTGCTCTGGCTATCGACGGCTCAGATGCGTCGGATCGAGCCGTTCTTTCCGTGGTCGCACGGAGTTCCGCGTGTCGATGACCGGCAGATCGTGAGCGGGATCATTTTCGTGATCCGCAACGGCCGGCGCTGGCGCGACGCGCCGGCTGCCTACGGTCCGCATACGACGATCCACAACCGCTTCATCCGCTGGAGCCGGCTCGGCGTGTTCAACAGGATCTTCGCGGCGCTGGCGGCCAGAGGTGGGAAGCCCGACCAGTTGATGATCGATACTACGCACCTCAAGGCGCACCGGACGGCAGCCAGCCTGCTCAAAAAGGGGATGTTCCCCGACGTATCGGCCGCACCAAAGGCGGTCTAAACGCGAAGCTGCATGCCGTCTGCGATGGCCAGGGCCGTCCGCTCGTCATGCTGCTCAGCGAGGGGCAGATGAGCGACTACAAGGGCGCTGCCTTAATGATCGATGCTCTGCCCAGGGCCAAGACCCTGCTCGGTGACAAGGGGTCTGATGCGGACTGGCTTCGCACCGCTCTCGCCCAACGCGGCATCGCCGTCTGCATCCACTCGAAAGCCAATCGCAAGGTGCCGATCCCACACGACACCGCGCTCTACCGTCGCCGCCACAAGATCGAGATCATGTTCGGGAGGCTCAAGGATTGGCGCCGCATCCACACCCGCTACGATCGATGCGCGCACACCTTCATGTCCGCCATCTCCATCGCCGCGACCGTCATCTTCTGGCTCAATCAATGAGTCCTGAGCCTGGGTTGAGGCGATCGGCGGCATCGGGCGGAACAGAGCGACCTGGTAGGTGTGGGAGGCTCCTTCTTCGCTTCGGGACGCTCCGCTGCCCGCGTCCCCCGCTCCGACAACCTCCGATAATGCCCGTATAATCGCCCGGCCCGGTGATCCAACGGTTACTCGTCGTCGGCATCGGTGAGGTTGACCCGGACCAAAGTCACGAGTCGCGGTGGACTCGGTTGCAGACATCCGCGCCGGAGGGGATGCGATGACGGTGGGCAATGCTTGGCCCAAACTGCATAACGCGATGTGGCCCGGAATCGTCGGCAAAGGCCCCGACGCCGAGCCACCGATCGACCTCGACACCATGCTCGATCTGACCGCCGGGGCGGAAGTGGGCCGTGTTCGATTCGACGGCGTCGATCTCTTTCTGGCCGACCCCCACACGCCGATGGACGCCGATGACGATGAAATCCAGCGCCTGGCCGACCGGGTATCTTCCCGGGGTCTCGTCGTCGGCTCGGTCGTCGCGCCGGTATGGCCGCCAGTCGGCGGTGGCTCGGCGATGGGCGACGCCGAGGAGCGCGGCCGCTTCCTCGCCGCCGTCGATAACGCCTGTCGCATCGCCAGCCAGCTCCGCCTGCTCGGCGTCCGGCCCTACGGCGTTGTCCGTATCGATTCCGCGACCGGGGTCGAGACCTGGGCCGCCGACCCCGCGACCGGGACGAAGACCATCATCGAGACCTTCCGCCAAGCCTGCGACATCGCCGAGCGGTACGGTGAGCGGCTGGCGGCCGAGGGGGAGATTTGCTGGGCCGGCATGCATGGCTGGCGGTCGATGGTGCATGTGTTGGAGGCGGTCGATCGACCGGCGACGCTCGGCTTCCAAGCGGACATGGCTCACACCCTCCTCTACACGCTCGGCTACAACGCACCGGAGGAGCGGATCGTGCCCGACGACTTTCGCTGGGACCAGACGGAGGTGTTCCAGGATGCGCTGCGGCGGTTGACCGACGCCTTGCGTCCCTGGACGGTCGACTTCCATGTCGCGCAGAACGACGGCACCGTCTTCGGCTCCGGTTCTCACGACAAGACCGGCCGCCACTGCCCGGTTGGAGACCCTAACGGCAAGCTGGACATCGTGCACGACGCCGGCTATTGGATGTGTAACCCCGACGGTAGCCCGACGAAAGCGTTCCAGCACATCTGTTGGGATGGGTGCATGTTCCCGAACGAGACAATGCTCCGGCCCGAGACCTGGAACGACATCCTCGGGGCGATGATCGACGTTCGCGAGGCGCATGGCTGGCAAGGGTAACAACGACTGTCTCACACCACTCCCGTGAAAGGAGCGTTCCCGATGGCCACCCCACGGCCCCTCCGCGTCGGGCTGGTCGGCTGCGGCTTCATGGGCCGCACCCATTCCAACGCCTTTTCCGCCGTCAACCGTTTCTTCGACCTCCCCATCCGACCGGTCCTCCGAGCCGTCTGCGCGCGCGACCCCGACGAAGTCCAACGCTTCGCCGAGCAGTGGGGCTACGAGTCTGTCGAGACCGACTGGCGCGCCCTGGTGGCCCGTGACGACATCGATCTGATCGACATTGCCAGCCCGAACGACACCCACGCCGAGATCGCGATCGCCGCCGCGGAGGCGGGCAAGATGGTCTCCAGCGAAAAGCCGCTCGGGCGCACCGGCGCCGAAGCCGAGCGCATGGTAGCGGCTGTCGAGGCAGCCGGCGTGACCAACATGGTCTGGTACAACTACCGCCGCGTCCCGGCCGTCACTCTCGCCAAGCAACTGATCGACGAGGGCCGCCTCGGCCGGGTCTTCCATTACCGCGCGAAGTTTCTGCAGGACTGGACCATTTCCGTTGACGTCCCCCAGGGCGGCCCCGCGACGTGGCGGCTCGACGCACGAGTCGCCGGCAGCGGCGTCACGGGCGACCTGCTCGCTCACTGCATCGACACCGCGCTCTGGCTGAACGGCCCGATCGCGACCGTCAGCGCGATGACGGAGACCTTCGTCACCGAGCGCCGGCACGCGATCTCCGGCGACATCGAGCCGGTGACGATTGACGATGCCAGCGCCTTCATGGCGCGCTTCGCGAACGGTTCCCTCGGCGCGTTCGAGGCAACCCGCTACGCCCGTGGTCACAAGGCCCTCTACACGTTAGAAATCAATGGCGAGCACGCGTCGATCGTCTGGGACCTCCACGACCTCCACCGCTTGCAGTATTTCGACCACGGTGATGAGGGGCGGCTACGCGGCTGGCGATCGATCCACATCACCGACGCCGATCACCCCTACATGAAACACTGGTGGGTGCCGGGATTGCAGATCGGCTATGAGGCCAGCTTCGTCCATCAGGCAGCCGATTTCCTTGATGGCCTGGCGACCGGCACGGTCGTCCGCCCAACGTTCCGTGACGCGCTTGCCACAGATTATGTCACTGACGCGGTCCTGCGCTCCGCCCGCTCCGAGCGTTGGGAAGCGGTTCAGGTGTAACACGGTGGTGGCAGCGGCTCAGGCTTTGGCCGGGAGCGACGTCGGGCGGGTGGTGACGAAGGGCGACAGTACGACCCTTCGCCACTGATCCTATGGCCGTGGAAGCGGAAACGGGGACGACTGAAGAAACCACCGACCCCTGCCGCTCCCAACGAAACGGCTATGCCCGGGAGTAGTGCTGTGCTCCGGCGTTGCGGACCAGGCCCTTCAACTCCATCGTCAGCAGGAGGGCGCCGATCTCGTGGATGGGGTGGTTGGCGGCGGCGGCGAGCTCGTCGATATGCTGCGGATCGGCGGTCAGGAGGGCGAGCAGGCGGCGCTCGTCCTCCTCCAGGGGGAGGGCCTGTTGGACGGCGGTCTGCTCGCCGCGACGGGAAACGTTGAGATTGAGGTCTTCGAGGATGTCGTCGGCGCAGGTTACGGGGCGGGCGCCGTCGCGCAGCAGCTTGTGGCAGCCGGCGCTGGCGGGGGAGAGGATGCTGCCGGGGACGGCGAAGACGTCGCGGCCCTGATCGGCGGCGAAATCGACCGTGATCAGGGCGCCGCTGCGAGCCGGGGCCTCGACGACGAGAACGCCGCGCGAGAGCCCGGCGATTATGCGGTTGCGAGCGGGGAAGTTCTGGGCGTCAGGTTTGCGGTCGGGCGGGTAATCGGAGAGGACCGCGCCTTGCTCGGTGATGCGGGCGGCGAGGGTGCGATGCTCGGGCGGGTAGATAACGTTCGGACCGGAGCCGAGGACGGCGATGGTTCGACCTCCGGCGGCGAGAGCCGCCTGATGAGCCACGGCGTCGATGCCACGAGCCAGTCCGGAAACGATCGTGACACCAGCGGCGGCGAGGTCGCCGGCCAGGCTGGTGGCAACCTCGCGGCCATAATTCGTGAGGCGGCGCGTGCCGACGATGGCCACGGCGACGTCGTCCTCGGGGAGAAGCGTGCCACGGAGGTAGAGGACGGGTGGTGGGGCCGGAATCTCAGCGAGGCGGCGCGGATAATCAGCGTCATCCCGGGTGATGACGGCGATGCCGGCCCGTTCGATCCGTGCCATCTCCTGGTCAAGGTCGAGCGCGGCGCGGACGGCGAGGAGGCTCTCCAACGCCCGCTCGTCGAGGACGCGGCGGAGATCGTTGGCGGAGGCTCGCCAGGCCCGATCGAGACCGCCGAAGTGGCTGATTAGCCGGTCGATGCGGGTGGGGCCGATGTAGGGAACGCGGTGGAAGCCAACCCAGTACTGGGTGTCGCCAGCGGTCGAGACGGGCACGGAACTGCTCCAGAATCTGACGCGGTGGACCCGCGCGGTCGCCGGGCGCGGAGAACTGGCAGGGGGTGAGATGCGGTTTTGAGACGGCCGCAGTGTAGCGTATTGGAGGGGGCGGAGGGGGCGGAGGGGGCGGAGGGGGGTCGCTTCGCTCCCGGGGGACGGGTAGGACGAGGGGGGCGAGGAGTCAGAAGTCAGGAGAGGCGGGCGCACTTCCTGGCTCGCGACCAGCGTGTTTTGACTCGACGGGGAGAAACGACCCTCCCGGTCGAACCGCCGCACGATTGCGACGGTCCCACGGGGCTCGAACCAGGCCGCCAAACGGCCCTCACCCCCACGGGACGAGAGGGAAAGAGGGGAAGAGGGAAAGTCGGAAGGAGAACGGTCGTTGGGGACTGGGAGCACGGTGCGTGGTCACGGCGGGGATGAGGGTCCGCTACGGGACGACGGGGAGGGGCT
>JAABUN010002409.1_pt1 | contig 33515 bp, 30 predicted proteins | sample 5559311 | NCBI WGS metagenome assembly JAABUN01 (sample SAMN10711877, study PRJNA513370) | rock metagenome | isolation source: Antarctica rocks | place: Antarctica: Victoria Land, Siegfried Peak sud | reverse complement strand
CCGCCAGGCCGCCCGGGGGCTCGTGGCCCTGGCGCCGATCGAGCTGCCGGTCCTGCAGGCCCCCGCGCCCGCCGCGGCGCCCCAGCCCGCGGGCATGTCGTTGCCCATGGCGGGCTGAGCGTCCTTCAGCGCGGCTCCGCGCTGTCTCCGTCGCGGTCTGCCCCGTCCTCGAACTCTTGTGAAGGGTCTGGACTACCCGGAGCCACGGCGCGCTCGTTCGGAGTTCGCCGGCGAGCCGCTCAAGGTTTCGCGAAGATCCGTCGATGATGTCAGCGCGCAGTACCTGGTGAGGAATCCCTTTCCTAGTGATGACGGGTTGGAGACGCCTCTGAGATGCGCCGAACCGCGGGCGGTACCCCTCGAGGATTCCGTCGCCGGGGGTCCGTCGCGCCCTACTGAGAGGTCCTCCAGTGCGTTCCAGCACGCGTTTTCAGCCCTGCTTTTCCCCCACTCGCAGCGGTAAGACCTGGAACGTTGTGGCGCCGGGGGCCGCAGCCGACGTCCGCCGCCGTGCCTTCGGTGGCCGTTCCGGTCTGAAGGGGCTTGCGGTCGTCATCCCGCTCATCCTCGCTATGGGTGCGATCAAGCCCGTCGTGACCAGTGCTGCTACGCCGAAGGCCGCCGCCGACGCAGCGGCCGGTTCGATCCCCCCCGCGCCCGCGCCCCCGGCCTCGACGCTCCCCGCCATGAACACGTCGTCGCCGCCCGCCGATTCGGCGGCCCCCGCGGTCGCCGGGACTCCGCTGCCCGCCGAGTTGGCGGCCCCCGCGGTCGCCGGGACTCCGCTGCCCGCCGAGTCGGCGGCCCCCGCGGTCGCCGGGACTCCGCTGCCCGCCGAGTCGGCGGCCCCCGCGGTCGCCGGGACTCCGCTGCCCGCCGATTCGCCAAACCCCGCGGTCGCCGGGAGTCCGTCGCCCGCCGATTCGCCAAACCCCGCGGTCGCCGGGAGTCCGTCGCCCGCCAATTCGACAACCCCCGCCGTCGCCGGCTCGCGGCTCCCCCCGGTCTCCGGTTCGAGCTCACCGAGGATCGGGATCGTCCTCAAGCCCGCGCACCAGGTCGCGCCGAAGCCCCGCTTCACGGTTGCCCCGAAGCCCCGCTTCACGGTTGCCCCGAAGCCCCGGGTCAGGGTCGTTCCGAAGCGCGGCATCAGGGTCGCTTCGCCTCACGCCCAAACCTCAGCTCGGGGGCGCTCGGCCCCCAGGGCGGCGTCCGCGGTGACCCCAGGCGGCGTGGACCAGTGCAACGCCACGGGCTCGGTCGGGGGCGACACGATCACCTGCACGGTCACGATCACCAACGACTTCGTTTACAACCCGGCCACGCCCGGTCAGCCGACCGGCGCGGCCACGGTCGTCACGACCATCTCGTGCACCGGGTCGGCCGTCTGCCCCACCGGGGGGACCACGACCTCGACGACCCCGGTGACGGTGATCACCCAGTGCGACAACGCCGGCCTCGGCGGAGCCAGCACCCTGACCTGCACGGTCACGGTCACCAACAACCTCACCGGCTACCCGATCGGCGCGGCGATCGACTCGACGGTCGTGCAATGCCAGAATCCGGGTGCGGTAGGCACGCTGACCTGCGTGGCCACCCCGGCCGGTAACAATCGCATCGGTAGCGCTGGGCCCGGCGGCCAGAGCGTCACCCAGTGCAACAGCTCCGGCGGGCCGGGCGGCACCCTGACCTGCACGGCCACCGCCCCTCCCTCCCAGGACACGGGGCTGCCGATCACGATCAATCAATGCAACTCGTCGGGCCCCACCGGTGCGAGCACGGTGACCTGCACCGCGACGATCTCCAACAACTTCATCGCCAGTACCCCGCCGGTCGTCCCTCCGGTCGTGCCTCCGGGCGTTACTCCGCCTCCGGTCGTGCCGCCGGGCGTCACTCCGCCTCCGGTCGTGCCGCCGGTCGTCCCTCCGGTCGTGCCTCCGGGCGTTACTCCGCCTCCGGTCGTGCCGCCGGGCGTCACTCCGCCTCCGGTCGTGCCGCCGGGCGTCACTCCGCCTCCGGTCGTGCCGCCGGGCGTCACTCCGCCTCCGGTCGTGCCGCCGGGCGTTACTCCGCCTCCGGTGGTCCCGCCGGGTATGACGCCGCCGCCCGTCACGCCGCCCGCAGTGACGCCGCGGCCCGTCGTGTCCCCGCCGCGTGTCTCGACCCCGACGGTGTCGACGCCGGTCTCGGTGTCGCTGAACACACCGAATGCTCACACCACCAACGCCCAGACGACCGTCGCGTTCGGTGCCGGGCGAGACCGGACCGGACAGACTGGCCGGAACGAGCTTCCGTTCACGGGATTCGACACCTGGCTCGTCGCTCTGCTGGGGATGCTCACGCTTCTCCTGGGCATCAGCCTCAGGCGCATCGTCGGGCGGCGCTAGCCAAGCGAAGTAACAGAGCGGCCTGCCCTCCGGGCGGCCGCTCTGCTTTCCTCCCGGTTGCGCCCGTTCTGCTTCTGCCCGCTCCAGCGTGTCAGACAAGGGCCAGCGGTAATCGTTGTCGCCGAGCTCGCCACCGCCCTGGCATCCTGAACCGCCGTGCGCCGCGCCCTCACCCTTCCCTCCGGGCGCCGCGCGAAGTGGGTGGTCCTCGTCGTCTGGCTTGCCGTCCTCGCCGCGGCGGGACCGCTCGCGGGCAGGTTCGAGTCCGTCCAGAAGAACGAGAACTCCTCGTTCCTGCCCGGCTCGGCCGAGTCGGTCAAGGCGCTCGACGCCATCAAGCGCTTCCCCTCCGGCGAGCTCACCCCCGCCGTGGTGGTCGTGCGCCGCGCCCACGGCCTCACCGCCGCCGACCGGGCCGAGGTGAAGGCCCTCGCCGGCACTCTGACCCGCAAGCGCATCCCCGGCGTCCTGCGCGTCCAGCCCGCCGGGGTGTCGAAGGATTCCAGCACCGCCCTGCTGGTCGCGCCCATCCGGGCCCGGGGCGACTCCGACCTCCTGGTCGACTCGACCAAGAAGATCCGTCGCCAGGCCCACCACCTGCGCGGCTCCGGGCTCGCGGCCGAGGTGACCGGCCCCGCCGGCTTCTCCACCGACGCCATCGGGGTCTTCTCGAAGATCAACGGGACGCTGCTGCTGGCCACCGGGCTGCTCGTCTTCGTCCTGCTCATCCTCATCTACCGCTCGCCGATCTTCTGGCTCATCCCGCTGCTGTCGGTGGTCGCCGCCGAGCTGACCTCCCGCGGCGTGGGCTACGGCCTCGCCAAGGCGGGGGTGACGATCAACGGTCAGGCGGTGGGGATCCTCGGCGTGCTCGTGTTCGGCGTGGGGACCGACTACGCGCTGCTGATCGTCTCCCGCTACCGGGAGGAGCTCCGCCGCGAAGAGGACAAGCACGTCGCGATGCGGACCGCGCTGGCCCGGACGGGGCCGACCGTGCTCGCCTCGGCCCTCACCGTCATCGCCTCGCTGCTGTGCCTGGCCCTCGCCCAGGTCAACGGGACGGCCGGGCTCGGCCCCATCGGCGCCCTGGGCGTCGCCCTCGCCGCGCTGTCGATGCTCACCCTGCTTCCCGCCCTGCTGGTCATCGCCGGCCGGCGGGCGTTCTGGCCCTTCGTCCCCCGCTACGGCGGCCAGGGCGCGGACTCGACCCACGGCCTCTGGCGGCGGGTCGGGGACCGGCTCGCCAGGCGCCCCCGGCTCACCTGGATCGGCACCGGCGTCGCCCTCGCGGTGATGTGCCTCGGCCTGCTGAACTTCGACACCGGCCTCACCCAGGCCAAGGCGTTCCGGGGCGACGTCGAGTCCGTCCGCGGGCAGGATCTCCTCGCCGAGGGCTTCCCGGCCGGGACGAACGCGCCCACCACGGTGGTCGTCCCCGATGCGGCGAAGGTGCCGGCGGTGACGCGGGGGCTGAAGGGCCTGAGCGACGTCATCGCCGTACGTCTCACCGAGCGCGGCGCACCGGGCGTCCGGGTCGACGTGACCCTGCGCGAGGACCCCTACTCGACCGCGGCCTTCGACCGGATCCCCGCGGTGCGCAAGGTGGCCAAGGCCTCCGGGGGCCCGGGCGTCCTCGTCGGCGGCCCGACGGCCGAGGAGCGTGACCTGCGCGTCGCCTCCGCCCGGGACTCGCTCCTCATCCCGCCGATCGTCATCGTGGTCGTCTTCCTCATCCTCGCCGTGCTGTTGCGCGCGCTGCTCGCGCCGCTGCTCCTCGTCGCGACGGTGATCCTCTCCTACGGCGCCGCCCTGGGCGTCGCCTATCTCGTCTACGACGTGGTCTTCGGCTTCGTGGGCTCGGACCCCTCGCTACCGCTCTTCGCGTTCATCTTCCTCGTGGGGCTGGGCATCGACTACAACATCTTCCTGATGACCCGCGTGCGCGAGGAGGCCGCGCAGCACGGCACGCAGGAGGGGACGAAGCGCGCGCTGGCCGTCACCGGGGCGGTCATCACGTCAGCCGGCATCGTGCTCGCCGGGACGTTCGCGACGCTCGCCGTGCTGCCTCTCGTGCAGCTCACCGAGATCGGCTTCGCCATCGCCTTCGGCGTCGTGCTCGACACCTTCCTCGTGCGCTCGGTGCTGGTCCCCGCGCTCGTGCTCGACGTGGGGGACGCGGTGTGGTGGCCGGGCCGCGGCCGGGCCCGGCGTTGATCTGCGAGGTGCTTCTGCCACTCGGCGGGGAGCTCCGCGGGTGGACATTCGTACGAGTCAGACCACACCACCGCCAGTTCCGAACCGAACCCGAACCCGAACCCGAACCCCGGCCCGGGCAACGGTCCCAACGGCCCGGGCAACGGACCGAACGGCCCGGGTGGCCGCCCGCAGTGCTCGGACGGCATCGACAACGACGGCGACGGCAAGGTCGACTTCCCCAGCGATCCCGGCTGCTCCTCGCCCTCGGACAACAGCGAGGTCGACACGTCCCAGGCCACGGTGCGGGGGGGCGGACTGCCGTTCACAGGGCAGAACCTGCTCGTCGTGATGATCCTCGGCCTGAGCGGCCTCGGAATCGGCCTGACGCTCAGGTGGCGGACCCGGGAGGGGTGAGGACGGCCCCGGGATTGGCGCGGATCCGGCGGGCGGCAACGCCGCTCGCCGGCCGCGGCGGCACCCACCTCGTGACCGTCGTCATCGCGGCGCTCGCGGTCCTCGCCTTCCTCGTGACCGGGGGCGGGGGCGGGGGCGGCTCTCCGGCCGGCAACCCACACGGCGGAAAGGACTCCGGAGCAGAGCGGATCCTTGCCTCGCGGGCGCTCGGGCTGAACATCACGGTCCCGACGGGTTGGCGGTCAACGCGCCGCAGGGGTGTCCTCGTGCTCGTCGCCCCCAGCCGCCGCGGGGTGCTGACCCTCGCGCGCTCGGCGCCCGCCCCGGCCCGCGCGGTCGTCGATGCCGCGGCCGCGTCGGTCGCGCGCTCCTACCGGTCGACCCGACTCGTCCGTCGAGGGGTCGCCCGGCTCGCCGGCCGGCGCGGGGTCAGCGCGGAGTTGAGCGCACGCAAGGGGCGCGGGCGATTGCTCCGGGTCCTGCTCGTCGGCGTGAGGACCCCGCGCGGAAGCTATCCGGCGACGGTCACGACGGGCGCACGGCCGTCACGTGGGCTCCTGCTCGAGCTCGAGCAGGAGCTGCGCTCGCTGCGCTTCAGCCCCGCCCGGCGTAGTAGTTCACGTTGATCTGCGAGTACTTCTGCCACTCGTCGGGGAGCTGGTCCTCCGCGAAGCAGGCGTCCACGGGGCAGGCCTCGACGCAGGCGTCGCAGTCGATGCACTCCTCGGGGTCGATGTAGAGCATCTCCGCCGCGTCGTAGTCGGGCTCGTCGGGGGTCGGGTGGATGCAGTCGACGGGGCAGACCTCGACGCAGGAGTTGTCCTTGGTTCCGATGCAGGGTTCGGCGATGACGTAGGCCATTTGGCGGCAGTGTACGCTCGCTCGCTGAGTGATCCTGCTCACCGGCGCGACCGGGCTCGTGGGGCGCGCGCTCCTGGCCCGACTGACCCGTCGCGGCGACCGCGTGCGCTGCCTCGTCCGCGATCCGCGGCGGCTCGGCGTGGAGCGCGTGCGGGTGCAGATCGCCCTCGGCGACCTCGCCGATCCGCCCTCGTTCCGCCACGCCCTGCGGGGGGTGGAGACGCTCGTCCACCTCGCCGCCGCCACCCGCGACCAGCCGCGCGGCTCGATCGAGGAGCTCACCGGCGTGGCGACGTGGCGGATGGTCCGCGCCGCCGAGCGCGCGGGCGTGAGGCACTTCGTCGTCGTCTCCGCCCTGGGCGCGGCGCCCCATGCCCCGGCCCGTGTCCTGCGGGCCAAGGCGCTCGCCGAGCGCGCGGTACGCGAATCGCTCCTGGCCCACACGGTCTTCGCCCCCTCGCTCGTCTACCAGCCCGGGGACCGGTGGATCACGCTGCTCGAGCGCGCCGCGCTCGCGCCCGCCGTGCCCCTGCCCACCTCCCGGCGCGCGCTCTTCCAGCCCATCTGGGCCGAGGACGTCGCCGACTGCCTGGTCGCCGGGCTCGACCGCGAGCCCCGCGGCGCCCGCTACGAGCTGGCCGGCCCCGACACGCTCTCGATCCCCGCCATCGCCCGGATCGTGCTCCGGGCCGCGGGCCGCTCGCGGACCCTTCTGCCCGTTCCCGCCCCGGTCGCCCGCCGCGTCCTCCAGGTCGGCGAGACGCTCCTCGGGTCCGCCGCGCCCGCGGTTCCCGCCGAGGCCGAGCTGCTCGCCGCCTCCATGCTCGCGCGGCGCGGGACAGCGGACGCCGAGAGCCTCGGGGTCGTGCCCCAGGCGATGGGCGCGGTGCTCGGCGCGGGCGGTTAGGGGTGCCGGAGGCGGCCAAATGGCCGCCGGAGGCGGGTCCCCAGTCGCGAACAGCGACACCTACTCACGCCCGGGCGGCCTCGAGCTGGGCGGCGAGGGCCAGGAGCGGCCCCTCCCCCTCCGGGCGCCCGATGAGCTGCACGCCGGTGGGCAGGCCGTCGTCGTCGCGCTCGCGCCAGGGCAGCGCGATCGCGGGCAGGCCCGTGGCGTTCGCCATCGCCGTGTAGGGGGTGAAGCGACCCGAGCGCCGGAAGGTGTCGTCCGGGTCGGGGAGGGCACCGTGCATCGTCCCCACCCGCGGGGGGCGCTCGGCCAGGGCGGGGGTGAGGATCGCGTCGTAGGGCGCGGCGGCCGCGACGATTCCCCGGGCGAAGGCGGCGAGGCGCATGTGGAGCAGCGCGGCTCCGACCGCGCCGAGCGCCGAGGCCCGCTCCCACATGAACCAGGAGAGCGCCTCGACGTCCTCGGCGCACGGCTCAAGCCCGCGGGCGGCGGCGAGGGCCGCGATGTTCGTGGCGATCCCCGCGCCGAACTCCGCGGTGAAGAGCCCGAGCACGCCGGGGCCGCTCCAGGGCGGATCCCACGCCTCCACCTCGTGGCCCAGGCCGCGGAGCGCGTCGGCGGCCTCCGCCCACGCCGACTCGCAGCGCGGGTCGAGCTCCACGCCCTCGATCGGCATCGCCACGGTCGCGGCGATGCGCAGGCGGGCGGGAGTCCGCGCGGCGGCGGTGGCGAACGCCTCGGCCGGGGGCGCCGCCCAGCTCACGTCGCCGGGCTCGGGGCCCGCGAGGACGTCGAGCAGCGCGGCGCTGTCGGCCACGGTCCGCGTGAGCATGCCGTCCTCGACGAGGAAGGACTCGCCGAGCACGGGAGCCTGGGAGACGCGTCCGCGTGCGGGCTTGAGCCCGACGAGCCCGCAGCAGGCGGCGGGGATGCGGATGGAGCCGCCCCCGTCGTTGCCGTGGGCGACGGGCAGGATCCCCGCCGCGACCGCCGCGGCGCTGCCGCCCGACGAGCCGCCCGGGGTGTACTCGGGGTCGTAGGGGTTGCGGGCCGGGCCGAAGCGCGAGGGCTCGCTCGTGGGCAGGATCCCGAACTCGGGCAAGGAGGTCTTGCCGACCAGGACGAAGCCGGCGGCGCGCAGGCGGGCGACGAGCGCCTGGTCGGTGGGCGCGCGCAGATCGCCGGCCAGGTCCGAGCCGAACGTCAGCGGCCAGCCCTCCACCCAGCGGTTGTCCTTGATCGCCGTGGGAACGCCGGCAAAGGGGCGCAGATCCTCGCGAGAGACCTCGCGCGCGGCGGTGAGCGCGGCGTCGGGATCGAGGTGGACGAAGGCGCCGAGGCCGGCGTGCTCCTCCGCGGCCGCGAGCGCCGCCTCGGTCAGCTCGACCGGGGAGACCTCGCCGCGGCGCACGAGGTCGGCGAGCTCGAGCGCCGGGCGGGTCAACAGCGCGCGCACGGCCCGTACGCTAGGGCCCATGAGCGCGACCGTAGAGGGAGTCCAGTCCGGCCTCGAGGGCGTTGTCGCCTTCGCCACGGAGATCGCCGAGCCCGACAAGGAGGGCAGCGCGCTCCGTTACCGCGGCGTCGACATCGAGGAGCTCGTCGGGCAGGTGCCGTTCGAGCAGGTCTGGGGCCTGCTCGTGGACGGGACGCTGCTGCCCGGCCTGCCTCCGGCCGAGCCGCACGCGCTGAGCACGCGCTCGGACGACCCGCGCGTGGACGTGCAGGCGGCGCTCGCCCACCTCGCACCCGAGTGGGGCTTCGAGCCGCTCATCGACCTGACCGACGAGGAGGCGCGCGACCAGCTCGCGCGCGCGTCGGTCATGGCACTCTCCTTCGTCGCCCAGTCCGCGCGCGGGGCCGGGCAGCCCCCCGTGCCCCAGGCCGAGGTCGATGAGGCCCGGTCGATCCCGGAGCGTTTCCTCATCCGGTGGCGCGGCGAGGCGAATCCCGACCACGCCAAGGCGATCGACGCCTACTGGTGCTCGGCGGCCGAGCACGGGATGAACGCCTCGACGTTCACCGCGCGCGTGGTCGCCTCCACCGGCGCCGACGTCGCGGCCGCGCTCTCGGCCGCGGTCGGCGCGCTCTCGGGGCCGCTGCACGGCGGCGCGCCCTCCCGCGTGCTCAAGATGCTCGACGACCTGGAGCACGACGGCGACGCCGAGCGCTACGTCAAGGATCTGCTCGACCGCGGCAAGCGACTCATGGGCTTCGGGCACCGGGTCTACCGCGCCGAGGATCCGCGCGCTCGCGTCCTGCGGCGCACCGCGCGGGAGATCGGGTCGCGACGCTTCGAGGTCGCCGAGGCGCTCGAGAACGCCGCCCTCGCCGAGCTCCAGGTTCGCAAGCCCGACCGCGTCCTGGCCACGAACGTCGAGTTCTGGTCGGCGGTGGTGCTCGACACCGCCGAGGTGCCGGCGGAGCTCTTCACCTCGATGTTCACGTGCGCGCGCGTGGCCGGATGGTCGGCGCACATCCTCGAGCAGAAGCGCGAGGGGCGGCTTATCCGCCCGACCGCCAAGTACGTGGGGCCCGCCCCGCGCGGACTCGACGAGCTGCGGTGAGGCCGCGGCTCTCCTATGCGAACGTCGTCGCGACCCTCGCGCTGTTCATAGCGCTGGGCGGCGGCGCCTACGCGGCCGGCCTCATCCCGGGAACGAACCTGCGCAACCGCTCCGTCCCCGGGGCGAAGATCCGCCGCAACGCGCTGACGGGGACCGAGATCCGTGAGGGGAAGCTGGGGACCGTGCCTCACGCCGCGCTCGCCGACGTCGCGCAGAACGCGGCGCGGCTGGCGGGAGAGAGCCCGGGACGCTTCGAGCGGACCGGGCGGCTGACCTACGGCAACGCGACCGAGGGCGTCGACGCCCGGGTGCTCTCCTGGGACGCGCTCGGGCTCGACGTGCGCACCTCCCCGACCGCCGGCTCGGTGCGCCTGCGGAACACGGGGTCGGCGCGCCTGGTCTACGTGGCCGGTGACGGGGCGGCCGCAACGCTTGCCCCGGGGGCCGACGCGACGGCGAGCGCGTCATCCTTCGGCTTCCCCTCCAGCACCTCGGGACCCGCGGGCTTCACGGTCACGGTCTCCGCGGCCGACGGCGCTCGCACCCTGCTGCTGTCGTGCCTGGCCGGCGACGGGCATGCGCGCTGCGTGGGCCTGCGCTCCTCGGCAGGCTGACGTGCCGGAGCTCGGCGCTCCCCGGCTGCGCGGCGTCTCCCATGCCTGGGCCTTCTGGTTCGCGCTCGCCGCCGCCGCCGTGCTCGTGGTCCTCGCCCCCTCGTCGAGGGCCCGGGTGTCCGCGCTCGTCTACGGAGCCGGCCTCTGCGCGCTCTTCGCTGGCTCGGGCCTCTACCACCGCTGGCGCTGGGACCCGCGCTGGCGCCCGCTCCTGCGGCGCATCGACCATTCGACGATCTTCCTGTTCATCGCCGCGAGCTACGTGCCCGTCGCGCTGCTCGTGCTCGACGGGACGGTACGCGTGGTGGTGCTCGTCTGCGCGGGGGCGGGCGCGATCGGCGGGATCGTGCTCACCGTGGCCTGGATCGACGCGCCGCGGGGCGTGACCGCCGGCATCTCTCTCGCGCTGGGGTGGACGGCGATCATCGCCGTTCCCCAGCTCGTGGACCGCCTGGGGATCGCCCCGCTCGTGCTGCTGGGGACCGGGGGCCTCCTCTACACCGTGGGCGCGGTCGTCTACACGACCCGCCGGCCCGACCCCTGGCCACGCACCTTCGGCTTCCACGAGGTCTTCCACGTCTTCGTCATCGCCGCGGCCCTGTGCCACTTCGTGGCGATGGCGGGCTGGGTCATCCCGAGCTGAGCGGGTCGCGCGTGCGCGTCCAGGCGGTCCTCGTCCTGCTGGTGGTCGTGCTCGCGGCGGGGTGCGGCCAGTCTGAGGCGGGGGCGCCGCGAGTGCTCGTGAGCTGGGCCCGGAGCGGCGGCTTCACGGGTCGGGCGGACAGCGTGACCGTGCGCCCACAGGGTCAGGTGAGCGCGCGCGTTCGCGGTGGCGCGGCGCGGCGGTCCAGGCTCTCGTCGCGCCGCCTGGCCACGCTACGCGGCCTGGTCCGCGCCGCCGACTTGCCCGGGAACGCGAACCTCGGCGGCCTGTCCTGCTGTGACCAGTTCTCCTACGTCGTCGCCACCCCCGGCCATCGCGTGACCTGGTCCGACGGCGCGAAGGTGCCGCGGCGCATCCTCCGCCTCGAAGGCGCGCTCGCGGCCCTCGCCCCCCGTTGAGAACGACGAGAGGCCGGCCTGAGCCGGGCCCGGAAGGGCCACTCACTTCGTGGCGGACCCCGATCGTTACGCCGTATCCGATATCGTCGACGGAGATGGAGCCCGGAGCCCTGGTCCGTGCGTCCCGCCTGCGTCACGGCCTCAGCCAGGCCTCCCTCGCACGTCGGGCGGGGACGAGCCAAGCGGCGGTGAGCCGGATCGAGCGTGGGCTGGAGGCCCCGACCCATGCGCGCCTGGCCCAGCTCCTGCTCGCCCTCGGCGAGCGTCCCGTGCTCGGCTCCGAGCCGCTCGCGCCGCGGCCCGATCCCGCCGAGCTCGCCGCGGCCCTGCGGCTCTCGCCGACCGAGCGACTGCGCGAGGCCGCGTCGTGGAACCTCGTGACGGCACGCCTGGAGCTGGCAGGGGTCGAGGCTCACGGTCGGTGACCGAGCTCCCCGAGCGGCCGCTCGACCTGACGCGGCTGCTCGAGATCCTCGCCGACCACGGCGTCGAGTACACGGTGATCGGCGGCGTGGCCGCGCAGGTGCACGGCCACCGCCGCACGACGCGCGACCTCGACGTCATCCCCGACCCACGCCCGGAGAATCTCCGACGCCTGGCCGCGGCGCTGGCCGAGCTCGACGCACATCCGCGCGACCTTCCAGGCGGCCCACCCGACGACCAGCTCGCCGCCGCCCCCGTGGTGCCGCCGCTCACCACGCGCCACGGGCAGCTGCACATCCTCAACGCGGTCCCCGGCGCCGCCCCGTACGACCAGCTCCGCGCCCGCGCGCTGGTCGTCGACCTCGACGGCCTGCAGATCACCATCGTCGGCCTCGACGACCTCATCTCGATGAAGCGCGCCGCCGGCCGCCCGAGCGACCTCGCCGATCTCGCCGTGCTCACGGCGGTTCCTCCGGGGTGAGGGCGCCGCCACAACTCGCGAGGAGCGCGAGGCAGACGATCCCCGCGTGGGAGGCCAGGACGTCTCCTCATCACGAACGCCCGAGGGCCCGGCGTGGTGCCGGGCCCTCGGATACAACAGGTTTCGCCGTCCGGTCACCGGGACCGGTGACCTTCCGGCGACGTTACTTACATCATCCCGCCCATGTCGGGCATGCCGCCGCCGCCGCCCATGCCGGCGCCCTCCTTCTCGGGGATCTCGGCGACGATCGCCTCGGTCGTGAGGATGTTCTTCGCGATCGACGCGGCGTTCTGGAGCGCGGAGCGCGTCACCATCGCCGGGTCGATGATCCCCGCGGCCACCAGGTCGACGAGCTCGCCGGTCTGGGCGTTGAGGCCCTGGCCCTTGTCGGCCCGCCGGATGTCGTTGATCACGACCGACCCCTCGTAGCCGCCGTTGTAGGCGATCTGGCGCAGCGGCTCCTCCAGCGACCGGAGCACGATCTTCGCGCCCGTCCGCTCGTCGTCCTCGTAGAGGTCGAGCTGGATGGCGTCCGCGGCGCGCAGCAGCGCCACGCCGCCGCCCGGCACGATGCCCTCCTCGAGGGCCGCGCGGGTGGCCTGCAGCGCGTCCTCGACGCGGTGCTTCTTCTCCTTCATCTCCGTCTCGGTCGCGGCGCCGACCTTCACGACCGCCACGCCACCGGAGAGCTTCGCGAGGCGCTCCTGCAGCTTCTCACGGTCGAAGTCGGAGTCGGTGTTCTCCACCTCGGCCTTGATCTGCTTGATGCGGCCCTTGATCTGCTCGGAGTCGCCCGCGCCGTCGATCACCGTCGTGGTGTCCTTCGCCACGACGACGCGACGCGCACGGCCCAGCTGCGAGAGCTGCGTGTTCTCGAGCTTGAGGCCCATATCCTCGGTGATGACCTCGCCGCCCGTGAGGATGGCGATGTCCTCGAGCATCCGCTTGCGGCGGTCACCGAAGCCCGGGGCCTTGACGGCCACGCCGGTGAACGTCCCGCGGAGCTTGTTCACCACGAGGGTGGCGAGGGACTCGCCCTCGACGTCCTCGGCGATGATCAGCAGCGGCTTGCCCGACTGGATGGTCGCCTCGAGCACGGGGAGGATGTCCCGGACCGAGCCGATCTTGGAGTTGGCGATGAGGACGTACGGGTCCTCGAGCACGGCCTCCATGCGCTCCTGGTCGGTGACCATGTAGGGCGAGATGTAGCCCTTGTCGAACTGCATGCCCTCGGTGAACTCGAGGTCCATCCCGAAGGTCTGGCCCTCCTCGACGTTCACCACGCCGTCCTTGCCGACCTTCTCGATGGCGTCGGCGATCACGTCGCCGATGTCGTCATCACCGGCCGAGATCGTCGCGACCCGCGAGATCTGGTCCTTGCCCGAGATCTCGGTCGACTGCGTCTTGATGTTCTCGACGACGGAGTCGACGGCCTTCTCGATGCCGCGCTTCAGGCCGAGCGGGTTGGCACCCGCCGCGACGTTCTTCAGGCCCTCGCGGACGATGGCCTGGGCCAGGACCGTGGCGGTCGTCGTACCGTCGCCGGCGACGTCGTTGGTCGCCGTGGCGACCTCGCGCACGAGCATGGCGCCCTGGTTCTGGAAGACGTCCTCCACCTCGATCTCACGAGCGATGGTCACGCCGTCGTTCGTGATGGTGGGGGCGCCGAACTTCTTGTCGAGGACCACGTAGCGGCCCTTGGGACCGAGGGTGACCTTGACCGCGTTGGCGACTGCGTCGACGCCGGCCTCGAGGGCCTTGCGCGCATCAGCGTTGTACTTCAGCTCCTTGTGAGCCATGCAAATCCTTTCTAAGCGACCTTGGCGAGCACGTCGGACTCACGGAGCACGAGGAGCTCTTCGCCCTCGACCTTGATCTCCGTGCCGCCGTACTTCGAGTACAGGACCTCGTCGCCCTCGGCGACGTCGAGCGGGACGCGCTTGCCGTTGTCGTCGAGGCGTCCGTCGCCGGTGGCGAGGACCTTGCCCTTCTGTGGCTTCTCCTTGGCGGTGTCGGGGAGGACGATGCCGGTGGCGGTCGTCTCCTCCTCCTCGATCGCCCGGACGATCAGCCGATCCCCGAGGGGCTTGAGCTTCATCAGGGGAACCTCCGTAGTTGACTGCGGAAACCTGCCTGGCACTCTCCTGGTCCGAGTGCCAGCCCGTGGATCCTAGTCAACCGCGCGCAAGCCTTCAAGTGGATCCTGGCACTCTTCGAGGAGGAGTGCCAGGAGCTGGCCGGGCCAGGCCGACGAGCGACCCTCGTCGGTCAGTTCTGCGCCGGGCCGAGCCCGTGGATGCGATCGCGCATCTCGTCGCCCGAGTGCTGCACGATCTGGGAGAAGCGCACGACGGTCACCTCGTCGTCCATCGCCACCGGCCTGTTGTAGATCTGCTCGAGGAAGTGCGCCATCTCTTCGTGGCGGCGGAACTCCGGGTGGTCGTGCTCGATGTCCCGGGGGGAGAGGTCCTTGAAGCGCTTGACCTCGACCTGGTCGATGACCGCCTCGAAGATCTTCTCCCGCGGGGAGTGCTGGTAGCCGACCGTCACGAGCACGGCCTCGTTCTTCTTGTACTTGTGCGACTTGTCGCCCAGGCGGATCGTGGCCGTCTTGCGCCCGTGGCGGAGCTGGTCGGCGAAGACCGCGGAGTAGAAGTTCAGGACGCGCATCGAGGGCAGGGAGCCTACTATCGGCCGCCGGCCTGGCGGCCGAGCGCCCGCGCCGCCATGTCCCGCTCCCCCTTGAAGGAGAGCTTCTTGACCGCCTCGGGGAGCGGCATCCAGCGCGCCTCGACGATCTCGTCGTCGTGGTCTGAGAACGAGCCGCCGCGGTGGGCGAAGAGGTAGAAGGTGACGACCTTGAAGATCCGCCGCCCCTCGCGCTGGTACCAGTAGCGGACGTCGCCGAGCTTCTCGAGCAGCTCGGTCTCGAGCCCCGTCTCCTCGCGCACCTCGCGCTGGGCGGCCTGCTCGGCGGTCTCGCCCGGGTCGATGTGCCCCTTGGGGAGGGCGAGGACCGGCTGGCCCTTGGGCGAGCGCCGGGTGGGGACGACGACCGCCACCCGATCACCGGCCTCGCCGGCGGTGCCAGCCTCCTCGAGCACCACGCCCCCGGCGGAGAACTCCCGCTCGGTGCGGTCTCTAGAAGACATAGCCCTCCAGCGCCTCGGGCCGGCGGACGAGGATGCGCCCGCGGCCCTGCTCGATGACCCCGGCGCGCTCGAGGACGGCGAGGAAGCGCGAGGCCGACTCCCGCGAGGAGCCCGCGAGCTGGGCGACGTCGGCCTGGGTGAGGTTCACGATGACCTCGGCGTCGGGGGCGCCCTCGTCGCGGGCGTCGTCGACGAGGCGGGCCAGGACGCCGGCCACCCGACTCTGGACGGTCTGGAAGGACTGGCGGGTCAGGCGGTCGTTCGCGTCGCGCAGGCGTCCCGCCAGGCGGACGACGAGCTTGAGCGCGAGGTCGGAACGCTCGCGTATGAGCCGGCGCATGTCGTTGCCGAGGATCCCGATGAGCTCGAGCTCGTCGATCGCGTCCACGGTGCCCGAGCGGTGCTCGTCGCCGAACATGGCCAGCTCGCCGAAGAAGTCCCCGGGCCCGAAGTGGGCGAGCGTGATCGTGCGGTGGTCGGCGTGCTCACGCAGCAGCCGGGCGTGCCCGGCGCGGACCACGTAGCAGGTGTTGCTCTCGTCTCCCTCACGGAAGAGGACCCCGCCCCGGTCGAGGGAGCGGGGCACGGTGACCTGGGCGATCCGCTCGAGCTCCTCGCGGGTCAGGTCCTCGAAGACCGGGACCCGGGACAGGAGCTCCACGGTGTCCCCGGTCGTCACTCCCACCCGCGGGATTCTAGGCGAGGGCGGCCTCCCGGCGGCGACGGCGCAGGGTGCGCCCGCCGAGGCCGGCGAGGAGCAGGACCGCGCCGAGGGGCACGAGGCAGGCGAGGACGATGAGGGCGACCCCGGCGGAGACCGCGAGGATGCGGCCGGCGTCGTGGAGGGCGTCGCCGGGGGTCCAGCCGCCGTCGCTCGCGGGGGGCGTGGTCGTCGCCCCGCGGTAGGCCGAGAGCTGGAGGGAGACCTTCGAGAAGTCCGTCCCGTTGCGGATGCGGGCGAGCCCGGCCCGCGCCGCACGGACGCGGTCGTCGGCGAGGCGCAGGCGGCGCTTGAGGGCGTCGCTCGCGGTCTGGGTGGTGGCGTTGCCGAGCGCCCTGAGGAGTCCGGACCGCTCGGCCCGGGCCGCGTCGAGCTCCTCCCGGGCGGTGAGAAAGCCCCGGGTCACGTCGCGCGAGGTGCTCGTCTCAGAGCGCACGCGGCCGAGACGGGCGAGGCGGGCCACGGCCTGGGCGGCCCGGTCGGAGGGGAAGCTCAGCTCGAAGGAGGCGTTGGCGCTGTCGCCGGAGGACACGGTGGAGGAGAGGACGACGCCGTCGAAGTCGCTCGTGGTGGCGATGACGCGCTGGGCGGTGGCCTGCATCCGCGCGGGGCGCATCCCGAGGAGGAGCTGGGTAGCGCGCTCGACGCGGCGGGGCTGAGGGGCGGCCGGCCCGGGGGAGAGACGATCGGGCTGGGCGCCGCCGGCTCCGGAGGGGCGCGGGGGGGTCCATCACACGCGGCTCGAGGCGCCGCGCCGGGTCCCCTTTCTGGGGAAGGACGGAGGGAGGAGGCTGGGGTTCGATCGCCCGCGACTGTCCGGCCTAGTGGTTGCAGGGCAACCATGAGTCCGGACACTTATGGCGCGCGCATGGCCGGGGGAGTTGTGGGCGTTGCCTTCCCCTTCCCCAGCCCTGAGATCCATCACGCACCACAGAACGGATGAAAGGGGCGCGCCTACGACCCCCCGAACAGCCGCGGGTCGTTCGTGATGACCCCCGTCACGCCCATCGCCTCCAACGCCCGGATCCGCACCGGATCGTCGACCGTCCACGCGTAGAGCTCGCCTCCCGCCGCGCGCACCACGCGGGCGAGCCGGGGCGTGATCAGCCGGTACTGGGCCATGAGCGCGTCGCACAGCCCCGACCGCAGCGCCCGCGCCGCGCGACCCGGCAGGGTGGCCCGATACGCCTGTAGTCCGGCGTAGGCGAGGGGCCACGTGAGCGGCGAGCGGAAGGGATCGTTGTCGAGCCGGGGCACGGACCACCCGAGCTTCACCTCGGGCTCCAGGCGCCGGATCACCCGCAGGCTCTCGACGTACTGCGTGGAGATCAGGACGCGACCGAGCAGGTCGCGTGCGCGCAGCGCGGCGAGCACGCGGGCCTCGTAGCCCGGGCCCTTGAGGTCGACGTCGAGCTCGACGCCTGTGAATCCCTCCGCGCACAGGTGCTCGAGCCCCTCCTCCAGGGTGAGGGGCTCCCGCTTGCCCAGCGCCCGGTAGTCGTGCGCGAGGACGAGCGGCGACCCGACGTCCCCCCCGTCGCGCGGCAGCACGTCGAACTCGATCATGTCCACGCCGGCCGCGAGCGCGGCGTCGAAGGAGGCCGGCGTGTTCCCCGGCGCGATGAGATCGGCGCCCTTGTGGCCGACCCGCCGCAGCGCGGTCATCGCTGGCACCCCGGACACCAGAACGTGATGCGGGCCTCGTCGCCCTGCCCGCGCGCGCGGATCGGCGTCCCGCACCGGGGGCACGGCCGGCCGCCCCGGCCGTAGACGCGCGTCGCGCGGTTCTGGTGGCCGGTCAGCGCGGACTCCCGCATGAGCGGACGGACACGGCGGACGACCTCCCGGGCCTCGTCGTCGGACACCGACCGGACCGGCCGCCAGGGATCGATCTCCGCTCGCCAGCACGCCTCCACCTTCCACAGGTTGCCGATTCCCGCGAGGATGCGCTGATCCAGCAGCGCGTCGGCGATGCCGCGCGTCGGGTCGTCGTGGCGCAGTCGCCGCACGAAGGCATCTTCGTCGAAATCCTCCGCGCAGATGTCCGGCCCGAGCGCCGCGAGCCGCCGGTCGAAGCGCGTCCGCGACTCCGTGAGCAGCTCGAGCACCGGCCCGTCGAACTCCACGACCTCGTGGTCCCGCGCCCGGAAGACGATCCACGCCCGCCGCGGGGAGCGCCGCCACCGCCGTCCCGTGGGGTAGACGCCCCACGAGCCCGTCATGCGCAGGTGCGAGTGCAGAACGAGGTCGTCGGCGAAGCGCAGGAAGAGGTGCTTGCCGTGGGCGTCGACCGACACGACCTCCCGCCCCGCCAGGCGCTCGGGCCAGCGATCGAGGCGGTGGCGCGGGTGCGGGGTGGCGATCTCGTCGGGCTCGTGTCCCAGCAGCACCGGGCGGATGCGATTCGCCGCGTAGTGGATGGTGTCCCCCTCGGGCATGAAGGCCAACGGTACGGGCGCGACCGCCTTGCCCTCAGCGCGCCGGCGCCACGGGTGGGGGCGTCGCGTCCGCCGAGGCGCGGCGGACCCGGCCCTTGAGCGAGAGGGCGGGTTGCTCCACCAGTCGGTAGGAGAGCTCAGAGACGAGAAATATGACCGGGAGCCCGGCCAGCACATCGAACAGGAGTGCTCGGCGATAACCGAGGGGGCCGCCCACCCACGCCGCGAACTGGGCGAAGACGACCAAGTGGTAGAGGTAGATGGAGTACGAGCGGGTGCCGAGCCAGCGCGTGAAGGGGTTGTCGAGCGCGCGCCAGCACCTGCGTCCGGCGGCCTGGAGGAAGGGGTGAGCGTGGCTGTCAGGTAATCGGGGGCGCGGCGACCCATTCGACCATGCCTTCCTTCGCGCACCTCCATTGCCATTCCGAGTACTCGCTTCTCGACTCTCTTTGTCACGTGGACGATCTCGCGGCGCGGGCGGCGAGGTTCGACCAGCCGGCGATTGGGTTGACCGATCACGGGGTGATGAGCGGAGCGGTGGAGCTCGTCCAAGCGGCGGCCAGGCATGGGGTTCAACCCGTGCTCGGGTGCGAGGTCTATGTCGTGGACGATCATCGCGCCCGGCCTGCGGGGAGTCTGGATCGCAACCATCTGACGCTGCTGGCGTCTTCTGACGAGGGGTATCGCAACCTCGTCAAGCTCTCCTCGGCCGGGTTCCTGCACGGGTGGCATCGCGGCACGCCATCGGTGGACCTGGAGCTGATGGCCGAGCACGCGGTCGGCGTGGTCGCGCTCACGGGTTGCCTGGCGTCGCGGTTCTGCCAACGGCTGCTCGACGACCGGCCGGCGGACGCTCGCGCGCACGCGGAGGAGCTCATGGAGGTCTTCGGCGCCGAGGATGTGTACTTCGAGGTCCAGAAGAACGGGCTCGTCAGACAGGACAAGGTCAACGAGGGCGTGGTCCGGATTGCGCGAGAGCTGCGGCGCCCGCTCGTGGCCACCGGGGATGTGCACTACCTGCGCCGCGAGGACTACCACCACCACCAGGCGCTCCTGTGCGTGCAGACGAACTCGACGCTCGCGCAACCGAAGATGACCTTCGAAACCAACGAGTTCTTCCTCAAGAGCTCGGAGGAGATGGCGAGCGCCTTCGCCGAGTGGCCGGAGGCGCTGGCCTCGACGCTGGAGATCGCCTCGCGCTGCGAGGTGCAGTTCGAGTTCGACCGCCAGCTCCTTCCCTCATACCCGGTGCCCGGCGGGCGCTCTGAGAGCGAGTACCTCCGGGAGCTGGTTCTCAGCGGGTTGGCGGACCGTTACGGCGACCCGGTACCGGCTGCCGCCCTCGAGCGGGCCGAGTACGAGCTGGAGGTCATCGAGCGAGGAGGGCTTGCGGCGTACTTCCTGATCGTCTGGGACTACGTGAAGTTCGCGCGCGATTCTGGGATCGCGGTGGGACCGGGCCGCGGTTCGGCGGCGGGGTCGATCGTGGTCTACGCGCTGCGCGTCGTCGATGCCGACCCCCTGCGCCACGACCTGCTCTTCGAGCGCTTCCTCAACCCGGGGCACCTCGTCGTTCCCGACATCGACGTCGACTTCTCCCCGCGCGGGCGCGCCGAGGTGTTCCACCACTTGGTGGAGAAGTACGGCCGCAACCAGGTCGCGCACATCGCGACGTTCAACCGAATGACCGCGCGAGCAGCGTCGCGCGAGGCCGCCCGCGTCCTCGGCCACGACGATGCCGTCGGCGACCGCGTGGCCAAGCTCGTACCCGATCCGGTGATGGGCCGCCCACCATCGCTCGACGCCTGCCTTCAGGCGGGCACGGAGTTCCGACGCGTCTACGACGAGGATCAGAGGGTCCGGGAGGTCGTGGACACCGCGCGAGGGTTCGAGGGCGTCGTCCGCGACGTGCGGATCCACGCCGCGGCGGTTGCCATCGCCGACCGGCCGTTGACCGATCGCGTCCCGCTGCAGCTCATACGGAGGGAGGAAGGAGAAGCCTCGAGCGAGACGGCAACCCAGTTCGCCATGCGCTCCATCGAGGATCTTGGCCTACTCAAGATGGACCTGCTCGGGTTGAACACGCTCGGAGCGATCGAGGACACGCTCACGGCGATCGAGCGCTCCTCCGGCGAGCGGCCCGACCTGGCGGCTCTGCCGCTCGACGACGAGCCGACCTACGCGATGCTCGCCCGCGGCGACTCGGCCGGGGTATTCCAGTTCGAGGCCGAGCGGGTGCGCGAGGCGCTCAGGGAGGTAAAGCCCACGGACTTCGACGACCTCGTCGCGCTTGTCGCGCTCTACCACCCGGGAGCGATGGACCTGATCCCCGCCTACGCGCAGGGGAAGCGCAACCCGAAGGCGGTGATCTACGCCAACGACCGCCTGCGTCCGATTCTCAAGCGCACCCATGGTCTCGTGCTCTACCAGGAGCAGACCATGCAGATCGCGATGGAGCTCGCGGGCTTCACTGGGGCGCGGGCGGACGACCTACGGAAGGCGCTCGGTAAGAAGAACCACGAGAGGCTGGCCGCCCTCAAGACAGAGTTCGTGGCAGGCTGTCGAGGGATGCGGCTGAACGACGACGTGGCCGAGATCGTCTGGGCTGATAACGAGTGCGCGAGCGACTACGCCTTCAATCGCAGCCATGCGGTCTGCTACACGCTAATCGCCTACCGAACGGCCTGGCTCAAGGCGAGCTTCCCGGATGAGCTTACGAACGCCTTGACCAGCGGAACCTGAATGTCCCGCCACGCGCAGCATCCTTCAATGTTCTCGCGTCTCACGCGCTACCAGCCACTCGCGAAACATGCCCAGCGGGAGAACCAGCACACCGAAGCTCTGGCCGCGACGTTGGAAGCCGATCCGGTGTTCCTTCGACTCTGGGTGGCTAGATGCTTGGAAGCCGATAAGGCGGAGCTGGCCTGGGGTGAAGGTCGGATGAGGACGCAGGTAAGTGCGGGAGATGGGCGGCGCGCCGACCTAGAGATCTGCGTCGGCCCGCCGGGCTTGCCCGACGTACGAATCTGGGTCGAGGTCAAGGTCTGGACGAGAGAGTTGAGCGGTGATGAGCAGCTCAAGTTGTACGCCCAGGAGCTGCGACAGCAACCCGCCAGAGATTGTCGACTCGTGCACCTTCGTCACCCGAACTCCGAGCCCGTCGCCGAGTCCGACCGACCGAAAGGCGGACTCGTGGAGCTGACCTGGCAGGACGTCGGTCGCTGTGCACGCGCCGCCGCTCTCGAGCAGCGGCAGAACCCGAACTCCATCACGAAGGACCTACTGCACTTCCTCACCGAAGGAGCCCTGGCTATGACCGAGCCGATCACGCCACTCGACCTCCTGGTTGCCGAGCAGCAGCCATACACGCTGCGGGCCTGGACGGGGCTCATCGACGAGACCCTCCGACAGCTGCGTCAACGGTGGCAGGGGACCATGGACGACGAAGAAGTCAAGCCCACGCCGTTCTCATTTGAGAAGAACGGAGGAAAGTTCTGGCACGTCTGTGCGCGACCAGACCAGCGCACCCGAGGTGGCGCATACTGCGAATGGACCCTGCGCACCTCTGAGCACGTCCCGAACCTCGGTCTCTGGTTCTACGCAGGTGTGACCGTATGGAGCCCCGATAAGGAGCTCTGGGAGACCCTTCGGCAGCCGGCGCAGCAGAGCGCCTTCGAGCTCTTCGAGGCGCAGGATGTCCAAGCCCTGCGAATCGTCCGGTGCCGGCCTGCTGCGAGCCTCCTCAGTCAGGGCACGCTTGACGAGCAGGTTTCGGAGCTCGCCGAGTGGGCCGGCGATGGGATGCGCGAAGCCGCTGACGTTCTCGGCTCCTCGTCCGCCTGGCGAGAGCCCGAGGGCTGACTAGGCCGACAGGGAGAGCTTGCGCGGACCGGCGCGGAAGCCGGCCGCGATGAGTGGCTCCTCCCAGCGCGAGCCGATCACGGACTCGCCGTCGACCCGTTCTAGGCCGATCCGCTTCACGCGTCCCGCGCGGACGTAGGTGGCGAGGGCGTCGAGGGCGGGGCCGATGCGGTCGTCGTCGGCGGGGGTGAGCACCTGGAGGCCGCGGCCGCCGCGCTCGAGGTAGAGGACCGGCTCGGCGCGCACGAGCACGACGTGGGCGCCCGGCCGGCGCTCGGGGCGCTTGCCCGCGTCGCGCTTCGGCCACGGGAGGGCGGCGCCGTAGGGCTGTGCGGGGTCGACCGCGGAGAGGACGAGCGGTGCGTCGGCGTCGTCGTCGCGGATCGCGCGCAGCCGCTCCACGGCGCCCGGCAGTGCGAACTGGGCGCCGCCCAGGCCCTCGACGAAGTAGCCGCGGCGGGCCACGCCGATGGTCTCGAGGGAGGCGAGCTCGTGGTAGACCGCAGAGAAGCCGCCCGGCACGCCCTCGGCGAGCACGCCCTCGCGGGTGAGGATCCCGTGGCGCTCGAGCAGCAGCTCAGCCAGGGCCCGGCGGCGCGTGGCGGGGTCGGGAGCCGTCCGGAAGAGGGGGGCGGTGAGCGACCAGCGCCCGACCACCTGCGCGCTCGCCCCCGCACGTCGCGAAGAGAAACGGCGGGCGTGCCCGCGCCGGGCCCGGTCGCGCTGCGCCCGCGCGAGGGTGAGCCGTGGCGCGCGCAGCGGCGCCCACGCGTCGTTCGTGGCCTCGCCCGCCCAGGCGAGGTCCCACAGCGCCTCCTGGAGCTCCTCGGGCGGCAACGGGACATCGGCCAGCAGGTCGGTGAAGAAGCAGGCGCCGGCCTCCAGGCGCTCCCGGACCGCGGCGTGCGCGGGCTCGGCGGGCGGCTCGATGCCGCGCACAGGCGGCGGCCCGACGAGCGCGACGTCCTCCCGGAAGTACGGCGCCACGCGCCCCGAGCTCCGCCCCAGAGCGCCCGCGCCGACCCACACGACCTCCCCGGAAGCGCAGAGCTCGTCGAGCCAGGCGGGGGAGTAGGCCCCGAGGCGCCGCGGGAGCACCTCCTGCTCCCACACGTCGGCGGGCAGGGCGAGGCCCTGGAGCGGGACGAGGATCTCGCGCAGGCGGTCCGGGCCCGCACCCCCCGGGCGATGGCGGTCGACCCCCTGCCAACCCGGGAGGAAGCGGGCGAACGCGCGCTGGTCGGCGGGCTCGATCTCCTTGCGCAGCGCGGCGAGCGAGGCCCGGCGCAGACGGCGCAGGACCTCGACGTCGCACCATTCCCGCTCCGTCCCGCCGGGGCGTAGCTCGCCCCGTACGAGCTCCCCGGCCTGCTCCAGCTCACGCAGCGGGGCGCCCGGGTCCACCCCGTAGCGAGCGCGGAGCTCCGCGGTGGTGAACGGGCCGTGGGTGCGGGCATAGCGGCGCGCGAGCTCGGCCAGCGCGTCGGGCACATCGGCGGTGAACGCGTCGGACAGGCCGCCGGGTGGCACGACCCCGAGCGCGTCCCGGAACAGGCCCGCGTCCTGGGAGACGATCCAGCGTGGCTCCCCCGCGACCCGGACCCGCAGCGCGCGGCGCTCCTCGGATAACGCGGCGAGCATCGCGGCGGCGTCGAGCCCCGCGAGCACGCGGTCGGCCACCTCTCCGTCGGTGAGGTCGCCCACGCGCCGGAGCACGTCGTGCAGGCCGTCGCGATCGGTCGCGCGCATACGCTCCGAGCGGTGCTGGAGGTCGTCCTCGACCTGCTCGAGCGCGCCCGGGTCGATGAGCTCGCGCAGCTCTTCCTGGCCGAGCAGCTCGCGCAGCAGCTCCCGGTCGAGCGACAGCGCCGCCGCGCGCCGCTCGGCGTTCGGCGCGTCGCCCTCGTACATGTACGTGGCCACGTAGTCGAAGAGCAGCGAGGAGGCGAAGGGCGAGGCGGTCGGGGTCTCGACCTCGACGAGGGACAGCTCGCGGCGGTGGAGCTGCTCGAGCAGCGCCGTGGCCCCGGGCACGTCGAGCACGTCACGCAGGCACTCGCGGTAGGTCTCGAGGACGATGGGGAAGTCGCCGTAGCGCTTGGCGACCTCGAGCAGCGACTGGGCCTTCAGCCGCTGCTGCCACAGGGGAGTGCGCTTCCCCGGATACGCGCGCGGGAGCAGCAGGGCCCGCCCGGCGTTCTCGCGGAAGCGGGCGCCGAACAGGGCGCTGGCGCCCAGCTCGGCCACCACGCGCTCCTCGAGCTCGTCGGGGGGGACGAGGACGAGGTCGGCCCCCGGCGGCTCGTCGGCATCGGGGAGGTGGACGATGATCCCGTCGTCTGACCAGATCGCGTCGGACTCCAGGCCGTACTCCTCCCGGATCCGCGCGCTCAGCGCGAGCCCCCACGCGGCATGGACCCGGCCGCCGTAGGGCGAGAGGACGCACAGCCGCCAGTCGCCGATCTCGTCACGGAAGCGCTCGACCACCAGGGTGCGGTCGCTCGGGATCACGCGGGTCGCCGCCTGCTGCTCGCGCAGGTAGGCCAGAAGGTTCTTCGCGGCCCGGGGGTCGAGGTCGTAGTCGCGCTCCAGGGTCTCCACCGACTGATCGACTGCGGTGCGCGCGAAGGCGCCGATCGCCTCGCCGAGCTCCTTGGGCCGGCCCAGGCCGTCGCCCTTCCAGAACGGCACGGCGCCGGGGACACCGGGAGCGGGCGTGACGATCACCCGGTCCCGGCCGATCTCCTCGATCCGCCACGTGCTCGCGCCGAGCAGGAACGTCTGGCCCGGCCGGGCCTCGTAGACCATCTCCTCGTCGAGCTCCCCCACCCGGCGACCATCGGGCAGCGTGACCATGAACAGCCCACGGTCGGGGATGGTCCCCGCGTTCGTGATCGCGAGCTGACGGGCGCCCTTGCGCGGGCGGATCGTCTGAGCCACCCGGTCCCACACGATGCGGGGGCGGAGCTCGGCGAAGTCGCTCGACGGGTAGCGCCCGTCGAGCATGTCGAGGACGTTCTCGAAGACCGTCCGCGAGAGCTCCGAGAAGGAGTGCGTACGGGTGACGAGGGCGAACAGGTCGTCCACGGCGAGCGGCTCCTCGACGGCGCACATCGCGACGATCTGCTGCGCGAGGACGTCGAGCGGGTTGCGCGGCACGACCGTCGGCTCGATCGCCCCCTCGCGCATCCGGCGGGCGACGACCGTGCACTCGAGCAGGTCGCCGCGGAACTTCGGGAAGATCCGGCCCTTGGAGACGTCGCCGACGTTGTGCCCGGCGCGGCCGATGCGCTGCAGGCCGGCGGCCACCGACTTGGGCGACTCGACCTGGAGGACGAGGTCGACCGCGCCCATGTCGATCCCGAGCTCGAGCGACGACGTGGCCACGAGGCACGGCAGCTCGCCCGCCTTGAGCATCTCCTCGATGACGAGGCGCTCCTCGCGCGCGAGGGAGCCGTGGTGGGCGCGGGCGATCTCCTTCGCGGGGAGGACGCCGGCGTCGCGGTCGCGGGCGGGGGGCGCGCCGAGGCCGCGCTCGCCCACGGTCGGCTCGCCCTCGTCGGCCGCGTCGAGCTCGTTGAGCCGCAGCGCGAGCCGCTCGGCCCCGCGCCGGCTGTTGACGAAGACGATGGTCGAGCGGTGGCCGCGGACGAGCGCGAGCAGCTCGGGGTAGATCGCCGGCCAGATGGACCGGCGCGTGGCCTCGCTGCCCGCGAGGGGATCGAGCTCCGCCCCGCCCTCGGGCTCCACCATCGACTCGACGGGCACGTGGATCTTCAGGTCCAGCGGCTTGCGGACGCCGGTGTCGACCAGCGTGCAGGTCCGCCGCGGCCCGACCATGAAGCGCCCGACCTCCGCGAGCGGGTTCTGCGTGGCCGAGAGGCCGATCCGCTGGACGTCGCGCTCCGCGAGGGCGGACAGGCGCTCGAGCGAGAGGGCGAGGTGGGCGCCGCGCTTGGTCCCGGCCACGGCGTGGATCTCGTCGACGATGACCATCCGCGCGTCCACCAGGAAGTCTCTCGCGCGCGAGGTCAGCATCAGGTAGAGCGACTCCGGCGTGGTGATGAGGACGTCGGGCGGCTCGCGGAGCATCTGCGCGCGGTCGCGCTGGGGCGTGTCGCCCGTGCGGATCGCGACCTTGAGGTCGGCGCCGATCCCGCGCAGGGGCGCGCGCAGGTTGCGCTCGATGTCGTAGGAGAGCGCCTTGAGCGGCGAGACGTAGACGACGCGCGTCCTCCCCCGCTCCTCCGACGTGGCGAGGCGATCGAGCCCGTAGAGGAACGCCGCGAGCGTCTTGCCCGATCCGGTGGGGGCCGAGATGAGCGTGTGCGCGCCGGTCGCGATGGCCGGCCACGCCTGCCGCTGGGCCTCGGTGGGGGCGTCGAACGCACCCAGGAACCAGTCACGCACCCGCGGGGTGAAGGCCTCCATCGCCATGCCGTCAAAGGTACGTGGCGCGAGACCTGATACGGCTTGCGCGGGGAGTCGTGGAGTCAGCCCGCAGCGAGCTCGCGGGCGCGGTCCAGCACGGCGTCGAGCATCGCCGGCGTGAGCTTCCCCGTGAACGTGTTCTGCTGGCTGGGGTGGAAGCAGCCGAGGAGGGTGAGGCCGGTGCTCGTGATCGCCTCGACGCCGTGGCCGAACCTCGGGCGGGGGCGGCGGGTCGGGTCGAGGACCCGCCAGCCGGCCTCCCAGCCGAAGCCGCCGAGGCAGAGGACCACCCGGGCGGCTCCCAGCAGCACGAGCTCGCGGCGCAGGAACCCCGCGCAGGTGTCGCGCTCGGCGGGTGTCGGCTTGTTCTGCGGCGGCGCGCAGCGCACGGCGGCGGTGACCCAGCAGTCCTGGAGCCTCAGGCCGTCGTCGCGCGCGACCGACAGCGCCTGGTTGGCGAACCCCGCCCGGTGCAGGCCCGAGTAGAGGAAGTCGGCGGAGCGATCGCCGGTGAAGACCCGTCCCGTCCGGTTGCCGCCGTGCGCCGCGGGCGCCAGGCCGAGGGCCACCACCCGCGCGTCCGGGTCCCCGAAGCCGGAGACCGGCCGCGCCCAGTACTCCTCGTCGCGGAACGCCGCGCGCTTGACCCGCGCGACCTCCTCGCGCCACTCCACGAGCCGCGGGCAGGCGCGGCAGGACTCGATCTCGGCGCCGAGCGCCGCGAGTGACGATCTGTCCACCGTACGCGTGGGTAACTCGCCACTCGGGGCGCGCGGTCGCTGGTCGGCGACCGCGCTCACCCCAGCGCGCGCCCGTACTGGCGCTCGTAGTACTCGCGGTAGGCGCCCGAGCGGATGGGCTCCCACCACCACGTGTTCTCCCGGTACCAGTCGACGGTCTTGGCCAGGCCGTCGTCGAAGTGGACACGCGGCTCCCACCCCAGCCCGCGCACCTTCTCCGAGGACAGCGAGTAGCGGCGGTCGTGCCCGGGCCGGTCGACGACGTGCTCGATGAGCGACGCGTCCTGGCCGGTGAGCTCGAGCAGCGCGTGGACGACCTCGAGGTTGGGCTTCTCGTCGGGACCACCAACGTTGTAGACCTCACCGGGGACGCCGGAGTCGAGCACGGTCCCGATCGCCCGCGCGAAGTCCTCCATCCAGATCCAGTTGCGCACCTGCATCCCGTCCCCGTACACCGGCAGCGGATCGCCGTGCAGGGCGTTGAGGACCATCAGCGGGATGAGCTTCTCGGGGTACTGACGCGGCCCGTAGTTGTTCGATCCGCGGCACACGAGTGCCTCAATGCGGTAGGTGTGCACGTAGCCCAGCACGAGCAGGTCCGCCCCGGCCTTCGTCGCCGAGTAGGGAGAGGACGGCGCCAGCGGCGACTCCTCGGTGAACGTCCCCGAGGCGATCGAGCCGTAGACTTCGTCGGTGGAGACCTGCACGAAGCGCAGGGCGCGCCGGCGCACCTCCTCGAGCAGGACGTAGGTCCCCATCGCGTGGGTGCGCACGAACGCGTCGGGCTCGGCGATCGAGCGGTCGACGTGCGTCTCGGCGGCGAAGTTCACCACCGCGTCGCAGCCCTCCATGGCCCCCGCGACCGCCTCGGGGTCCTCGATCCCCGCGACCACGAGCTCGTGCTCGACCCCGCGCAGGTTCTCCTCGCGCCCCGCGTAGGTGAGCTTGTCCAGGACGCGGACCTCGTCGCCGTGCTCGTCGACCCGCACGCGCACAAAGGCCGAGCCGATGAAGCCCGCGCCGCCGCAGACCAGGAGCTTCACGCCACGACCCGCGCCGCGAGGTACTCCCCGAGGCCCTCGCGCCAGTGGGGGAGGCGTGGGTCACCGGGCGCGGGGTGCAGGATCGAGCAGGCGGGGCGCGGCGCGGGACGAGCGAGCTCGGCGGTGCGGCCGCGCCTCACCTCGCAGTCCACGCCCGCGCGCGCGAAGATCTCCCGTGCGAACTCCCACCACGAGCACGACCCGCCCGCCGGCAGGTGATGGAGACCGAACGAGCCCGAGCCGAGCAGCTCCAGGAGCGCCGGCGCGAGGTGGGCGGTCGCCGTCGGGGCTCCGACCTGGTCGTCGACCACGGTCACGGCGTCACGCTCCGCGCCGAGCCGCAGCATGGTCTCCACGAAGTTCGCCCCGCCAACCCCGAACAGCCACGAGGTCCGGGCGACATGCGTACGGGGAGCCGCGAGCATGCCCCGCTCTCCGGCGAGCTTCGTCCGGCCGTAGGCCGACAGCGGCGCGGCAGGGGAGGAGACGGAGTAGCCGGAGGACGCGCGGCCGTCGAAGACGTAGTCCGTGGAGACGTGCACGACGACCGCCCCCGCCTCCGCTGCCGCCCGCGCGACGTTGCCCGCGCCCTCGCCGTTGACGCCCGCCGCCGTCTCCTCCTGCGCCTCCGCACCGTCCACGTCGGTCCACGCCGCGCAGTTGATGACCGCGCCGGCGCCGCGCAGCGCCCGCCGGCACGCCTGCGCATCGGTGACGTCGAGGTCCTCGCGAGCGAGGCCCACCGCGTCGGGGGCCGCCCGCATCACATCGCTTCCGAGCATCCCACCGGCCCCGGTGACCACGAGCCTCACAGGATCCCGATCTCGGAGTTGTCCCCGACCATGAAGCGATACGCGCGCGGCTGGCGGTCCCCGCGGCCCACGCGGACGTTGCGGCCCAGCAGCGAGGACTCCATCCGCCCGGCCAGGCGCCGCACCTGGGAGTCGGCGAGCAGGATGGAGTGCTCGACCTCGGCGTCCTCGATCACGCACCGATCCCCCACCGCCGTGTACGGGCCCACGTAGCAGTCGAGCAGCCGCGCATCCGCGCCGATGATCGCCGGCCCGCGCACCGAGGAGCGCTCGAGTCGTGCCCCCGGGAGCACCACGACGCGCCCGTCGACCCGGGAATCGATCAGCTCGCCCTCGACGGAGCGCTCGACGGTCTCCAGGACGAGCCGGTTGGCCTCGAGGATGTCGTCCAGGCGGCCCGTGTCCTTCCACCACCCGCGCACGATGTGCGGGTCCACGCGTGCCCCGGAGTCGACGAGGTGCTGGATCGCGTCGGTGATCTCCAGCTCGCCCCGGCCGCTGGGGGAGATCGCCCGCGCCGCGTCGTGGATCGCCGGCGTGAACATGTAGACGCCCACGAGGGCGAGGTCGGTCGCCGGCTCGGGCGGCTTCTCGACGAGGCGGCGCACCCGGCCGCCCTCGAGCTCGGCCACCCCGTAGTTCTCGGGGTCGGTGACGGGGGTGAGGAGGATCAGGGCGTCGGGGGCGGTGGCGCGGAACGCGTCGACGAGCTCGGTGATCCCCCCCTGCAGCAGGTTGTCGCCGAGGTACATCACGAACGGCGTGTCGCCGAGGAACGGCTCGGCGGTGAGCACCGCGTGCGCGAGCCCCAGCGGCTCGTCCTGCCCGATGTACGTCAACTCGACCCCGAAACGCGACCCATCACCCGCCGCGGCACGGATCTCGTCGCCGGTCTCCGGCGCCACGATGATCCCCACCTCGCGGATCCCCGCCCGGGCCATCGCCTCGATGCCGTAGAACAGCACGGGCTTGTTGGCCACGGGCACCAGCTGCTTGGCCGACGTATGCGTGATCGGCCGCAGACGCGTGCCCTTCCCGCCGGACAGGATGAGTCCCTTCAAGTCCTTCACTCGGAGCGTGAGGCTATCGGCGCTCCCGCGCCGCGCTGCTCCAGGCGTCGCTGGGTCGCCACTCGCGCCGCGGTGCGACCGACGGCTACGAGCGCGCGGGCTGAGGCAGCGCGGCGACCGCGTCGCGCACGGCCTCGCGCGCGTCCTGGGGCTCGAGCACGACGGCGTCGCCCGCCTCTTTCAGCACCTCGCGCACGAGCCAGTCGGTCCCCGCGAAGCCGATGTCCACGAGCACGGCGCCGTCGGCGAGCTCGGCGTGCACGTGGCGCTCCTCGCGCGCCCAGCGCGCGCGCTCGGGGGAGACCCACACCCGCGCCCGGCGCGAGGCCGGCACCTCACCCGTCCGCGGCCAGCCGTCGAGATCGGCGGTGACGTCCACCTCCGCGCGGCGGGTGAAGCGCTCCTCGAGCGACTCGGCGCGCCGGATCCGGTCCATCCGGAAGTGGCGCACGTCCTCCTTGAGGGGATCGAAGGTGACGACGTACCAGCCCTCGCGCCCGTTCATGAGCGCGTAGGGCTCGACCGTCCGCTCGGAGAACTCGTCCTCGTTGGCCTTGTAGTACTCGAAGCGCAGCAGCCGCCCCTCGGCGATCGCGCCCGACACGACGGCCGCGATCTCGGAGTCCTCCCCCGCGGGCTGGACGATCTGGAGGCCCTCCTCGACGGGATCGCGGCCGAGCGCCGCGACGACCTTGTCGCGCACGGAGGCCAGCGAGGCGGCGGGGATGTGGTCCCCGATGAGATCGATGGCCGAGACGAGCGCCTTGGCCTCCACGGGCAGCAGCCGGGCGGGACGGGCGAAGGAGTCCCAGTAGGCGTCGGGGGAGACGTCGACGCGGCCGTCCTCGGCGATCTCGGCGTAGAGCACGTAGGTCCCGGCGCCGAAGTTCACGACGTTGAGGACCTCCACGTCCTCGCGGAGCTCGGCGCGGGACACCTGGAGGCTCTCGCAGAGCTCCTCGGCGGCCGGGCGCTCGCCGGCGCGGCCCGCCGCGATGAGGATGGAGGCGAGGGTGACGAGGCGGGCGAAGCGCTCGGGGCGGATCGCGCCCTCGCGGCCGTCAACCGCCGAGCCGCGGCGCGCGGGCGGCTCCACCTCGGTCACCTCGATCGCACGCTCGACCGGTGAGGCGAGCTCGAAGCCGCCGTCCTCGTGACCCGACCCACCACCTTCGGCGGCGTGTGCCCGGGCGAGCAGGCGTACGCGCTCGTCGTAGGCCTCCACGAGCTCGGGCGGCCCGAGGATCCGCGCGTGCTCGCCGAGGCCGAGCACCCACGAGACCACCCCGCGCGCGCTGGCGTAGGAGGTGGTGAAGACGCCGTCCTCGCGGAGCTCCCCGTAACGACCGAAGTGGCGCTCGACCTGCCACGCGACACGCTCGGCGATCTGGATCTCGGCCACGCCCTGCGGGTCGCCGAACTGCCAGTGGATCCGGCCCGCGTGCTCGCGGGGGTCGAAGTCCGCGGGGCGCTGGAAGTCGTGCTCGGCCTTCGTGGCGTAGGCGACCTTCCCGCGGATACGCGAGAGGCGGAAGATCCGGACGGCGTCGCGCTCCTGCGCGCGGCCCACGAGGTAGAACTGCCCGGCCTGGAAGAGGAGCTGATACGGGTCGACCCGGCGCGGCTCGAGCGAGTCGCGCTCCATCGTGTAGTAGTCGAAGATGACGGTCTTGCGCCGGAAGATCGCCGTCTCGATCTTGGCCAGGCGTGCGGAGAGGTCGTGACCACCGGCCGCGCCCGTAATGCCGAGAGCGATCCCGCGCTGGTCGGGGGCGGCCAGCGGGCTGGGCCGGCCCCAGGAGATCTGCTGGAGGGCGAGCCGCAGCGGCTCCGCGTAGGCGAACTCGCCGTCGAGGAGCTGGAGCGCGGTGCCGAGCGCCGCGAGCTCCGCGTCGGAGAAGGCGACCGGCGGCAGGAAGAAGTTCTCGGGCGCGAGGGAGTAGTTCTCCTGCTCGGCGGCGCCGTCGGCGGGACGGTCGACGTGGAGCTCGATCCCCAGCGCGTCGAGCTCGGCCCGATCGGCGTAGAAGCGCCGCGCGAACGCGTCCTCGTTCATCCCCGAGTAGCCCTCGACATCGCGGCGGATCTCCGCCGCCGTGACGGGCCGCCGCTCGGCCATCAGGAACGAGATGAGCGAGAGCTGGCGGATCAGCTTCTCGGTGTCCTTCGCCATTGCGACGAACCATAGACCGGCGGGGTGGGCGGGACCCGCTTTCGGGTGCGACGAAAGACGCGCTCTTTGCGGGGTCTACGCCGCCTGGCGGGAGGGGAAGTACGCGCCTCCGCCGAGGGCCTTGTCCCACGCGGACCAGACCGCGCCCGCGGGCAGCTCCTTCTCCAGACGGTCGAAGGAGCCCAGGCGCCCGCCGAGGTTGTCCATCATGTGGACGAGGGTCGCCTCGCGGGTGCACGGGACCACCGGCGAACCGTGCTCGAGCGTGCCATGGTGCGACAGGATGATGTGCAGCACCGCCTCGGCGACGTCGGGCGGGAAGCCGGGCAACTCCTCGATCGCGCGGCGCACGCGGTAGTAGCCGAGCGGGATCTCGCCCTGGAGCCGGCCCGCGTCGGTCATGTCGATCGCCTGCGGGTCGGGGGCGTAGGCCTCGAGCTTGCCGATGTCGTGGAGCAGCGCGCCCGTCACCGCGACGTCGCGGTTGATCCCCGGGAAGGTGGCGGAGATCGAGGACACGGCCTGCGCGACTCCGAGGCAGTGCTCGAGCAGCCCGTGGCGGTAGGCCTGGTGATAGCGCTTGGCCGCCGGCGCGTCGCGGAACAGCGCCCACAGCGGCGAGCGCTCCCCGAACACGAGCTCGAGCAGCGCACGCAGGTGCGGGCACTGGACCGTGGCCACGAGGGAGCGGAGGTCGGCCTCCATGAGCGCGGCCGAGCGCGGAGGCCCGTCGAGCAGGTCCTCCCAGCACGCCTCTCCGTCGGCCGCGGGACGGACGGCGGCGAGGGTGAGCTGCGGCCCGTAGCGGGCGTGGACCGAGTAGCGCCCGCGCACCCAGAGCGCGCAACCCGTCCGGCAGGTCTCGCGCAGCCCGCCCGCCAGCTCCCAGAGCATCGCGGTGACGGCGCCCGTCCGATCCCCGAGCGAGAGGCGTAGGTACTCCCCGCCGTCGCGCTTGGTCCGCAGCTCGGCCTCCCGGACGAGGAGGCATCCCTCCCACTCGAGGCCGTCGACCCATTCCCGTACCCGCATGTTGCGCACCGTAGGTAGGAGGTCGGACGGCAACCACCGTTCCTGACGCACGTCACAAAAGCGGCACGCTGCAGGCACTCTTTCTCCCCAGAAGCGGCGTGGCACGACACCCTCCCGGCGTGATGGG
>JAABUN010002408.1_pt1 | contig 33546 bp, 25 predicted proteins | sample 5559311 | NCBI WGS metagenome assembly JAABUN01 (sample SAMN10711877, study PRJNA513370) | rock metagenome | isolation source: Antarctica rocks | place: Antarctica: Victoria Land, Siegfried Peak sud | reverse complement strand
ATCAAGACCCGCATCGCTCTCGACTCCAACACCTACCCCAGCTTCCACGACAAAGTTGACGCCGCTTTTTGTAGCCTCTAACTCTTCAGACGCTATACCTGAACACGGACTCTAAATCCCAAACCGAAACCGAGAGAGATGGAATTACACCTACGGGAGAGAAGTTTTGCGTCACAAATCAATCTGTTCACTAGACCTCTTGCACAAGTCCCGGCGAATGAATTCGCAGCCAGAAAAAAGCGTCGTTCTGTGCCGACGAATGCACTTTCCGGCAACGCGACTTCGTCGCTGCGGGATTTCGTCAACGCAGGTTGACGGCTTTTTCTGGCTGCGAATTCATTCGCCGGGACTTGTGCAAGAGGTCTAATCTTTAAAACGGCAGTAGCGCGTGGCCCATTTTGCCCTGCCAGGCGTCGATGACGACCCAGAACACGATCATCACAATGCTACCGAGCGTAAGTCCGAGAAAGAGCGGCACGACTTTGCGGTAGCCGTCGTTGCCAGCGAATTTGGTGATGGTGACTTTGCAGGCCCAGCCCAGCATGATCGACAGCCACATCGAGTGCATCGCAAAGGGCACCATCATCAACAGCCCGATGGGATGCAGCGGAAACCAGGCGAAGCGCGAGCGCGCCACCATCATCAGCCACGTCATCAGCCCGCCGACGCCGACCCAGCCCCAGTTGGCGGCCAGGCTGGTGTCGATGCCCTTGACGATGCCCGCGGTGTGAACCGCGACCTGCGAACTGTTGGCGGTCGCCCACCATTTGCCCAGCGTCAAACCGCCGTTTTCGTATCCGAGACGAATCGCGTTCCACACGCCGAGGCTGAACGAAAGCACCGTCACCGCCCCAATCAGCGCGAGCAGCGGTTTCATCGCAATTTTGCGGTCGTGCGCGAGTTTGAAGCCCTGCACGAACGAAGGCAGCAGAAAACCGCGCATATCGAGCATCAAACTCGCGGAAATCATCGAAGCGGGCGCGGCGCTCGCCACATCGACGAAGCGGCCCGGCCCGCCGCCGAGCAAAAACGCCATCGGGCCAAGCGGCATCCAGCCGGTTTGCACGAAAAGCAGTCCGCCTTCGGCCACCAAACGCGTCAAAGCCAGCGCGATGGCGACATAAAAAACCCACATCGCTACCGAAAGCAAAACGCCGACTCCGGCGGCGATTGTCCAGCCGATGATGAAAGTGAATGAGATGACGAAACCCCAGAACGCAATCGGATAACTCAGCGCCTCGTTTGCCTCGCCCGACCTGGCCTGAGCGCGACCGGTGGCGCGGCGCGCGACATGAGTCCAGTGTTCGCGCCCCGTCCACACCAAAAGCGCGACATAGGCCAGAATCGCGCCGATTTGCTGGTAGCCGATAAAGCCCTTGGCCCAACCGCGCGTCCAAAACGGCGCTTCCATCGTCGCCGGCTGAAAGCCGAGCAGATAAGCGATGACAAGCTGCAATTTGGAGAAAACGTGGAAAAACCACAGCGAAAACGAGATTTCCGAGGTCAGCAAAAACGAAACGCCGACAATCGCCGGGAAAACCTGGATTTGCACGCCGCCGATCTGATTCCAGGGCGCTTCGGTGAAAAATTGGCCTGCGTTCAGGCTGAGTGGAATCGCGGGAACATCGGGGAAGTAGCCGTGCAATCCGTTGACGACTTCGATGAAAACCGCGATGCCAAAACCGATCCACATCGTCGGGTTGCGGAAAAACCGGCCCAGTCCCGCGCCTTTTTGATCGACATCTTCGGTCATTTCGAGCGGCAAACGCAGCAGCGGAAACGATAGCGCCTCGCGCTCGGCCCACTGCGCGCGCAGCATCACGCCCAGGCACGCCTGCATGAAATAAAGCGCCAGAATCAGCGAACCCCACGCGATGAGCGGCACCGCCCACGCCCCCCAGGGAATACTCTGGCCCGGCTGCAACCCCAGATACCAACCTTCGGCGGCGATTTTATTATAAGTTCCGTCGGGATTGAGCGACGGCGTGATCCACGGCTTGAGATAAGGCTGGAGCAGGGCGAACCACTTGTTTTCGCGCGTGGCGAAGTAGAAGGATGACACCACATTCGACACGAAGAAGTTTTCCGAGCCGCGCCCCGGCACCAGGGTCGAAAACAGGCAGGAGATGTAAACGACGAGGATTTCATTGCGCGCGAGCATGGCGCGGCGCGATAGCAGGCCGAGCAGCGGGTTGAGCACCAAAAGCAGCAGCAAAAGCGTCGCAATCGCGCCGGCGGGCATATGCATCGCGCCCAGAAAGGTGTTGGAAAACTTGTAGTCGATAATCGGGATGCAAAGCCCGAACAGCGTCGCCATCACGAGGGATAACAGCACCGCGCGCCAGGTCACGCCGCGCTCGCGCGCCGCATCCGAGGCGAAATCGACGCTTGCTGCGGCACCTGAGGCGCGGGATGACTCCAAAACTGCGTTATTCATGGGAAGCCGAAAAGTCGGAAATTGAAACGCGCTCTTGGCTTGGCTTCATCGAAAACCCAAAAAGCGGCACCAAAACGCGTCGAAAACCTAAAAATAAACCTAAAACTGGGAAAATCAAAGTTTGCTCGATTTCAGCTTTTGCCGTTGCACCCGCCATTGCACCCGCCATCGCCGCCGCGCGGCGCGGTGTTTCTGTCAAAATTTTAGATGTTCCTTATGCCTTCAACCCGTTCGACCCGCGCCAAAGCCCCCGCCGCCGAAAAATCCGCCTCCAAAACCGCGCCCAAACGCCGCGCGCCGCGCAAAGTGAGTCGCAAATCGCCCGAAACCGCGCCGCTGATGCCGGTCGTGCCGTTGCGCGGCATGGTCGCGTTTCCGGCGATGGTGTTGCCGCTCTTCATTGGCCGCCCCAAAAGCATCGAAGCCGTTCAAGCCGCGGCGGGCGCCGAAAAACTGCTGTTTTTGACCGCGCAGCGCGACGAAGAGGTCGAAGAACCCGGCGGCGATGATGTTTATGAAGTCGGCATCGTCGCCGAAATCGCGCAGTGGCTCAAACTGCCCGACGGCAATCTGCGCGTCGTCGTCGAAGGCCGCGCCCGCGCCAAAGCGCTTAGATTCGAAGAAAGCGACAGCTTTTTCGGCGCCGAAATCGTGCCTTTCGAGGAAGAAAGCGCCGACAAAGCCGATCCGCAAACCGAAGCGCTGCTGCGCCATTTGCGCGATGGTTTCGAGACTGCGGTCAATCTCAGCAAGAAAATTCCGCCCGAAGCGCTGCAAAACGCGACCGAAACCGACGAACTTGGCGCTCTGGCGGATCTCATCGTGTCGTATCTCGAAATCGACGTGCCGCAGCGCCAGGCTTTGCTCGAAGAAGTCTCGGAAATGGCGCGCGCGCAGCAAGTTGCGAGTCTTTTGACGCGCGAAATCGCGGTTTTGGAACTCGATAGGGAAATCGAAGCGCAGGTCAAAGAAGGCATCGGCGAAAACCAGCGCGAGTATTTCTTGCGCGAACGCCTCAAATCGATTCAGGAAAAACTCGGCGAGCGCGACCCCAATTTCGGCGACGCGCAGGGCTTGCGCGAGCGCATCGACGCCGCCAATATGCCCGATGAAGCGCGCGAAAAAGCCAATTACGAACTCGAACGCCTGGAGCGGATGCCGCCGATGGCGCCCGAAGTCGGCATGGTGCGGAATTATCTCGAACTGATGTGCGATTTGCCGTGGGACAAAGCCTCGGACGACGTTTTAGACCTGCAAATCGCCCAGGAAACCCTCGACGCCGACCATTACGCGCTGGGAAAAATCAAAGAGCGGATCTTGGAATTTCTGGCGGTGCGGATGCTCAATCCCGATTCCAAAGGCCCGATTCTGTGCTTCATGGGGCCGCCGGGCGTGGGAAAAACCTCGATTGGAAAGTCGATTGCCAAAAGTTTGGGGAGGGAATTCGTGCGCGTTTCGGTCGGCGGCATCCACGACGAAGCCGAAATTCGCGGACACAGACGCACCTATATCGGCTCGATGGCGGGGCGAATTTTGGCGGCGCTGCGGCGTTGCAAAGTCAAAAACCCGGTGTTTTTGCTCGATGAAATCGACAAATTAGGCCACGATGTGCGCGGCGATCCGAGTTCGGCGCTTCTGGAAGCGCTCGATCCCGAACAGAACAACAGTTTCGCCGACCATTATCTCGAAGTGCCCTTCGATTTATCGCAGGTGATGTTCATTGCAACCGGCAATTTACTCGACCCGATTCAGCCCGCGCTGCGCGACCGCATGGAGGTTTTGCAGTTTCCCGGCTACACCGAAAGCGAAAAAACCGCGATTGCGACCGGATTTTTGATTCCCAAGCAGATGAAGGAAAACGGCGTCACCGACGCGCATATCGCGATTGCGCTCGAAGCCCTTGCCGAACTGATTCGCGGCTACACACGCGAAGCGGGCGTTCGCAATTTGGAGCGTGAAATCGGCACGGTTTGCCGCAAAGTCGCGCGCCGCGTCGCGGCCTCGCGCGGCGGAAAAAGCGTCGAAAACAGCGAAGAACCGATGAAAAAATCGAATTCGCGCGCCAAAAAAGCGGAGGGTTTCGAACTGATTGAAATCACGCCCGAAAATCTCAAGGAGTTTCTCGGCCCGCGCCGCTATTCGCGCGATTTGGGACAGGACAGCGATGAAATCGGCGTCGCGCAGGGGCTGGCGTGGACGGAAGTCGGCGGCGAAGTTTTGCCAATCGAAGTTCTGCTGACGCAGGGTTTGGGAAATGTCAAACAAACCGGCAATTTGGGACAGGTGATGAAGGAATCGTGCGACGCGGCGATGACTTACGCGCGCGCCCACGCTTTGGAACTGGGCATCGAAGCCGATTTCGCGGCGACGCACGACGCGCATATTCACGTTCCCAGCGGCGCGGTTCCCAAAGACGGGCCGAGCGCGGGCGTGGCGATTACGGTCGCTCTGGTTTCGGCGATGTCGGGCCGTCCAGCGCGCAAAGAAGTGGCGATGACCGGCGAGATTTCACTTCGTGGTCACGTCATGCCCGTCGGCGGCGTCAAGGAAAAGATTCTCGCGGCGCATCGCGTCGGCGCCAAAGAGATCATTTTGCCGCTCGAAAACGAGCGCGACTTGGAAGAATTGGCGTCCGAAGTGCGCGACTCCCTCGTTTTTCATCCCGTCAATCGCCTCAATCAAGCATTGGCGCTGGCGCTTTATCCGATGGAAGAAGCGGCGCAAAAAGCCGATAAATCGAATTTATCGGACGCGGACAAGGAACTCATCGCCAAAAGCGAAAACGAGCCGGAACCGGTTGTCGGAGAAGTGGAAGTCAGGCCGAAGAAATCGCGCAAGAAGTAAACCAAAGCCGCAGCGAACGCTGCGGCTTTTTGCTTTCGCCAGATGAATAATGCCATTGACTTCGTGTCAACATCACAAACCGTTTGTATAATGCCCCGCGATGCAAATCGAAGGTCAAGACGCGCGAAAAATTGGTTTGATGGGCGGCACTTTCGATCCGATTCACTTCGGGCATCTTTTCATCGCCGAGGCCGCGCGCGTCGCCTGCGATTTGGAAGAAGTCATTTTTTTTCCCAACGGCACGCCCGCGCACGCCGAGGGCAAAATCGCGCAGTTGGACGGCGAAGTGCGCCTCGAACTGCTCGAAATTGCGCTCGCATCCAACCGCTATTTTCGCGCGTCGCGCGTGGAATTGGAGCGTCCGGGTAAGTCGTTCGCCTTCGACACCATCGGGGAATTTCAATCTCAAATCGGGCCGGAAACCGAACTTTTCTTCATCGTCGGCGCCGATTCGATGCTGGATATTTTGACCTGGCATCGCGGCGCGGAACTGTTTGAAATGTGTCGTTTCGTGGCAGCGTCGCGGCCCGGTTTCGACCTCGAAACGGCCAAAACGCGCTTAACCGAACGGCAAAAAGGGCGCACTACCTGGCTCGAAGTGCCGGGACTGCATATCGCCTCGCGCGATTTGCGGGAAAGGGTGGAAAAAGGTTTGCCGATTCGTTATTTGGTGCCCGATGGCGTCGAAAAACGCATTGGCGAATTGGGGTTATACCAGGAATAAGAGGAACATCATCGAAAATCAATTGCAACAGACGGCGCCGCTTGAGGACGCCGAAACAACGGAAAGTGCGCTGCGCGATTTGGAGCCGACCAATGTCGCGGAACTCGAAAACGACGAGGCGGGTCGCAAAGTCGCGCAGATTTGCCGGGGCGCCGACGAACTTAAGGCGCTCGGCATCGCGGTTTTGGACGTGCGCCATCAAACCATCATCGCCGACTTTTTCGTGATTTGCAGCGGCACCAGTTCGACGCATATCCGCTCGATTGCGGGCCACGTGCAGGACAAAATGCGCGAAATCGGTCTGCGCGCCAAGCCCGAAGGCGACGGCGATTCGCAGTGGGTCGTCATCGACTACGGCGACGCGATTTTGCACGTGTTGAGCGAAGAAACGCGCGAGTTTTACGATTTGGAGCGCCTGTGGGCCGACGCCAAAATCTCGCTATGGCCCGAAGCCCTTTAAGACCTTTTCTGAGTGAAAAATAGGTGAACTACCTTTATTGGGTTAGGCAAAAATTTTCTTGTTTAGGGCCTTGACGGGACGAACAGAACAGGCTACAATCAGTCCACTGCTTAATTAACAAAGAGATAACGTTATGAACATAACTTCGGTTACAGACGGCGGCTTGTCTTCCAGCGCTGACGCACCTTCCCAGCGTGATGTAACTCTTCCCCGCCCCACGCGGTGGAGCCTTCTGAGTAGCCCCTATCTACTCGTCCTGCTTTTGCTCACGGCATCAGCTTTAGCTACTGTTGCAACCAGAAGATGGACGGCTGGTAGAGCGCCTTCCATTCCCGGTTTCAACTGGTCTCAACACCCAAACTCGCTTTTGCTCGCTACTCCGTTAGCCGACGCTTGCAGCACCTGTAATCTTTCTTTGGCTGGCTGGGCGACCTTAGGATTCCAAAGCGGTTTTGATGTCGTGGTGGTTGCCGCTCGGCCCACTATCGAGTTGAAAGCGCTGCGGAAACAGTTTCCTCAGGCACGGCTTTCAATTGTCACCGATGTGGCTGAAGCGACTATCAAACGCTTCAGCCAGGGCGACAAAATAGGTGGCGTGCTAATTCGCCAGGGTCGCATTCTTCGCCAACAACGGGGTGGAACTCCGCCCGCATCATTCTTTGCACAACCTGCCGGAACATCCGGCCCAGGGAGGTGAATACAATGAACGAAGAAACTAAAAGTCTTACCCCTGAGAAAGCGCGCAATCGCCGTTTGGTTTTTGCGGCAGTAACGATGTTCGTGTTGGCTGTTGGGATGTTCGGAAGTTTTTCCTATCTGCAAAGCAAGAGTGCGCGTCCCCAACCGCACGGCTGGATGATTCCCGACATTAGCGCTGCGGAAAAGCAACAGGTCATCGACAAGGCCAATGTTCTGCGTGACAAATGGCGTCCGTGGGCTATGGCCCACCGAGTCGAACTCCAACAGATGCTTGGTGCCAAATCAGGCGATCAGGACGCATTCGCCACCATGTGGCAAAAACTTCCTGTTATTCCTGTCGAGGCTGGCATCACGTCACAAGATCTGGTGCCAACCGGTGATCCCACGGTTGGCATTGGGTTCGGCTGGGCTCCTCTTTCCAAGGCGAATCAACATCCTTCGCCTGCGATGGAAAAAAGTATGAAGAAAATTGAAGAAAGAGATGCCAATGCCAGAAAAATGTCATCCTACGGGCAACCCGCATTCACTGGCGAGCGGCGAGACGATTTTAATAAACAGCGTGACATTAACATCGCAACGTGTGCAAAAGGCCGCACTTGGACAACCCTGTGGGCCAGTGGACGCATCACAGAGAAGGTGAAAATCTCACCGGAAGCCCGAAGAGAACTGTCGCGCAAGTTGAGGGCAGAGGGTCGCCGAATTCGTGCCTCCGATTTGTTCGGGCCATCCCGCCAGGTTATGGCACCTTACGATTTCCTGACTCAATCCACTACATAGGAAATAGTGAAAATTAAAGGAGAAAACAATATGAATAACATGATCCGCAAAATCAACTTTTTCTTTTGGTCAGCGTCGCCTTTTTTGGGCTGACTCTCACCTCTATGAACTTTTCTTACGCCCAAGATGCCGATCCACCTTCCTTCGATCCGATTGTGCCCTTAGAAGGTTGCCAGCGAGTAATCGATATGACCTCAAGCTGTCCGGCAAATACCTCTGTATGGTGGAACAATCCAACTACCATTTGCGGCGGCGCGACGAGGACCAACGTGTGCTGCGAATACTCATCTTATCCGAAAAACTGTTACGGCTCAGGTGTGTTTTTTTCTTCTGGATACAAAGCTGCTTTGTCCGCCGAATATGTTGATATGTCATGTGGTGGTGGAACTCCAGAAGACCCTTACACCAAACTCTGCGGGTAATAGCCACCATAGGAAGATCACCGATAAAAATTCTCGGCTTTAATCAAAAATAAGGAGCAGCTACTCAGAGTAGCTGCTCCTTAGTCAATTTACTCATACTTCTCATGGCTACTTCACTTTCGTCACTACTTGTGCCCCGGCGTCGCGGTCGCGCATTCAGTCTCATTGAATTGTTGGTCGTGCTGTCGGCTATTTCGCTCTTGGCCTCGTTGCTCTTTCCTGCTTTTTTTTCGGCGAGAGGCAGAGCGCGACAGGTCTCTTGTGCATCCAACTTGCGCCAGATTGGTCTGAGCATTTCGATGTATATTCAAGATTACGACGGCTTTTATCCTTACGCTGTCGCCCCTGATGATCGTGTAGGGCCGGAACGGTGGGTTTCTCATATGCCGCAATTTGCTGCCGACATCTCAAGCATCGGTCTGTTGCAGGATGTGATGTTGCCTTATACCCGTTCGAAACAGATTTTCAGTTGCCCGTCCGATATCGGCTTTGATGTCTTCGAACCAACCCGCGTGCCAATGAATGCTTTTCCCACAAGTTACGAAAAGTATGGAACGAGCTATTATTATCGCACCTCGATTGCCGCATGTCATTACCCTGATGCGATCTTCGAGACTCCCTCAAAATCGTGGGTGTTAATGGATGGCGCGGGCAATTGGCATGGCACCCTGCTGCCTTTGGAACCGCGTTATAACTTGCTGTTTTGTGACGGTCACGTCAAAAACATGACAAATGCACAATTTGAAGCCATCAGAGGCACGCCAATCAATGAACTTCCTCTGCCGTTCACCGGTTGCAACTGAAGGGGTGGCACCCTACAGCGCGGCGCAGTTAAAATAAATGGCTGTTGTCAAAGCAGAAAGCCTTCAAATGATCATGCAAACCTTGCAACCTCGATTCGCAGCGCGACTTCTCCGCAGCGCCGCTTCGCCATTTTCCGGCGCCGCGGCGCGCGAAGTGGGCGTCGCGGCGATTTTTGGTGGTTTCCGATGCGATAAAAACAGCGATGACGCGGGTAGGGCGCGGGGCAAAAGTGGGTTTCGACATCCGTCTCGATCTCACACTTCAGCTTCGAGGAGGAGTCATTGCCTCCCGTTTTTCACCCGGCCCGAATCGCTTTTGACTTTGCCTTGCATCGTCACCCGCAAATCGCGCCGGGTTTTTTCGTTTTGACTGAGATCGAGGTGCCGCCATGACCGAATCGAAAAATTCCTCAGCTTTGGATTTGGAATCGCTTAAAAAGAGCGAGGCGGCGGCGGGCTGCGTGATGGCGGCGCGCAACGCGCTTCGCAAAGGCGAACGCGAACGCGCCAAAGCGCTCGTCAAAGAAGCGTTTTCCCACCAGCCCGGCGATATCGCGGCGCTCGATTTTCTGGGCGACATGCTGCTCGAAGAGGGCGAAACCGAACAGGCGCTGCGTTTGTTCGAGCGCGCTTTCAAAGCGCATCCCAATCATGCGCCTTTCGAGGAAAAACTGGCGATGTGCCGGCTCGACATGGCCGAAATCGAGGCGGACAAATCGCTGCGTTTTCATCCGATTCTGGGCGATGAAGGGAGCAAGATTTTCGAGCGTTCGCTGGCCAAAGCGCTCACTTTGTCGCTGATTTTGCCGGGCGCGGGCCAGTTTTACAACGACGAAAACGAAAAGGGCACCGCTTACCTGGTCGCGGGCATCGTTTCGAGCATCGCGTCGTTTTATCCGCTCTGGTCGGCGCTTTCGCGCTTGCCAACCGCGCAAAGACTCGATTTCGGGGCGGCGATTCGTTCGATGAGCGGCCTGGAATCGGTGCTGTTTTACCTCGGTTCGACGGCGTGGAGCGGGGTTTACGCCGCGAGTTTGGTCGGAGCGGTCGCTTCGGTCAAAGCCTACAACGAGCGTCGCCGCGCGCTGCTGGGACTTTAGAAAATGACTTTATCTGGCCCGTTTGGGCCTTCAATCATCGCTGCAAAAATTCGAGAAAAGGAGACATTGCATTCATGCCACGCATACACAAAAAGGGCGCGAAACACGCGTCCGCAACTCACAAAAACGCTCATCCCAAGCACCGCGCGCCCGATGAGCGCACCGATATCGCGCCAGAGCGACTGTCGGGCGTTTTGGTGCTCAACCAGAACTTCGAGCCGCTCAATATCTGCTCGATTCAGCGCGGCATGACGCTGCTTCTGCTCGAAAAAGTCGAGGTTTTGCGCTTCTCCGATCAAGTCGTGCGAAGCGCCGAGGACGAGTTTATGGTGCCGTCGGTGTTGCGGCTCAACGAAGGCGTCAAGCGCCCGATGCCGGAACTGAAAATCTCGCGCAAATCGGTTTTGGCGCGCGACGGTTACACCTGCGTTTATTGCGGATCGCGCGAAACGCTCACGCTCGACCACGTTTTTCCGCGTCATCGCGGCGGCGAAACGACCTGGGAGAACGTGGTTTGCTCGTGCCTGCGCTGCAACAACAAAAAAGGCGCCCGCACCCCGCAAGAGTGCGGAATGCGTTTGCCCTCGCCGCCGCGCAAGCCGCGCTATGTGCCGTATATCTCGTTTCCCCGCTTCGTTTCGGCGGTGAGGCGACCGGAGTGGCGTGAGTTTTTGGAAGGTTTCGGCAAAGGTTTGGAGGGGTTTTGATGCTTCGACCTCGCAAACAAAAGCGCGCTTCTCGGATGGGAAGCGCGCTTTTTTATGGCGTTTTGACCCCACCCTAACCCCCTTGGCGTTGCCAGGTGACTCCCCGCAAGCGGAGAGGGAACCGGTCATAAAGTTGTTGCCGCAACGCAGCGAAGTCGCACCGGATTGGTTCCCTCTCCGGTAATCCGGGGAGGGTTAGGGTGGGGTCAAAACGCCGATAACTCAGTGCCAAAAAATCAAGGCCGACCAACGACCGCCGTTGCGTGGCTCCACTCGCCTTTTCCGCTCAGGATCGAGACTTTCCACTCGCTCTGCGGCAAATCGCGCTCGTTTTTGGGTAGCGCGTCGCGCGTCCAGAACCAGCGCGCGTAACGCTGGGGCGCAATTGCGGCCCAACTTGCGCGCGGCCAGATCAGAAAATCGACGACCTCGCCTTTCCAGCCCGCGTTTTGGAAAATCGGCCAATTTTTCTCCTCGCTGATGGCGGCGCGGTAGGTTTCGGGCGTAGCATAGCCGCCGATAGCGCTTGCCGACTCGCCGACATCTGGCCCGCCCGCCCGCAAATACCACACGCTGGGCCACTGCCGCTCGCCGTCCATCCACACCGGGCGGGTGTCGCCGCGGGTTTGAATCAGCGTTCTTTGCAACGCATCGCGGAAAACTTCGGGAGTCTGCGCGTAGAGCAGCGGCTCGATGTGGTCGCCGCCGCGCTCGAAATTGACGCCGCTCACGCCGCGCAAACAAAACAGCAGTCCCGCCAGCGCTGCAAATGCCAGAACGGGCTTTTTCCAGCGAATTTGACCGAGCCACACGCCGCCGAGAAGCGCGAGCGGCAACAGCGAATGCACCAGGAGCCACGGCACTTTTTCGTTGGCCACCGCGTAAATCGTCCACGACGAAAAACTCCACCAGAGCAATAAATCGGTCAAAGTCGAGCGATTTTTCGAGGCGTGCCAGATGCCGCCGAGCGCTGCGAGCAGAATCGGGATTTCGTAGAGCAGCGCCAAAACCAGATAATAATCGTGGCGCCCCGGCAGACGCGGTGTCGCCTGTTGTCCGCCCCAGTATTCGAGCATTTTGGGGATCGCAGTGCGCGCGTTTTGGGCGCCATCGAGCAAAGCCTGGGACGGAAAAGTGCGAGTTTGCGCCCACTGTTGCAGGATTTGCGCGCCGTTGCCGAACAGAAAAACATAAAGCCACAGCGCGCCCGCGAGGGCGAGAATATAGGTCGTCCAGGCGTCGGTTTTGGGATTGCTTGGCGTTTGAGACGCGTCGTTTTCGTCGTCACGTTCGTCGTCACGCCGCGTGATTTTGGGCGCGGCCAAAAGCCAAATTCCAAATGCGGCGCACGCGGCGAGCGCGCCGAGTTGAAAAACCTTGTGCTGGCTGGTTTTAATCGCTTCCTCGAAGGAATTATCGCGCGGAAAGGCAATCGAAAGCGCACAAACGAAGGCGAAAAGCACGAGCGGAATCCAGCGCGAAAGCGCAACCGGAAGGCGAATTAGGCCCGCCAAACGCCACGCGATCCAGAACGCGCCCAGCATCGCGGCGATGAAAAAACAGTTGGCTTTGGTCGCCAGAAACAGACTCAGAAACGCGAAAAGTCCGATGCGCGCGCTGCGTCCGCGCTCGGTATTGGCGCCATTTTCCAAGGCGGACAAAAAGCACAGCACTGCGCCCATGGTTAAAAAAAGCGCGAGCGAATCGTGGAGCAAACGGCGCGAATACGTCACTATAGATGGCGAAACCGCGAGAAGCGCCGCTCCCGCGAGCGCGGCGCGATTTCCGGCGTAAGCGCGAAACGGCCCGATAATCAGCGCCAAAAGCCCGATTCCCAAAAGCGACGGCACGATGCGGGCGCTGATGTCGTTTTGGTGAAACAGACCAAACGCCGCCGCGACGAGATGATAGAGTAGCGGCCCGTGGTAGACCGGATCGTATTTGTAATTGCCAAAACCCATCGAAAAATGGGTGTGAATCGCCTCGTCGGGGTGAAACGACGCTTCGCCAAGCCAGAGTTGGCGCAGCGCGATGCCCAGAATCAGAATCAGGCTCGCGCCGATCCAAAAACGGTTGCCGGGCGCGGTAGGAACCGGCGCGGTGTGGGTTGATTGCATAAAAGTTTCAGCGAATAAATTCGCCGCAAAGAAGAGCGAAACCTGCCTTCGCAGGTTGGGAAACTGCCACGCTTTCCAGAATCTGAAAGGTGAACAGTCCGCGCAGGCGGACTTGGCTCTTCTTTGCGGCGAATTTATTCGCTGCGGAAAATCCAAACATCGCGGAAGTGCGCCGCTTCGGTCAAATCGGGATCGTTTTGCAGACTTTGAAGCGTCTCCAAGCCATATTGATCGCGTTCTAACGCGCCGAAGATTATAAAACGCGCGCCGAACGAGCGCAGCGCGCCGCGGCGCCTTTCTCCGCTCAAATCGCGGTAAATCGCGCGCGCCAATGCTTTGCGGCGCGCGACTTCCTCCCATTCGCGGCCCGCGTCGCCCGCATTGGCCGGACTCCATTGAAAAGTGTGCGCCTGTGGCCCAACAAGCGTTGGGATGCCGGTCGCGCTCGCGTAACGCGTGTAAGGCGAATAATCGCCGCCTTCGAGTTGCTCGGCTTCGAGCAAGTTTTCGCCCGGTTTGACGTTGCTCAAAAGCCAATTGGCCGCCGCTTTTTCGCCCGGCGCGAGATGGGCGTAACCGTCCCAGCCGTCCCATTTCTCGAAATTACGGGCGCGGCCAAACATCGCTGCAATTGAGGCCATTGCCATGATGCCCAACGCTGGCATGATGCCGATTTGCAGCGTGCGCGGCCATTTTTTGAAACTTAAAACTGCGCCGCAACTCGCGGCGTTGCCCCACAAAATCCAGGTTTGCATGCCGAATTTGAAAACCGTGTCCTGGCGCTTGAAATCATCGAAACCGGGGTTATTGGGATCGCCGAGAAAACCCGCCCACGCCGTTTCGCTCCACAATAGCGACAACAAACCCAACGTCGCCAAAAAACAGAGAAATCGCGCTTGATTTTGCAATTTGGCCGCGCTATAAACTGAAAAACCCAGCAAAAACAGCATCAGCGGCAACACGAACGGGTCGGGCCGCTCCCACGGCACGGCGAGCGCGTAAAACGCGAACAAACCCGCGAAAATCGCCAGGAAAAGGCGCCACTTCGCCCCACTTCCCCAGCAATAAGCGAGAAAAGCCAGCCACGCTGCCGCGAAAACGCCCCACAACAGCAGCCATTCGCGCATCGGCGAAGCGGGAAACGGCAAAAGTCGCGGCGGACTCGCCGCCGTTTTGATGCCCAGCAAATAGGGCGAACCGAGGCCAATCGCGCAAACCCAGATCAAGGCGACAAGCGCGATTCGATTCGTTGGGCGATTCCAACTTGGCGTCTTGAGATCCCCGATTGCCACACAAATCGCAACTAAGAGCGCATAAATCGGAAAATCCCAAGTGTTGGTGAGGATTTGCGCGGCTAAAATCAAAGTTGCGGGCACAAGTGCCGACTTTTGACCCTGAAAAATCGCCAAGGCGAGACAAATCGTCGTCAACGCGAGCGGCAAAGCGAAGTAATGCGCGTGTAAATCGGCCTGATTGAAAGTGAAAAACGGAAATTCGTTGATGGAGAACGGAATCACCCGCGAAACCGCGAAAAAGTCGAGGTGAAACGGCGCACTGGGGCCGAATTTTTCGGGGCGAAGCCACTGAATCATAGGTTGCAGCGTTCCCAAGCCCAAGACACTGGCGCAAACGAAAATTCCACCGCGCAAACGTCCGGTCAAGGCGCCGCCGAGCGAAAACAGCGTCGAAAAACAGAGCGCGGGCAAGGTCGCGCACATCAAGTTGTAGCTCCAACGCAGTGGAAGATGAACGGCGTCGCTTAACAGCGCGGTTTGGAGATGGCCGAAGTAATAGTAGGAGCGGAGCGTGGCGCCCGCCGCGTAAGGATTGGGCGGTGGCAAGCGCTGGGCGCGCATCAACGAGCCGATCAGCGCGCTGTCCATCGACTTTTCGCCGTTGGTGCCCGCGGTGTCGCTCCAAAAGCCGCGCAGCGTGAAAAACGCGAGGAAAACCAGGAAGAAAATCGTTTCCGAGACCCAAATCGCGCGTTTTCGGGTGCGGATTTCGGTTTGGAGTTCGCGCTGGTGGCGAATCAGCAAAACGAGGCAAACGAGGGCGAGAAGAAGTCCGATGAAAGTGCCGTTTTGGGTGGAAACGCCCCAATTTCCGGCCCAAAACGCGGCGAGTGTCCACAAACAGAGAAACAAAACGCGGCCCACGGCGAGGCCGCCATCGGGCAGAATTGGGCCGAAAATGCGGAGTGAAATCGGGAGGCAAAGCCAGCCCGCGGCCCATATCAGCGCGAACCAGAAAAGAAAAGAAAGCCAGGGCATAAACGCGATAAAAGCATAACGTGCCCGGATGCTTTAGCTTCCGGGGCGAGGCGCGAAAACGCCGCTTGATTTTCATCAAGCGGCGTTTTAAAGACCAAAATCAACCCACCAGCATCGGCAGTTGCTGGATGTTCTTGGGCAATGCGAAAAACACGTTTTCTTCCTCGACGGTGAGCGTTTCGATTTTCACATCGGCGCCGCGCGCGCTCAGATTACGAATCACGCGATCAACTAAAACTTCCGGCGCGCTCGCGCCCGCGGTGATGCCGACGCTTCGCACATTTTCGAACCATTCGTCGCGGATCATCGAGTCGTCGTCGATCAGATACGACTGCGTGCCGCAGGTGATGGCGACTTCCTTCAAACGCTGCGAATTGCTCGAATTTTTGGCGCCGATCACCAGAATCAGGTCGCAGTGCGGCGCGAGCTGCTTGACCGCGTGCTGGCGATTGGTCGTCGCGTAGCAAATGTCTTCTTTGGGCGGCGGCGTCATTTGCGGGAATTTTTCTTTGAGCGCCACCACGATTTGCGCGGTATCATCGACCGACAAAGTGGTTTGGGTCAGATAAATCAGCTTTTGCGGGTCGGGCAGCACCAGTTTTTCGACATCTTCGACCGATTCAACAAGGGTGATGGCGAACGGCGCTTCGCCCATGGTGCCTTCGACTTCTTCGTGGCCGTGATGACCGATGAGAACGATGGAAAAGCCGTCTTTGGCGTAGCGAATCGCTTCCATGTGGACTTTGGTGACGAGCGGGCAAGTCGCGTCGATGACGAACAAATTGCGCTCTTTGGCCTGGCGGCGCACTTCGGGCGACACGCCGTGCGCGGAAAAGATGCACACGATGGGTTTGCCCGGCTCGCCGGACGGAATTTCTTCGATTTCATTCACGAAGATCGCGCCTGCGCGTTCGAGTTCCTGCACGACATGACGGTTGTGAACGATTTCTTTGCGAACGTAGATCGGCTTGGTGATTTCAAGCGCTTCTTCGACAATGGCAACCGCGCGCACCACGCCGGCGCAAAAGCCGCGCGGCTGCACGAGGAGAATTTTCTGGAGTGACATAAGTTGGAATGGGGAAATAAACCCGATTTGGACTGGCCAGTATAAATGGCGAGTCGTTGCGAGATTTGGACGCTCCAAGGCGCGGCGCGGCTCAAAATTCCTCGAAACGTCTTTCAAGGACAAGTCGCAACCCCCGGAACGGCGGGGCCGGTCGCGCCGATGGCGTAACCGTCCTGGATAATGCGTTCGAGGCGCAGCCATTTGACGTGACCATCGACGAAAGCGACGTTGGAGCCGCCGAAATGCTGCGTCGAATAGGTGTTGGTGGCGGTGGGCAGCGAAAGATACGCGTCGTCGGTCGAACTGTCGGGCTTGGAACTGGCTTCGGTGGAGAGAAGCGACCACGCCGCCGAGTTTTCGAATTCGGCGAGCGATTTTCCGGCGTTAAATCCGGGTTGAGGCGGATTCATCGGACGAAAAACGCAGGAGTTGGATGCGTAGGAGTTGCCGGTGATTTGCCCGGCGGCGTCCGAGGGGCACACGAAAATCTGCGCGCTTTTGAGGTAGGGAAAGATGCTGCCGCGCAGGGGCAGAAATTGCAGCGGCGGCGTGACGCGGCCTTGATAGAACATCCAGCCGCCGGTTTTGGCGTCGCCATCGTCGCCATCGGTTGAAAGCGGCAAGCGTTCGTCGTTGTCCTGCGCGTATTGCAGCCAAGCGAGCGCGATTTGCTTCAGATTCGACTGGCACGCCGAACGGCGCGCGTTTTCGCGGGCGCGGCTGAAAACCGGGAACAGAATCGCCGCCAAGACCGCGATGATGGAGATGACCACCAGAAGTTCGATGAGGGTGAAGGCGCGGCGGGCGTGATAAATCGGGAAAAGCATCGGTTTTTCAGCGAATAAATTCGCCGCAAAGAAGAGCGAAACCTGCCTGCGCAGGTTGAGGCAGTTGCGACTTTTCGGAAGAGTTGCGGGCCAGTAACCTGCGAAGGCAGGTTTCGCTCCCCTTTGCGGCGAATTTATTCGCTGAAATGCCGTAAAATAAAGCGCGCTTTGCGACCTTTTCTGCGCCGTCTCCGTGACTTCTTCGCCTCGATTTTACCGTCGCCGCGCCTGGCCACTTACGTTGGACTCGGCGCCGTGCTGTGGGTTGTGGCGGCGATTATGCCCGCGTTGCGGCCCGCCGCGCTGCTTTATGATTTCGCGCTGATTTTTATCGCGCTCTGCGACCTGATTTTCTCGCCAAAACCGCGCGATTTCGAGATATGGCGTGAATTTGCCGCCAAAATGAACCTCGGTTCGCGCAACGACATCGCAGTTGTCGCCAAAAGTCGCGCCAAAACGCCGGTTTCGCTGCTGATTCGTGACGAAACGCCCGCCGAATGGCCGGTTTCCATCCCTGATGCGCCGCCAGCCAACGAAAATGCGTTGCCCGTCGTCGCCAAAGTCGCTTTTCGTCTCGACGCGGGCAAAAGTGCGAGTGCAACTTACGCTTTGACACCGGCGCGGCGCGGCGATTTCGAGTTCGGCAGCTTGCACGCTCGCTATCCGACGATTTTAGGTCTGTGGTTTCGCCAGTTCGCGCGCCAGTCGGCGAAAAATGCGCGGGTTTACCCCGATTTGTCGCTGGTGCGACGCTATGAAATCGCGCTCCGCGAAGGCAAAATGCGCGATATCGGCCTCCATTTGCTGCGACTGCGCGGGCGCGGCACGGAGTTCGAATCGCTGCGCGAATACACCAGTGGCGACGAATACAAAAGCATCAACTGGAAAGCCTCGGCGCGGTCGGGCAAGCTGATTTCGACATCCTACGAGATCGAACGCGACCAAACGATGATCATTTGCCTCGATTGCGGGCGCATGATGACTTCGATGGCCGTTTCAGGTGCGGGGCATGAGGCACGAGGCGCGAGCGAAGAGGAGAATCCCGCGCCTCGCGCCTCGCGCCTCGTGCCTTTATCCAAGCTCGATTGCGCGATTAACGCGACGGTTTTGCTGGCGCACGTCGCGGCTTCGATGCATGATGCGGTTGGGCTGCTGCTTTTCTCCGATGGAGTCGTGAAATGGCTGCCGCCGCGCAAAGGTCGGGTGCAAACCGGGCTGATTATCGAGGCGCTTTACGGCGCGCAGCCTTCACTTGTCGAGCCGGATTACCAAATCGCCTATGAACACCTGATGGCGAGCCGCGTGCGCCGTGCGCTGGTGGTGACGTTCACCGACATTATCGACACTTCGGCTTCGCGCGAGCTTCTGAGCGCGTCCGGCGCGCTCCGCAAGCATCACAACGCGCTGTGCGTCACCATCGCCAACCGCGATGTGATCGAAATGGCCGCGCAGTTTCCGCAAAATGACGACGCGCTTTATCAAAAAGCGATGGCGCAGCGGATGCTTGGCGAACGCGAAGGCGCTTTGGAGAAACTGCGCGCGTCGGGCGTGGGAATTTTGGATGTCGAAGCGCGCGATTTGACCGTAGCGACGGTCAATCGCTACCTCACTTTGAAAAGTCGCGGCGCGCTTTAAAGTCGTTTTAATAGCCACAAAAAGGCACAAGAAGCACAAAAGGGGGCTGGTTGAAGTTTGGAAGTGAGAGAAAAGAGCGTCCCGTTTTTCCTTTCATTTGCAAACTTCAACCAGCCCCCTTTTGTGTTTTTTGTGGCCAATCTAAACGATTATTCCGCGTTGCGCTCGCCCGCGCTGTGGCGGCGGATGTAACTCTCGAAAAATGCGCGATACGGCGAGTCTGTTCCGATTTTAACGTGGCTTTCCTCGGCAGTTTCCAGCGCCTCTTCCACTGTCAAACCGTTGGAAACGGCGAGATGGAGCATGGTGAGAACGCCCGCGCGTCCGCCGCCTTTGCAATGCACGGCAACCGGGCCGTCGCTGCTGTCGATGGCCTGGGAAAAGCGCGCCATGCTGATGTCATCGAGCAGATCGGGCGCGGTCGGCACGGCGGCATAGGTCATCCCCGCGTCTTCGACCTCACGCTCTTCGTGTTCGTGACCCACTTCGTCGGGCGTGAGCAAGTTAATCACGGTTTCAAAGCCGCGCGCGTGCAAACTCTCGATTTCGGCCTTGTCGGGACGGCCTCCGATGGTGATTTTCTTGGTGATTTGGTGTTCGTTGAGCATGATCTTCCTGGTGAGTGGAATTGACCGGTTCCCTCTCCGCTTGCGGGGAGGGTTAGGGTGGGGTCTTGCTCTGGAGAATCTTACACTTTTGCAAATTCTCCGAAACTGAACCCCTCCCTAACCCTCCCCGCAAGCGGAGAGGGAACCGGTCAATTCTTTCCAGCGATTTGAGCGCCAGCGCCACCACTTTCGCTGCCTCTGCCCCGGCCTCCACTGCTTGCTACGCCTTCATCGGCTTTGGCGACTTTAACTTTATCCCCGTCTTCGAAGACGGAATTGCCGCTAATTACGCGGTCGCCGTCGCCAACTCCGCCTAATATCTGGGTTTGGCCGCCCGCCGACGTGCCGATTTTGACTTCGCGGCGCTTCACCACCGCGTTTTCGCCGTCGGGAAGCGCGACCAAGAGGTAATTCTTGCCGTTTTCGGTGCGAACGACCTCGTCGGGGACGGTCAGCGTGTTGGAAATCACCTGGGTTTGCAGTTGCCCGCGCGCGAACGCGCCCGGCGTGAAGTTGCCGCTCGACGGGAGCGAAATGCGGACGCGAAACTGGCGAAGCCGGGCGTCGGCGACGCGAATGATGTCGGAAACGTAGCCGATGGCGGGCTGATCGGACACCGCGCTGACGGTGATTTGCGCGGGTTGGCCGATTTTGATGCGCGCCAATTGGCTTTCGGGCACCTGCGCCTCGAAATAGACATCATCGAGCGAAACCAGGTTGAAAAGCGGCGTGCCCGGCGAGGCGCTTTCGCCTTCGTCGGTGTTTTTGGTGTTAACCACGCCGTTGATGGGCGAGAAAATCCGCGCGTAACTCAGTTGATTTTGCGCCTGATTGAGCTGCACCTGCGCGGTTTGCACGGCGGCGCGCGCGGCGGGCACGTCCTGCTGCGCGACCGGGATCTGCGAGCGGTTGGAAATCGCCTGACGCAGCGCGGTTTCGGCTTGCCGCACGGCTTCTTGTGCCGTCCGCGTCTCCTGCTGGGTGATGGGAATGGTGGACAGATTCGACTGCGCGGTTCGCAAGCCTTCCTGCGCCTGTTGAACGGCGGTCAAAGCCTCCGTCACCTGACTTTGCGCGACCAAAACGCGATTGCGCTCGGCCTGGGCCTGTCGAAGTGCCGCTTGCTGACCGGCGACCACGCTTTCGGCGGCGCGCACTTCTTCGGTTCTCGAACCCTCGCGCACCAGGCTCAAATTTTGGCGCTGGGCATCGAGTTGCGCTTTGGCGACATCGAATTGCGTTTGCGCGCTATCCACGCTCGCTTTGGCGGTTGCGCCGCCTTCAAAGAGAACGTTTTGTCGCGTCAAGTTGGTCTGCGCGTCGCGCAGTTGCGCTTCGGCGAGCGCGACTTGCGCCTGCGCCGCCGCGACCTGTTGGGCGCGCGAGCCGTTACGGATTTGCTCCAACTGCGCGCGCGAACCCGACAAAGCCGACTGTGCCGACGCGATTCCGGCGTTGACCTGGGCCTGAGTCTGTCGCGCCGTGTCGCGCGCCTGTTTAAGTCGCGCGTTGGCGGCGCCAACTCCGGCGCGCGCGGTTTCGACCTGACTGCGGGCGTTGGAACTGGCGGTTGGCTCGTTCAAAAGCGCCTGTTGATAGCGCGCTCTCGCGGTGGCGACCTGGGCGCGCGCGGTTTCGATGTTCGATCCGACCTGCGCCACGCGCGCCGGAAGGCCCACCAGAACCTGTTGCAAACGCGCTTGCTGCGTCGAAAGTCCCGCACGCGCCGAATTGACGGCTTCGCGCAAATCGGCCTCGTCCAGCGTCGCCAGAAGCTGACCGCGCCGCACGCGCTGGCCTTCATCCACGGTCACGTTGGCGACGCGGCCCGAAATTTTGGGGTTGAGATCGATGTTTTGATTGGCTTTGAGCGTGCCCGTCACCGCGATGCGCTCGACGATGGTGCCCGTTGCGACCGGAATCACTTTGACGGTCTTGATTTGCGGGCCGCGCGGCGCTTCGGCGGGTTTGGCGCCGCCTCTGCCGCGCAAAAACAGGCCGACGGCGAGCAACGCCGCGACGCCAATCAGGGCCGGAATCGCGGGCGAGCCTTTGCGTTTGGGCGGGTTGTTGCCCGCAGCGTCGCGCGTCGTCGCCGCGCTGTCGGGAGTCACGTCATCGGGACGGGGCGAAGAAAAGGTGGTTTGGTCATTCATAAGGGGAGATTCTGGCGCCTTTTGGCTCCGTATTTAGGCCGAATGTTCGGCGTTTGCATTGGCGCGCGCCATGACTTCCGGGCGCGCTGAAGAGACGGTTCTGCCTCCGAAAATCCGGTTGCGAAGCCGCGCCGTCGCGCCGCTGAGATCATCGAACAAACTGTAAGCGACGGGTGTCGCAAGCAGCGTCAGAATCAGCGAAAGCGTTTGCCCGCCGAAAATCACCGAGCCAATCGCGCGGTTGGTGCCACTTCCCACGCCCGTTGAGACAACAAGAGGCAACATTCCGGCGACGAACGCCAGAGTGGTCATCAAAATCGGGCGCAAACGGTCGCGGTTGGCTTGAATGATGGCGGCGTTGCGCTCCATGCCGCGCTCGCGGAGTTGGTTGGTGTGGTCGATTTGCAGGATGGAGTTCTTTTTCACCACGCCAAACAAGACCAGAATGCCCAGCAGCGAGAAGATGTTGAGGCTGCCTTTGAAAATCAGGATCGAAAGCATCGCAAACGGGACGGTGAGCGGCAGCGACAGCAAAATCGTGATCGGATGCAGCCAACTTTCGAATTGCGCCGCCAAAATCAGGTAGACGAAGATGAGCGACAGGCCGAAAGCGGTCAAAAACGCGACGAAGGCTTTGCCCTGTTCTTTGCTACGGCCCGTCGGGGCGCCGCGATATTCGGGGCCGAGGTTCTGTTTGGCGAAGCTGGCATTGAGCGCGTTCAACACGTCCTGCGCCGAGCCGCCGGGGAGAATGTTGGCCTGAACCGTGACTTCGCGGTTGCGATTGAGGCGCTGAATCGAAGCCGGGCCGGTCTGCGGGACGAACTTCACGACCTGATCCAAAGGCACCACGACGCCGCCGTTGCCGCCGTTATTTCCATTCTCGCCGCCATTTCCCGCCGGATTGCCGGGCACGGTGAGCAAAGCGAGACCCGCTTCATCGGAACGGAAGGACTGGGCGGCGCGAACGTGAACCTCATATTGCTCGCCGCCTTGCTGAAAGTTGGTGACCTCGTTGTCGCCGACTAAAAAGTTGAGCGATTGCGCGATGTCGGCGGGCTGAACGCCGAGTTGCGCGGCGAGTTTGCGATCCACGCGCGCCGCGAGTTCAGGACGGCCCGAAATCAGGCTCGAATCCACGTCGGTGACGTTGGGGACACGGCGCAAATCGGCCATGATGCGCTGCGAAGCGCGTTCTAAAGTCTCCAAATCGGGGCCGCCGAGCGTGAAAAGCACGTCCGCCTGCACACCACCGCCGCCCACGCCGCCCGAAGGCCCAACCGTGGTGCGAAGCTGCTCCGACGCGAATTTGGGGAGGATTTGCGAGCGGGTGTAAGCGATCAGATCGTCCTGCGAACGGGTGCGCGCGTCCATATCTTTGAGGCGAACGTAGATCGAGGAGTTGTTGCGCGCCGCGCTCTGGCCCGAACCGCCGATGGTGACGACGGTGTATTCGACTTCGGGCTGGGCTTTAATCTTGGCGGCGATGTCGCGCGCGATGTCGCGGGTGCGTTCGAGCGAAGTGCCTTCGGGCGCGCGCGCGGTGACTTGAAACTGCGACTCGTCGTCCTTGGGCAAGAAGTCCTTGGGCACGAGCGGAACCGTCCATTTCATCGAAATCAGCGCGCCAAAGCAGAGCAGTGCAATCGCCCAGCGATGTCCGAGGCTCCATTTGAGAAGTCCGGTGTAAAAACGGTCGATCACGCCGAAAAAACCGCCGGTTTTGGAGTTGGAACCGCCTTCGCGGCGCTTGGGCGCCTTGAGAAGTCGGGCGGAAAGCGTCGGTGTGAGCGTAAACGCGACAATCAGCGAAACCATGATCGCAAACGCCATGGTGAGGCCAAACGAGTTCATGAAACGGCCCACGATTCCGGTCATGAAAGCGACGGGCAGGAAGACGGCGACCAAACTTAGAGTCGTGGCGAGAACGGCGAGACCGATTTCGCGCGTGCCTTCGATGGCGGCTTCGAAGGGATCCATGCCTTTTTCTTCGATGAAGCGGTAAATGTTCTCCAAAACCACGATGGCATCGTCGATCACGATGCCGACGCTGAGTGTTAGCGCCAAAAGCGTGATGACGTTGAGCGTGAAACCCATCAGCCACATCAGGCCAAAGGTGGCGATGATGGAGGCGGGGATGGAAATCGCGGCGATCATGGTCGAGCGCCAGTTGAGGAGGAAGATTAAAACCACAATCGAGGCCAGAATCGAGCCGACGATGAGATGTTCTTCGACCGATTTGATGGCGGCGTCGATGTATTGCGACTGGTCGTTGACGACGCGAACCGTGTATCCGGCGCCTTCAAAAGCGGGGCGGAGTTGTTCGATGCGCTTTTTGACTTCGGCGATGACGGCGACGGCGTTGGTGCCGGACTGTTTGGAGACTTGCAGATAAACCGTCGATTGGCCATTGATTTCCGAGACGGATGCGGCATCGGCGACGCCATCTTCGACGCGTGCGATGTCCTGGAGCAGAATCGCACCGCCGCTCTGAGCTTTGATCGAGACGTTATTGAAATCGGCGACATTGAGAATGCGGCCCGCCGTGCGGAGCGTGAGCGAACGGTCGCCCTGATCGATGCGCCCGCCGGGAATCTCGACGTTTTGCTGCTGCAAAGCGCGCGTCACGTCGGTGACCGAAATATCGTAGCCGCGCATTTTATACGCGTCAAGATAAACGTTGATTTGGCGTCCGCGACCGCCCAAAACGTCGATGCTGCCCACTCCGGGCGTCGATTCGATGCGCCGCCGCAAGGTTTTATCGGCGTATTCGGTGATTTGCTTGATGCCGGCGCGTCCCGAAAGCGCGAGTCCCAGAATCGGCGACGCGCCGGTGTCCTGTTTGGCGATAACCGGCTGATCCGCCTCTTCAGGCAAGACGTTGACGACGCGGTTGACCTTGGCGCGCACCTCGGATTCGGCGACATCGACATCTTTTTCCAGCAAAAACTGGCAAATGACTATGGAAACGCCTTCGTTAGAGTAAGAACGCAGGTCATCAAGGCCGGAAATGGTGTTGACGGCTTCTTCGATGGGCTGGGTGATCTCGGTTTCGACCGATTCGGGCGAAGCGCCAGGCTGCGCCGTCGTGATGGTCACGGTAGCGAAGTCCACGTTGGGAAAGCGGTCAACGCCGAGCCGGAAAAACCCGGCGGCGCCGACCACGACCAGAATCAGAATGAGAACCGAAGCGAAAACCGGGCGCTTGATGCAGATTTCAGCGAGCTTTTGCATGAGATTTGGGGACTTGTCGGGTTGGAAGAGGTTTGTAGTAGCGCCGCGAGGCGCGTTTCGTCAACCTTTCACTCTTTCTGAACGCGCCTCGCGGCGCTACTGCGAACCTACTGATCCGCGAGTGCTGGTTTCAGTTGTTGACCCCACCGTTTTGATTGGTGCCAAGTTGCGAATTGGAGCCGAACTGCGAGTTGTTGCCAAGCGAACTACTCGTTCCGCTCGCCGAGGTGTTGGTTTGATTGGAGCCGGACGCGCTGAAAGTCGAGTTCTGACCGGTTCCGGCGCTCGAACCCAGACCGGAGCGGCCCGTCGCCGAACTGCCCGACGTAATCGCGGTCGCCGCCGCGAGTTGAACCTGCGCCTGGGCGATCTCGTAGCGCGCGTTGACCGCGTCGGTTTGCGAAGCGACGAGCGCGTTTTGGGCGTCGATTACGTCCAATTGCGTTCCCGCGCCCGCCGTGTAAGCGAGTTGCGCGGCGCGCAATGCTTCCTGATTGGAAATCACCGCGACATCTGCCGAAGTCGTGCGTTTGAGCGCCGAATCGAGGTTCAAAAGCGAGCCTTCGATGGCGTTGGCGACTTGAAGTCGCTGACCCTGCAAGTTGAAACCGCTTTGCGCGAGCGTGCCGCGCGCTTCGGCGACCTGCGAGGCGATGCGTCCGCCCGAAAACAGGGTTTGGGCGACCGAAACGCCCGCGCCAAACAGAAAACGCGAAACGAAAGTCGCCGGATTTCGCAAAAGCCCGGTTAAAGATGCCGTGATGTTGGGTTTGCGCTGCGACTGCTGGTTTTTGACGCCAAATTCGGCTGCCGTGACGCTTTCGCGTGAAGCGGCCAGTGATGGCAGCGCGGTTTCAGCGGCGGCGCGCAGTTCCGGGGAAGTCGGCGCGGTTTCGCCATTGGCAATCGCGGTTGCCTGAGCGCCAAGCGGGAAATTGATTGCCGTGGGCAGCGTCAAAGTTTGAATCGGTTGAACGCGAAGCGGCGTTTCCGGATCGCGCGCTAAAAGGATATTGAGCGCCGATTTCGACTGCGTATAACCATTGGCGGCGCTGATGCGGCGCTGCGCGGCGGACGCGAGGTCGGCATCGGCGCGCAGCACTTCGAGCCGCGCCGCCGCGCCCGCATCGAAGCGCACGCCAGCGATGCGGCGCCGTTCGCGCGAAGTTTCGAGGTTCGACTGCGCGACTTGAAGGAGTTCGCCGCTCTGCAAAATCGACAGATAACTCAAAATCGTCTGCGCCGCGAGTTCCTGTTCGGTCTGCTGCGCGCTCGCCAGTTGCGCCCGCGCTTGCGCCTCGGCCTGGCGCCGCGAGTTTTTAACGCGTCCGCCGGTGAAAACCGGGATCGAAATGTTGAGCGATAACTGATCGGAGCGCGAACCGCTATTTCCACCGCTATTTCCACCCGTTGTTCCAGTTCCACCGGTTCCGGTTCCGCCGGTTCCGGTTCCACCGGTTCCGGTTCCACCGGTTCCAGTTCCGCCCGTTCCCGTTCCCGTGTTGAAACTGCCACCGCCGCTACTTCCGCCCGTCGAACGCGAATAGTTGCTCGAAGCGCCCAAATTTGCGGTCGGCGCTCCCGCCGCGCGCACGATGCCGATGCGCGCCAATGCCGATGTTAATTGCGCGCGCGCCGCTTTAGGCGTGGGATTGTTTTGCAGCGCTTCCAAAACCGCCGTTTCCAGCGTCATTTCGGGCGCGTTTTTGGATTGTTCCTGGCGCACATCGGACAGACTCGACGCTTCGACAGGCGGCACCGGCACCAAACCCTGCGCCGAACCGCCCGCCGAACCCTGCGTGCCATCGGTAGCGACGCCGCCTTCGATGGGCGCGGTTGATGGGGTTTCTTGAGCTGTGGCAACGCCGCTCAAGGCCAGTAAAAGCCCCAGTGAAGCCAGAGAAGTTGGTTTTAAAGAGTAATTTGACATCTCAATCAGGATTTTTCGGGTTCCGCATCGCCGTTTTTGGCGGCGGATTCGTTCGGTTCGGTGCCGGGACTAAACACGTCCAATAAGCGCCCCAGCAAACGCAAAAGCGTTTCTTGTTCCTCGCTGGAAAGACACTGCGCGACCAAATCGTGGGTATGATCGCGCAAGGTGTTTTTCACGTTCCACCACGTCTCGATGCCCTTGGGCGTCACCACAGCCAGAGAAACGCGCCGATCCGTGGCATGGCCGCGCCGCTCTACCAATCCGGCGCGCTCCAAACGGTCAACCGTGCCGGTGATGGGCGCCTTGGAAAGCATCAAACGCTGCCCGATTTGTGAGTGCGTGATGCCCTCGTCGCCCGCGTGACTGATGCAGCCCAGCGCTAGCCACTGCGGCAGCGTCAGATTGTGTTCCTCAAGCAAACGGTTGCCGCGGCGCTCGATCACCGAGTTCACCATCATGATTTGACACATCATCGCGCCCGTCAATGAAATGTTCTCGCGCGGCTCGCCTCTGGAACAAGGCCCGGTGCGGGTCATGAACTGCTCCAAAGCGGGCGAAGCGCTCTCCAAAAACTTCAAACGGTCGTCGGACTCCGCTTTCGACTGGGTTTCATCGGTTGTCATCGCTCGAATTTACGACTGGTGCGGCTAAGTGGTTCCTATCGAGACTATTCTAATCGAGATTGTTTTAATTGTCGAGCATATGTGAGCAAAAACGCGCCCGAAACCAAAGTTTCGGGCGCGTTTTCCTTTATGAATGTGTTGCGATTTTGAGAAAAAGGGTTTAAAAACGCGCGCCGATCACGAGTTGTGTGCCAGAAAAATTGAAATCCGCCGCCGCAGTCGAGAGGCGATAGCGGCCTTCCGTAAAAAAGCGCCCGCCGAAACTGGCACCTAAAATCGCGCTGACGCCGATGCCGAAGCCTTTATCTTGGACGCCAACCGAAGGCGCGTCGATGTTAGCATAGGTCAAATTGACGCCCACGCCGCTGTAAGGCGCGAAACCGGTGGTGCGCTCGGAAATCACGGGCCGCCCGATGGGAATCAGCACTTTAGCGCCCGCGAAAATCACCGTGGCGCGGTCGTCGCCGCGCTTTTCGCGCAAAAAATCGAGATCGGGATAAAGTTTGCGCTTAGAAACCTGAGTTTCGCCAAAACCCGGCCCGATACCCGTGAAACGGGAGCCGAAAACGTCTTTGGTTTTGGAACTGGAAGGAAAAAACACGCTGCCGTCGATGCCAAAGCGCGGCACGCGCTGCGCGTGCGCCGAGGAGCAAAAAAAGAGCGGAGCGGCGCCCAAAAGCGCGACCTGGAGCGAAAAACGGGGTGGAAACGGGAAATGCATGATTGGCGTGGATTATAACAAGCGTCTTCCCCGAAAAACCGCGCGGCGAAGCGATATAATTGAGTGCAAATGACTTCGCCTCTTGCCTCTCCCGCGCCGATTCCGGCCAACGTCCCCGCGCCGCGTGCGCCGATGGTGGAAATCAAGGGTTTCAACAAGCGCTACCGCGATCTGGTCGCGGTGCGCGACCTCAATTTGTCCATCGAAGCCGGCGAAGTGTTCGGCTTCATCGGCCCCAACGGTGCCGGAAAAACCACCACCATCAAAGCGCTCGCCACCTTGCTCGAACCGACAACGGGCACGGTTTTCGTCGATGGCATCGACGTTTTGAAGCACCCGCTCGAAGTCCGCAAAATCATCGGCTATATGCCGGACTTTTTCGGGGTTTACGATGATGTCAAAGTCTGGGAATACCTCGATTTTTTCGCCGCCGCCTACAAAATCCACTCCAGCAAGCGCAAAGCCATCATCGACGACGTGCTGGAACTGACCGACCTCACCGAAAAACGCGAAAGCTATGTCGAAGGCCTGAGTCGCGGCATGAAACAGCGTTTGTGTCTCGCCAAAACCCTGATTCACGACCCGAAACTGCTGCTTCTGGATGAACCCGCGAGCGGCCTCGACCCGCGCGCGCGCATCGAATTTCGCGCCCTGCTCAAAGAACTGCGTTCGATGGGCAAAACCATCTTCGTTTCGAGCCACATCCTGCCCGAACTCGCCGATTTCTGCACTTCGGTTGGCATCATGGAGCGCGGCCAACTCATCGTGTCGGGCCGCGTCAACGACATCGTGCAAAAGCTCGAAGGCTCGATTTTGCTCGATGTTCGCATGACCGGCGACCCGGAAAACGGGGTTAAAGCGCTGGCTTTGCTCGAAAATCATCCGCTTGTCAAAGAAGCCAAAGCCGAAGGCGCGCATTTGACCATCGGTTTCGTCGGCACGCACGACGAATTGCCGCAGATTCTCGCGCTTTTGGTGCAAAACGGCTTGCCGGTCGCCTCGTTCGCGCAGCGAGAAGCGGATTTGGAAGATGTGTTTATGAAAGTCACCAAAGGCATGGTGCAATAGCATGAAAAAGTTCTCGGTAACGACCTTAATTGTTGTTTTAACGGCGCTCTTTTGCGGTGTGGCCTCGGCCCAGTGGGATTACGGCCAGCACGCGATTGACAACATCATCGAAAGCCGCATCGACATCCGCAAAACGCGGGCGAGAATGAAGGCGCGCAAAGCAGGCAAAGCGAAAACGAGGGTCACTTCGAAAACGAGAAACAGGAAAGTCGCTCCCAGTCGCTCGCGTTTGGTTTCGACTCCCGCGAAAAAAGCAGTGGTGTCGCTGCCATCGAATGTTTCCTTTTACCGCGATACTTATCAAAATTTCCACCTCGATGACAGTAAAGGTTATCTCGTCAACTTCGTATTTACTGCGGCAAACGGCCAAGTGATACGCAGAACTTACAACTTCACCTATTACGCATCGGTCGCGGAGTTTCACGGCATTCCGGCGGGAAAGTATAAAGTCACGGCTCAAGGTCTTTATGGCGGCAAAAAGTATCCGGTTCATCTGGGAAGCGAAGACGGCACTTCGACAAACCCTTTAGGTGGTAACTTCGCGCCTTCGATCAACATTGAAGTGAAACCGGGCAAAGATCAGTGGGGAACGAAGACTTTATTGACGATCCCAGAGACATTGCACGTTCGAGTTGTCGAATAAACCATCGTTTCGATTAAGGAAATCGATGTGGAAGGTATGCTAATCAAATCCACTGAAGGCGTAATGCAATGAATTCGTCGATGACCGATGACGAAATCGGTGCCTTGCTTGTTGACATTGAGAAATCGCTGCGCTCGCAGATATTTGTCGGCTCCAAAGTTTCGTGGCTTGTCAGCTTAACAACGGCTCCATTAATTTTCATTCCCGGTGCCGGAGTCGGCTTGGGATTCGGCATTTTTTCGGGCGTGATGGCTTTTGTTGGCTGGCTTACAAATCACGATGGGCGCATTGAATGGCAAAAAGTGCAAGATAATCGCGCGCGCTATTTGTGGCGCGAATGGACGCAAAGAGAATCGTTAAAAGAGTTGGGACAGGGTTTCGAGAAAACTGTGCAAATGCGCGACGATATTTCAGAGATTTATGAAAGTAATCCGCGCGGCGATATTCTCCCGTTGAATCAAGCCATTCGTTTGGTCAATACCCTTGACAGTCAACAGGAACGACTCGATCAGGTCGCAAACCATGTGGAAGGGCTACGCGAATTGAGAACTCAGCTTCTCGAAAAGTCGGCCCAACTTCAGAAATTAGGCAAGAAGACTCAAAGCGTGCAAAGCATTTTGCGCCAAATAGAAGAGGACGTTAACCCACTCGAAACTCTGGGTCGCCAGATCGAGGCTTCGTGCCACCGCCTGGAGTTACTCTTGATTTCTGTAAAAAAAGCGATGCAAATCAAACAGCTCCACAACGAGATTGATTCGCTCACTTCCAGCATTTGCGCCGATGTAACCGAGGCACTTGAGGAAACCATTGCAACCGATGATTTGAGCAATATCGAGCGCCAAATCACCCGCGAAGTCGAGACGTTTTTGCGGCTCGAACGCGAAACCGACCGCCATTTGCGCGAGATTTAAAGCGCGTTGGAGGTTTGAACTTCTCCATTCGGCACCGGTTTGAGCCAAAGCGCGACGCTTTTCAGCGACGACGGCAGCGCCCATAGCGCGCAGGATAGAAACAAGCTCCAGCCCGGCGCGACCGGGTAATGAAGGTGGCTGGAAGTGGGCGGCTGCATCGCCAAGGGGATGAATGTGACCGCGATCCAACCGACCGCGAAAATTTGGGCGCGGTCGCGGCGCATCACGAATTGGAGATAAAGCGTTAGCATCAGTGCCGAAGACAGCACGGTTGGCCAGATCGCGGGCATGGAAAACAGCATCAGCGTGTCGAAAAGGCTGTTTTGGCTCCAACGCATCGCTTGCCACAGCGCCGCCGCGGTGAGGGCGCCCAGCCAAAGCAGCGGGACGGCGATCCTTCGCTCGCCACATTCGCGCACCGGCCACAACCAAATGAGCAGGAAGGCCGCGAAAAGGAGCGAGAGAGCGAGCGTATCGCCGTTGAAGACCTGCCCCGGAAGGCCGAGCGCATCGACGGCGACGCGCTGGCGCCACGAGCCGTTGCTGCCGGTGCGATTGCCCCAGCCGCCGAGCGCGTGCCAGCGATAAGCCCACAAAAGCGGCGCGAGCGCGAAGAAAATCGCCGCGGATCGCCACTTGGTGCGCCATTTTTTCTCGTGCCACAGCAAAACCGGCAGCATAAACGGCAAACAGTAGCCCGATTCTTTGACCGCGACGGCGCACAACCAAAATAGCAGCGATGCGATCAAAAAGCGGCGCTTATCACGGCGCAAAAAAGCGAGAAACGACCACGCACTGAGGGTGAAAAAGCCGAGATGCCAGACATCGGCGCTGTCTTTCCAGCAGTTGAAAGCATCGAGTCCGGTGATTTGCTCGGCGTAAACGTTGGCGCCCGCCGCGAACATCCCCACCGCGAGCGCGGCGCGGCCTCGCCCGGCGATTGGCGAGAAAAACCCGAAAAGCAGCACCAAAATCAGGCCATGATAAGCCCAGTGCAAGGCTTCGAAAGCGAGCAGATTCCGGTCGCCGAAAAGCCGAACCTGCGCCCAAAAACCCATCATCGACAGCGGACGAAAATAGGGCACGGCGGCATACCACGGGCCACTCCACCAATCCCAGGTCTGCGCCAAATGCGGGTGAGAAGCGACGGCATCGGCCAGCAAAACCGTGTCGGCATCGACGCGAATCGAGGGGGTTTCATGGCGAAGAAACCATTGCATCGCGCCCTGTAAACCCCAGGCGAAACTCGCCGCGATAAAGAGAATTGGCGCGAAGAAACGCAGGGATGAGACGAGGCGGGAAGAGGACACGGGGAAAACGCGCTTAAGCCTCGCGCAAGAACTCCGTCGCGCTTTCGGGCGAGACCGGGTTGATGTAAAAACCGGTGCCCCATTCGAAGCCCGCGACCTGCGTCAGGCGCGGCAAAATGTCGATGTGCCAGCAGTAATCCTGCGCGATGGTCGTCCAATGCGTCGGATCGTCCGAACGCGGCGTGGTGATGGGCGAAGTTTGAATCATCATGTTGTAGGCAGGATTGCCCAGCGCGCGCTTGATGCGGCCCAGAGTGCGCGGCAAAACTTCGGAAAGCGCGGCGATTTCCTCGGCGTTCATTTGGGTGAAATCGTCCTGCTGGCGTTTGGGGTAAATCGACATTTCAAAGGGAAAACGCGACGCGTAAGGGCACAAAACCACGAAATGCGCGTTGTCTTCGACGATTCGGGTGCCTTCTTGCAGGTTTTGGCGCACCAGATCGCCGAAAATCGAGCGGCGTTTGCGCTTGAAATACTCGCGCGCGACTTCGAGCTGGTCGCGCACCTGTTTGGGCACGACTGGAAGCGCGATGATCTGCGAATGCGGATGGTTGATCGAGGCGCCCGCCGCCGTGCCGTAATTGCGAAAAGTGAGGATATAGCGGTAGCGCGGGTCGGTTTCCAAAGCGTGATTGCGCGCGATGTAGGCCGCCAGAATCTCGCTCATTTCGCCCGGCGAGGCGTCGGCGATGTCCCACGCGGCTTGCGGGTGTTCGATGACGACTTCGTGCGCGCCGACGCCGTTCATGCGGTCGAAAAGGCCGTGCGCCTGCGAATCGAGGTCGCCTTCGCTGGAAAGGGCCGGGAATTTGTTGGGCACCACGCGCACCCGCCAACCGGGAGTGTCGGCGGGCGCATTTTCGTCGCGGCCAATTTGGAAGAGTTCGGGCGGTGTCGTGCTTTCGTTGCCGGGCGCAAACGGCGAAAAACCCACCGGCGCGGGGTGCGGTTCGGGCGTGAAATCGGAAGGGCGGCGACCGCGCTGCGTGGCGATGATGACCCAGCGGTCGATGATGGGGTCTTGGCGAAGTTCGGGCATATTTTTAGAGGGAATCCTGAGTCGAGGGAAAAAGGGCCGCTTGCGATGGGAAAGCGGCCCTTTGGTTTAGCAAAAGCCGGTTTGAAGGGAGCGTGGCGCGCGCCAGGCGAGCCGTTTTGACTTCCCAGCAAGTCATCAGCAAGTGCAAAGCTGCCGCAACAGCGAAAAAGGGCGGCGTAAAGTGACAAAAGGGCGACGCATTGTAATAAAGCAAGCTGTGGCGTAACAAAAGGGTGCTGTCGAGCGATGTGAGGAATCTGTCGCGCCGAAAAAGGAAGCTATCGCAGCTAAAGTTGGAGTGGCTACAATGTCAGTTTCGTCATCCTGAAGGGCGAAGGATCTCGCGTTGCAGCTTGCAAAACCAGGCAGTGACTTGAGATCCTTCGCAGGCTCAGGATGACGAAACTTC
>JAABUN010002407.1_pt1 | contig 33559 bp, 29 predicted proteins | sample 5559311 | NCBI WGS metagenome assembly JAABUN01 (sample SAMN10711877, study PRJNA513370) | rock metagenome | isolation source: Antarctica rocks | place: Antarctica: Victoria Land, Siegfried Peak sud | reverse complement strand
AGGGAGCACAAAACATGTTAAATCTTAGAGTGGTCAGAAAGAATTTGCAATGGGCGAAAATTATTGAATTGACAAAATCCGAATTTAAGGCAGTCGCCTAATTGCGAAAATTTGAAATGCACCCTTTTCGTTCGTATCTATCACGACCACTTTAGAAGGCTTATATTCAAGAACAGACTTTATGAAGCTCGAACCGATTGTTCCCCCGCCTCCAATTACAAGTACGCTTTTGTTTTCTATTTCCTGCCGTAATGTTTCAGAATTATTTGCTATATCTTTTGAGAAGAAGCTTTCATTTCTGCAGGTAATATGATCGCTGATAAACTTATCTATATTGATTGGAAACATAAAAGAGGTCTGATGAAATGAATAACAATCCCAAAAAATATTAGATTAAGTATTTTAAAAAATATAAGGTTAAGTTTTTCGTTTATTTGGTCAACAATTTTGCCGGGTTACCAATGTACATTCCGCTAATTTGAATATCTTTAACCACTATTGCACCCATCCCAATAATAACATCATTAGATATACTAACCCCCTGCCTGATAGCTGCATTAGTGCCTGCATAAACAAAATCACCCACTTTACACAATCCACTTACATTAACACCGGGGTTAGCGGTAAAAAACCGGCCGATCACAGTATCATGCCCAATAGTGCAATTCAGGTTTATTGTGGCAAACTCTCCAATCAAAATATCGCATGTGATAATATTACCGGCACAAATCACACTTCCTCTTTCTATAGTAACCCATTTAGAAATTCTTACTGACGGATGAATAATTACAGGATACTCTGTTTCAGCCGGAAGTTGCACGTAAACTATTTTTTCTCTGATCTTTGAATCTCCAATTCCAATTACTGCACAATTTGTTTCAGGATCAAATATTGACTGCTTTTTTACCGGTAATCCAAGCACCTCCTTTTCCTGCCAATATTCTTCCGGCTCCATAAAACAATCAACCAAATTCCCATGACCTGCTTCTATTAACAACCAATAAACTTCCTTTGCAAATCCTCCTGAACCAATAATGCTAATCCTCTTATTCATCAAAATACGAAATATATCAAAAAACATTCCTATTATGAAATCGTTGTTTTTAAGAATTATTAACTTTTACCTGTGATAATGTTTTATTGTAAAAGTTTACAATTTCCGGAAACAACTTTTGTTGCGAATACTTATTGATAATTACCTGCCTGCAATACTTTCCATCAATACTTTTTTTCTTATAAACAATATCTGCAATTGCTTTTTCCAAATCATACACAGCTTTTTTCTGAACTATCGTTCCATTTTTGCCATCAATTACTTCAACCGCTCCATTTACATTAGTACTAACCACAGGCAGTTCCATAGCACCGGCCTGAAGAACTACATTTGGAAAACCTTCCCTATAACTTGGAAGAACAAGCAGGTGAGCTATTGACATAAACAAACGCACATCTTGCTGAAAACCTGTACTTATAATGCCCGGATGCTTACTTATAATATGTAAGGTTTCATTGCTTAAACTATTACCATGCTTTTCAATCGAACCAACCAATAATAACGTTAGAGAAGAATTTTCTTTATATAAGTTCATAAAAGCTCCCACCAATTCATTCACCCCTTTATCAACTACCAGTCTGCCCAAAAAAAGAATAATACGATTTTCAATACTTAAGCTTAAAGACTTATACAGTTTTTCTTTATCGTGCAATGAAACGTTTTGCTTACACCAGTATTCTTCATTAATACCATTTAAAGTGCCATTAGCTATTATGTAAATATTCTTCTTTGCAATTACAAATTTTTGAAGCAAATGTTTAACGCCTTTGCTTTCTGCAACAATATGAGTAGCACATGCACAGGCAAGCTTTTCCATATTTATCAGCAAGCTTCTTTTAAATCCAGTCTCAGTTTCAAAACGTAATCCGGTTACAGTATATATTCTTACAGGCACTCCTGATAACCTTGCTGCGAGCATTGACAATAAGCTTGCCTTTGGAGTATTAGCATGAACGATTGCCGGGCGTTGTTTTATAAAAATAACCAGGAGTTTAAGCAACGAAACAATGTCTTTAATAAAAGCTATCTCTCTTTGCATTTGTATAGCTTTTGTTTTTACACCTTCGCGTTGCTTTACAATTTCCAAATCTTTTCCGGGAGACGAAATACAAATAACGTCGAAAAATTGATTGATATAAGAAAGCTGGTTGCTTAATAAATAATTGAGACTTGAAGGAACAGTTGTTAGCCTGATTAATTTTAGTTTTTTCACTGCACTTTACACCTCATGGCTATATTAATGAAACAAAGAAAAGTCAGGGGGGTTATTGTAAGAACTTATCTTGAATTTATAGCAAAAAGAGAATAAAGAATATACTTTAACCTCGTATAGTTTACCATGAGTAAATACTCGAAGAATTTGAATTTCTGTTTATTCTTCTGTAAAACTTTCATATTGAAAAATTGACTTCTGGAAGTTTTTTTAAAACTACTTTTATACACCCTGTAATAAATTAAGGGCTGCCTGATCACAGCAAAAGAATATTTATCGAAGGTTCTTAACCATAAATCATAATCTTCCACACGATCAAAATCAGGATCGTACTTATTCTCTTCATAAAACGCTTTCCGTACCATTAGCGAAGGGTGAATTAGAAATCTGTTCTTGATAGAAAGATCAAAAGCACTTTTTACAACCGGGTTTCCGGTTCTTACACCTAATTCCTTTCCGTTTTCATTTATTAGCATTGCATACGATCCTACCAGATCAATGTTCTTATTTTTCTTTAAAAATTCAACCTGTGTTTCTAATCTTTCAAGGTGCATAACATCATCAGCATCCATTCTTGCTATAAAATCTCCCTTTGCTTTACTTATCAGAAAGTTCAATCTTTCGGCAAGTCCTTTTGAAGCAGCTTCTGTATAAACAATAATTCTTTTGTCTTGATAAGATTGTAATGTTTCTAAAGTTTTGTCAGTTGAACCATCATTGAAAATGAGCAATTCCCAGTTAGAATAGGTTTGATTTATGATGGAATAAATGCATGAGGGTAAATATTTTTCACCGTTTTTAACGGATATGATAATGGAAATAAAGTAATTGAGCATATTAGATATGTCTTATAATTTCAAATGGCATTATTAATTAATTGTTCGTAAACATTTAATAATGTTATTCCATTATATTCTTCCTCAATTGCTTTCATCCCTTTTATAAAAGTTCAACTTTAAATATGAGATTTCCTATACTTAAAATAGTAATAGAATTATGTAATAGTATACATAAATGTCATTCCGGGTAATCCTATATTTGTAATAATTTTCTTAAATCTTTTGTTAGTAGACTCTTTAAAAACATCTTCAATCGCTTTAAAAGGGCCAATATTGTAATGGGATTCTTCTGATTGGTAAAACGTATCATGCAAAAGGATATGAGGATTAATAATATTTTCTAATATTCCTTTTAGTTCCCTATATACTGAATCATAACTATGGTCTCCATCTATAAAAAACAAAGGCCTAATAGGTTTGGAAATCTTTTTAATTAAAGTCAAAGAATTCTCTAAACCATCCCCCTGATATAAAAACACATTTGTTTTTCCTTTTACTAACATTCCTCTTTTATTTTTAGGATGTTCTACATGTGCCTCGTGATCAGGCAAATCAATTGAATGAATTTCAGTACTTATCTTAAAATATTTACAAGTCTCATAAAATATCCTTGCAGATTTTCCTATATTAGTACCCCACTCGAATATATGTGTCGGTTTAGACCAACATACTGCTGCTGACATCAATGAAAGTTCAGAAATAGGAAAAGGGTGAATACCAACTATAGGAATAAGTTTCTTAGTAACAAATCGAGAAATTATCCAGTTATCAACTTCAAACTCTGTACAAGTTTCATTTTTCAATACATCCTTATTAACTTTTAATTTATCAATTAGCTTATTTATCACAAGATTTAAAACTTTAAAATAACATTGTTGATTTCTAATACTTATAGCAGCTTTATTAAAAACGCTTCCATATACTTCACAATAGAGCATGATTGTGCACTCACATAACATTATTAAACAAGTGTTGGTATTGTTTAGCAATGCTATTCCAAGTATATTTTTGTTCAACTGCTTTCATTCCCTGCAGAGAAAGTTCTTTATACTTCTTATCGTCTTTTAATAAATATTCAATCTTCTGCACTGCATCTTCCGCATCTTTATAAATCAGACCTCCTTCTAAACTTTTCACATTGCCTACTCCAGTTGAAATCCATGGAATACCTAAGGCCATTGCTTCAAGTATCGCAATCGGAAACTGCTCTAATCTTGAAGTAAAAAGGAACAAAGTAGAATTAGATAAAAGAGACAAGACATTTTCTCTTTTTAAATTTTTAAACAGAATAACATTATTATGAAAAAGTGACTTGAAAGTGCAAGCATAATAACATCCTGACTTTATACGAAAAGATTTTGCAATCTTAAATCGTTCTACATAATTAGGATTACCAATATTTATAAAAGTTTGATTTCTTAATCTGCGGGAAACTTCAAAAAATAAAGAATGATTTTTTGCTGCGTTATGATTCGATACATTAATGATATACTTCTGTTTCCTCAACTTAATCTCGGGAATTCCCTTATTACTTAAATATTTTAGGTGCTCTGGATGTACACCATTTGGAATTACAGAAAGCTTGTTTTTAAATTTTCCTGAATAATAATTGTAATCATCTAACATAGCAGAAAGGCATACAATTTTCCAAACAGACTGCAGTCCTTTTTCTAACTGACTTTTATAATCCTTAAATATCTCGTAATTGATAAGAGATAATCCATGAGAAGTAAAAATCACTTTCGTTTTTATCTGAGCTAAATAATTAATTAAAACATCAAATACCCATATTTGTGCACAATGAATATTAATAAGATCAAATTGATTTGATAATACAAGTTCTATGTAATTTTTTACGTCATTCCCTTTTATTCCAGACAAATAATTTCCCTTTATATCAAGAGAAATAATATTCACCCCATTAAGAGTTATCTGTTTATTACGTTTAATATGAGCTTCAGTGGCTACAGTTACTTCATGCCCGTTCTTTACAAATTGTTCTGCCAAATTTGTAGTTACTTCCGCAACCCCGTTTTGGTAAGGATAATACGATTGAGTACATATCAGTATCCTACTCATGAAAACTATGCATTTTTGATAAAAGGATAATAAGAAGAAGAGGAAAAGAATTATAGAAGAGAAACTGTCCTAATACAGATAGGCTTAAAACATTAACGGCATTCAAATAAATTGATATATATATAATACAAAGTAAAACGATAGAAGGCTGTTGTAAGTTAATTGATGTAAGAAAATAACTTTCAAGAACACAAAACATCATCCCTATTAAAAAATAGATACTTACTAAACCTAAAAGACCTAAGTTTTTGTCAATCTCTGCCCCAAATGGATAAACCTGGTCTTTTGTAATATCACTACGATAGATGTACATATTGTAATAATAAGTCCCGCTTTTATCTCTTAAGCCTTTCCCAAGAAAGGGAAAGCTCTCAAAAAAAGAATTAAATAAGGTAAAACGATCTTTACTTGCATCCCTTGCATTTAAATTAAGCACTGTTTGAGGGGCCTGAAAATATACCTGCAGAGTTAGAATTATTGTCTCGTTATTTACTTCCTGTAAAGTTTGAGTAAAGGTTTCAATATCAGTTGAAGCTCTGGCCTGCGTATAGTTGGTTAAATAAGGTGAAATAAAAATAGCACCACTAATAATTATATAAAAAGGGATGCGTTTAACCTTTATAGAAAACAAAGCTATAATACATAAAAGCATATAAATTAAGTTTGTTCTGTTACTGCCAAGGGTACAAATTATGGCAGAAAGGAGCACAAACAACCAGGAAAGAAATTTTATTAGTAGATCCTTGTTCAGCAGATTTCTATCTGTTAAAAGCATAACTGATAAGAAAGGAAAAGCAAATCTGCCAATATTACTTATAAAACCTAATAACGGTTTTGACTCAATATTATCATTGCCAACCTCTTTAATTGTGATTAATTCAATCAACGATAAGTTACTGAACCTATAACTTAAAGAAAAAACTACTACTGCAAAAAAAATTAATATGATATAATATCTGCTTAACCAAATTTTTTTTTCAAATCCAATTAGTAAATTTTCTTTACTTGTTGTTGGTAAGTATGAATAAAACAGATAACCTAAGCATAAGCAGAAAAAGCTTACAGTATTAATATAAACACCATAGCCAATATCATCGCTTTTCATATAAATAGGATTATCAACAAATCCAAACCCCATTATGCTAACGGGAACAATTACAAGCTTAATGAAATAAGTGATTAAAAAAATATTTTTAGGCGTAATGGGTTGCCGGTCAAAGAATAGCTTTGGCACACATAACATTATTATAAAAACAAAAATGCAAAAAAAAAGCATTATATTTTTCTAACCCTATAAATTAAAAAAAGATTTATAATAAGAAAGCTAACAATACTTGCAATAACATAAGCAAACTTCGGAAAAGAATGAATTAGTATCCAAAATACCAAAACATTAGTGATTGCTAAAATTATATCTGCTGCATTTCTTATTAGATGCTTTCCGGAAATTATAAGTCTGTTTCCTAAATATTGATTTCCTATACTTAGTAAGCCCCATAAAAAAAACAGGATTGCAAGTAAATTTATACCTGCAGAATTTGGAAAATGATAATAACCATAAATTGAATTTCTAAATAGAAGAAATAGAACCACTAAGACTATATAAATTGTAATATTTACATACAACATTCTTTCACTTTTATCTGCACTTTCATTTGCTTTCAACATTTTAGGCACCATTAGAAACAATGTTTTATTAGGAACGAAAAGTAAAAGATTGGTTAGCTGTTTCAAGATTGTATTAACCCTGATGTACTGCGCTCCACCTTCAAAAGAAAAAAGCATTTTATTCAAAACGTATTCACTTAACACAACCGAAATATTAGAAATAAAGAATGGCAGATTAATCTCTAAAGTAGTTCGCGTATAAAAGAATTTAAAATCAACAGACTTATTAATTCTAACCTGTAAGCCTATAAAATAAATAAGGGATGAACCTAATCCAGCTAAACAATAACTAAGTAATACACCCTGCAAAGAAGCAGGTTCAATAGCAGTAAATATTAAAGCAGGCAGCATAACAAAACGAAAAATGCTGACCACCATTATAAGAGAAGTTTTTAATTCGGCTATTGCTAAATAACTCAGACTATTTTCAATGCTTACAATTAGATAAAACAAGCATATAAAAAAACTAAAATCAAAACTAAACCGAAGTGTTTTAATAAATATTAAGCAGGAAATATAGAGAACAAGTGAATTTAAAATGATTGTAATAAAATAACTGCTGTAGATTTTGTTTACAGGATTATTCTTTAAGAGAATACTGATAGAGTTAGGGTTCATTCCCATCAATACTATCATTCCAAATACAGAAGCCAGATTTTGAATTAGAATAAACTTTGCAAAAAAGGTATCCTGTAAGTAAGCATTTAAAACATATAAATTTATGAAATTGGTTAGTTGATAAATGAAAGTTGATCCTATATAAAATATGCTTTGAGATTTAAAATCGCTTTTAGAAAGAAGCTTTGTAAATATTAAACCCATCTAAATCATCATATCTTAATCCAGTTGTTCACTAAAATCTTCGACTGCTTATTTTTAAACCACTTTTCAGGGCAAATAACTTTCTTATCATTAGCAGTAGATAACCATGCTGCCCACCAGCTAAATGTGCTGTTGGGAATTATAAAATCATCACAAAGCGTCATTAGCATAAACTGATCGAAATCGGTGTTGGCCTTCAGCAAGTCCTCATCCACAAACACAACTTTATGTTTAATAAAATTTACATTATTCTTACACCATTCAATATCATCTGAAAAGATTAAAAAAACCGCTTGTTCACTTATATTCAATTTTTCAATTGCCTTTATATAATAATCGGTTCCATAATTCAAGTGAATGCTTTTAGTATTTAAAAAATCTGTTCTTCTAATGTGCAAACATATTTTTCGATATGTTTTGTACTTTTCAATCAGGCAATTGTTTTTTTCAATAAACTGCTGAAGTACCGGTTCCTTTATTTTTAAATCCTGCTTTAATTCCTTTTTTGTGGCATTTATATAATAAATACTCTGCCAGTAGCCGTCGAAAATAGCCCATCGTCTTTTTTTTAAAGCTTCAATAAGTTTTACCTCATTATATGAGCTTCGTCCCTCAATAAAGAAACCGGAGTAAGGTGAGAAAAGAATTAATATAAATTTTAAAGCTCTTCTAAAAAAAGTGTTTTCATTATTAAGTATCCTGTTCCAAAAAACATCTTTTAAACTCAGGCTTTTTATTTCAGCGTCAGCATAAAATTTATCTAACATAAATCTTCTTGTTGCGTTGTTTAACTCAATAGAAGAAGTGTCTAAACAAACGGTACAATTAAAACTCTTTCGTAAGTATTTTGCAAATGCATATTGAAATAATTGATTTCCTAATCCACCTCTTAATTTAACTATAAAACCTTTATTGAGCATTGTAGAAACTATGCTAACACTGCCTGTGTTAAATTAACCTGCTCTTTAGCTTATCAAAAAGTAATGAGAAAGCCTTCTTATTATCATTATAATACCCGTACCCATACCCATACCCATAGTTGTACGATCCATATTTAGAAGCACTATGCGAAGTACCGGGCACAATACTATTAAATACAACACCCATACTTTTAAAGGTGGGACCATTCATATTTTCAGCAACTTCATCCAGCTTTGGTTTAGGCGTATAATCAAACCTTACCACAAACAAAGCACAGTCAACAAAAGGTATTAGGCTTTTAGCATCAGCAACAAGTCCAAGTGGGGCAGTGTCAACAATTATATAGTCGAATTGCTTTCTAAGCGTACAAAATACTTCCTGCATTTTGGTGCTTTCCAATAACTCAACAGGGTTAGGAGGTATAGGGCCTGAAGGAAGAATATAAAGCCCGGGAGTACCAGGTATTTTTTTTACAATTTGATTAAGAGACTCATTATCTACCAAATAATTGGTGAGGCCCAAAGTGTTATCAATTCCAAAAGTTTTAGATAGCTTGGGCTTGCGAAAGTCAAGCTCGAGCAGGATAACTTTTTTATTGTTGAGGGTTAGCGAGTTTCCTAAATGCGCAGAGAGAAAAGTTTTACCTTCTCCTGATATGCTTGAAGTAAAAAGTATAACCGGCGTTTCACTTGCTTTACTTAGTAGAAATTTTAAGTTATTCCTTAAGTTAAGCATTTGTTCGGCAAGCAGCGATCGTGGTTGCAAAGATGCGTCAGTTTTTTTCTGGTCTTGCTTAAATATTTCTGCAACTACAGGCAGACCTGTAATTTTTTCAACCTCTTTTTTAGTATGAACTTTTACGTTTAAAGAATACTTTAAAAATAAATACAGGCTGGTTAAAACAAAGCCTGCTAAAATAGCTGCGGAAAGAAGTGTTGACTTACGCGGACTTATAGGATAATTTGGTATGTAAGCAGGCGAAATAATTTTATTATCAACAATATTGCTGGCATACGAAACTGATGACTCTTCTTTCTTTTGTAAAAGATACAGGTATAATGCCTCCTTTACGCTCTGCTGTCTTTTCAAACTTATATACTGCCGTTCATAACCAGGTATCTGGCTTATCCTTCCTTCTATCTGGTTTACCTTTCGCTGCAGGCCTCCTTTTGCAGTGGCAGCATTACGACGATAACCGGATATATAATTTTGTATGGTCGCTTTTGAGTCTGCAATTTGCTGATCTAAATTTTGCAAAATAGGATTGGTGGGCTGCAGTGATAACGATAACCTTCGCTGCTCCTTAAGGGATTCTTCGTAGCGGTTAATTAACGATGCCAGTGTTTGATCAATATTTCCAATAACAGGCGCAAAGGGATTTGTGCTTGAAGGGTTATTTATATAACTGTCAACCTGGTCGTAAACAGAGAGTTGAATATTGGCCTCATTCAATTTTTGATCTGCATCTTTTACCTGTTCTAAAAACAGTTTCGAATTTTCTCCTATCTCTGTTATCCCTCTTGTTTTTTTAAAATTCTCTACATCTCTTTCAAGAGTATTCAATTCTGTTCCTAACGATCCCAGACGGGTTTCAATAAAGTCTATGGTTTTTACCGCCATCTGGTTCTTATCCTTCAGGGTAGATTCGTTGTAAGCATTTAAGAGCGCATTTAAAAAATCTGCTGCCTTTTCAGGCACTTCATCTTCGTAGCTTATTTCAAATACTGATGACTGCTTATTAATAAGAGAGGTTTTAACTTCGTTAGCCTTTGCATAAGCCAGTGGTGTTATTGAATCTATTCGTATCTGGTAACCATTATTGAGGGCTGCATCATTAAAAGAAAGATGCTGAATATTAAAGAGGTCCTTCCCTACTGTAAATGGTTGATTGTATAAAACATACATTGATTTCTTCTGCTTATCGTTGTTATTATTATACTTATCAATGTAAGTAATTTGCAGTTTTTGATTGGGTAAAACATTTATATCGAAAAAATAATTACCCACTTTAGTGCTGTCGCTAAGAATATTTATTTCAATAGGAAGATGTTTATACATCTCCTTATTAATAACCCGGCCTTTTACAAAATACCTGATGTTGAAACCGTTTTTCCTGATCACCTCCTGTATCAGCAGAGGCGACTTAATTATTTCCATTTCGTTCTCCACTGTTTTACTGCTGCTATACAGTGTAAGTTCTTTTAAGGCATCCAGTTCTCTGCTTCCTTTTCTTTCATCTTTAATGTATATCTTACCACTCGAAAGATATAATGGAGTTGTATATCGCAAATAAATGTAAGCGGCTGCCAAAGAAAGAAAGATCACAATAATATACAACGGCCAGTGATAGGCGGCCTTTTTAAGAAAGCTGCTTAACTCGTTTGTTGGTATATTTTCTGCTTTTTCTGTAATCATATCAATTGCCCCTGATCACTGTTGTTATTATTACAGTTATTAATGACAAGGCACCCAATAATGCAGGCAGTAATTGAAAACCACGAGAGTTTGTAAATACCCTGTTCTCCCCCGGCTTCACATAAATCACATCGTTGTTTGCGAGGTAATAGTAAGGTGATGTGAGTGTTTTACTATCGTTTAAATTGAGAGATATATATTTCTTTTTACCCTCCACTTCCCTTATCAGTATTACATCATCTCTTACAGCCGTAATATTTAAATCGCCTGCAAGACTTAATGCATCCAAAAGAGAAACCCGCTCATTTGGAATATTGAAAGAGCCGGGACGGGCAACATCGCCTAAAACTGATATTTTAAAATTCAACAGGCGGGTTGCCACAAATGCGTTTTTAATACTTTTATTAAGCTCTGTTTTAATAATTTCATTTATTTGCGAAGTTGTTTTCCGGTTCACATTTACTTTGCCTATTAATGGTAGTTCAATGTTTCCGTCATTATCTACTAAATATCCCTGCACTATTGGATTACTTACTTGTGCAGTATTATTGATGGTATTAGGGTTAAACAATAAAGAAATCTCACGATCAATAGTAGAAATGGTAACCTGTAAAATATCGCCCGGCTGAATTAATATTGGATGAACATTGCTTGCAGAATCACCTCCATTTGATTTTTGAATATCATTAAAATAAACAAATTTTTTTGTACTGACGCAGCCTGAAAACAGCAACAATATAAAAAGAATATGGCTAAAGAATTTCATCAGGACTTTTTTTTAAACCATTAGACATTGCAGGCACAATAGCATACATAGTACAATCTAAAGAACTTCTTTTATGTTTCTAAGTTGTTTGTATAAATCCCAAAAGTTTCCCCGTTTCATATTGCCCTATTTAACAGGTTTACATAGCTTCGCCACCTCAGTCACAAAATCATTTATAAAAAAAAAGGTAGTAAGGAACACCCCTTAATACCTGTCTTATATATAAAAGCATTAGTTCAAAACATTCGAGCGCTTATCGTACAAGCTTTTATTTGAGTATATAAAGATAAGCAAACATGCAATAAAAGCATTAACGACTTTCTTTTTGAAGTTACATTATTTGTAAAGATTATTAAGATTAATTTGTAATTGATTTCGTTGCCACAAACACTATATTTATTTTGATTTATGAAATTTGCCCCGGTACATCATTTTTGGCAAAACGTTCCTTTACAGGTTAGGTCATTTTTAACCTCGGCTCTTATCATTTTTGTTTTATGGAAGCTTATATATCATTTGCTGTTATTTCCTGTTCATTTTCCTGATAAACAATTAACACTGCTAACGGCAAAAAGTACAGGATACTTGTATAGCTTTTTTATAAAAGACCCATTGGTAGTAAACAGGGAAGAAGTTAAGAACGGAACAGCAAAATCAGTAATTTTTATAGAAGGCCGCAGGGCAATTGGTATTGCGGATGGCTGTAACGGATTAGAACTTTATGTATTATATATAGGATTTTTATTCTGCCTGCCATCTACTGCAAAAAGAAGAGCACTATTTTGTCTGGCAGGAATTATCGTCATCTTTATTTTAAACAATTTTCGTTGCTTTGGATTAGCCTGGCTTTATTTAAATGATTTCCCCATTGCAAACTTTGCCCATCATTACCTGTTTAAAATGATCATCTACGGAGTTATATTTTATGGCTGGGTTCTTTACTCAAAAAAAGTTGCATTTAATGAGTATTAGAAGAAAATGGATAGCAGGCATTTTAATAACATTAACTTACTGGTGCAGCTACCAGGGATTTGAAGGCTTTCAGCTTTTTTCAAAATTTAAATCCATTTATATAAGTGCGCTTATTTCTTTGTTATTAATCGTTACGGGATTATTAGGAGTTTATGCATTTTGGTTAAGCCGGCAAAAGTGGACACTCCAAGTATGGATAATAGTTTACAGTTTCGTTACGCTTATTGTTGGGACATTAAGTATTAGTTGGCTTTTTTTTAAAATTAAAAATTATAATCTTTTAGATTTTATGTCGGGCCTGCGCATGTTTTTTACAAGCCCCGTTCCTTATGGTATCATTTTATTCCTTCAGAAATTTGCATCTGCTTCTTCGTTTGGTAATAGAAAGAAAAGAATGGATGATAATTAAACTGTATTATTACTGCTTACTGAATTGCCCCGCTTTAAAATTTTATAACCAAACTTTTCTATGTGGTGCGCCCAAAAATCAAACCCGAATTTCCACCACTTATGGCAACCAAAAGGTAACTTGTGGTTATTAAGTTCAAACAAACGCCTGGGCTGCATTTCAAAACTAAATGCTATCGCTTCTTTAACTGGTGCAATTTTGTACCACTTGAAATTTTTTGCAACATATAAACACCAAAACTGATCTTCGTTGCCCGAAAAATTATTGAAAACCCAAAAACTATTATTCCTTACAGAAATATCAAGTAAAAAACTGGCAAGAGTTGTAATTGATTTTAAACCTTTAGGCTTTTCAGCCATACGTTCACGCCACCTTACCTTAGGAGATACAATGTAAGAAAACGAATTCAATACTTTTAAGTGAGTAGAAACTTTTCTTAAAGATAAACCACCGTTTCCAACCCAATCAATTTCAGATTTATATTCTGTTTCTTCATATCCTGCAAACATTGGAGCTCCAATATAATCATATCCTTTGTTGCACCATAAGTGTAATTCATCTCTGAAAACAAATACATCTAATTCATAAGTAAGAATATACTCATAGTCCCTGAATAAGTTATAAAAGTACTTGCTTACCTGCAACCTGTTATAATATACATAGTTTGATTGCCATATACGAGGAATAAAAACAGTTTCAAAATCGGGGATAATTCTTTTATAGGCATCCAAATTAAGGCCTTTAGGGGCTACTATTTTTATAGGATGACGACCTAAGATTTTAAAACATTGTTCAAAACATATAAGATCAAGGTAAGATGGATTTTCAACGTGTATTGTAATTACTACTGCAACTTTTTCCATATAAATTATTTTATCTTTTGATAGCGTTTGTAAAATTTATTGCCTTAATCGTATTCAAGTTAATAACTACGAAAAAAGGTACTTGAAGATATAACATCAATATCTCTACGTCTTATTGTTTCTCCAATATGTATATATTGCCAGTTATATTAGTAAAGATTGATGAACTGTATTACTTAAAAATCCCTCTTACATTTATAGTAACAAAAAATTGTTTTACTTGTACAAATTGCTATTTATATCTTCATGTTGTCACCCTTAGTTCTATCTTCTTAAGATTTTGTATAGCTTGAATTATAATTTATACCCTTAATCTGATACATTGATTTTCTCTTTAGTGTTTCTCATCAGTAAAACTGCTAACTACCTATTCCTTCAAATCTTAACTTTGATTTTAAACTTGCAAATAATACATGCACCAACGCTATTACTCGCTCGATGTTTTTCGCGGTGCTACTGTTGCTTTAATGATACTTGTAAATAATCCCGGTTCATGGGCTAATATTTATACTCCATTAGAGCACGCTATATGGCATGGCTGTACACCTACCGACATTGTTTTTCCTTTTTTTCTTTTTGCCGTAGGAAATGCTATGGCGTTTGTTATGCCAAAATTTGAGCAAAAAGGGACATCTTTTTTTCTAAGAAAAGTAGCCCGAAGAACTATACTTATATTGGCGATTGGTTTATTTCTTAATTGGAGTCCCCTTATTCAATGGAAGGATGATCAGCTTGCTTTTAAAAGCTGGGAGAATATTAGGATACTTGGTGTTTTACAACGGATTGCTTTGTCTTACTTTTTTGCTTCTCTTATAATTTTCTTCACTAAAACAAGAACTTCACAAATTATTTGTGCAGCTATATTGTTAGGTTATTGGTTACTCTGTTTTAGGTTCGGTGATAAAAATGATCCTTACAGCTTACCTGGTTATTTTGGTACTGATGTTGATAAGCGGATTTTAGGTGTAAACCATATGTATAAAGGTGAAGGGGTTGCTTTTGATCCGGAGGGATTAACAAGTACTATCGCAGCAATTGTACAGGTTATTTTTGGTTACTATACCGGAAAGTATATACGGGGAAAAGGGAGAAATATAGGAACTACGTTTGAGAAGACAACTACTAATTATTCACCTTATGAAATGCTTAGTCATCTTTTTATTGCAGGTGCTATTTTAATTTTTGTAAGCTTTTGCTGGGATATAGTTTTTCCCATAAATAAAAAGATATGGACAAGCAGTTACGTTTTATATACTACCGGTCTTGCACTCATAGTAATAGGTTTACTAATATATCTTGTTGAGTTTAGAAAAGCAAGAGGAGCGTGGAGCCGGTTTTGTGATGTATTTGGAAAAAACCCATTGTTCATCTTTTTTCTTAGTGGGTTCTTACCGCGGATACTTGCACTTTTTCGCTGGGTTGATCATCGTACAGCCGATGGTAAGCCGGTTTACATTTCACCTTTTCCCTGGTTTTACGAACATGCATGTAAACCGCTTTTTTCTAATTTAAAAAATGGTTCATTGCTGTATGCAATTTGTATGGTATCCTTTTATTGGGTAATTGTTTATTTTCTTGATAAGAAAAAGATATACATAAAAGTGTAGCTCGATGACAGATGGAGATGACAGCTTATCCTGCAATTTCACTATATAGGCTCATGTACTCTGCGGTAATAGTTTCTATCGAAAATCGTTTACAATTAGAATAACCATTCTCAATCAGTTTGTTTCTATACTCTTCGTCGTTAATGATCTTTATAAATCCTTTCTTCATTTCATCAACAGAAAACGGGTCAACCAGGTGAGCAGCGTTATCAGCCACCTCAGGCATAGAAGTTACATTGCCTGTTATCACTACACGCCCTACGGCGTTGGCTTCTACTATTGGTATTCCAAAACCTTCTAAGGTTGAGATGAAAGATAGTATATCGCATTTGTGATATTCAACTATAATTTCTTCGTCGGTCAACCTTCTATCTATTATCTCGTAATTAATCCCGTTGTTGTTTAGGCTTGCGATTATATTATCCTGCACCTTTCCAACTATTACCAGCTTGCATGGTATGTCTTTTAAAGCCTGTACAAGCCGCTCTATATTTTTATTAAAAGCTGTTCCAAGCTGCAAAATGCGGGGCTCCCTGGCATTAAATGTTTTAGGCTGTTTAGTAAATGCAGCATTGATAGATACGTAAATAACTTTAACCTTACTTTCGTTACAGTCGGTGAATTTAATTACATCTTCTTTTGTTGCCTGAGATACGGCAGTGAATTTTATTGTGTGGTTATTAGGAATTGTATACCACAACCATTTAAATACCTTATACTTAAGCCCTGTTACCTGATGCATTATGCCGCAATCATGAACAGTTAAAGTAGTTTTTTTCTTTCTTAGAAAAGCTGCCACATAATGGATATCTCCGGTTATATGATTAATATCAGCTTGGTTGAACAAACAATATATAGCATTGCCAAGCCTTTTAAAAAAGCCGTTATTAAGAAAAGGCATCTCCCGATAAACAGGCACAAAAGGATCATTTAAATTTTCGCGAACGAGTTTAAAATAAGTTTCTATACTAAAGTTGCCCATTTTAAGTGGCTTACGACAGAGAAATACTACTTTGATTTTTAGATTTTTTGTTCCCATTTATAAAGTCCTTTCATCTTAAATTAAATGAGTTATAATTCTTTATAATCCCATTACAAATATTTTTAGCCCTTTGTATTCTTCCCGTTAATTTCCTCTAGGTCAACTGCCGAAATAACTTTTGGCCTATTAATGTATGCTTTTCTCTCTTGACGTTCAATTACAACATCACTTCATAAATCATTTATTTAAGGACATATTATTTCCTGAACAGATCAAAAAACCTTCTGGTTCATCACTTTGCAGAATTTTCCACATTGCTTCTACGTATGGGGGCATATCCAAATCACGTTTAATGCTTCTATTAGCTACACTTATAGGCGCTGTCCTTAATCCAAGCTTGATTTTAAGGCAGCATTAATTATTTGTTAACCGTGATTTAACAAGATGACACAAGATGCAAACAAACCATAAGCTTTCTCTATAATTAACAGTAACCCATATGCTGCGACTTTTGATATTCCTCACGGACTGGCAGGATGGAAAATAAGGTTTCTCTCAAAAGGTATATCAACCTGCCAAACATATCCAAACATTTCGCTGCTGGAAGTTTGATAGAATTTAATTTTAAAATCAACTATTGCTAAGAATAACCGACAGAGCTTTGAGAGGAAAGATTATATACCTCAGAAGGTTGCACTTTATTAAAAAACTTTATTATTATTTCTTTATTTAATGATGCTAATTTAAAGGGCAATCTTATCAGCAATTCCCAAAGAATCTAAATTCTTCGCTATTAATAATCCAAAAGATCTGTGGTTATTTTAACAACATTATAACCTTTATCTAATAGCAGGTTTGTAAAATACGATCCATTCTGACCAGTTACACCTATGATGTTGCCGTTTTGCTCAAATTTTTTATTCATTAAAATGGTTAAGAAAACCAGTCTTAGAAAGATTAAAAATAATAGTTTTAACTTATTTTATACGTGGACGATTTGAGTTGCTTAAATAAAACTTTGTATGCGACCTTGCTGAAGCTAGTTGGCTTTAAATTGAAGGATCTCATTTAATAATGAAATTTAATCTGAAACACAATAATTTATTAAAAAGAAATAAATATTTCGATTTCGTCTCTATCATGTGGAGTGTTTATTCGTAGTACTTTAGTTGTAATAAATACAAACAGTTATTTGTTAAAACTGTTGAAAGTATGTTACCAATAGAACATCTATCCAAATAAAACTCATCTTTGTAAATTACGTTATTCACTTAATTTACAAATTATTACTTACTTACGTTTCAAACTTAATTCAACTTTTTAGAAATGAATACTGATATCTATAGATCTAAAATTAAAAATATTTATAAAAAAGTAAATTTCAACTTTAAGAATTTTAGCAGTGAGAGTAATGAAATAAGTTATAAAATATTTTCATTTTATAATAAGAATGTTGATAAAAATTTCCCTTTATATCAAAAGAAAGTCTTCAACCTCTTTGGATATAAGATTAATCAATTAACTGACTATAGATTAACTCATGCTGAATTTATAAATCACGTTGTTCAAGCAGAAAAAAAAATAGATTTTTTAATCTTTTTTGATATTGATTGTATTCCTACTTCACCTAATACAATCAATATTTTATTAAGCCAATTATTAGACCACAAAACAATGGTTGGTGCAGCTCAATCGGCCAATCATATAGATGAGGGAAAGAACTTATACGTGGGGCCTTTCTTTTTAGGTATAAGTACAAAAATGTTAAAAGAATTAGATTACCCCGACTTTCGGGAGAAAGAGGGTCAATATGATGTTGCACAGTACTTCAGTGAAAAAGTTAGAGAAACTAAAAATTATAATATCAGATATTGGTGGCCAACAAACATTGAGGTTCCAAGATGGAAACTACATCAATCTAAAATGGGTTTTGGTTTAGGAACGGAATATGAAAACTTGGTGTACCATGCTTTTGAATCACGAAAGGCTGATGACCCTCGATTTCTAAAAAAATGTAAAACAATTTTAGATCAGCTTTCTAACATTTAATTTGGGGGTAAACAAGGCAGCAAACAACAGATCAAATGCAAAGCATGTCATCTTATTTTTAAAGGAGCAATGCTATTGTAAAAGATGAACATCGTTTTGTTTTGTTCAGCGGATTTTACCACTTATTTTGACCATTATGCCATTAAAAAAACATTTTACCTTGCCAGCTATTTAGGCAATCGAAGGAAATAAAGTTATATTTTAGAAAAATTGCTTTCCATTTTCTTCACACCTCTCTAATAGAAACAATCTTCACACATATTGAAAAACTTTTCTCAGTGGTTTTAAGAACATGGTATACCAATGTGGTACATTACCGTTCATCTTCCAAGCTTTATAATCCTCCAAATGCGCTTTTAATCTGTGTTTAATACTTTGGCCGCTATTTCCTCCTGTTCGCATATTAACAAGAACCCGTGGTACATAACGAACTTTAATTCTGTTTTTGTATAAGAAGCGCAGAATTAACTCATAATCGGCAGCAGAACGAAGTTCGGTGTTGAAAGAACCATACTTGTCATAAATCTCTTTTCTTACAAACACGGTCGGATGGGGGGGCATCCAGCCATAATTAAATTTAGTATACTTAAACCTCCCCGAGCGCCATTTTCTGATAATCTTTTCATTACGCTTAGCATCAATGTAATTTAAATCTGCATAAACAGCATCGCAATTAGCTTTCTTAAATTGTTCAACTACATCATCAATAGCTTTTTGGTCACTATAAAAATCATCAGAATTTAATATCCCTATTATATCGCCTGTAGCTAACTCAATACCTTTATTCATAGCATCATATAAACCATTATCTTTTTCTGATACTAAAGGACCATTGTGCCCGCACAATTTAATTATCTCAAGTGTATTATCTTTTGATACCCCATCAATTATTATATGTTCAATATCAGGATATTTTTGACTTTGAACAGATTTAATAGCATCTGCAATTGTTGAAGCGCTATTAAAGCAGACTGTAATAATTGATACTCTCATACATTTAATGTTTGGAAACTTAATAATCAGTTAGCAAAGCTTCTGATAGAAATCTTGAAAATCCTCATTCAACAATAAATAAATTCTTGTTTGAAAAAATTCAAAACATAAATAACAGAATATTAGATAAACAGTGACCATAAAACTAATCTTTTTACAAATTCGACAATAAAAATAAGGATTGTTTGCTAAAAATTTTATCAATTCTATACCTGTATTCTAATAAAGCTTTTCCACACGCAATGACAACTTTTAGAATAAATAGTTTAATGTGCGAATAAAAAAAAAGATAAATTTAGGGATAAGGTTGCACAGGTTGACAGATATTTAATTAATGTTTGGCGAGCACGAAGAATAATCTTACAATAGAAATAACAAAGTGGTTGAGAAAACCTTAGCCGCTTTTATACACAAACAATTTTATCCAAATACTTTGAAAAACATTAATAAGTAATAACTACTACAGTGTTTTTTAAACCAATCTTTTTATACTACTCAACATTTTGTATAAATAAGCGAATATTCCAAAATATTTTTTTCAATTAAACAAAAAAGCGATGCCGTAGGATTTATTCCCCCTGCTCTTGGTAATATGCCTGTATGATAAACAAAAAAATTGGAAAGCGGATTATAAATTTCTTTTAAAGAGTTCCCTTTAGTTTGGTTATACATATTGTAGGGATGGTAGATATCTTCTAATTTTGCCAGGTTTATATTTTCATTCACTTCTTTAAAGGGTATTTTATTTTGGATTAAAATATCCCGTATTTTTTCTTTAGCTGTGGTTAACTTAGCTATTGTGGTATCGGGAAGATTGAAAAAAACTTCTATTCCTTGTTCGCCGTACTTATCCTTCTTATTCGATAACACGATTTTATTTTCATTCCCATCTAATTCGATATCAATATTAATACTCCAGTTTTTAAAAACGTACAGCTTCTTCTTAAAGAAATAGGAAGTTATGAAAGGAAAAATATGAAAGAACTGTGTACTGGCTGCATAAATATCTCTTAATGAAAATTGGTTTTTAAATATCAATTTTTTTAGCATTTGAAAGAAAATAAACTTTTCATTAAAAATAGGATGAACATAAAAAGAAAGCCCTTCCACTTCTCCTACAATTCTTGAAGTGATCATTGATCTATTAAAAAACTTAAAGGTAAAATCAACATTGCCAATCTTAGTATGGCTTTGCGGAATACTGAACGATCTTAAAGAAGCATGATCAGAAAAACCATCAGAACTTTTTTCCAAATCAATAATACCGGAAACAGACAAAAGTCTTAAACTTTCAAAAGCGCCGCATGTTAAATAAAAAATATCGGCATTTATATCCTCCCTTCTATCTCCTCTTTTAATAGTAACTGATATTATTTTCTGATCATGTATATTTAATTTTACTGCTCTCGCACCAGACAAAACCTGAATGTTTTTTTTTGATTTGAGTTTAAAAAACGTAAATAAGTTTCTATGACTGATCTTTAACCAAATACCCTGTTTTACAAATAACCCCTTCTCCACTTCATATTCTGATAAATCAGGTACTACTTTAAAAAACCTTTTTAACACTGTATTTTTATAAGTGATATTTGCACGCTTTATTTCATCCATTCTCTTATCGTTGGGACAATCATTTTCAGAAAAAAAAAGAAGTTGTCCACCCCAACGTGCAGATGTTCCTCCCCAACCAAAAAACCTTCCTTTATTGGTTCCTTTATAAACCCCTTGTTTCAATATAGATAAAAAGCCTATTTCATTTTCACTTTTTATATGCTCATTTCCTACTTCTATTATGGAGATTTTAGAACCTGGATATTTGTCTGAAAGGGCATTAGCAATATAAGAGCCATAAGTTCCTGCTCCTAAAATACAAATGGTTTTCATGTGCTTTTTCTATAAATTAATTTACCTTTCTATAATGCAATTTTCCAAAACAAGCATGTCCATGTTAGTTCTTAAAAAACAATTTAAAGCTTCTTCAGGCGAATTAACAATAGGTTCGTTTTCATTAAAAGAGGTATTTAAAAGAATAGGTATCCCGGTCTTTTTATAAAAAGCTTCTATTAAGTTATAGTATTTTGGAGAAACCTCTTTATCTACCGATTGTAGTCTGCCCGTCCCATCTACATGTGTTACAGCAGGAATACTTGATTGCTTTTCTTTCTTTATTGGGAATACCTTTTCCATAAATGGCACAATATCGTTCACCTCGAAAAAATCGGGTACATGCTCTTTTAAAATCGAAGGTGCAAAAGGCCGGAAGCTTTCTCTTCTTTTAATTTTTGCATTAAGAAGATCCTTTGCATCATTTCTTCTGGGGTCTGCTAAAATTGATCTTCCCCCTAATGCACGTGGGCCAAATTCAGCTTTACCATTAAACCAACCTACAACTCCTGCATTAATTAATCTTTCAGAAACTACATCGTATAGCTCTACATCATTTAGCCTTCTAAAAGAAATATTTTTATTTTTAAGCAGTTGTTCTATTTCATTATTTACAAAGCTGCTGCCAGTATAAGCAGAGAGGATTGCATGTTGCCTTGGATATTTTTTTATTTGATGCTGAACATATAAAGCTGCCCCCATAGAAATGCCAGCGTCGTGACCTGCAGATGGGATATAGACATTTTTGAAAGGAGTGTTTCTTGTAATCTTACCATTGGCAACACTGTTTTGTGCAACCCCACCGGCAATACATACAGAATCTAATTTAGTCTTTGTATGCAAGTGTGTTAGTATGTGGAAAATAACCTGCTCTGTCATCTTTTGTACAGAAGCAGCCATATCTTTATGATACTGTGTTAAAGGCTCATTACTTTTTCTAACTTCGCCAAATTCACTTATCATTTTCTTACTATATATTGGACTAACCTTTGGAAGATGATCTTCTCCATAACTGATTATCCCTTCTGTGGCAGAAACGAAATAAGAAAGGTCAAGCTTAAAAAGACCATCAAAAGTAAGGTGAACAACTTTTGCTATCTTATCAACATATTTTGCTTCTCCGTAAGGTGCTAATCCCATTACCTTATACTCATCACCATAATGAGGAAATCCTAAAAGCTGGGTAAAAGCTGTATAGAAAAATCCCAAAGAATGAGGAAAATCAACGGAGTTTAATACTTCAATATTATTATCATTTCCGATACCTGTCATTGTGGTGGTAAAATCACCCGAACCATCAATACTTAGCAAAGCACTTTTCTCAAAAGGGGAAGCGAAAAAAGCAGATGCCAAATGACTACGGTGATGCTCAACCTGAAAAATCTTAGGTTTAATAACAGATGCAGCTACACCAAAATGTTGTTGAAACTCCTCTTCTAAAGATGCCACCTTTTTGGCATTTTGTGCCCTGTCTTTTATTACCTTAAAAGAACCCCCGGGATTGCTTGCAAGAAATAGCAACTTTTTTAAAAATTTTGCTTTAGGATCTCTGCCAATAGCAATGTGATGAACTTCTTCAATATTTACGCCTGCTTCTTTCAGGCAAAAAGATATTGCCTCAGAAGGAAAACCAGCCCAATGCTTTACTCTCCTAAAACGCTCTTCTTCAATTGCACCAAGCATTTTACCATCAACAAAAATAGCAGCAGAAGAGTCTGCATGATATGCATTAATACCAAGAATCGTCATATTTGATTATATTACTTTATTAAATTCCTCAAATTCTTTTTCTATTCTAATTAATTACCATATTGATTTTAAAAGCCCCCTAAGTAAGGTTCTCTAGTCAATATCTTTGTTTATTATTATTGTAGTATAACCATTAGTTTCATATTTATACCTACTAAATGTTTTATTTATAGCTGCAAAAAAGGGTTTAGCACAATCTTCTTCCAACCAATCATGTAATTCTATTATAATCATTTTTACTTTTGGCAGCCAATCTTCATACCCATTTGAAAATAAAATTTTCTCACTTGTTTCAATATCTAATTTCAATATATCTATTCTTTCAATAGAATATTTATCAATTAAGGTATTTATTGAAATGGCTTTAATATCACTTGGGTTGTTACTTTCTTCAACAACCATAGCCCATTTTCCTATTTCATATTTATCATAAACTTTTAGATAAGTTTCCTTATTCCATAATCCACAATTTTCGCAATAAACATCATTAAGACTTGATACATTTTTTTTAAGTACTTCAAAGTTTTCCTTGTCAGGTTCAATACTAATTACCTTAGCATTAAGGAATTTATTTTTCATTAAAACTGTAAACAAGCCAATATTTGCTCCACCATCAATAATAATTTTAGGATTATCAATATATTTTATATCATTATATTCCTCATCTAAAAAAACTTGTACGAAGGTTGGAATATCGGACGTTCCCTTCCTTAATGAAATACTGTTTTTATAATTATGAAGTTTGATGTTGTTTAGCTTGTTTAACCGCAACTTAATAAAGAGTTGAGTTCCATGTATTTTTCCAAATCGCTGAATAAAGCGAGAGAAATGATACAAGTGAATTTTATGTTTCATATTTTAAATTTTAGATTGCAAATAAAGTTTTTAAAAGTTTGTTTACTTACAATCTTAAACCTATTGGTTAATACCAGATATAATTATGAGTATACTTTAAAAACCAAAAAATGAAGTTATTAAAGAGGTACAGCTTCTGTCTTAATAAGAATTGGAACATTATTGACTACAGGATAATAAACCTTTGCAGCAGGAGAAATAAGTTTAGATCCTGTTTCATCTAAAATTAATTCGCCCCCTGAAACAGGGCACCTTAATAATGAAACAATATTCAAATTATGTTTAGGGTTTTTTGCATGAAGTTGTTTGAAAGTTTCAACCGCTTTTTCATTTTCTGCACCATCCTTCTTTATACTTTTTATGTAAATACTATCGGACAAGTATTTTAAAGGCTTTATAATGGAAGCTATTTTTGAAAGAAACAAAGAAGTTGAAACAATTATTTTATTTTTTAACCCTACAACATAATCTAAATCGTTAGGTAAAACTCCTATTCCAAAAAAACTGTGATTCTTAAAAGAAAAATTTTTGAAGACTTTTATAAAATTACGCTTGTATTCTGCTATGGAATAGTATCTCACACACCAGGAGTTATAATCATCTTTTTCTTTTGCAGACTTTTTTACCGGTCCTATACGATTCCAAAGGCCGCTTTTACTGGGAAATTCTAAAAAACAGTAACCATTCTTCTTTAATATCCTATAAATATGATTAACACAACTCGTAAAACGATCTTTATGTGTATGTTGAATTACACTGAAAGACCAAACCACATTAAAAACCCCTTCTTTAAAGGGAAGTTCACCTAAATCAGCTACTACTGTATATCCATTTAAGCCATTTAGATTTAATACAGTACGGGCAGTTTCACAAAATTCTAATCTTATATCAATCCCTACAGGTATGTATCCTTTTTTACCTGCGCCTACCAGCCATCTTCCCCATCCATTACCAATATCAAGTAGCAATTCCTTATTTTGTACAGGCGGAAGAGGAATTTCAGGAATTGGAAATTTTTGTAGCTTTCCAATAGCAGATATATAATGAATACCATTAGTGGCAGCAATTTGTTGCTGAACCTTCCAGGGAATTTGTCCCTTATAATTTGGGGGTTCAGGCGAATAATCTAATTTTTCATAAACTTTAAATTTTTCAAATTCTTTAGTATCCATAGGACGTACTAATTTTTAAGAAATTATTTTTTATAATTTTTTTTTAACTCTTCCATTTTTATATCAACTATAAGCCTAAACCAAAAGCCTTGTAAAAAGTGAAATATGAATCCATATTTACCATCCAAAAAACCGAGTTGAAAAATATATCTGTAGATGAAGTATAAAAAAGGTCGAATAATCAACGGGAATTGCCACCATTTGTTCTTTAAAAAAGCTATTCTCTCATCAGGGCTGCCAAAAAAGTTTGGTTTATACGATTGCTTTCTATTTAATAATGCCCGTTGAACTTCTTCTTCCGCTACTAAATTACTGTACTTATCATGTTTCTGTATCCAAAACGAAATATTGTTTTCTTTTAGATTTTCTTCTATAATATGTCCATTCCTCCATACAATACTTTTACCAGGCACAATAAAACGATGATCCATATTTTCATTTAAATCAGAATAACCTACTCCATTTCGAAACATCTTAAGCAGATATTTCGGATAATACCCACCAAATTTGATCCATTTGCCTTTAAAATAATTTTTCCTGTTAAAATAGATAGCATTTATATTCTTATAATTAATATCCTTAAACTCCTTTAGCTGTGTAAACAATTCTTGGGTTACAATCTGATCAGCATCAAGGGCAATAATCCAGGGGGTTTTTACTTTAAAGAAATTAAGAGCAATATTCCACTGCTTCGGATGATTATCAAATTTATGAATATGTATCTCTGCATTATATCTTTTACAAATATCGAGCGTTTTATCATTACTCCCTGAGTCTAGTATATATAAAGGTGCTTGAAGTTCTTCAATAGACTGAAGAAGACGGGGTAAATGCTGCTCCTCGTTATATGTCAGAATAATAAAAGAAAACTCACACATTTAATACATAAATAGTTTACATTTTATAAAAAAAAAGAATTTTTAGTTCAATGAGCATATTTTGAATTATTTATAGAAGAAATAATTTCAGGTATCTCACTTTCAGATACCTGAAGTGAATTACAAATTTTTAAATTAGAGTCAATGTGATTTTTTTTTGTCATCGATAGTAGTACAACTCCTGCTTTTAATTGCTTAAAAGCAATTAAAAGCATTAATTCAGAGAAGCTTTTTAAAGTGCTTAATTGAGGATAAGTTATTACTAATTTCCTAAAAATCTCCTGATTTAAATCTTTTGATTCCTTATCATAGTTAAGTATAGAAAAAACGACCTTTAAGTATTGCTCCTCATTAATAGTCTCATTATATACATCGTCCGTTCCAAAAGGAAATTGAAGAACATCAAATAAACCATAACTGCCTGCAACATTTTTTAAATCTTCTCTTGAACTTATTGTTCCTCCCCAGGCTCTTATTTTACCCTTTTCTTTTTCCTTTTCAAGCATATATTTAATATCATCCCTTAAAATATCCTCGCGGGTACATTCATGTAAAAGATAAATATCTATGTATTCAGTTTTTAATTCCTTTAAACTTTTTTCTAAAGATATTCTCGCAAATTCCGCACTAAAAGGTTTTTTGTTTAAGGATTTTCCGGAAACATTTTTAATCATATTATTAGAAGCAGGCATAACTTTTCTTAACTGCCTCATTCCATAAGTTAAAAGACTTTTGAAGGGAATTTTAGGAGGAGGCACGATACCAAATTTTGTTGCAATAACTACTTGTTCTCTTTTTCTTTTATTTTCGACAAATGAACCAACAATGCTTTCTGCTTCTCCATAACCGTAGGATCGTGCCACATCAAAATAGGTTATTCCATTTTCAAAACAATAGTCTAAAGCTTTTTTTGCTACATTTTTACTGTTGCTTCCTCCAAAAGTAGAGCACCCCAATCCCAAATATTTACCAGTTTTAAACAATTCAAGGTCAATCATAATAGTATTTTATTTCAACCTAACACGCAAAGGTCATGCTCTATTAATAAAAAATCTTATCTGCTGAATTTAAGTAGAAACCTATTACTATAACCTTTTTTTTTACTTAGAATTTCTTCGTAAATTAATAAGTAGTCTTTAACTATTTTTGATTTATCAAAATCTTCCTTAATTATTTTTTTTGCTTTACTTCTTATTTCGTCTAATTCGCCCCTACTTTCATTTATTATTTTCAATTGTTCAGCAATTGATCCCGGATTTGTTTTACAAACCCATCCTAATTTTTTTTCCCTTACATACTTTTCTAATCCTACGTTTTCACTTATTAATACAGGAGTTCCCATTGCTAAACTTTCAATAACCACATTAGCAAAATTTTCATCCTGTGAAGGCAAAACAAGTAAATCGTGGGATTCTAAAAATTCAAACTTTTTTTCGGCGTATATGCCACCGAGCCAATTTATAAACCTTTCATTATTATATTGCTTAACCTTTTGCTTAAGTTCGTTTATATATTCATCTTGTCCGGTTCCTGCTATGTTCAATTGATAAGGGAAGTTACATTTATGCAATGCTTCAAATAAATATTCCAAACCCTTCTTTTGTTCAATTCTCGAAAGAAACAGAAGCTTTAATGGTGCATTAATATTGCGAAAGATTATAGAGGTTTTATACTCCGGGAAATCAACAAGATTATTAGCTATGTAAATCGCTTTAGGTTGTAATAGTTGCAAAATTTCGTTTTTTTCTTTTTCGCTTGTTACAACAAAATTGCATTTTTCAAGGAGTTTTCTCCCTATTAAATTGTGATAAGTTGATTTAAGAAAGCTTTTCTTGTTTCCGAAACTATAAGTGCTTAATGTACCTCTGGGGGAAACTATCACTTTTTTTTTCTTCAATACTGCTACACTGCATGCCAAAATAGAAACCATATTCCACCAGGCATGTATATGAATTATATTATAATTATTACAAGTCTTCCATAAGGTTCTTATTAAAGCCGGAGAAAAATGGCTGTTGTCCTTTGTTATCCGTCTAAAATAAGTAACTTTTACACCGCCTACCAAACATTCCCTATTAGGTATTACTGGCAGTTCTTCCTTACCATTAGAGGTTGTAGTATAAACTGAAACATCATAACCATCTTGCTTGTTTAACATTTCGCATAATGCTGCTACAGACATGGTTGGCCCTCCATAAACATAAGCCGGCTTATAAGAAGCAATAATATGAAGAACTTTCCTCAAGATACTGGAATTAAGATTTTACTTTTTACTAGAATGTAATAGAAAATCCACATACCAACATAACTCCAGAATATACTGTTTATTAAAAATTCAAAGCTATTACCTCTCCAAAAAGTTTGAAACATTCCGGTAAAAACCAAAGCAGTACCTAATAAATAACTACCAAAAATCCCTTCTGCCTTCAATGCAATTAACTGCGCCACACACCCATATAAAAACAATAAAATCCAAATCATCACTCCTCCACCTGATAAATATGCATCAACTATCGGCGCAGGTTTTGCTGATATGATGGAAGTTGGATCCACTACATTCGCTTCGTAAACCCGCTCCATTACTACCTCCTCTGTAGAAGCCTTTCCTTTCCAAAATACGCGCGGAATGATTGCAACTAATGATTGTTCTAATATTTTGGTTCCATAGTATGGATGACGAGCAGGAACATGTTCCCTAAATTGAACAAACATCGAAATCTCGGAAATCCGGTTCACTAAAAACTCCCAGTTATTTTCGGATACTTGTTGTGATTCTTGTATAGCTTTTAATGCCATCTCCTTTGCCATGTCAGAACTTTGACCAGTAGCCCAGGAGGCTTCACGGAAAGTGGTTACATAAGTAGGAAGTATACTTAAAGCAATTATCAATACAGGAATAAATATTACTAACAGCTTTTTACCATAAACTGGAAATAGAAATATTCCTAATAAAAGTATACTAATAATTACAGGTTCTTTAAATCCTGAGACGGCTGCTTTAGCAAAGTTTAGTAAATAAAAAATTCCGGAAAGTAAAATAACTATTTTATTTCGTTCAGATATAGAAGTCGCAAAAGCAAGTGTACATGCAACAAAACTTAATCCTTCAGCTTGGGTGCCAAATTGGCTAAGTCCCGGTAAATAATTAAGAACGATAGATAAAGGCAGACAAACTATTCCTATCGTAATAAAAAACCCACTAAAACTTTTTATTGATATTTCAGATTGCTTCTTTACAGGATAATTCATTGCTGCTAATATGCCATGAACTAAGGCGGCGTGACCCAAAACGTAATATAGCTGACATGCAGCAATTGTTTGCGGAGTTGCTTTATTAATAGCATTGTAAGTTCCCGTGTATGAAAAATAGGAATAACCTATTGAATCAAGAAAATAGAAAATAGAAGTGCAAGCCATATAACTGGCAAAAATAGCTTGTAATAAAAACAAGGGTCTTAATATCTGCTGGCTGATTGAGATATCAGTGGGTAAGGGTTTTATTTTACCCGTCATAGTTATATAAAATATAAAAAAAGACCCCGCCCATGCTACAAGAAAAGAAGTTTGCGCATGAGGAATTACTATAGCAATCACCCAGGGAAGATATAGATATAGATATTTGAAATTCATGCGTTTGTTAATTTCTTGCTACTTTATTTATTATTTTCTCCCAGCGAATTCCGTATTCCTTCCAGGTGTATTTTTCTGCTTTGAGTCTTGCCTGCTTTCCCATAATTGCTATTTCTTTCGGATTTTGGTTAAAAAAATGTAAACATTCAATCAATTGTTCATGATTTCCTGGTGTGATTACAAATCCTTCCTTACCGTTCTCAATTAAATCTGTACCAGCAGTAGCAGTTGTTGTAATAACAGGTAATCCCGAAGCCATGGCTTCCAAAATTACCAGACCAAAACCATCAAAAAAACTCGGAAAAACAAAAACATGAGCCTGCTTCATAATTTCAGAAAGCTGTGCATTAATGATTTTACCAAATACTTTAACCGACTCTTCTTTTTCTAATTTCTCTTTTATCTCGTTGGCTACGGGACCGACTATCCATAATTCGGAGTGTTGAAAGTTTGCATCTTTCCAGCATTCGAGTAAAAAAGGAATTCCTTTTCTTACGTCAACATTGCCAATAAATAAAAATATTTTCTTTTGTTTTATCTCCTTAGGATGACAATAGAACCTGGTGAGATCAACCCCATAGGGATTTAAGAGAATTTTTTGCTCGTTAATCCCATGTTTAATTAAAGTTTGTTTTGTGAATGTGCTTGCTACCACTATGTAAGTAGCATTATCATATTCAAACTTTTCCAATTCAAGAAATTTATTTTCCTTCTCAGTTATATGTTTAGCCCATTCGGGATATTGTAAATTCAGTTGTTTATAAACATGAAGCATTTCAATTGAATGTCCAGTGGATTGATCTAATATAAATTTCTGACCATTCTTTTTTGCCAAATCAACCAATATCCATGAAGAAGTATCAAAGCCTATAATAATATCTGATTCAAGTATTCGTTTATCGTTTAGTGCAAGTTGAAAACTTTTATTCTTGATATAATAAAGTTTACTTTCAGGTAACTTCTTTTTTAAAAATTTATTTAGTATAAGTTTAAGTTCAATTAAAGGGAACGTTTTTAATTCTCTCAAAGGCACATCAGACAAAACTCTGTTAGATATTTTTAGATATAATTTGGGAACTAATGTTTTTATTATCCGAATTAAAAAATTTCTATCTGACCATACCAGGGTAGAAATATACTTATCAAGATATCCGTCTTTTGAGAGTTCCTTTGCTAGTTTAAGTGCATGCTGGGTTCCGGGATGAGCAATAGTTACCGTGATTTTTTTCATTTATTTATTTATCAACTCTTCACTAAATCCAATAAACTTTCTTTTAATCAATAACACAACTCAAAAAATACTTATTGTTTTTATAAGTGTTCAGTTGGCTATTTTAAGTTTTTTAAGGAGAATTCGTCAAAATTCTTCTGCTTATAATTGATTATAGATATCTCTCATTTTTTTTGCACTTTCTCTCCAATCTAATTCTTCAGCTCTTTGTCTTGCAGCTAAACTCATTTCTTTTTGTAATTGCGGTGATGCAGAAACCTTCATAATATTTTGTATAAAAGAATTTATATCGTCGCAAAAAAGAGCGGATTTTTCATTAACGTATTCTGGTATTCCACCAACCCGTTCGGTAACAATGGGTAGTCCGCAGGCAAGCGCTTCAAGTAACGCATTGTTAGCTGTTGCATCTTCAGCAGTCATTAAAAAACAGGAAGCTTGTTGATAAGCTTGTAACAATTCTTCATCAGTTAAACCTGATTGAAAAATTACATTCTCCAAACCATCAAATAAATGCTTAAATTTCTTTGATGAAATTATTTGAACTTTAATGTCAGATACTTTTCCTAATTGTCTGCATATTTCACTGAGTATATTAAAGTTTCTCTGCCAACTTCCAACGCTTAAAACCGTGAAGGGAACATCCTTATTTATTACGTTTAAAGGTTTAAAATAATCGCAATCAATTCCATGTAAAACAACGTGAATTTTTTTAGGAGAAACACCCACTTTCTCGAAATATGGCTTTTGTACTTCACTCATTAATATCAATGCATCAAAACTCTTAAATCGTTTGGGGAAATTAAAAGTTTCATCCAACATAGATGCTACATTATGTACACTACAAACCAATTTAAATTTGTAGCCTTTTTTAAAATAATCTATAAACCCAATATCCCTGTCTCCCCATAAGGTATGAACAATATCAGGTTTTTGTTTTCTGATATACCTAAGCGCTTTTAATTCCATAAGAAGGGAACTTCTTCTACACCAACGGGAGAGGCTAATACGACTACAGAAAGCATCGCTTAAACGCTCAAAAATTGTATTAGCAGAACCTCTATACACTTCAATCAAATCACCCTCAGACATGTATTCAGTTAAAAGGGTGTAACCTGATCTGCGCGTATGAGTTCTATCTGTTGAAGCAAGAAATAAAACTTTACGATTCTTACGGGTTTGCTGCATCTTTCCTACTCTTAAAGTATTGCCGTGCTTATTATTCTTTCTCTTATACTCATTTCTAATGCTTAATTCTGTTCTTCCAGGAGGCGTAAATTTCTAAAAAAGTATCATTTACATTTTTTGTAATGTCCCAATCAGGATAATGTGCTTTCATTTTTCTCAAATTGCTATAATAGCAAATATGATCGCCAAGTCGGGCTGCATCAGAATAAGTATAATTCATCTTATTTCCGCTTATACTTTCAATTAGTGAGAATGCTTCAAGTATTGAAACAGAATTTGCTTTGCCGCCTCCAATATTGTAAACTTCTGCAACTCTTGGTTGTTTAATAAACTCCTCAATAAATCTCGCTACATCAAATGAGTGAATATTATCCCTTACCTGTTTTCCTTTATAGCCAAATATGGTATAATGCTTACCTTCTAAATTACACTTAATAAGGTAGCTTAAGAAGCCATGCAACTCTACACCAGAATGATTAGGGCCGGTTAGGCAACCCCCTCTTAGACAGGCAGTGGGCATATTGAAATACCTGCCGTATTCCTGAACGGAAACATCAGCCGAAACTTTTGAAGCGCCAAATAAACTATGTTTAGATTGGTCTATTCTAAAGTTTTCTGCAATACCGTTTTTATAATTTTCATCAGCATAATCCCACCGTGTTTCTGATTCAATCATTTTTATCCCGTTAGGAGCATCACCATAAACTTTATTGGTTGACATATGAACAACTGGTATTTCTGTACTATACCTCCTAGTTGCCTCTAATAAATTAAATGTACCTACTGCATTGGTATCAAAATCCTCAAAGGGAATGGCAGCAGCTCTGTCGTGGCTTGGCTGGGCAGCAGTGTGAACAATAGCATCAGGACCAATTTGAGGAATAATATTCAATACTCCATTTCTATCTCTAATATCTAATTCGTGATGATGAAAATTATCAATCAATTTATTAAGGCGTTCCTGGTTCCAGCGTGTATCGCCCTGCTCGCCAAAAAAAGCGGCTCTCATGTTATTATCTATGCCATGAATTTCCCAGCCTAAATCTGCAAAATGTAAACATACTTCCGAACCTATTAATCCTGATGAACCAGTAACAAGTATTTTTTTCATGATAGTAAAAGAGAAATTATAAGATGTTTTTTAATTGTGCTTCATTCTGCTGTATCCATTCGTATATTTCCTGCATCGTTTCTCTAACAGTTCTTTCAGGCCTCCAGGAAGTATTTTTATAAATCTTTGAGTTGTCGGTTAAATATATTCTTATGTCTCCTTCTCTTTGCTTTTTGTCTTCTTTAATTTCGATTTTGTTTCCTGTTATATCA
>JAABUN010002406.1_pt1 | contig 33561 bp, 29 predicted proteins | sample 5559311 | NCBI WGS metagenome assembly JAABUN01 (sample SAMN10711877, study PRJNA513370) | rock metagenome | isolation source: Antarctica rocks | place: Antarctica: Victoria Land, Siegfried Peak sud | reverse complement strand
AATTAATCATAAGTAATCATAATCTATACTATGTCTGCTGGTTAGAGAATTATGTGTCAAGAAGTATCAAAACATATAAGTATTTCAGCGATCGCTCTTTGGAGAAAAACTTTTTGGTTTACTGATTACCGACTTTAATGGTGGGTTTTAGTAAAGGCGGATTTCTGGCTGATGATGGCAGATGTAAAAGCTTTGATGCTAAAGCTAATGGTTATGTGCGGGGAGAAGGCGCGGGAATTGTTATTTTAAAGCCCCTAGCGCAAGCTCAGGCAGACGGCGATCGCATTTATGCGGTAATTAGAGGTACAGCCGTTAATCAAGATGGTTTTAGCAATGGGATGGCTGCACCAAATCCTCAGGCGCAAGCGGCGGTTTTACGAGCAGCTTACAAAAAGGCTGGTTGCCTTCCGAATCAAATTCAATACGTGGAAGCCCACGGTACAGGGACAAAATTAGGGGATTTTGTCGAAGCGCCAGCTTTAGGGGAGGTGTTGGCAGAAAATCGGAATATTAATAATTATTGCGCGACTGGCTCAGTAAAGACTAATATTGGACACTCAGAAACCGCCGCCGGAATTGCTTCGCTAATTAAGGTAGCCTTGGCGATGAAACAAGCGCAAATTCCGCCTAGTTTGCACTTTCATACTCCCAAACCAGAAATAGATTTTGATAAATACTTGCTGCGCGTGCAAACAAATTTAGCACCTTGGGAAACTAACGGGAAATTGGCTTTAGCGGGGATTAATTCTTTTGGGTTTGGCGGTACTAATGCTCATATAGTCGTTGAAGCAGCGCCAGAAATAGTTGAAAATAAGGAGTTACAGCGCCCGTTGCAGCTATTGACAATATCTGCCAAAAGTGACAAAGCTTTAAGGGAATTGGCGCAAAGTTATCAAGAGTTGCTAAAAGATCCTTTAGTAAATGTTAGCGATGTCTGCTTTACAGCAAATAGTAAACGATCGCATTTTAACTATAGACTAGCAATTGTTGCAGATTCTACGAGTATAGGCGACTTCTTGACGGCGTATCGCAACCATGACATTGCTGGAGTCGTTAGCCATCACGTTACAGATAAAATACCGCCAAAAATAGCATTTTTATTTACAGGTCAAGGCTCCCAGTATGTAAATATGGGGAAACAACTGTACGAAACTGAGCCTTTATTTCGCGCTAATATCTAAGTAGTTGCCAGACAATATTAGGCAACTACTTAGATATATCCTTAGAAGAAATCCTTGATTCGGAAGCTTTAGACAAAACTGCTTACACTCAGAGCGCTTTGTTTGCGCTGGAATACTCGTTAGCAAAGCTATGGATATTTTGGGGAATTATGCCGTCTGTTGTTATGGGGCATAGTGTAGGAGAGTATGTAGCTGCTTGCATTGCGGGAGTATTTAGTTTAGAAGATGGCTTAAAATTAATTGCTCATCGAGGGCGCTTAATGCAAGGATTGCCTACTGGTGGAGCAATGTTTGCAGTCATGGCAACGGAAGAACGAGTTAGGTATGCGATCGCATCTTGCCCTAAGGAAATTGCGATCGCAGCTATAAATGGCAGCCAAAGCATTACAATCTCTGGAAAAAGTAACGCTATAGACAAAGTTATTGCGACTTTAGGGGAGATTAAAACCACAAAGTTAAACGTTTCTCATGCTTTTCACTCGCCCTTGATGCAGCCAATCTTAGCGAAATTTGCCCAAATCGCTAGAGAAGTAACTTATCACTCGCCGCAAATTGATTTAATTTCTAATGTCACGGGCAAAAATATCACCGATGAAATAGCTAATCCTGAATATTGGTGTCAGCATATTAGCCAAACTGTAAGATTTTCTGAGAGTATGGCTTGTTTGTACGAGCAAGGATATCGCGTATTTTTAGAAATTGGTGCTAAACCTATTTTGTTAGGTATGGGGCGCAACTGTTTACCCCAAGAAGAAAACCTCTGGTTGCCAAGTTTACGCCCACAAATAGAAAACGAACAACTTTTACAGAGTTTAGCCCAGCTTTACATCCGAGGAGTAAAGGTAAACTGGGTTAATTTTGAGCAAAATTCCGGGAATATCGCTCAATTACCTACCTATCCGTTTCAACGTCAGCGTTATTGGTGGGAAGGCGCTAAATTAAAAAGCCAAACAAAGGTTGCAAATCATCCTTTACTAGGGCAAAAACTAGCTCATACAGATAAAGAAATCCGCTTTGAATCAGTTATTAGCCAAGATACGCCAGCTTACTTAAAAGATCATAGCTTTAATAATCAACCAATTTTTCCAGCTACAGCTTACTTAGAGATGGCTTTGGCGGCGGGATTTGACGCGATAAAGTCAGAAAAACTAGCAATTGAAAACTTTTCTATCGAAAAACCGCTAATTTTGACAGAAGTCCCCACAAAAGTACAACTAATTCTTACTCCTGAAGGTAAAAGCTATCGTTGGCAAGTATTCAGCCTTGATAGTAATGATTCTTGGTTGCTGCACGCTGGCGGAAAAATAGCTGTAGAGACTAAGACTATTGACGCAATATTACAAGCAAAATGCGAAGCCCTGCGTGCGCGCTTGCGCTATTTCCGTTACAGATTATTATCAACAAGTTAAAGAGCAAGGATTGGAATATGGTACAAGTTTTCAAGCCATTACAGAACTTTGGGTAGGAAAAGAGGAAGCTTTAGGCAAAGTTGAATTACCCAAAGCTTCCGAAAACTACCAATTTCACCCAGTTTTGTTAGATGGGAGTTTGCAAGTTTTGGGGGCAATACTGCTTGATAATGATACCTATTTACCTGTAGGATGCGATCGCATTTCTGTATATCGTCGCCCGGATAACTGCTTGTGGAGTCATGTACAGCTAAAATCAGTGGGGCAACAAATTAAGGCAGATTTACAACTATTTGATGAAAATAAAGCTTTAGTAGCCCAGATACAAGGGTTAACTTTGCGTTATGCAAATCGCCCTAAACCTATAAAAGCTGACTTATCAAGCTGGTTGTATGAAGTTGATTGGCAAGCTAAACCTAAATCTCTACAATCTAGAAAAACCGAGAATTGGTTAATATTTGCCGATAATCAAGGAATAGGGGCAACTTTAGCAGAGAAGTTGAGAGGCGATCGCATTATATTAGTTTTTCCTAGTCAAACCTACCAAAAAGTAGGCGAAAGCTACCATATCAACCCCGCTAATCCCCAAGACTTTCAGCAGCTAATAGCGGAAATTAAACAGCCTTTAGATAAAGTTGTGCATTTATGGAGTGCAGAAGATACTCAACAAATGGGTTGCGGCAGCGTATTACATTTAGTACAAGCGTTAACTCAAGCTGCAAAATCTCCGCAATTGTGGCTTGTCACCACAGCAACCCAAGCCGTAGATAATCAAACACCTTTACAAATACAACACTCAACTTTGTGGGGATTAGGGAGAGTAATTAGATTAGAACATCCCGATTTGCGTTGCGTAAACTTAGACTTAGATTTCTTAACAACCCCCAACTTATTTACAGAATTAAACTCCCAAGCAGACGCAGAAAACCAAATTGCTTATCGTCAAGGGATTCGTTATGTAGCTAGACTAATCCGGCGCAATTCTCCTCAAGCAACTGCAACCCAACTAAAAATATCTAGCTACGGAATGCTAGATAACTTAAATTTAGTTCCATACCAGCGCCAAGCACCAAAACCCGGAGAAGTAGAAATTAGAGTCTGCGCGGCGGGGTTGAATTTTAGAGATATTCTCAATGCGCTAGGAATGTTGCAAGAGTATTTAGAAAAAACGGGCTATGCAAAGGCGACAGATATCCTCCTCGGTGGCGAATGTGCGGGGAAAATTGTCGCAGTAGGAGAGGGGGTAGAAAGGCTAAAAATTGGAGATGAAGTAATTGCAGCCCAAGCATTAGGGAGTTTGAGCAGCTTTGTTACAGTTAATGCTCAGTTTGTCATAGTCAAGCCCAAGGAATTAAGTTTTACAGAAGCGGCGACAGTTGCAACTACATTTTTGACAGCTAGTTATGGATTACATTATCTAGCCAAAATTAAACCAGGCGATCGCATTTTAATCCATGCTGCGGCAGGAGGGGTAGGACTCGCCGCCGTACAAATAGCCCAAAAAGCTGGAGCGGAAGTTTTTGCGACTGCAAGCCCTACAAAATTGGACTTTTTGAAGTCTATCGGCGTAAACAACGTGATGAATTCCCGCACTTTAGACTTTGCTCAAGAAGTAGCCGGAATGGATATTGTTTTTAACAGCTTAAATGGCGAATTTATCCCGAAAAGTTTAGAAGTTTTAGCTCCCGGCGGTAGATTTATCGAAATTGGCAAGCTAGGGATTTGGGATGAAAGCCAAGTAAAACAAACTAGAGCCGATATTAGCTATTATGCTTTCGATTTATTAGACCTATCAACGCAAAATCCTGGCTTAATTGCCCAACTATTAGCGGAATTAATGCCAAAATTCCAGCAAGGCAGTTTACAACCTTTACCACATAAAGTATTCCCAATTGCTGACGCTGCGATCGCTTTTCGTTATATGGCGCAAGCCAAACATATCGGCAAAGTAGTGATATCTTTGCCCGAAGTAGACAACAAACTCATAATTAGAGACGATTGCAGCTACCTAATTACAGGCGGTTTAAGAGACTTGGGGCTACAAACGGCTAAATGGTTAATCGAGCAAGGAGCGAAACATTTAGTCTTAACGGGGCGCAATCTAAAGCGAAATATTAGCCAACTAGTAGGAGCTAAAGTTTATTTAGTTCAAGCTGATGTATCTAAACTAGAGGATGTTAATAGAGTTTTAAGCGGCGATTTTCCCCCCATAAGCGGCGTAATTCATGGGGCGGGCGTGCTGGATGATGGCTTACTGCAAAAGCTTTCTTGGCAGCGTTTTAATGACGTTATGAAGCCCAAAGTTGCCGGAGCTTGGAATCTGCATTTAGCTACCCAAAACTCACCTCTAGACTTTTTTGTCTGTTTTTCCTCTATCACCTCGCTCCTAGGTTCTCCTGGACAAGGCAATTATGCGGCGGCAAACGCTTATATGGACGCTTTAGTTCATTACCGTCATCAATTGGGATTGCCGGGTTTGAGCGTCAATTGGGGGGCTTGGGGCAATGTAGGTATGGTAGCTCAATTAAAGGAACGCGATCGCCAAAAAATTACTGCTCAAGGAATCGGTACTATCGCTCCAGAGCAAGGCTTGCAGCTATTAAAAGATTTACTAGCACAAAAAGCTATTCAAGTTAGCGTTTTTCCCGTCGATTGGGCTAAATTTCCCTATTCGTCACCATTTTTAGAAGCTGTAATTCCCCCAAAAACAAAAAATAGCTCATCGTCGGAGTTTGTACAAAAGTTAGAAATAGCGAGTGTAGGAAGTCGCCAAACCATATTATTCGATTTTGTGCGATCGCAAATTGCCAAAGTTTTAGGTTTTAGTTCGCCAGAATCTATTGAAGCGAGTGAGAATTTTGCCGATTTGGGCATGGATTCGCTAATGGCTGTAGAACTAAAAAATCGGCTGCAAGCCACGCTAGGCAAACCTATTGCTCAATCACTGGTTTTTGACTATCCCAACCTCCAAGCGCTAGTTGAGCATCTGCTTGTAGAAGTATTGGCGCTGGATGCAACGCCGGAAAAACTCCCAACTGAATCTATCCAACAAGTTAATCAAACTTCACACCATACAGAAGTTGTAATCATTCCTGAAACGCAGCCTAACGAACTTAACCAAATCCCACTCGATGCAGAATTAGAAATTCCGCCGCAATTCTACCAATTTTCCCTGTCTCCAGAATACTTAAGCATCCGCCATGACATCGAAGCTGGGCAAAAAATCGGCAATCCTTTTTTCAAAGCCCATGCAGGTATAGCGAGAGATATTATCCAGATTGAAGGGAGAAAATTAATTAATTATGCCAGCTATAACTATCTAGGGCTATCAGGCGAAACCAAAGTTTCCCAAGCTGCCAAAAAAGCCGTTAAACGCTACGGTACATCAGTTTCCGCAAGTCGGCTTGTTTCAGGAGAAATCCCGCTACACAAAGAGTTAGAGCGAGAAATTGCCGATTTTTTAGGCACGGAAGATTGTATTGTTTACATTGGCGGACACATGACTAACGTAACTACGATTAGTCACCTGTTTCAAAAAAATGATTTAATTCTCTACGATGCGCTCAGTCATAACAGTATTCGTCAAGGTTGCACGTTATCGAATGCTACAGCGATAGAATTTCCTCATAATGATTGGCAAACTCTAGATCGCATCTTACTAAATCGCCGCCACCAATACGAAAAAGTTTTGATTGTAGTTGAAGGTATTTATAGTACCGATGGCGATATTGCTCCCTTACCGCAATTAATAGAGGTAAAAAAACGCCATAAAGCTTTTATTTTGATAGATGAGGCGCACTCCATCGGTGTATTGGGGGAATCTGGGCGCGGTATTGGCGAACACTTTCAAGTTTCTCGGACAGATGTAGATTTATGGATGGGGACTTTAAGCAAATCTTTTGCTAGTTGCGGCGGTTACATTGCAAGTAGCAAAGAATTAATAGAATATCTCAAGTACACCGCACCCGGCTTTGCGTTTAGCGTCGGTATGTCTCCACCCAATACGGCGGCGGCGTTAGCGGCTTTGCGACTACTTAAAACTGAACCAAAACGGGTTACTAAGTTGCACAAAAAAGCTCAACTTTTCTTGCAATTAGCCCAAGAGCGAGGATTTGATACAGGGGATAGTAATAATTCGCCGATCATACCAATTATTGTTGGAGAAAGCGATCGCGCTGTCCAGCTATCTCAACTATTATTTAAGCGCGGTATCAATGTTTTACCGATGATTTACCCCTCAGTTGCTTACAATGCTGCTCGTTTGCGCTTTTTTATAAGTTGTACTCATACTAAAAAACAAATAAAGTTTATCTTAGATGTGCTTAGTGATGCGATTTCTAAAATCTAGTTAATAGGTTAATTCATGAAAATAGCTATTATTAGTTCTGGCTTTTTGCCTGTTATTGACGGTGTAACTATTACGCAAATTAATAGAGTTCGTGAATTAAGCCATTATGGACACAAAGTTTTATTATTTTGCCCTGACTATAGTCAATTAGCTAAGATTTATCCCAATTGGCAAATTTATACAGGAAATATTTTGCCTGGAGTTAGAATAATTAATCTTGATAGCGAGTCATTTGTAGGTTTAGATTTTGAGCGCAATGTTTCTCGAAAATCTTATCAAGTAGTTTCACAAGAATTACAAAACTTTCAGCCGGATATTATTCATTTAGATGAGCCAGAGAGGTTATTTACAGGATTTATAAAGATTCCTGGAACAGATTATGCTAAACGGGCTGATATTCCTTGTGTTAGTTTTTTTCATACTAACTTATTAGAATACGGCAAAGATTATTTTAATACGCCTACAGCTATAGATACAATTGTTAAATATATTTTAAAGCTTCCCTTAGCGTGGATTTACAACAATTATGATTTGACGTTAGTTTCGAGCCAAGTGACTCAAACTAAACTTAAAAAACTAGGTATAAATAATATATTAACTAAAGAATTATTAGGTATAAATATAGAGAAGTTTTCGCCAGCACTTAGACAAACAGATTTTTTTGAAAGTAAGTATCAAATTTCAAATATCGATAGTAAAGTTAAGTTAATCTTTTTAGGGCGCTTAACTCCCGATAAAGGTTGGAAATTTACTATAGATGCGTTTACGAAAGCCCAGAAGTTAAATCTTGAGGATGTAGCTTTAATTATTGCTGGTGATGGCTCAATGCGCGATAGCGCAAGCGCACGCAGGGCTTCGCATTTCCCAAGAATTAGCTAAGTTAGCACCCCACACCCACTTACTAGGTAGAGTTTCCCCAGACGACGTACCCGCACTACTAATTAACAGCGATATTCATGTCACCACCTCCGAAAAAGAAACTAAAGGGTTGACTATTTTAGAAGCTATGGCGGCGGGAATCTCGGTATTAGCGCCTCGTACTGGTGGCTTAGTTGAGAGTATTGAAGATGAGGAAAATGGCTTGCTATTTACACCGCAAGATACAGCAGATTTTATAACCAAGCTCAAAACTTTAATCGATAATCCTAAATTGCGTCAAACAATGGGAATAAAATCAAAAGCATCGGTTGCTGGTTACAGTTGGGAACAAGCTACTAAAAACTTGGTGAAAATATGGCAGCAGCAAATCGAAGCTAAAAGCAATTAACTTTTGTATCCGTTAAGCTGAGTAATAGCGGATTCTTTGCTGTAAATTATTCTACTAATGCAACTAAGATTTTCCCAAGATATTAAATCGCTTCTAGAAAAATTAGCCCAGCAACCCCTAACTCTTGGCGATATTTTGGCGGAAACTTCCGAGCGGGGATTTAGCTTAGTTATATCTTTATTAGTTTTACCGTTTTTGCTGCCTGCACCACCAGGACTGACAGGCCCATTAGGTACAGCTTGTATCATTTTAGCGGGACAAATGGCCTTAGGAAAGCGATCGCCCTGGCTACCTAAAAGAATCGCTAAGTTTAAGTTTCCCCATTGGTTTGTCTTAAAACTACTCCAATTACTGAAAAGAGTAACGCGAGTATTAGAAAAAATCACTCGCCCGCGCTGGTCAAAATTAGCCCAAAGTCCTCAAGCTTGGCGGTTAAATGGGGTTTGCATTGCTTGGTTATCTATCTTACTAATTTCGCCAATTCCGTTTACAAACCCTATCCCGACGGTAGGAATTTTATTATTAGCCGTTGCGACTTTAGAAGCCGATGGCTTATTGATGTGTATTAGTTATGGACTTACGGTTTTAATTACTCTATTTTTTGGATTTATCGTTTACGCACTTTGGCAAGCACCTACTTTGTTACCAGCTTTCTTTAAGTAAGGTAGGGCTTACAACCCCAAAATCAACCGCGCTAAATTGAAATAAATCAAAACTCCCGCTACATCCACCGCCGTAGTAATAAACGGCGCAGACATCAAAGCTGGATCTAAACGCAGAGAACGAAACAAAAAGGGCAAAGCCGAGCCAGAAACCGAAGCTAAAACAGAAATTGCCACTAAACTTACCCCTACAGAAATCGCCACCGCCAAATTACCTTGCAAAAAGTAAGCCCAAACTGTAGCTATACTCCCCAACATCGTACCGAGAATTAATCCTGCAATCCCTTCTCGAAGAATTACCTGATACTGTCCCATCGCCCTGATTTCATCGGTATTCATCCCCCGAATTACTACCGTTGACGATTGCGCTCCCACATTTCCCCCCGTACCCGTCAATAGGGGAATAAACGCCGCTAGAGACACTACCTGCTGTAAAAGATTTTCTTGAGACTTAATAATTGTCCCAGTGACAGTATTAGTCAGCAGTAAAACTAATAGCCACACTACCCTTTTACGCGCAACGGTAAGTAAATCTGTCTGAAAGTAGTTATCGCCTCCTGACTGTACCCCACCACCCAAAGCATAAATATCTTCGGTAGTTTCTTCTTGAATAATGTCGATGACATCATCTACCGTGACAATCCCTACTAGGCGCTGCTCCCTGTCTACTACAGGTACAGCCAAAAAGTCGTAACGCTGAATAACTTTGGCAACTTCTTCTTGATCGGTATCTGTGTAAATAAATACCGCCTCTCGCGTCATAATTTCCCCAATTGTTTGCGACGGTTGAGAAGTTACCAAATCTCGCAATGACAATGTACCTGTCAAGCGCCGCGCATTGTCGGTAACGTATAAGTAGTAAATTGTTTCGGTGACATTTGCCAACCGTCGAATGCGCTCTAAAGCCTGAGAAACTGTAAAGCCTTCTTTAAAAGAAATTAATTCTGGTGTCATAATCCGCCCCGCCGTACCAGCCTCATAGCCTAGAAGCTGGGCGGTGGCTTGCCTTTCGGTGGGGCTGAGTTGTTCTAAAAGCCGATTGACAATTTTTGCTGGCAATTCGTCAAATAGCCGCACACGATCGTCTGGAGACATTTGATCGACAATATCCAACACATCTTGGCGCTTAAATTCTTCAATTAATGCCTGTTGGATGCTGGAATCTAAATATTCGTAAACTTCAATCGCTTCACCCTTAGAAAGTAAACGAAAAGCGATCGCTTGCATAGCTTCAGGTAAGCCTTCAATAGCTTCGGCGATGTCGGCGGGCTGTACAGGTACTAAAATAGCTTTAGCGCCCTGCAAGTCGTTTTGTTCTAATAACGCTTGCAATTGACTCCGCACCAACTCTCTTAACTCTCGTCGCGAAACATCTTGGAGGGTAGTAATAGGGGATAAATTGTTATTTTCAGTCAAAGCCTACCATCCTTCCGCTATTCGCTCGATGTTGCTGCTTTTAGTCTAGGTGATAGCGGTATGGTATAGGTTAAATGCGATCGCTCATTTATTTTAACCACCTCACTATTTCTATTCCTAGCTTAACGCTGGCAATTCCTCCCAAAGCACTACCAACCCCATAAATGAATGCTGGTACAATCTGCACTGCTTTAATTAGACTTACTGTATCTAATCCATAAGTAGAAAACGTTGTATAAGAACCCAAAAACCCCGTAGCTATTAGTAATCTTACTTCGGGAGTAATTGTTATTACTGTTTCTGTTGCCAAAGTAAAAACTAATCCCATTAAGAAACAACCAGTCATATTAATAAAAAACGTCCCATAGGGAAAAGCAACCCCAAAACGCTCTACAAACCATAAGTTAAGGTAATAGCGACTCAAAGCACCAGAAACCGCACCTAAATTAACAGCTACGGGATTGCGAATTGCAGCGTCGTTAAATATCAAAATCTAAGCTCGTAAATAATTGGAACTTATATTATTTTTGCTCTCTCTAAAGTTAGATTATATACATTTGAGTTTTAAAATGTAATAGAAACTACGAAAAACTAAGTAGCTAAATAAGTCCTACCTGCAAATCTGATTTTAGGTAGATACAATAAAGAGAAATTTTAAGTAACAATACAACGATTAGATTACCTGGCAATATCAAAAATACGACAAGTCACTTAAGGGCAGAAGCTCAAAACGAGTAGTTGTGAATAGAAACAACAGTTTTTGAATTTATAGACAAATAAAACTTACTGCAACCCTGGAGCTAAAGTAATGACTGAATCAAACGATATCCAAATTGAAATTATCCCTCAAGGTAGTGCCATCACTCCCCAAACAAACGCCCTAGTAGAAAGCGAAATGGCTGGAGAAACCGAAGCTATAAAAAGCGAAACAAAGGCTTTGATTGACGCGATTAAAAAACGCGCCCAATCCGAAGCCCAATCGGCTGGAACCCTTACCCGTGAAGCTTATCTGAATGCTGTAAAGAAAGCACGGACAACCATTGAGGAAAATAAACTCATTGAGCGCGATCGCATTGAGCATTCCTTTGAAATAGTACAAAGAGAAGCAGAGAAAAACTTTAATTCTGTAGCCAAAGAAGTATCAGAAATAGGCGATCGCCTAGCAGATGCAGCCAAAGCCGCTTGGGAAGTCTTGACAGCACCTCGCCCTCACTCGTAAGCATAAAGCAGAGTGTAGACACATTCTTTGCACTCTAATTCAGCAAGATGGCAACGAATGCTAGATAATGGGGGAATTTGCAATTTCTATAGATCCCATTTTCAGCAAATATATACTTATGCGAACTCACTATTGCGGCGAAGTTGATAAAAAAGCTATTGGAGAAACCGTCAACCTGTACGGATGGGTAGATCGTCGCCGCGATCATGGAGGCGTGATATTTTTGGATCTGCGCGATCGCACAGGAGTAGTACAAATAGTTAGCGATCCTGTGCGTACTCCCACTTCCTACGACGGGGCTAACGCCCTCCGTAACGAGTATGTAGTCCAAATTACCGGAATCGTCACTAAGCGCCCCGAAGAATCCTTAAACCCGCGCCTAGCTACTGGAGAAATCGAAATCTATGCCGAAAGCATAGAAATACTTAACGCCGTTCGCAAACAACTACCGTTTCAAGTAGCTACTTCTGAAACCGAGTCAGTAAAAGAAGATTTGCGGCTGAAGTATCGTTATTTAGATTTGAGACGCGATCGCATGGCGGGAAACATGAAATTGCGCCATCAAGTAGTTAAAGCTATTCGCCGCTACCTCGAAGACGAGCAAAATTTTATTGAAGTTGAAACGCCAATTTTGACTCGTTCAACCCCCGAAGGCGCTAGAGATTATTTAGTCCCCAGTCGCGTCAATCCTGGAGAATGGTTTGCTTTACCTCAATCGCCGCAATTATTTAAGCAATTATTGATGGTGTCGGGGATGGATCGTTATTATCAAATTGCCCGTTGTTTCCGCGATGAAGACTTGCGCGCCGACAGACAGCCAGAATTTACGCAATTAGATATGGAAATGAGCTTTATGGCTCAAGAAGATATCATTAACTTGAATGAAGACTTGGTTTGTCATATCTTCAAAACTGTTAAAGGTGTAGATTTACCTCGTCCTTTTCCTAGGCTAACTTATACCGAAGCAATGGAACGCTACGGGAGCGATAAACCTGACACTCGTTACGGTTTAGAACTTGTTAATGTTTCGGACTTATTTAGTACATCGGGATTTAAAGTATTTTCCGGCGCGGTTGCAAGTGGCGGTGTAGTAAAAGTGTTGCCAATTCCGGGGGGAAACAAGGCAATTTCAAACGTCCGCATTAAGCCCGGTGGAGATTTATTTAAAGAAGCTAGTGTTGCGGGGGCGAAAGGTTTAGCTTACATTCGGGTGCGCGATGACGGCGATATTGATACCATTGGGGCGATTAAAGACAATTTAAGCCCAGAGCAAAAACAAGAATTACTTAGCCGTACAGGGGCAAAAGCTGGTGATTTGATGCTATTTGCGGCAGATAAAGTCGAAATCGTCAACAAAACCCTTGATCGCTTGAGAAGTGCGATCGCTCTGGAGTTAAATTTAATCGATGCTGACAAAATTAACTTGCTGTGGGTGACAGATTTTCCGATGTTTGAATGGAATGGGGGCGAGCAGCGTTTAGAAGCCCTACATCACCCTTTTACTGCCCCCCATCCTGACGATTTGCACGAGCTTAAAACCGCCAGAGCGCAAGCTTACGACTTAATATTCAACGGCTTTGAAATTGGCGGCGGTAGTTTGCGGATTTATAAAAAAGAAATTCAAGAACAAGTATTTGCAGCAATTGGGTTAACAAAAGAAGAAGCTGACAGTAAATTTGGCTTTTTGCTAGAAGCCTTTGAATACGGGACTCCACCTCACGGAGGTATTGCCTACGGCTTAGATCGGTTAGTAATGTTATTAGCTGGTGAGGAGTCAATTAGAGATGTAATTGCTTTTCCCAAAACTCAGCAAGCTAGTTGCTTATTGACGGCTGCGCCTTCGAGTGTAGACGACAAGCAGTTAAAAGAATTGTACGTTGCTTCTACTTACGATCCCAAAGCTTAATAATTTTGAGTTGATTTCAAAAAACTGCCTAATTCAAAATTATTTACCTGTCCCATCCCTATGAATCGAACTTTTACACCTCTGCAACAGTCTTTATTTACTTGGCTGCTAATCCTAGCGACAGGATGGGCGACACTTAGCGCTTTGAAATACGTGGGCGAGTTGCTGAGTATTTTAATTACGGCTGGATTAATTGCTTTTTTGCTCAACTATGCTGTAGCTGCTTTAAGTCGCTTTTTGCCGCGTGGTTTTGCCGCTTTACTTGTTTACTTGCTTGCAGGGGTAACAATTGTAGTTATTGCTTTAACCGTTGTACCTCCGGTATTTAACCAAGGGCGGCAACTTGTAAATAACGTGCCTTCTTTGTTAGAAGGAGGACAAGAACAACTTACCGCTTTTCAAGATTGGAGTATCGAACATAATTTACCTTTTGACGTGCGAATACTGGCATCACAGCTATTAGATCGAATACAAACTCAAGCAGAAGCGATCGCATCTACAGGTTTTGGCTTGGTTATTGGGACTTTTAACTGGGTTTTAGACTTAATTTTAATCTTAGTAATTGCTTTCTATATGCTGATTGATGGCGAAAAGCTATGGCTAACTATTACAGGGGTATTTTCTCCCAAAATTCGTAATGGCTTAACTGAAGCCCTGCGGCGCAACTTACAAAGGTTTGTCTCTGGTCAATTGTTGCTAGGCTTATTTATGGCAACTACTCTATCTTTGGCATTTTGGCTATTAAAAGTGCCATTTTTCCTGTTGTTTGCCGTAGTTATTGGCTTACTAGAAGTTGTCCCTTTTATTGGTGCAACTTTAGGAATTGCGATCGTTACAGTAGTTGTAGCTTTTATTGACTGGTGGTTGGCTTTGCAATTATTGGGAACTGCGATCGCCATTCAACAGGTAAAAGATAATTTAGTTGCGCCCCGCATCATGGGCAATCTTACAGGTTTATCACCAGTAATTATTTTTATTTCCATCCTATTAGGCGCTCAAATTGGCGGCATATTAGGTGTAATTTTAGCAATTCCTCTTACTGGTGTTGCTAAAAGTTTGGCAGAAATTGTTGTCGATCCGCGCCTACCACCGCAGACAGGATCGTTTTTTCACAACCCTTTTGCCAAAGATACAATTGATATAAATACAGAAAATTATGATGGCGATGGACGTTCTCGTTCTGACAAGTCGCAGTTAAATTTACAAGATTAAACTATGAACAAGTACAAGGAAATTTTGCGGGTTATCCTGGCGATGTCAATTATCATCGTTGGTATTCTTCACTTTGCCATCCCCGATCCTTTTGTAAAAATTGTCCCACCCCAACTTCCTTCTCCTCTGGCATTAGTCTATATCAGTGGAGTTTTTGAAATATTGGGCGGAATTGGGTTATTAGTGCCAAATGTTAGCTGTGCTGCCGCTTGGGGTTTAATTGCGCTGTTTATTGCGGTATTTCCAGCGAATATCAATATGGCAGTTAATCGCATCCATCTTGACAACGTTCCTGATTCACCCGTATTTCAATACATCCGTTTACCCCTCCAAGCGGTGCTAATTGCTTGGGCTTACTGGTATACAAAACCATCGTCCGATCCGCGCAACCAAGCTGCATTAATCAACTTAGATGAAAAATAGTTGCGATCAGTCACAATAAAATACTCAGAGATTCCCCCTTAAAAAGGGGGAAAATATTTATTAGACCCCCTTTTTTAAGGGGGATCGCCAACTACAACAAAAGGACTTTTAAAACATTTCTAATAAGCCTGCTATCCACTATTTTTGATTAAGCGGACACGGGACTGTATTTCTCCCTGACCAATCGGTAAAAGTATTTTCATCTTTATAATGTCGGGGAGTTTCCATTAATAAATTCCAAGCATCGCCAGCATCTAATAAATTCATCCGTCCGGGATAGTGAGTTTGAATTAACTCTTGTACCAAAGGATAGTAATCAGAGTTTATGCCAGGAAAAATATGATGCTCGGTATGATAAGAAAAGTTTAAATGCAATTTATCAAATAGCTTAGGAACTCGTAAAGAAATACTATTTAACAAAGGATCGTTAATAGTTGTCATGCGGCAAAGCATATGATTTGTGTAGATATAAAATATCGCTATAGCATAGCCAATACCAATGGGTAGAAAGTAGCCAAACACGAGCTTCAGAGGAGAAAATTTCAGAAATGCAATAATAATTAAGTGAATCATTACCATAATAAAAAGTTCACCTGCAATCGCTAGACGCTTTTTCGTACTGACTGTAAAAGTGGCAGGAACATAATCAACCGATTTACCATTAAATAACAGCACAGAGGTCAGATTGCGAAAAGTATGTAATCCCCATGCTGTCATCATTCCGACTACTAAACCTATGGGATGAACTTCACTAGAAGGCACTATTAGATGCTGAAATCGTTTTCCCCAAGTTTTAGGTTGCTCGTATAAGTAGTTGCGATCGGGATCGGTTAAGGAATTTGTTTTACTATGATGCGCTCGGTTATGAACTGCTTGCCACAACGTCGGTGGCATCCACTGCAATGTTAGCCCCAATAAACTAATAAGATACATTAGACGGGAATTTTTAATCACGCTGCCATGCATCATGTCGTGGCAGCAAGTATTCACTACAAACACGCTATTTCCCATAACTACAGCTATTGGTAAGTAAAGCCACAACAGATATACAGACCAATTATTTAGCTGCGATGCGATCGCCCAACCAAAAATTAATACTGCTATATTCAATAGCAGAACAATTACTTTACTCGGATCTCGTTCAAAAGCCTTAGCAGGAAGAAAAGGGCGCAAGGTTTTTGCATACTCGGCTTGCGAAATCATTTGATCGTTAATTTGCATGAGTTTGGTGATGGTAAGGATGCTGACTCAAAAAAAAATCAAGCTATTTGGGCTTGATGGGACATTTGATTATATTTAGACAACTAACAAACATCTAGATACAACTTTTTTAAAACTTAAACTTCAAAAAACGAAAAAGTAACTTTATATCGATTTTTTAAGCGATCGCTTTATCAAAAATTGAAAAAGTATTTGCACGAGCTTGGTTTAACATAGACAAAAAAAGCATTTTGTGTTATGCCTTTAACCTAAGCTCTTTAAAATCATCTTTTTTGCCTACTATTAATTGTACAGTTATTTTTATTTGTGTTGAGAAATTAAATTTTTCTAGGTTTTAATTAATTTGTTGCATGGCTATACAAATTACTTGAATTTTACAAAATTAAAGCGTAATCATAACGAGTACGATACGAGCGGATAATTACGAATTGCAGCCTGTAGACGCGATCGCATTTATCAACCAGCTATGAATACCTTGATTATCGGTTTTACCGCCAGCTTGCTTGCGGGATTGGCTACCTTTGTGGGAGCATTGCCTGTTTTATTGCCAATCAAACTAACGGGGCGAGTGCAGGGGATAATGCTGGGGTTTGGTGGGGGGAGTCATGTTAGCGGCTACGGCATTTTCTTTAATAGTACCTGGAACAGACGCGGCGATCGCGCCAAGGAAAATCTAAGGCCGGAGCCGCCTTAATTATGGGCAGAGAATAAAATTTTAAAGCATGGTAAAAATTAAAGAGCGCTAAGATTTTCCAGAAATGATTGTAGCCCAAACACCTCGCTTAATTCTCCGGCAGCTAACTCTAGATGATGCAGACGACTTAGCGGCAATTTATGCCGATCCGGTAGTTATGAGATTTTTTGGTAGCACTTATACTTACGAAAGCACAAAGCAATGGCTACAAGAAAGGGTTTTCAAGTTCTACGAGCAAAGAGGATGGGGCTTGTGGGCAACAATTTATAAAATGGATAACAAGTTAATTGGGCGATGCGGGTTGATACCTCAGCTAGTAGACGGGACTGAAGAAGTTGAAATTGGCTATTTACTAGCAAAAGAATACTGGGGTATGGGTTTAGCAACAGAAGCAGCCTGTATTAGCCGAGATTATGGTTTTGAAAAGCTGCGGGCAAATCGCCTGATATCGCTTATCGATCCAGACAATATTGCATCGCAAAAAGTAGCCAATAAAGTTGGTTTGACTTACGAAAAAGATACTTATATGTGGAATAAAACTGTCCGCATCTATGCAATGTATGCTTAAAAAGCGATCGCATTTATCTAGGAGCGATCACTTTTTACACTTATTGGACAGGTTTTGCTACATCTTGAACCTTAAACCCTGATCCTGAGACTATTTTACCTGTGGCGTAACCGTTACTAACTTCGATTAATTCCACTCTACCGATAGGAGACGTAATCGAGCGCAACACTTTACCAGTTTGGGGATCTTTAACTTCTTTGACTACTCGCTCAATTGAAAGATTCATCCCACTTCTAAAGCCCGATTCTGAACCTTTATTGATAGTAATCAAGTTGCCTGTAATATCAGCAACTATAGCGCTGACGGTAGGTAAAACCGACGGTAATGTAGCTAATTTGCTATTGGCGGTTACAAGTTCGCCCGACATTTTGGCGATCGCCGACTCGGCAGCCGTACTCAACAAAGTATCTGTATTGTCGGTGCTACTACCACCACTAATACCTAAAAAGCTACCACCACCACCGCTTTTACTTGCTTTACCCTCACCTTCAGCAACGGCTAAAATTTCCCCAGTAGTTGTACTAACTAAACGGGAATTGACTTGCACGATCGCTTTATTTTTCTCTGTGTTAGCACCAATACCTAAAAATCCACCAATACTACCACCGGATCTCGATTGTTCTAAATTAAATTGCGTAATCGTGCCAATTATAACGGCATCGGCTCCTAGTATTTTGCCAATTTGCGCGGCAGTAGAGGCATCTAATCGCCCCGATGCCCCAAAATTTTGTTCTTTTAGTATTTGTTCAACTTTGCTGCGCTCCAAGACAATGTAAGTGCCGTCTTTAACTAAAGCATTGGTTAGCAAATCACTCACACCTTTAGCTGGCCCGATTCCCAGCCAACCGTAATAAAAGCCTGTACCACTGGTACTTGCAAAATCAAAATCTAACACTGCAATGCGCTTGCGTTCTGCGGGCGATTGAGCCACAATAATTTTTGCCGCCGTTGGCTCGGATATAGCAGGGGCAGGTAAAAATAAGGTTGTAGTTGTTAAAATACTTAACCCTAAACCGATAAAACAATTTTTGATTTTCACTTTCTTAGGAATGGCAACTAATACTGGCATATAGATACAAAAGTTTGGATGAATTTCCCGAATTTTTGGCAACGCGCGATCGCTCCTAGCGCTACCCCCTGGGTAATCGCACTATTAAAGATACTTCGCTCGCAAGCAAAAGAAGATAGGACAAAGAATTAAAGTATAATTTTTATCGCCAAGCCTTACCGCTTCTAACCCTCGCTCTTGCCAATGGTAGGCTAGATTATCGGTAAATGGGCGATTTTATAGGAGTAGATATGAAAAAAAAATTACCAATATTGTTGTTGATAGTTGTGATATTTTTAGCTCCTAATTTAGTAATGGTAGCAAGGGCAGAAGTCCAACAACCTGCGATCGTCAATAGTTTAAGCGATCGCGTTGCAAGTGCTGTAATTACAGAGGTATCTAAGCAAACAGGAATCTCTACAAAAAACCTCAAAATTACTCAATATAGTCGTCAAACTTGGTCTAATGGCTGCTTAGGGCTTTCTAAACCTGGTGAAATCTGCACTCAAGCTTTAGTAGAAGGTTGGCGCGTGGTGGTGTCGGGAAATAAACGTACTTGGGTATACAGAAGTAATCGCAATGGGCAGATTTTACGCCTAGAATCGCCAAAAAAACCAACGTCTTCTAACGAGCATCACCAATTAAAATAAATGGCGACCAATACAAAGGATGATTTCCGTAATATAATATAAAGCCGTGCTGAAGCAACGGGGCTTTAAACCCATTTTTCCGGTAGTAATCTAGAGCTTTTTGGGGTTGTCCGATTTCCTTGTAAACTTCACCGAGATTATTTAGAGTTCCGGCTATTTTGGGGCGATCGCCGATTTTCTGTAAAATGGGTATTGCTAAGCTTAAAGATTCTAATGCCTGCTGGGGTTTTCCGGTAGCTAAGTACACTCCCGCAATGTTATTTAAAGTAGTAGCTTCTTGGCTAAAATAACCGATTTTTCTACTGGTTGCTAAAGCTTGGTTATAGAACTCTAAGGCTTTTTGGGGTTGACTTGCTTGATAAAGTTTACCAAGATTATTGAGTATTGTAGCTTCTCCCGAAGGATTGTTAGTTGCTTTGAAGATGGGGAGAGCCTGATTATAGGTATCTAAGGCTTTTTGAGTTTCTCCGATGTTGCTGTAATTTAACCCAATACCAAGCAGTGCTGTTGCTTCCGTTTCTTTGTCTTTAGTTTGTCTAGCTAAAGACAAAGCTTGCTCAAAAATTGCGATCGCTTTTTGGGGTTGTCCTTGTTTTGTTTGCTCCAAGCCTTGCTCGATTAGCGATGAAGTTTTAGGCGGCGAAGCCGTTGTAGTTCCACCAAAACCCGCAGCCAAAACACTTTTTGTTAACTCAATTGCTGTTAATATCTCTGACTCAGTTTTTTTATCTTTGAGTTTTCTTGCAAGAAATAAAGCTTTTTGCAATGTGTCTAGGGATTGTTGCAGTTGTCCAAGTTCAGTTTGTTTTACTGCTTGCTGGAGGAGTTTTTGTAATTCTTGAGCCGGAGAAATTTGCGTTTGCGCCGAAGTCTGAGCTATTGGCGGCATAATTACGCAAGAAAATAAAGCGATCGCTACAGCTAATACTTTAATTAATTTTTTCACTGACTTGCCGCTATTTTGTAATTGGGCGATCGCGCGTTGATAACTATTAAATAATAAATGACTCAATCTAAATAATCAGAGGTTTGAAGCAGAGCAAGTTATTTTTTTTCCTAGGTATAAGCGATCACCTGCAATATCTACCACACTTAATAGCAATAACTTTCGAGTTATTGACGATAAATTAAAAGTATGTTAACCTCCTTTCAACAAAAACTTAGGCTTTTTTGTTACGGTTGTCAACTAATAAGAAATAAGGGTTTAGATAATGACTAATATGCCTGCCTATTACAATGCTTCCACCTCTTACGCAGAGATGTTGCGGAAGCAAGATATAAATGTTTTCAACCTATATATAGATTTGTTTAAAAATTTGTCAGTCCCGGTAGTTCTGTAATCGATATTGGTTGTGGAGTTGGTACAAGCACGCTGTTATTAAGACAAGAAGGATTTGACGCAACAGGAACCGATGTTTCCGAAAAGTTTTTGCCCAACACCACAGATAAATTTTGCGTTGTGAACTTTCAAGATGCTAAGAATATTCCTAGTAACGCTTACTCGGCAGTGGGTACAATGAACGTGATCGAACACGTAGAAAAACCCCAAGCTTTTCTTTCGGAAATAGTCCGCGTTGTTCAACCGGGAGGAAATATTATCATACTGGCTCCCAATCTAACTTCGCCAATTATACCAGTGGGTATTATTAGAGACTTACTCAAAAAACAAACTCCCTATTTAGGTATTACCAGTTTTTTGGCAGCCTGTACCTTATTAGTAAAAAACTTCTGGCGTTCCTTAAGTGCAGAACTTGGTGTAAATGCTTTTGCAATGCGCGAGCCGATTTTAGATAATGGAATTGTTGGCTACGATGCGGATGCTGTGTACTGGACAAATGCCAGAGAAATTAGCCGCTTTTTGAAGTCTAAGGGCTGTAAAATTCTTTTGTTTCAAAAGCAAGGTAGCTCTACGGCATCAAAGTTGATCGCTAATCTGCTGCCCGGATTTGCAGGTAAAGTGTGTGTTGTGGCCCAAAAAAACTAACTCGCCGTTTGGATATTAAGTTGAAAAATCTGTTGGTTTTAACGACGTTTAGTCAAGTAGTTTAGAAAAATCGGTAATGTTCTGTAAAAAAATTGCGTCTTAATCAACATTGCCGATGTTTCTACTGTTTAATAATCCTTAAGCCAAAGAAATTTACGTTTGTGCTTAAGTCTGAGCTATTTGTGGCATAGTTGGGCAAGAAAGTCGCGATCGCAACAAGCTAATACTCTAATTGTTTTTTTAGTGATTAGCCGCTATTTAGCAACTAGGCGATCGCCGATTAAATCACAAAAGGCTGAATTTCGCTATTACGCCATTTTCCTTGAAAACGCTCGACTACAAAAGGTCTAATCACAAACTTGGCGGGGATGCCATCAAGGACATCGATCCGCAAAAACGAGTAAGGGCGGCGTTTTTGGGAACCTTGACCTGCACGACCAATGTATAAAAGACTTCTTGCTGAGACATTACCACCGGGGGTTTCAGTCAATTCGACTCCCTCGCTGCGTTGACGGCGCAAGCTAAAGCCACTACCACCGCAAACAATCCAATTAACATGAGCATCGGCGTGGCCGGTATTGCCTGTACGGAGATATTCTAAACAGTGAGCGTGACCGTTTAGAACTAAATTTACCAAAGGGCGATCGCCATTTATTGCCCCAAGCTTACTTGCAACTTTATTTAGGACTTCACGAAAGCGATCGCGGATAGCGATGGTTTGGGCTTGATCCCACTTAGTTGCTTCAGTAACGTAAGGGGGATGGTGAAAGTAAACCACTCGTCCCCGAACGTCAGGATTATGCCAAGATTCAATCAAACTATTGGCAAACCAGTCTAACTGCTCAGTATCAACTACAGTTGTTTCATCGGCGGCTAATTGTTTATCGATATCGTTGAGTAGTTCGTCTAGCTGTTCTATTTTAGTACGCAGATCGTCTAATTGTTCAGAATTTGTCGAATTAAGTTTAGTAGACTCCTCAATATAAGATAGTTTTTCCCGTTCATGGCGATCGCGGCGTTGTTCTAACTTGTGGCGTTCTTTTATTCCAGCAATGTCTTTGGCTAAAGGTAAAGGAGAATTAAAAGTATTAGAATCGAGGGCAAAAAAGTCAATTCCCCCACTTTGGAAACTGTAGTAGCGATTAGGTAAACGAGTAAAGCTACCAGGTTCGTAATAAAGACATCGCCCAGAGTTAGTTTTTGCACTATAGTGGTGATCGAGATGACGGATTAAATCATTTTCGTCCTCAAAGCCTTTAAGATAGTCCATAAACGCTTGAGCGTAGGCTTTGCCTTGGTGGGAACCATGCCAACCAATATCGATATCTAGTTTTGATTGCAGCAAGCGGCGTAGGGGTAAAGCAGTCTGAGCCATTAGCCCGTAAATAAAGGGCAAATCGTAGTAGTCATGATTGCCGAGTACGGGAAGAAACGGTTTATTGAACACCATTTTGTCGTAATCAATTTCTTTAGGATGTTCGCCGCCAACAATAAATTCTCGATAGGGCTTAATAAAATTTTTGTAATAGTATTCGCTAGAACCAACTAGATAGATAACATCGCCAGTATGCAAAATAAAGCGGCTAGAATCCTTGTGATTGAGCATTTGCATTGCGACCTGCCTTTGGGGATTGTGACCGCCGTGAGGGCCTGCGCCACTATCTCCCACCACCATAAATGAGAAGTTTGGATTGTCAGGAGTGCGAAGTCCCAAAACGAGTTTAGTTTGGTCAATTCCCCGCTCTATAATCAATTTATCTTGCCACCGTACTCGTTGTTTCATCTTGCGAATTTTGACCGAGATAGGCGGATCGGAAACAAATCTCATATTAATTACTTACTTTCTATATTTTTTTATTACTGTACTTTTCTGCGCTCAATTAGTAACTTTGTAGAACAAGTATAACCAGGATGCCCATAGACCTTTTGCAGGGGGTTTGGGGGAGGTAAGCCGTCCCCCAATGGGGGGTTTGGGGGGCAGACCCCCCATATCTTGGTTTTTCTTATGAAAGAAACGACTGCAATTTAGAAACTTGGGCGCTATTTTTGCATCCTCCTGAAGCCCAAAATCAAGTAAATAAAACATAAATGCTAGTAATAATTAAAACTACAGTAGTAACTTGAGCCGCCTGAGCTTGGGGAGAATGAGCGATCGCCTCCCTAACCGATATCGAAACCGATGCTCCAATTCCATAGCTCAAACTCAGCACTAAATAAGCCCAATGAGGAACAAAACCCCAAACTACCAGTAAAACCATCGCCAAAAATAGCATCAATAATTCGATAAAGGGGGCGCGGTTATACTGGCTCGACCAAATTAAGGTATTTAGCCAAAAACGACAGGTTCTCATTGGCAATTAGCGGGCGTTTGTTTTAGTTTGACCAACACCGTTTGTTTGAGCATCGGTTGTTGATTCCAGACCAAATACGCGGTTAAAAGATTTTTCTACCTTGTAGCCCGAATCAATCGACTCCAAAGGGTCTTTACGCAAGCGGTGGCGCAAGCACAAAGTCATTACTTTACGGATATCATCGATAGTAACTTCGGTGCGTCCTTCATAAGCCGCCAAAGCTTTAGCAGCGCGGTTAGTCACAATATCACCCCGCAAACCATCAACATCTAATTCCGAACAGACTTGAGAAATTTTGACCCGCAAATCGTAGTCGAGATTTACCGAAGGTAGAAGCTGTTGAGCGCTAACAATTTGTTGTTGTAAAGTTACTTGCTGAGGCTCATAAGTTACTAAAAACTCTTGGGGTTTTTGGTCAAATTCTGTACGTTGTTCGACAATTTGCACTCGTAAAGCAGGTTCTTTGACAGTACGGATTTCGGCGTGCATTCCAAAGCGATCGAGCAATTGGGGGCGCAATTCGCCTTCTTCAGGATTGCCCGAACCAACCAACACAAAACGGGCGGGGTGACGAATAGATATCCCCTCACGTTCAACAGTGTTCCAGCCGCTTGCAGCCGAGTCTAATAGCACGTCTACGAGGTGATCGTCTAGCAAGTTAACTTCGTCAACGTAAAGAATGCCGCGATTAGCTTTAGCGAGTAACCCCGGTTCAAAGGCTTTGACTCCTTCCGATAGAGCTTTTTCAATGTCAATAGTGCCACAAACTCTGTCTTCGGTAGCACCTAAAGGCAAATCTACCATCGGTACTTTTTTTTGGGCTACAGGGAGGTCAATTTGTTGCTCTAACTGGCTGCGGATAGCATCGCTCATCAAATCGGGGTCTTTGGGGTCGCTATTAAAGGGGTCATCGGCAACTACAGTAATTTCTGGGAGCAAATCGGCAAGCGCCCGAATAGTGGTAGATTTACCAGTACCGCGATCGCCCATAATCATTACGCCGCCAATTTTGGGATCGATTACGTTTAATAATAATGCTAATTTCATTTCTTCTTGACCGACAATCGCCGTAAAAGGAAATACGACGCGACGGGCTAGGGGGGTTGGACTCACTTACACTTACCTAAAAAAAATTGTCAAGGATACCGTTTACAATTTTGCCACACTGGCAGGAAACAACCAATCATTGTTGGACTTCGCACCAAAATTGATATTTAGTTACAGTTCACGGCGCGATCGCTGCGGTAGGCTAGATCAAGAAATAAAACTTGCTCTTTAATTCATTTATATGTCTTCAACTGTTTCTAGTCCTCCCCGCACAATTCGCATTGGTTCTCGCGCTAGTCAATTAGCTTTGGTGCAAACTCATTGGGTGCAAGCTGAGTTACAAAAAGCTTATCCCGATCGCACTTTTGAAGTCCACACAATGGCGACTCAAGGCGACAAAATTTTAGATGTAGCTTTAGCAAAAATTGGTGACAAAGGTTTATTTACAAAAGAGCTTGAAGTTGGGATGTTGCAGCAAGAAATAGATTTTGCCGTGCATTCATTGAAAGATTTACCCACAAATTTACCCGGTGGTTTAGTTCTGGGAGTCGTTACCGAGCGCGAAAATCCGGCTGATGCGGTGGTATTTCATGAAAAATACCGCGACCTCCAAATTGAAACCTTACCCCCTGGGGCGGTAATTGGGACTTCCTCTTTGCGTCGATTAGCTCAATTGCGCCACCATTACCCCCATTTAATGTTTAAAGATATTCGGGGAAACTTGATTACTAGACTTGCAAAGCTGGATTCTGGTGAATTTGATGCAATTATTTTGGCAGTGGCGGGGCTGCAAAGACTGGGAATGAGTGATCGCATTCACCAAATACTCAAGCCAGAAATTTCCCTTCATGCAGTGGGACAAGGGGCTTTAGGGATTGAGTGTCGCAAAGATGATGTTGAAGTCTTAGCATTACTTAAAGCTATTGAACACGCACCAACGCGCGATCGCACTTTAGCTGAAAGAGCTTTTTTACGGGAATTAGAAGGCGGCTGTCAAGTACCTATTGGCGTTAATTCGCTTATAGACACTGAAAATTTAACATTGACAGGAATCGTTGCCAGTGTTGATGGATTGCAAGTAGTTACTGGTACGGTAACGGGTAAAGTTTCAGAACCAGAAAATGTTGGGATTGAGTTGGCACAGCTATTGAGAAAGCAGGGCGCTAAGGAGATTTTAGACACAATATTTGAAGCAGTCCAACGTAGCTAAAGTAATCAGAGGTTAAAGAATTAATAGTTTGCTGATTAGATATATGAATTTCAATGTAGAGACGTTGCAATGCAACGTCTCTACAAGGATTGTGCATTGTTTTTGCCCGAAGTCTAATATGATGACGGTACTAATTTAAAGAAAACGCCAAAATCACCATGCGAATTCTATTTGTTGCAGCAGAAGCAGCGCCCGTTGCTAAAGTCGGCGGGATGGGAGATGTAGTTGGAGCTTTGCCAAAGGTGCTAAAAGCAATGGGGCATGATGTACGAATATTCATGCCCTATTACGGTTTCTTGCCCGATAAAATGCCGATTCCCGCAGAACCCGTTTGGTATGGCGCGGCAATGTTTGAGTCTTTTTCCGTCCACGAAGCCGTATTGCCAGGTACAGATGTACCATTGTATTTATTTTCTCATCCCAACTTCTCGCCACGTCGGATTTATGGTGGAGATGATGAAGATTGGCGGTTTACACTATTTGCCAACGGAGCGGCGGAATTTTGCTGGAATTACTGGAAACCAGACATTATCCACTGTCACGATTGGCATACAGGCATGATTCCGGTGTGGATGAATCAATCTCCCGATATCATGACAGTTTTTACAATCCATAACCTCGCCTATCAAGGGCCTTGGCGATGGTATTTGGAAAAAATTACTTGGTGTCCTTGGTATATGCAAGGACATAATACAATGGCGGCGGCGGTACAGTTTGCCGATCGCGTTAATACTGTTTCTCCAACTTACGCCGCGCAAATCAAAACCCCAGCTTATGGCGAAACTCTAGAAGGTTTGATGTCTTTCATTAGCGGCAAATTGTCGGGAATCGTTAACGGAATTGATACAGAAATGTACAACCCATCCGATGATAAGTATATTACTCAAACCTTTGATGCTGACACTTTAGAGAAACGTCAGGCTAATAAAATCGCTTTGCAAGAAGAAGTTGGTTTAGAAGTCAATTCCAAGGCTTTTTTAGTAGGGATGGTGACAAGGGTTGTGGAACAAAAAGGTATTGATTTAGTATTGCAAACCTTAGATAGATTCTTAGCTTATACAGATGCTCAGTTTGTATTGTTAGGGACAGGCGATCGCTACTACGAAACTCAGTTATGGCAACTTGCTTCGCGCTATCCTGGGCGGATGGCAACTTATTTACTTTACAGCGATGCGATCGCGCGGCGGATTTATGCAGGTAGCGATGCTTTCTTGATGCCTAGTCGGTTTGAGCCTTGTGGTATTAGTCAAATGTTAGCTTTACGTTACGGTTGCGTCCCCATTGTCCGGCGCACTGGGGGACTTGTAGATACTGTTTCTCATCACGTTCCAAGTAACCATACAGGTACGGGTTACTGTTTCGACCGCTACGAACCCTTAGACCTTTATACCTGTATGGTACGAGCTTGGGAGGGCTTTCAGTATAAGGAAAACTGGAAAGCTTTGCAACAGCGCGGTATGAGGGAGAATTTCAGTTGGGAGCAATCGGCTAAAGAATACGTGGATTTATATAGATCAATGTATGGATTGCCACCAGAAACCGAAACAGCAGCACAACCACAGTTAGTTACTAAATAACTGTTATAGCTTCAGTCTTCTACAAGGACTGAAGCTAAATTTTTTCAGTGGTCGGTTTGCTATCAGCCGTAGATTTTAGGAATAACTTTTGGGTGTCCACTGCAACAAAATTTTTCTTAGACAGGTTTACACACTAAATCTCTAGCTTTATACTCACGATCTTCATACAAACGCAATATAAATTCTCCTGCTAGTGTTTCCCGAAATGTTCGGATATTGATAGCCATCTGGGATGGCACTTTGCTCAAGTCTGGGAGCGTTACTCCATAACCTGGGGGCATGACAACGGCGGCGGCAAGAGTGGCAAATGTTAAATCAGCCGCCGAGAAACTATCTCCAACTAAATAAGCCCGTCCATCCGCAAGTTCGCTCTCAATCGTCTCAAAAATTTCGTAAATGCGATCGTAAGCTGTTGTTGCAGAGGTGGTGTTGATTGAGTACATCTGAAATACATTAGAGCGCATCCACCTAAACACAATGGGAAACAAAAGACGCTCGAACCAGGGAACTCCTTGACACCAAAGTGGCTGTATTAATTGAGCTTGATTAAAAAGGTAAAAATAGAACCATTGGCGAACAGCAGGCGCAAGTACAGAGTCAAATAAGTTTACAAATTTTTCAACTTGTTTTCGTTTATCTGGGTCAGTAGGGTAAAGTTTAGCTTCATCAGGAGCAATAGCATCTACATATCTCAAAATATCCTCTGAGTTAGCAATAACACCTGTTTGTGTGACTAAAACCGGAACTGATTGCCCACCCACTCCTTGGGATATAAATCGATTAAAGGGTGACATACGGCGTTCTGTTTCCGTAACTACTGAATCTAGCTGCTTACAGATTCGCCCTGTTGCCAGTCGGTGAAAGGGTGGCATGTGACGTTCCTCTATGAAGGGAATTTGCACCCTTGTCAATGCCTATCGAGCCTTTTCGCAGTAGTGACTCACAGGAATTGTGATCAACCGGACTGGGATTTCTAGGCATGAGATTAGCTGAACCATAACCCTCAGAAATTTGTGAATTGAGCTTGATTATGCTCTGTTACAAGTTTTGCACTTTATTAAACCAATATCTTAGCCGCCCTTATTTCTAAACAAAGCATCCCCTGTTTGCAGGTCGAACCAATGAATGCTTAGAGGAGGTAGTGCTAAGGTGATATCTCTGTCACTCCAGTTTTGGTCGGTTGGTAATAAAGACCGGACTGTAATATCTTCGCCTAGCGAACTATTTACCTTAACGCTAACTAAATTGTGCATCCCCAAATGTTCTCTCAAGAACACTTTTCCTCTAATTATCTGCGTATCTCCCGGTTGAGGAATGCGGACGCTTTCGGGACGAATACCTAAAACAATTTGCGGTGCTACTGTCACCATGTTTTCAGGTAAATTAATTTTACTGTCGCCCAACATTGCATAACGTCCCTGACATGGCAAAGTAAGTAAATTCATTTGCGGACTGCCGACAAATCCTGCTACAAATTGATTGGCTGGGTGGCTGTATATGCGTTCTGGGGGGTCTAGCTGCTGCACGTAGCCGTTATTTAAGACGGCGACTTTGGTTGAAAGGGTCATTGCCTCTGTTTGGTCGTGAGTGACGTAAACTACAGGCACTTTTTGAGCGGCAAATATTTGTTTAATATCAGCGCGGACTCGTTCACGCAGCAGCGCATCTAAGTTACTTAGGGGTTCATCTAACAAAAATACATCCGGGCGACGCACCAAAGCCCTGCCAACAGCTACTCGTTGGCGTTGTCCACCGGAGAGTTGTCCGGGTTTACGGTTCATTAAACTCGCATCTAGTCCTAAAACTTCCGCAGCTTGGGCAACTCGCTGTCTAATTTCGGCGGCGGGAGTTTTTTTGAGTTTGAGTCCAGAACAAAGGTTTTCGTAAACGGTAAGGTGGGGATATAGAGCATAACTTTGAAATACCATAGCAATATTGCGATCGCCTGGTCTAGTATTAGTTACGTCTACATTGCCAATCCTAATTTTTCCCCGTGTAGGTTCTTCTAATCCAGCAATTAGCCTCAATGTTGTAGATTTGCCACAACCGGACGGCCCAAGTAAAGTCAAAAACTCCTGATCGTCCACACTCAAGCTAATATCTTTGACGGGAACGACTTTGGAACTATAGGTTTTATTAATGTTTGTGAGTTCGAGTTTAGCCATAAGTTTTTATCTACCCATTTTCTAAAATTATTATCCCTTCACAGCACCCGCCGTTAAACCTTGAACAATCTTGCGTTGGAAAAGCAAAACTAACAATACTAAGGGCAAAGTACCGATAACTGTAGCCGCCGCAATTGGCCCGTAAGGAATTTCAAATACCGAAGCACCGCCTAACTGCGCCGCCGCAACGGGAATAGTTTTTAATTCGTCACGAGTCATAAATGTTAAAGCAAAAATAAACTCATTCCAAGCAAAAATAAACGTCAAAATGCCTGTAGTTACAAGGGCAGGTATAGTCATTGGTAACAATATTTGCGTGAGCATTTGCCAGGTGTTGTAACCATCAACTTTTGCCGCATCTTCTAAATCCTTGGGCAATTGTTCAAAAAAGCTGCGTAATACCAAAATAGTTAAAGGTAAGTTGATAGCTGTGTAAGGAATAATTAGCGATAAATAGTTATTGCCTAAGTGCAAAGCTTGGACTACTTCTAATAAGCCTAAAAATAATAGAATGCCGGGAAATAAAGTGACAATCAACACCCCTGCTAAAATTACTTTTCCACCCCAAGGACGCAACCGGGCTAAAGCGTAAGCCGCAGGCGCACCAATGGCTAAGCCAAGCAACGTTGAAGTAATGGATACAAAAGCACTATTGAGGATGTACGCCCAAAACCTCCGCCGTGTAAATAATTCAATGTAGTGATTTAGAGTGTAGCGACTAGGTAAATATTTAGTAGGAATTGCGGCAATATCTTCGTTAACTTTAAAGGAAGTCAATACTTGCCACAAAATAGGCGCTAGGCAAAATATAGTAACTAAGATAACTGCAACTGTTAAAACTATACTTTGCCAAGAAAAGTTGATAGTTTCGGCTTTTTTAGAAATTACTGACATATTTAAGCCATCCCTTTAGTAGTTCGAGATTTACTAAGCAAAAAGCTTGCGATCGCTACCATCACCACTAATAATAAAAAGGTTACGACGACTAGCGCCGCCCCATAACCAAAGTCTAAGTAACGCATGACTGTAGAGTAAATATACAGCGATACTACTTCCGTCGCGCCTCCAGGGCCACCGTTAGTCATTACAGCAATTAAGTCAAATACTCCGAAAGCTTGGGCAAATCGAAATAGCGAAGCAATCAAGATTTGGGGCATCAATAAGGGTAATGTAATTTGGCGAAAACTTTGCCAAGGACTTGCCCCATCAATAGCGTGGGCTTCGTAAAGGTCGGGGGAAATTGATTGCAATCCAGCTAGAAGCAAAATACTGATAAAAGGCGTTGTTTTCCACACATCTGCAAAAATTACCGCGATTCTTGCCAAATTTGGCTCGCCCAGCCAGTTGATGCCAGTTTTAATTAGCCCCAATCGCAACAAAAGATCGTTAACTACGCCAAACTGGTCATTAAAAATCCACGCCCAAGCCAGTCCAATTAAAGCTGTAGGCAAAGCCCAAGGTAAAATAGCACTGGTGCGGACTAAGCTACGTCCCAAAAAGCGTTGGTTTAATACTATTGCAATGCCCATTCCTAGCAGTAATTCCAACAAAACAGACGTAGTAGTAAAAATGCTTGTAGTTACAAAACTCTGCCAAAAACGCCCATCTCCCGCCATGCGGACGTAATTATCTAAGCCGGAAAACTCAGGTTGCAGCTTTGTACCTAAGTTTTGCGTAAATAAACTCAACCAAAAAGCCCGCGCAATCGGGTAAGCAAATACAAGTAAGAGTAACAGCAGCGCGGGTAAAAGCATTATCCAGGCGGTGTTTTGTTCGCGGCGGCGGATGGTATCAAATTTGGTCATGAGAGGATAAGGAAGAATTGATTATTACTTTTTGCCTAATAACAACCGTGTTTCTTTGGCGGCGGCATTCATAGCCTGTTCGGGAGTAAGGCTATTTGTTAAGGCGGCGCTGAGGTAACGTTGCAAAATATCTGAGGCTTGGGCATACTGAGCGATCGCAGGGCGTAATACGGAACTACTGACAATTTTTAATAATTGAGGGTAATGGCTGTATTTAGCCACTATTTCGGCATCGCTGAATAGTTCCCGTCTACTGGGTACATATCCCGCTTTCAAAATAAAATTGCGCTGGGCTTCGTTGCTGGTAAAGTAGCGAATTGCTGTCATTGCTTCTTTTTGGTAGGGAGAAGATTTGGCAATCCCCAGTCCCCAGCCACCTAAACAAGTTCCCGCATTTTTTCCGGGGGCGCTAACCATTGGCTTGATGCCAATTTTGCCTTTAATTGGCGAACCTTCGGCATTTGCCAAGGGCCACACATAAGGCCAACTGCGTAGAAATACCGCTTTACCGCTTTGAAATATTCTTCTTGTTTCTTCTTCTTGGTAGGTTGTTACTCCTAGCGGTGATACACCAGTTTTTACTGTGTTGCGGAGAAATTCTATGGCTTGTAGTGTCTCTGGACTGTCTAAGCCTACATCTTTAGTTGTGGGATTGACCCAAAAACCGCCGTATCCTTCCAAAACTTCGGCAAACATGGCTACCAATCCCTCGTATTGCCTGCCTTGCCAAAGATAGCCCCAAGTGTCTTTGTTTTTCTTCTGTAATGCTTGAGAGATTTTTAGTAACTCATCAAAAGTTTCTGGCGGTTTGTATCCGGCGGCGCTAAGTAAATCTTGGCGGTAGTACAACACTCCCGCATCAGAACGAATCGGTACGCGGTAGAGTTTCCCTTCGTAGCGACTTCCTTCGATATCGTTGGGCGAAAATACTGCTAATTCCTCTGCCGAAAATTCATCAGTTAAATCTTTTAACCACCCCGCCGCCGCAAATTTGGGTGTCCAGATTACATCCATATTGACCAAATCGTAAGGAGAATCGCCCAAAATAAACGCAGAGGTATATAAGTCTTCTAGTAAATTGGTGGCATTGGGCCCTTCAATTACATTAATGCGAATCCCTGGATACTTGGTTTCAAAGTCTTTGACGATGCCTTGCTGCCAAGGTTGGGCATCGGGCGCAGTCATTAACAAGTTCAATACAACAGGCTGCTGCGTAAAGGCTGGAACTATAAATAAAATTGTTATACTTGCGAGAATTGCTAGAGCAATGCCCAGTTGCCAAAAATACTTTTTTATCAGCCGAACCGATTTTAGTTTCATGAAATGCGATCGCCTAATTAATTTGGCTACCTAAAAAGCTAAATCTCTTGCTATTTTTGTAAACAAGTTTAAAGAAACTTTTACAATACTTATAGGTAAAGATACAACTATCTTTTTAGCCAAAGCTTCCTCTTAAAGATGTATAACCAACTTCCCAACAAGTAATAATATTTTTAGCTTGTAGTCAATAAATATTGACGTTTTTTATTAAAATGTTACATTACTTTTGATTTTGAACCTATAGCTGAAAACTGATAATGAGCGACAAAACAGAGAAACAAAAAATGCTGGCGGGTGAATTGTATTTAGCAGATGATATTGAACTAACTAACGACAGCAAACGCGCTTCCTTGCTATTAAAGCGATACAACTCTACCACCGTCGAAGACGCAGAAATACGCCTGCAAATCCTTAAAGAATTATTCGGTAAGATAGAAGCAAAAATTCAAATCGTCCCCCCTTTTCATTGCGACTATGGTAGTAATATTTATGTTGGAGATGAGTTTTATATGAACTACGGTTGTGTAATTCTTGATTGCAATACAGTACATATTGGAGACAATGTTAAATGCGCTCCTTACGTGCAAATATACACAGCCCACCATCCTACAGATCCCCAAATCCGTCAAACAAAAAAAGAACTAGCTTCCCCAATTAATATTGGTAATAATGTTTGGATTGGTGGCGGTGCAATTGTTTGTCCGGGTGTAAGTATTGGCGATAATACTACAATTGGCGCGGGTAGTGTTGTAGCTGAGGGGGTGACAAGCACTCCAAAAACCTTATCACGTATAGACTTGACCGAATGATGGTAGAAAAAGATAGGTCAAATTTTGTCAACAAGACCTATCAGTTGAAAATGATACTTCCATTCTACC
>JAABUN010002405.1_pt1 | contig 33571 bp, 35 predicted proteins | sample 5559311 | NCBI WGS metagenome assembly JAABUN01 (sample SAMN10711877, study PRJNA513370) | rock metagenome | isolation source: Antarctica rocks | place: Antarctica: Victoria Land, Siegfried Peak sud | reverse complement strand
TGACCCACGCCCGCACCTTCATGGCCGACTTCGTGGCTTGGTACAACCACGAGCATCACCACACCGGGATCGGACTTCATACCCCGGCCGATGTGCACTACGGGCTGGCCGCCGGCAAGGCGAGCGAGCGAGTCAAGACGCTGACCACGGCCCGGGCGGCGCACCCCGAACGCTTCGCCAGCACCCGCACCCCCAAGATCCTTCAGCTGCCCGACGCGGCCTGGATCAACCAACCCTCACAGCCCACCGACCAGACGCCAGATACACCGGCGGCTTAACACCCGCTGGTCTCATCCACCTTGACAAACTGCGCAGCCGCTCGATCGGCAGAGCGGCGCCTCGTTCGAGGAGTTCTACCGCACCAGCTATCAGGCAGTTATGGTGCCTGCCCGCGTCCTGACCGGCGATCCGCAGGCAGCGGAGGACGTGGCCCCTTCAACGCGGCAGCGAAGGCGTCGTGAATGCCTGCCGAGACCGAGACCGAGACCTTGCACCTGACGCCGCTACCCCCAGCCAGAAAGCCCACTTCGAGCGTCATACATCCCGCTCGAGGTGGCATGTTCTGGCTGGGTGTGGGTGGATCAGGGGTGAGCCAGCACCCGGAGGAGCCCTCGATGAACCAGGCCAGCCAGGACGTGATCGTCGACTGCATGCTGCGCGTCCTCGGCGACCGATGAACCGGTGGCCGTGACCGACTCGGCGCCGCTGATCCTCACCCTGGCGCTCGACGAGACGACTCAGGGGCACCTGGATGGGCTACGGAGGACTCACTTCCCGCCCGATCGCAACTTCCTGGCCGCGCACGTGACGGCATTCCACGCCATGCCGGGCGAGCGCCTTGACGACATCGTCCAGGACGTCCGCGATTCCGCGCCCCGCAGTCCGGTCGTGGCGACGGTGACCGGTGTGCGGTTCCTGGGACGCGGAGTTGCCTACGACCTGCGCGCACCGGAAGCCGAGTCGGTCCGGGCGGGGCTGGCGCATCGGTGGCATCCCCTGCTGAGCGGGCAGGACCGTCAGCGATGGCGTCCCCACGTCACGGTGCAGAACAAGGTCGCGCCGGCATCGGCCCGGGCTCTGTATACGCAGCTGAGCATGGACTTCCTCCCCTACGACGCCCAAGCCGTGGGGTGGGAGCTGTTCCGCTACCGCGGTGGCCCGTGGCAGCACTTGCTGGGCGTGCCGTTCGAGTAGGCCCAGTGAGGTGCATCCCGTTATGCGCTCCGCGCGCCAGGAGAGGGCGGGCATTCAAACAGGCAAACCGGGTGTCGAGGCCATGAAAGGCCTAGTGAGCCTCAGGTTTGCCTGTTTGAGTGACGGCCCCAGTCCTCCACCGACTCACACAGCAGCCAGGACGGTATGGCGGTCGACGTCGCGGACGTGCCGGTCGGCCCAGCGGGGGGAGCGGTCCTTGTCGACCAGCAGCGCGCGGATGCCCTCGGCGAAGTCGGGGTGACCCGCGAACGCCCGTCCCAGTCGCCGGTCCTGGGCCAGCACCTCCTCGACGCTCAGCGATGCCGCCCGGCGCAAGGCGGCCAGGGTGACCGTGACCGAGTGCGGGGAGCGCTGCTCGATCGTGGCCGCGGCCTCACGCGCCGCAGGATGGGTATGCCGGGTCAGCCGGTCGACGATGGCGACCGGGTCGTCGCCGGCGTAGCACTCGTCGATCCACTCCCGGTGCTGCGCCAGGCTCGGCTCGGGCAGCTCGACACCCTCGACGGCGAGCACATCGGCGGACGGGATCGGCCACCCCATCGGCTTCGGGTCCAGCGACTCGCCGGACAGGCCCGAGGCGAGGTCGGCCAGCACGGCATCCTTGGCACTGGAGGGCACCAGAGCATCGGCCACCCCCAGTAGCACGGCGTCCGCGCCGTTGACCGGTAACCCGGTCAGCGCGACGTGCGTGCCGAGCTCGCCGGGTGCCCGCGACAGGAACCACAGCCCGCCGACGTCGGGGAAGAAGCCGATGATGGTCTCCGGCATCGCCAGCTTGGTCCGTTGGGTCACGATGCGGTGCGAGCCGTGCGCCGACACCCCGACGCCGCCGCCCATCACGACGCCGTCCATCCACACGACATACGGCTTGGGGTAGGAGGCGATACGGGCGTTCAACGCATACTCACGCTCCCAGAACCCCAGCACCGACTCCTCGTCGCCCGCCAGGACCGAGGCCCGCAGCCCCACCACGTCACCGCCGGCGCACAGCCCCTTGTCGCCGGCGCCCTCGAGCCACACCGCGCGCACCGCCGGGTCGTCCGCCCACTCATCGAGCACCCGCAGCATCTCGGTGACCATCTCGTCGTTCAGCGAGTTGATCGTGCGGGGCCGGTTCAGGGTCAGCCTGCCGACCGGGCCGACAACCTCATGCAGCACCGTGTCCGGGCGAGCATCCGTCATACCGGAGGACCCTAGCCGCGCACGTAGACTCACCCGCCATGGGCAAGGCATCGAGACGCAAACGGCAGGCACAGGGGCAGGGCACCAAGACCGATCCGGCACAGCAGCGGGCACCGTTCGTGGGGCGTCCGTTCGAGGGGCTGCAGGATGAGACCGAGTGGGTCGCGATGCGCGAGATCGTGCCGGCCGCCACCGCGCCGCTCACGGTGACGCTGCCCGACGGCACCCCGCAGCAGGTCACCCTGACCACCGTGCTGCCCGGCGCGATGCCGGCACTGCACCGCGCGGGCGGTGAGATCCTGGTCGCGCTGCAGTCGCGCACCTCCAGCGGCGACGCCAGCCGCGACATCGCCCAGGCGGTGATCACCGCGGCCGCCGCCGAGCCGGGCACTCCGCTGACGTCGGTGCGCCCGGCCACGATGGGCACCCCGCGGTTGCAGGACCTGGTCGACGCCGGCCAGCGGCTGACCCCGACGGTGCACGAGGACTTCTCCTACTGGATGGGTGAGGACGAGGTCACCCCCGAGGCCGCCGAAGCGCTGGAGCAGACCAACGAGGCGGCTGTGCCCACGGTCAAGATCGAGGAGCTGACGTCGGCCTACTGGTGCAAGATGGGCGGGCGCACCTACATCCGCTGGATCCTGCCCGACGACGAGGACGCAGCGGTCGTCGCGATGGCCCGGTTGCAGGCCGCTGGCGAGCACACTCTCGGCGAGGGCACCGTGTTGCTCGGCGCCTTCCGTGCCGCCGGGCTGCTGGTGCCGGTGCTCGAGGTGCCGGCGCAGACCGAGGCCGCCGACCACGTCGAGGCGCTGGTCGCGCTGCAGGGCCGGTATGACGAGGCGCTGGGTCAGGACGAGGCGCTCACCCCCGCGGAGCGCCGGGCCCGCGAGGGCTTGATCAGCCGCCAGGTCACGCTGCGCTGAGCCCGCCATGACGTATGAGGGTCGGGTCGGGGGCGTCGTGGCCATCGTCCCGGCCAAGGATGAGGCCCAGCGGCTGGGGGCGACGCTGGCCGCGCTGGCACGGGTGCCTCAGGTGTCGGCGGTGATCGTGGTCGACGACGGGAGCCGGGACCGGACCGCCGTCGTCGGTGAGCAGGCAGGCGTCCTGGTGTGTCGGCATACCCGCAACCGAGGCAAGGCCGCAGCCATGCAGACGGGGGCGCAGGCGGCGGGTGAGAAGCATCCCGAGGCCGCATTGCTGTTCGTCGACGCCGACCTGGAGGACAGCGCCGCGGGTCTTGGTGTGCTCTGCGACCCGGTGCTGGCCGGCTCGGCGGACATGAGCATCGCCGTGTTGCCGCCGCAGGACCGGGCCGGGGGCGGGTTCGGCCTCGTCGTGCGGCTGGCGAGGGACGGCATACAGGATCTGACCGGGTTTGAGGCGACGCAACCTCTGTCCGGTATGCGGTGCCTGACCCGGGCGGCGTTGGACGCGGCTTCTCCGCTGGCCCGGGGGTGGGGGGTCGAGGTCGGGCTGACCGTCGATGTGCTGCGCTCTGGCGGGCGGGTGCTGGAGGTGCCGTGCGAGCTGCGGCATCGGGTGACGGGGCGGGACTGGCGCGCGCAAATGCACCGGGCGCGGCAGTACCGGGACGTGCGCCGCGCGCTCAAGGCTCGATCGACGTTACTTCCGCGCACCGGATGATGAAGCGGCTGGCCACACATTCGCGTCGAGCGCGCCATCCACATGCTTAGGTGAGGCAGGATGGCTCTTGTGGCAGACGAGGTCTGGGAGCGTCTGGATGTCTCCCACTGGGTGGTCCGCGGGGTCGAGCAGGCCGGTTCGAGCCGCAACTTGTGGCTGGCGGAGCCCGGTACCGGGCATGAGTGGCTGCACAAGGACACGGTTATTCCCGGCAATGGGATTGAGCAGGGTGAGGACTGGGCCGAGGTCGTGTCGACCCAAGTGTCCCTACTCCTCGGCGCTCCGTGCGCGACGACACGTCTTTGCGTTCGCCAGGATCGCCGCGGCTCGATCTCCCGCTCGGTCAGACCCGATGGGCACTCTTTGAACGAGGGGAACGTCGTTCTACAACGCGCCAGCGCCCCTGGGTACTTTCCCCACGGGGAGGGAGACCCAGCGATAGATCCCTCAAGACCGCTCGTGAGGAGGCCGGGTCACAGTCTGGCCAACGTCCGGTTGGCACTGGAGGGAGTCGTCGGCCCACCCGGCTTCCGTGCCCCAGAACCGCGCATCGGTTTCGATGCATTTGCCGGCTACATGATCCTAGATGCACTGGTGGCGAACCGGGATCGGCACGAACAGAACTGGGCGGTCCTCACGCCTCAACTGATCTCGCCCCCTGAGAGGCTCTCGCCTTCGTACGACCACGCAAGCAGTCTGGGGTTCAACCTGACAGAGCCGAGGAGGGAGATCTGCTTACGCGAACCCGTTCGGATGCGGGCGTGGGCGGAGAAGGGGACTGCTTACCGGTTTGAGCATATCGGTACCCCCCCGACCCTCGTCCAGCACGCGGCGCGTGCAGTGGGCATGTGCTCTCGGACGGGTGCAGACTGGTGGTGTGGTCAGCTCATGGCGCTGGAGCTTGATTCGGTGCTGGAGCCCCTCCGAGAGCGGGCCGTGCCAGGTATGTCAGATCTCGCCGCTAGGTTCGCTCACAACCTACTCACTCTCAATCTAGGGAGACTCCGAGATGAGATCCGCCAGTGTGCTTGATCGGCGCACCCCCCTTCCAGAGACGCCCACTGTGAGGGACCTGCTGGTGTTGTGGCAGCACCCAGAGACCCGTGAGATAGTTCCCATTGGGCGGTTCACGTACGACGGGAGTACCTACTCCTTCGCCTATACACGTGCAGCAGCGGGCGTTGTGGACTTCCGTCCTCTGCCAGGCCTAGGCGACCTCCGGCGGCAGTACGCCAGCAGTCGCATTCCCTCGGTCTTCGGCCAGCGCGTCATGGAGGCAGATCGCCCCGACTACGCCGAGTACCTCCGCACGCTGGGTCTCGAGCCGTCGGGAGCGACGCCGTGGGAGCAAATTGTCCAGTCTGGAGGAACGCGCGCAGGGGACACCCTTCAGTTCATGCAGGTCCCTCACGTGCGCGACGGACGTGCCCGGGCACGATTTCTCGCCAACGGTGTCCGGCATATCCCGGAAGAAGCCCGGACAGTGGCTGGACGCACTGTGACGGTGACCCCGGAACAACACGAGGCAGCGCTTAGTGGTCTTCGACCTGGGGCAACCGTTCTGGTCCAACCCCAAGAGGGAAATCAGCACGATCCTCACGCTGCGCTTGTGACGACTGATGGCTTACCGCTTGGGTGGGTTCCACGTGCCCTGTCGGCAAGTGTTCGCGAGCTCATGGAGATCACGCCGGTGCGTTCCACGGTCGTGCGAGTGGGCGACCCAGAGACCCCACCGCATCTGCGGCTGGTGTTGGACCTGAACGTCCCAGCCCCGAGCAGCTTCGAGTTCGACCGAGAGGGCCGCTGGGATCCCGTGGTACGTCAGTAAACCAGCGGGTTCGGGATGCCGCTGACGTGAAGGTGCGCATCGACCGGTATGTAGGCGCAGATTTGGCCAAAAGTATGCAAGAGTCCCTCGGTCTGCAAACGCTCCCTCAGCACGTCGTAGAGGTCGAGGAGGTGGGCCACATCTGCCGTCGCGTAGGCGATCTGTGCGTCCGACAGCACGGCAGCGTTCCAGTCGCTCGTGCGGACCGGGCCTTTCGTCACGCTCACACCGAGGTAGCGTTGCAACAACGCTCGGAGGCTGTGCTCCTCCGCCGGTATCGCTGGGTCAAGCAATTTAGAAGCTGTCTTGGTGCAAGCGACAGACGTGGAGCGAATTCCCCAATGAGCTTCGAGGAAGCGGAGGTCGAATGCCGCGTGATGCAAGACCTTAATGACCTGGGGGTCCTCCATCAGAGCGGCCAACCCTCGGGGGACTTCTCTGACGTGGCGCAGCAGCAAGGTGCCGGTAGCCGGCGAGAAGACCTGACATAGGTGTAGTTCGTCCGTAGCCCAGTCCAAGCCGCTGGTCTCCGTGTCCACAGCCACTAATGGTTGGGACCTCAAGGCCTGCCTGATGTCAGCAGGAAGGTCGCCGTCTAGGTATGTCGCGAGCACCTTGGGGAGGGTACCGGAGACTCCGCCACCGAGTGCAGATCGTGAAGTGCTACGCTGTGGCACATGAGGGTAGGGGTGCGAGACCTACGCAATGACACTGCCCGCGTGATCGATGCGGTGCGGGCCGGCGAGCGGGTCACCCTGACGGTCCGAGGTGAGCCGGTCGCCGACATCGTGCCCCACGGTGCCCGCACGCGATGGCTTTCGGGGGTGTCCCTGCGGGATCGACTGGCGCACCGTGCCGCGGATCCCGGCCTCCGGCAGGACTTGGACGAGCTCGCGGGCGAGACCTTGGCTGACCCGTGACGTCGGGTCTGCTCGATACGTCGGTATTCATCGCCAGAGAGACAGGTCGACCGCTCGGCCCGCTGCCGGAGCGCGTGGCGGTGTCAGTCGTCACGGTCGGCGAGCTGGAGCTCGGAGTCCTCGCGGCGACCGAGGATGAGGTTCGCGCCCGCCGTGCGGACACCCTGGCGCTCGCCCGCGAGGCTGACCCCATTCCCATCACCGAGCCGGTGATGACGGCATGGGCTCGGCTCGTGCTGGACTGTCGACGAGCGGGTGTGCACCGGGCGGTCAGGCTCACGGATGCACTGATCGCAGCCACTGCCGTCGTCCACGGCTTGCCCGTCGTCACGCAGGACGAGGACTTCGACACGATCGCGAGTGCGCACTCGTTGCTACGCGTCGTCAGGGTCTGACCAAGGGGCTTGGCTCAGCCAATCTGCCGCCCGACCCGACGTCGACTCCTGGGCCGACGGTGCAGCGTCGTAAGGCGGCAGTCGGCGACTCGGTTTCGGTCGACGACATCCTGGCTTGGCGTGACGCGGATCGCCGGTGACCTCAGTCCCCGCTGCCGGTCCCGCGCCCTACCCCCGCTCGCCCCCTGAGACGCGCCCTTCCGACGCCTGGGCAAGCACGGCGATCCCCGCGCCGATGGCGACCGCGAGCCCCATCCCGACCAGAGCGATACCCGAGTCGTTGAGCGCCCAGCCCAGCAGCCAACAGGCGATCAGGGCGTATGCCGTCGCTCGGGCCAGCGGCACCCGCCACAGTCCGGCGACCGGCCGACCGACCACGGAGGTCGGCGCCGCCACCGCCCAGACCACCACAGCCACGAACGCCACCGCCAGCCACGAGGCCGGATAGTCCACGAAGATGCTCAGGCTCTGGTCCAACTTGCGGGTCATGATGCCCCACCCCTGCCCGTCGAGCACCGCCTGCACGAAGTCCCCGAGGTGGCTACGCGACGAGGCCGGTCGCAGCCAGTCCAACACCATCACGACCGCCGCCAGCACCAAGGAGACCCCGACCAGGAGGAGCAGGCGCAGCGGGCTCAGCCGGACCCCGGCCACGGCCAGCGCGAGCACCCCGGTCGCGACGATCATCGCCGGCACCCCGCCGAAGTCGGCACCCCACGCCGGCGAGCCGTCCACCACCGCCACGGCCACACCGACCAGGACGACGGGGACCACGCCTGCGGCCCGACGCGGTAGCAGCCATGAGGCCAGGCACCCGGCCAGCACCAGCCCCCCGGCCGAGATGGCGCCGAAGGCGATGTTGCCCATCCCGTAGAACCGCCCGGCCTCCCGCGGCTGCACCCCGAGCCAGGAGATCAGCCCCAGCGGCCCCCCGAGGATGACGTCGACCCCGAGTACCAACACCGTGATCGCACCCAGTACGGCCACCGGGCCCCGAGGGTCCCGCCGCCACGGACCCACCCAGGCCAGGACCACCAGTACGGCGAGCAGCCCGAGCATCACGGCATACAGCCCGAGGAACGGCTGCCCGGCCCGCCACCACGGCACCAGCCCGGCCAGGAAAGCCGCCGCCGGCACCGCCATCGTCGCGGTACCCGCCACCGCGACGGCCACTGCACCGACCCGCCGGGTGCCGGGGTCGTGCCGACGGCGGCGCAGCAGCAACCCGAGCCCCAGCAGCGTCAGCACCCACGGCGCGAGGCCGACCGCGACCCACGTCACTAGGTAGGAGGCCCAGGTGCCGGCCTTGGCGATGTCACGGGTCTGCTGCGCAGCCGCGTCATCGGCAGTGAACCCGAGGGGCGCACCGGCCACGACGTCGGGCACGTCGGCTCCGGCGAGCGAGAGCACCGTCGCAGTCAGGTCCGTGGTCGCCACCATCCCGGACTGTCGAGTGGTCGACGAGCCCAACAGCGCCGCTCCGGTGATCGTCGGGCTGTCGACCAGCACGGTATGCAGCTGCGCCTGGGCGGAGGTGTCCGCCAGACCGGCGACGATCAGCGTGGCGTCGTCGGGCAGATCGGCCCGAAGCCGGCCCAGCGCCTCGTCGGTCGCGAGCAACGTCTGCGAGCGATCGCCCTCGATCACCGCATCGGCACTGACGAGGTGCACGCCGCAGGTCGGGTCCAGTCCGCTCAGCTCGGTCAGCCCCACGGGTTGGTATGTCGTCACGCGCCCGGTCTCGTCGGCGGCACCGAGTGCCGCAGACGGCCCGTAGGCGGCGACGCAGTCACCGCTGGCCTGCACCGCCGTGGCCAGGGCGCCGAGGCGTGCCTGGATCGGCTGCTGGGCAGCCACAGCCTGCCACCGCGCGAACTCGGCCGGTGTCCCGCTCGCGTCCACATCGGGCAGCCGGCACGCGTCCTGCGCGTCCGCACCCGCCCGCTGACCGGCTCCGAGGGTTAGCCACCCCTGGGCCGGGCAGGTGACCCGGTCGACGCCTCGTACCACCAGCGCCGCAGACCCGCGTTGCGACAGGTCGGCCAGCGTCGGGGTGCGCGGCGATGAAATGTCGTCGTCGGTCAGACCCGGGATGCCCACGACGACGACAGGGCCGGCCGAGGCCGGGAGTGGCTTGCGGGTAGGGGGCGGGTCCACCGCCCGCCAGCCGGCCGCGACCAGGAGACCCCCGAGGGTCAGCGCGAGCAGCACCCACGCCATCCGCCGCTGCGCCCGCTCGCCCACCCCGCCGACCCTAGACGGCTCGGCTGCGCAGCCTCTGGCAACGCGACGGCATACCCTCACAGTCGTGGACCTGACCCAACCTCAGCTGACGGCGCTCGCCGGAGCTGCCCTGGTGATCGCTGTGCTCGCTCTCGTGCTGACGGTGCTGCAACGACGACGGTATGCGGCGGTGCAGCGGCGCTACCAGGTGCTGTGGGGCGACGGCGCCGCCGATGTGTCGACACTGTTGGCTCGGCAGTCGCAGCGGATCGACGCCGAGGCCGCTCGGATCGGTGACGTCGAGCGGTCGGTGGTCGACCTGCGCGACGGGTTGGCGCAGACGCTGCAGCACGTGGCGGTGGTGCGCTACGACGCGTTCGGCGACATGGGCGGGCGGATGTCGTTCAGCGCCGCGGTGATCGACGACCGGGGGGACGGCATGGTGATCAGCTCGATCCACGCCCGGGGCGAGAGCCGCACCTACGCCAAGGGGATCGTGAGCGGTCGCAGCGACATCACACTGAGCCCGGAGGAACGGCACGCCCTGGATGCCGCCCGCTCGGGCAGCGCCGAGTGACGTAAGGCCGAGCGGCGCAACTTCCCGAGCAAATCGGGTCAGGGGCGGGGTCACGCGGGCATGCGCACGATCAGGCTGCCCGGGTCGACGGTCACCTTCAGGCCGACGACCGTGCCGAGCGTGTCGCCGTCGAGCTGGATCTCGATGGGCTTGGACACCTCGACCGTCACCTCCTTGGTGCTGACGTGCTCCACCCGTTCATGGCCCTTGCGCTGCCTGGTCAGCACCTGCGCCATCACCGCTCCCCAGCCCACGATGCCCTGAGGGGAGATGAGCATCAGGTCGGCAACCCCGTCGTCGCTCACCGCGTCGGGCATCAGCACGACCCCGCCCTGGAGCCGCCCGACGTTGCCGATGATGAGTCCGCGTGCGCGCCTGTGGATCCGGGTGCCGTCCTCGAAGCGGATGTCGGCGATGAATTGGGGCCCCTTAAGGTGGCGTGCCCCGGCGACGGCGTAGGCCGCCCAGCCCACCTTGGCCTTCAGCGCCTCGGGTGCCCCGGCCATCACCTCAGCGTCGAAGCCCACGCCGGCCATCACGAGGAACACATGGTCCTCGGTCTGCTTGGTCACCACTCCGGTGTGCGCGTCCTGGTGGCCAACGGCATCCTGGATGTCGACGTTGTCGGAGAAGTCCTGCGGGTTGTCGACTCGGCGCTGCAGCTGCTGCTCGGTGGGCCGGGTCAGCCGCAGCGTGCAGGTGTCGATCGGCTTGTTGCGGCCGGTCAGCGCGATGGTCAGGGCCTTGGTCGCCGAGTCAATCGGCAGCTTGAGGTTGCGGGCCAGCAGGTTGCCGGTGCCGGCAGCCAGCAGACCCATCGGCATACCGGTGCCGGCCAGGGCGGCTCCGACCGTGCGCACCGTGCCGTCGCCACCGAGCGCGCAGACCAGGTCGACGCCGGCCGCAAGCGCCTGCTCGGTCTGCCCGGTGCCAGGGTCCTCGCTCGTGGTCTCCAGCCACAGCGGGTCGGCCCACCCCTGCTCACGACACACCCCCAGCATGCTCACCCGTGCCCGGTTCACGTCGTCGAACTTCGTCGGGTTGACGATGATCGCGACCCGGTGCTGCGTATGCGGCTCGCCCCCGCCGAACGCCGACCGCGGCGCCCGGGTCGGCGTCTCACCCGCGCTCGCTGGCCCACCGTCGGTCGCCTGCTCACCGTCCGTCGGCGAGTCCCGAGGGCGCCGCACCCGGGGGGCTAAGGTGTCGACCCCCAGGCCGCGTACCGCTGTGTCCTCGGTGAGCACCAGGGCCGCGACGACCCCGAGCAGGACGAGCAGGAGGGCCACGGTCAGCGCGAGCGCTGCCCAGCTCGGTTCGTTCGTCATACCTGCTCAACCCTCGTGGGTGCCACGTCCGTCATGAAGGCACCGTATCGGCGCTGCACGCCAGCGCACTCATCTCGCCTCGATCGGCCCTGTCGGCTCCCGCCAACCGGCGGCGTCGCACGGCATACAGTTGGCCGAATGATCGACATCCGCTTGCTTCGTGACGACCCTGACCGGGTGCGGGCCAGCCAGCGCGCCCGCGGTGAGGATGACTCGCTGGTCGACGAGGTGTTGCAGGCCGACGCCCGGCACCGCAGCGCGCTGTCCGACTACGAGAGCCTGCGCGCGCAGCAGAAGTCCTTCGGCAAGCGGGTCGCCCGGGCCACCGGGGAGGACAAGCAGACGCTGCTGACCGAGGTCAAGGAGACCTCGGAGCAGGTCAAGGAGCGAGACCGGGCCTCAGCTCAGGCAGCGGTCGAGCGAGACGAAGCGCTGCGGCGGATCGGCAACGTCATCATCGACGGTGTCCCGACCGGAGGCGAGGATGACTACGTGGTGCTCGAGGAGATCGGCACGCCTCGAGACTTCGCCGCCGAAGGTTTCGAGCCGCGGGACCACCTGGAGCTCGGCACGCTGCTGTCGGGGATCGACATGACCCGCGGCGCCAAGGTCGCCGGTGCCCGGTTCTACTTCTTGGCCGGGGCGCTGGCCCGGCTGGAGCTGGGGTTGATGCGGATGGCGCTGGACCGCGCCCACGGCGCCGGCTTCGAGCAGCTGAGCGTGCCGACCCTGGTGACGCCCGAGACGATGGGCGCTGCCGGATTCCTCGATGCGCACGCCGACGAGGTTTACCGGCTGGCCGCCGACGATCTCTATCTCACGGGCACCTCCGAAGTGGCACTCGCAGGCTTCCACGCGGGGGAGATCCTGGACCTGAGCGAGGGCCCGCTGCGCTACACCGCCTTGTCGACCTGCTACCGACGGGAGGCCGGTAGCCACGGCAAGGACACCAAGGGCATCATCCGGGTGCACCAGTTCCAGAAGGTCGAGATGTTTGCCTACGTCCGTCCCGAGGACGCCGAGGCGGAGCACCAGCGGATGCTTGATCTGGAGCGGGGGATGCTGGCTTCGATGGAGCTGCCCTATCGAATCATCGACACCGCTGCCGGCGACCTCGGCGGTCCCGCGGCCCGCAAGTACGACTGCGAGGCGTGGGTGCCCACCCAGGGTCGGCACCGTGAGCTGACCTCGACGTCCAACTGCACGACGTTCCAGGCGAGGCGCCTCAACACGCGTGAACGCGACCCGCACGGCTCGGGCACCCGGATGGTCGCCACCCTCAACGGCACGATGGCCACCACCCGCTGGCTGGTGGCGCTGCTGGAAAACCACCAGCAGGCCGACGGCTCGGTGCGGGTGCCTGCGGCGTTGCGCCCGTATGCCGGCCTCGACGTCCTGGAGCCCGCCGCCCGCTGAGGGGGCCGTGACCGGTCCCGCCGCCCGTTGCTGTGGCAGTCACCGCTGGGGTGTGCGGGGGCGTGGCCGCAGTTCGGGGTGGGGTTGCGCGGGCGGGGTCGGGGTATGCGCGGGCTATGTTCTGCCCCAGTGGGCGGGGCGCGGGGGCACACGGTCGAGCATGTGAATCGGTGAGGCAGACGGTCCGGGTGTCGGGGCAAGACATAGTGTCGGGAGGGAGACCCCTTGAGCGCCGCACGGCCCCGCAGTCAAGCCGTCCGCCCATCTCTTGCCCACCCGTCCTGCCCAACATCTGTGTCGCCTGCCTATCAAGTCATCTGCCTGGCTCGTTGGGGCTCACTCATCCACACCCCGAGCTGGGCGACCACCGTGTCCACAGACTGACGAATCCCTCTGGGCTCACACGCAGAGCCGCGAGACCGTGAGCCATGGTCACCCCGATTCGCCGTGCCGGATACACCCGCCCCACATTCGCCCGAGAGCTGCTCGAGGGCCGGGCCAGGACGGATCTGCCAGGTCTGATCGGTCTGGCGATGCGGACGCACCGGCGTGAGTTGGGCCTGCCGCAGCGCGTCTAAGCCGCGGTTCGGGGCTGGTCCAAGACGCACCAGGCGCGGCTGGAGTCCACGGCGGACGAGCTCAAGGTGGGCACGGTGCGAGCGGCGCTGGAGGGCACGGGCTTCCGCCTGGCGTTGGTCCACGACGGACCAGGCATCCCCGTCGGCTCGGCGCTCGCCTGGCAGAGCGCGGCGGTGGATTCTGACGACGAGATCGTGGAGGCCGTGCGGGTGGAGCAGTTCATCGACTCCGAGATGGTGGCCAAGGACGCCGCGGATCGACGCTTCCCGGTCACCCGTCCAGTGCGTCGGACCGAGTATGCGCCGAAGTGGTGGATGGACCGGTATGGCGTTTGGGGAGGCAATGGTCCTGAGTGGACCTGCACGGGGACGTAGGTACACGGCTGGTGAACTGCACGTCGACGTCGGTTATCTCCTCCTCGCGGGGGAGTCGTCAGGCTGCTCGCCCGGCATACGCTGGAGCAGTGCTGACCATGGAGCGGCTCGAACACCTCGCGGGCGCCGACGACGACTGACGCCGGATCCAGGCAGCGGCTGAGCCGCTATTAGGCTGACCGGCGTGGATGTCACCGCGCGGTCCTTCGGGAGCGCTCCCCTGGTCGCTCTGGACGTGGACGGGACGATCCTGCACCACGACGGACACCTGTCGGACCGCGTCGTCGCGGCGGTGCGAGCCCTGGCCGATACGCAGGCTCATGTGCTGATCGCCACCGGCCGCTCGGTGTTGGCGACCCTGCCGGTGCTGACGTCGCTGGAGCTGATGGTCGACGGGACGTATGCCGTCTGCTCCAACGGAGCGGTCACCATCGTCATCGACTCCACGGCAAGCGAGGGCTACCGGGTGCATGACGTGGTGACCTTCGACCCCCGGCCTGCGGTGGAGCTGGTCCAGCGCGCCCTTCCCGGAGTGCTGATCGCGGTCGAGGAGGTCGGCCGGGGGTTCAAGGTCAACGAGCTGTTCCCCGAGCCGGAGCTGTCCGGTGAGCAGCGGGCCGTCAGCGCGCATGAGCTGGTCTCGACCAGGGCCACCCGGGTGACCGTGCGCGACCTGTCGTCCACCCCCGATGAGTTCGCCGAGGTGATCGAGCGGATCGGGTTGCACGGCGTCAACTACGCCATCGGCTTCAGTGCCTGGCTCGACCTCGCCCCCGAGGGCGTCTCAAAGGCCTCCGCGTTGGAGCAGGTGCGTCGGGTGCTCGGGGTCGAGCCGGGCGACACGGTGGCCGTCGGCGACCAACGCAACGACCTGGAGATGCTCCACTGGGCGGCGTGGGGCGTAGCGATGGGCCAGGCTCCGCCCGAGGTTGTGGCCGCAGCCGACGGCACCACCGGCACCGTCGACGAGGACGGGTTAGCGACCGTGCTGGACGACGTGCTGGCCACGGTGCTCGCGGGCCGACCGTGAGCCGGGGGCAACCGTGACCGGCGGCCTAATGATCACCTCGCCGGCCAACCCCAGGCTCAAGGCTGTGGCCGCGCTGCGCCGCCGCGGTACCCGGGAGGACAAGGGTGTGACCCTGCTCGAAGGCTACGAGGAGCTCGTCCTGGCTCTCGACTCCGGCGTCGTCCCCCGCTCGCTCTACCACTGCCCGGAGCTGATGGCCGACCCTGAGGCGCAGGCCGAGACCGTGCACCGGGTCAGCGCACTCGGCGCCGAGGTGGTGCAGCTGGGGCGGGCTGCCTTCGAGCGGGCCGCCTACCGGGAGGGGCCCGACGGCTTCCTTGCCGTGGTCCCCTCCGTGTCTCGTGGGTGCGCCGACCTCGTGGTCCCCGACGACGCCATGCTGTTGATGTGCGAGGGCGTGGAGAAGCCCGGCAACCTCGGCGCCATGCTGCGCACCGCCGACGCCGCCGGTGTGCACGCGGTCATCGCCGCCGACCCGGTCACCGACTGGGGCAACCCCAACCTGATCCGAGCGGCCAAGGGCACGGTTTTTTCTGTCCCCGTCGCCGCCGACCCCACCCCGGTGGCGCTGGCGTGGCTGGCGAGCCACGGCATACCCCTGGTCGCGGCCACGCCCGACAGCACGACCGACCACACCGACATCTCGTATGCCGGACCCGTGGCCATTGCCGTCGGCGCCGAGAAGGAAGGGCTCAGCGAGCGGGTGCTGGCCGCAGCGACGCACCGGGTGCGGATCCCGATGGTGGGGCGCGCCAACTCCCTCAATGTTGCGACCTCTGCGGCGATCCTGGTCTACGAAGCGGTCCGGCAGCGGCGAGTGGGTGCCGGGTAGCAGTGCCCGTGGCGCAGGAGTGGGCGGTGTCGGCGGCACAGAAGGGTTGTGCCACGATGAGGCGCATGCGCATAGACCATGTCTGCTACGCAGCCGGACCCGAGGGCAGCAAGGCCTGTGCTGAGCGGTTGGGGGACGAGCTCGGCATCGCGGTCCACGCCGGTGGGGTGCACCCCACCTTCGGGACGCGCAACATGGTGCTCCCGTTGGCCGACCAGCGCTACCTGGAGGTGGTCGAGGTGCTGGACCACCCCGCCTCGGACAAGGCACCGTTCGGACAGGCAGTGCGACGGACCTCCCAGCGCGGGGGCGGGTGGATGGCCTGGGTCGTAGCGGTTGAGGACCTCAGCAGTATCGAGACCCGGCTGGGTCGCTCATCGGTGGCCGGCAGACGGCATACGCCGGAGGGGGTGGAGCTGTCCTGGCGACAGCTGGGGGTCAAGTCGCTGCTGGAGGACCCGCAGCTGCCCTTCTTCGTTCAGTGGGACTCCACCGACCACCACCCCTCGACCCTGTCGGACACCGAAGTTGGGCTGTCCCGGCTGCAGATCGGCGGCGACCCCGCACGGATCCGGGAGTTCTTGGCCCTCAACGAGGAGCCGGGCGAGTGGGAGCGCGACGTCGGCTTCGACTTCGTGGACAGCCCGCCGGCCTTGGAGTCGGTGACGTTCTCGACCGCGGACGGCCCCGTCACCCTTTGATAGCCCGGGGCCAGGATCAGCGCTCGTAGCGCCGTAGTCGCAGGCTGTTGAGCACCACGATCACGCTGCTGGCGGCCATAGCACCCCCGGCGATCATCGGGTTGAGCAGACCGAAGGCGGCCAGCGGGATGGCGGCGGTGTTGTAGCCGAACGCCCAGGCGAGGTTCTGCTTGATGATGCGCAGCGTCTCGCGGGACAGGCCGATCGCACTGGCCACGGTGTCAAGGTCCGGGCGCATGAGCACCACGTCGGCCGACTCCATCGCCACATCGGTGCCCGAGCCCATCGCCATACCCAGGTCGGCCTGGGCCAGCGCAGCCGCGTCGTTGACACCATCGCCGACCATGGCCACGACCAAGCCCAGCCCCTGCAGCCGCTCGATCTCGGCGTGCTTGTCCGCAGGGAGCACCCCGGCCCGCACCTTGTCGGGGTCGATGCCGACCTGCTCCGCGACCGCACGCGCGGTGTGCTCGTTGTCACCGGTGAGCAGGTATGGCGTGAGGCCGAGGGAGCGCAGCCGAGTGATCGCCGCGGCACTGCTCTCGCGGGCCTCGTCGGCCACGGTCAACGCGGCCCGGGCCGTGCCACCCCAGCCGACCAGGACGGTGCTGCCCTCGCCGGCCAGCGCCTCGGCCAGGTTGTCCGGGACGGTGTCGAACAGGTCGGCCTTGCCCACCGTGACCTCGGTGTCCTTGATGAGCGCGCGAGCACCCTGACCGGGCAGGTTGACGAAGTCGCGGATGTCTGGCAAGGAGAGCCTGGCCTGCTCGGCACCGGCCACCACAGCCTCTGCGATCGGGTGCTCGCTCCCGGACTCGACGGCCGCGGCTGCGGTGAGCGCGGCCTCCTTGGTCAGCGACCCGTGCACGACGATCGCCGTGAGCACCGGACGGCCTGCGGTGACGGTGCCTGTCTTGTCCAGGACCACGGTGTCGACCTTGCGGGTGCTCTCCAGGATCTGCGGGCCCTTGATCAGCACCCCCAGCTGAGCCCCTCGGCCGGTGCCGCTGAGCAGCGCGGTCGGCGTGGCCAGGCCCAGAGCACAGGGGCAGGCGATGATCAAGACGGCCACGGCCGGCTCCAGCGCCTCGACGAAGGTGTGGCCGGTCACCAGCCAGAGCACCAACGTCAGCAGCGCGATAACCAGCACAGCGGGCACGAAGACCGCTGAGACGCGGTCGGCGAGGCGCTGCACCGGTGCCTTGCCGGTCTGTGCCTGCTCGACCAGCCGGGTGATCCGGGCCAAGGTCGTCTCCGAGCCGACCCGGGTGGCCTCGACGACCAGCCGGCCGTGCCCGTTGACGGTCGCGCCGACGATCTCGCTGCCCTTGGCGACCTCGACCGGCATCGACTCCCCGGTGACCATGGAGGTGTCCAGTGCACTGGCACCGTCGATGACGACACCGTCGGTGGCGACCTTCTCGCCAGGCCGCACGACGAACCGCATACCGGCCTCGAGCTCGCCGACGGGGATCCGCTGCTCGGTCCAGGCGCCGTTGCGGGCGTGGTGACGCAGCACCGCAACGTCCTTGGCGCCCAGCTGCAGCAACGAGGTCAGGGCGGAGCGACCGGAGGCCTTGGCGCGCGACTCGATGTACCGACCGATCAGCAGGAATGCCGTGACGATTGCTGCGGTCTCGAAGTAGAGGTGGCCGGTGAAGCCGGTGAGCAGCGCCACGACCGACCAGCCGTAGGCGGCGCTGACCCCGATCGAGACCAGGGTGTCCATCGTGGAGGCGAGGTGTCGGGCGTTGATCGCCGCGGCCCGGTGGAAGGGCCACGCCGCCCACAGGTAGACCGGGGTGGTCAGCACGAGCTGGAGCCACGGACCGGACGCCCCGAAGGCGTCGCGCACGGGCGGCACCATGGCCAAAAGCAGCACCAGGAACGCGAGCACCGTCGCCACCACCGCGCGCAGCCGCAGCGCGCGGTCACCGACCAGGTCGTGGTCCATCGGCTCGTGCGTGGTGTCGCTCTTGTCCTCGATCGGGGTGGCGCCGTAGCCAGTCGAAGACACCGTCGAGAGCAGGTCCTGGATGGTGGTCGGGGTCGCGTACGAGACCCGGGCCTTCTCGGTGGCCAGGTTGACGCTGGCCTCGACGCCGTCGATCTTGTTGAGCTTGCGCTCGATGCGGGCCGAGCACGAGGCACAGGTCATGCCGGTAATGGCCAGGTCGACATGCTGCGACGTGGACGGTGACGTGGCGGTCGGTGTGCTCATGTCTCCTCGAACGTTTTGCTAGGGAGTGTTGCGCCCCATTCGGCGTTTTGCTAGGGACTCTGCGGTCAGCGGGTGAGGGTGTAGCCGGCTTCGGTGACTGCTGCCTGCACCGCATCCTGGTCGAGGTCGCCGACGGAGTCCACCTGCACGGGGGAGTCGCCCCCGGCGACCAGGTCGATACGCACATCCTGCACGTTGTCGATCCCCATCAGCTCCTCGGTGACGGTGGAGGTGCAGTGGCCACAGGTCATGCCGGCGACATTGATCGTGGTGGTCTGGTTCTCGCTCATGCTGATCTCCTCTGTTGGGGCCGTTGGGCCCGTTCTGTGCGTTTGCTAGGGATGTTGTCTCAGCTGCGGACCAGCCGGGCGATTGCAGCCGAGGCCTCGCTCACCTTGGCCTGGGCCGAGGCGTCCGACTCCTTGGCAGCGTCGACCACGCAGTGCGCGATGTGGTCTTCTAGCAGACCGAGGCTGACGGCTTGCAGCCCCTTGGTCGCCGCGCTGACCTGGGTCAGAACATCGATGCAGTAGGTGTCGTTCTCGACCATCCGAGCGATGCCCCGGATCTGTCCCTCGACCCGGGCCAACCGCTTGAGGTATTCATCCTTGGATCCGGTGTAGCCGCTCACTCCCATGCCAACACAATACCCCCCCTAGGTATTTCTCAGCCCATGTCGGGCGCGAGCTCGCAGAAGCTGTCGTAGTGGTCGTCGGTAAAGAACCACAGCTCCGGGTCATCCGTGTCGAACCCTCCGGTCACGATCCGGCGAGCGCCGCGATCCGGCGACCCTGGAGTGTCGACGGTGTACTCCCGGTAGTAGCCGCGCGGCTTGTCCGGCAGCAGCTCCTCATCGTTGCGGAAGGTGCCGCCGTCGTTGCCCGGGTAGTCGAACGGACCGCCCTGCTCGATGTCGTCGACCACCTGCACGGTCGTGGTGGGCAGCTCACCCGACATGCAGTCGGGTATGCCGTCGCTCACGTGCGGTGTGCCGCCGTCGTCTGTCAGGTCGGTGTAGCTCAGGCCGACGGCGACTGCCACCACCACGGCGAGACCCGCGGCGACCCCTCGGCCCTGGTTCACGGGCGGGTGGCTTCCCGATCCATACTCACCCCCCGGTGGGCGGGTTCAGGTGCGCCACCAGATTCGGGGCCAGTCCGACATACGTGGCGGGCGTCAACGCGACCAACCGCTCCTGGACCTCACTCGGCAGTCCCAGCTCCCGCACGAACTCGCGCAGGTCCGCACCCGTGATCCGACGGCCTCGGGTGAGCTCCTTGAGCCGCTCGTAGGGATGATCCATCCCCTCGACCCCGGCTGCGGCCAGCGCCCGCATCACCGACTGCACCGGCTCGGCGAGGACCTCCCAGTTGGCGTCGAGGTCGCCAGCCATCGCCTCGGGCACGGCGTCCAGCCCGGCCAGGCCGCGCCCGGCATTGTCGATGGCCAGCAGCGAGTGACCCAGCGCGGTGCCCACGTTGCGCTGCATGGAGGAGTCGGTCAGGTCGCGCTGCAACCGGGAGGTCACAAGCGTCGAGGACAGCACGTCCAAGAGCGCGTTGGAGACCTCCAGGTTGGCCTCGGCGTTCTCGAACCGGATCGGGTTGACCTTGTGCGGCATGGTCGAGGAGCCGATGCTGCCCTGCCCGCGCACCTGGGCGAAATAACCCAGTGAGATGTAGGACCACAGGTCGGTGCACAGGTTGTGCAGCACCCGGTTGAACCGAGCGAGATCGGCATACAGCTCGGCTTGCCAGTCGTGACTCTCGATCTGCGTCGTCAGCGGGTTCCAGCCCAGTCCCAGACCCTCGACGAAGTCGCGGCTGACCTGCTGCCAGTCGGCGTCCGGAACCGCGGCCAGGTGGGCGCCGTAGGTGCCGGTCGCCCCGTTGAGCTTGCCGAGGTAGTCGGCACCTTCGACCCGGCTCAGCTGCCGTCGCAACCGGAACGCCAGCACCGCCAGCTCCTTGCCCATGGTCGTGGGGGTGGCGGCTTGCCCATGGGTCCGGGCGAGCAGGGGTATGCCGGCCAGCTCGCGAGCCATCTCACTCACCTGATCGACGAGCGAGTGAGCACGCGGCAGCCATACCTCGGTGATGGCGCCGCGGATCATCAGTGCGTAGGACAGGTTGTTGATGTCCTCGGACGTGCAGGCGAAGTGGACCAGCTCGGCGAGGTCACCCCGCTCATCGAGGCGCTGGGTCAGCTGGCGCCGTAGGTAGTACTCGACCGCTTTGACGTCGTGCACAGTCTCGGCCTCTATGCGCGCGAGCTCAGCGATGCTCTCGGCGTCGAACTCCTCGATGAGTGCACGCAGCTGGTCCTGCTCGGCCTCACTGAGTGTGCCGGCGCCGGGAATGACAGCGTGAGTGCTCAGGTAGATGAGCCACTCGACTTCGACGTGCAGGCGGGTGCGATTGAGCGCGGCCTCAGACAGATGCTCGACCAGCGGCGCGACGACCGACCGATAGCGGCCGTCGAGGGCGCCCAGGGCTGGGCTGGGGGACAGCAGCGCAAGGAGGACCATGCTCCCCAGTCTCCCAGAGTGGGCGGGCAGTCTTGCCCGTCCCGGAATGCAGATGACGTAGCCCAAGAGTGCTGCGGATGCGCTACTTTAGCCGGGCCTTACTTTTTGTATACCCACTTGTGAGGTGGATAAACATCTGAGATGGGGTGCTTTCCGGGATCCGGGTCATGACCGGTCACGTCTTAATGTCGGGATCGATCTGATCAGCGCGCTGGTAGGTCTCGATCTGCTCGTCTCGCTCCTCCCGAGCCGATAACACCGCTTGCTCGGCCCGCTCCTCCAAGGACTGGGCCTTGGCCTCGGCCCGGTCCGCCTCTCCCCGAAGGTCGTTGGCCTGCTGACGAGCCAGCGCCGCGCCGTCCCTCAGGTCCTTGGCGGAGGCCTCGTGTTCACCGATGGTGGGTGCCCCGGAGGCGGCCCGCTCGCGCAGCTTGGCCGCCTTGGCCCGCGCCCTCTTGCGCCGCGTGGCGGCAAAGATCGCCACCGCGATCGCGACCAGCACCAACGCCGCCACCAACCACCACACCCAGGCGTTATCGCCCATCACAGATCCTCCTGGTCGTCGTGCTCAGGCAAGGTTAGGGGTGCGCGGCGACCCTGACCACTCCTCGGGCACGGCTGTCGGTCCGGTGCCGTCGAGATCGAGCTGCTTCCACTCGTGGCGGTCGAGGACAACAGCGGCCGGATCGTGCGACACCATGACGATGCCTAGGTCCAGGGCTTTCAGGAAACTACAGCGAGAGGGCGACGAGAACCCACGGCGCCAGGGTGACTCCTGCGGCGAACGTGACCATTGCCACAGCCTGAGCGCGCCGAGGGGTGGCCGCATCGGCGATGAGCTCGAGCCGGGTGCGGGTCAGGGAGGCGTCGCTGCCAGCGCCTAGGGCCGCCTCGGGGTGTTGGCCGCCGTGCAGTGCCACCAGCGCCCGTGCGAGCGGTCGCGCCCCCACGTGCCGTATCGCCGACCGGTCGGCCAGCGCTTCGACGAGTAGGCGGGTCTCGGCCAGGGCGACCTCGCAGCGCAGGAGTGACGGCACGGCGCGGTGCAGCACGGTGAACAGCTCCAGCACGAGATCGTGCCGGGCACCGAGGTGTGCGCGCTCGTGCGCCAGCACCGCGTCGATCTCGTCCGGCGCGAGCCGGTCCAGGATGCCCGCGCTGAGCACGATCCGGTGGTCGAGACCGGGCAGGCAGTATGCCGTGGGGCTCGGGTGGTCGACGACGCGCAGTCCGGGTTGCTGCGCCAGGGTCTGGGTCCCTTGAACGGGCGCGTCGGGTGTGCCGAGCACGTCGACCAGGTCGCGGTGTCGACGACGGCGCTCCCGCAGACCGGTGCCGACCCGGTGCCCGCTGCGCAGCACCTGGACCAGCATGCCGGTGGTCAGCAGGACCGCCAAGGTCAGGAGCACCGGCTCACGGTCGGTCAGACTCCACCAGGCCACAGGGGCGACCAGGAGAGCGGCGGCCACGGCAGCCAGGCTCACCGCCTGCCAGACCAGGAGGGCCGGCCCGGGGCAGCGCCGGAACACCGTGAACCGGGCCATCACGCGAGGTGCGACTCCTGCCAGGACGACCGCGAGCCCGGCCAGCAGCAGCACCGACACGCTGGTCATGACCGGGCCGGGTCTCTCACCGGGGCGGCCATGGCTCAGCGGTGGCGGCGCTCGACCTCGGCCAGGGCGTCCCGCAGGTCGGCGAGCTCGTCGGGGCTGGCGTCACCGAGGAAGTGCAGCATCGCCTCGCGTCGGTCAGCGGTCTCCAGGGACTCCATACCGGTGCGCATGGAGGCCGCCGTGAGCTCCTCCCGGCTGGACGCTGCCGTGTAGCTCCACGCCCGCCCGTCCCGCACCCGGGTGACCAGGTCCTTCTTGGCCAGCCGGTCCAGCACCGTCATCACCGTGGTGTAGGCGAGGTCGCGCCCGGTCAGGCCGTCCAGGACCCGGCGAACGGTCAGGTCCGGGCCCTGCTGCCAGAGCACGTCCATGACGGCTCGCTCGAGCTCCCCCATCCCACTGAAGCGTCGCGCCATGCTCGTGATCGTACGCCCGCACGCACCCCGCTGGCCTGGGCAGCACCAGTGTCGCGAGGTCGGCGCGTATGCCGGGTCCGTCTCAGTCGGGATAGCCCTGTGGGTTGGCCGACTGCCAGCGCCAGGTGTCGACGCACATGTCCAGCAACGTCCGGGACGCGCGCCACCCCAGCTCGCGCTCCGCGAGGGTCGGATCGGCATACGAGGCGGCGATGTCTCCGGCCCGGCGAGGCGCCACGCGATAGGGGATCGTGCGACTGCTGGCCGCCTCGAAGGCCTTGACGACCTGAAGGACGCTGCTGCCGGTGCCCGTGCCGAGGTTCCAGGTGGAGACCTGGCGGTCGTGCTCGGTGATCCAGCGCAGCGCCTCGACGTGCCCGGCAGCGAGGTCCTCGACGTGGATGTAGTCGCGCACACCCGTGCCGTCGACCGTCTCGTAGTCGTCACCGAAGACGGCCAACTCGTCGCGCCGACCCACCGCGACCTGTGCGACATACGGCATCAGGTTGTTGGGTATGCCGGAGGGATCCTCACCGATCTGACCCGAGGCGTGCGCGCCGACGGGGTTGAAGTAGCGCAGCAGCGCCACCCGCCAGCGCTCGTCGGTGACCGCGACGTCGCGCAGGATCTGCTCGATCATCACCTTGGTCCAGCCGTAGGGGTTGGTCGCCGACGTCGGCAGGTCCTCGGTCATCGGCACCGGGGCGTGCTCGCCGTAGACCGTGGCCGAGGAGGAGAAGACGATCCGCCAGACTCCCTGGCTCTGCATCGCCCGCAGCAGCGCGAGGGTGCCGCCGATGTTGTTGGCGTAGTAGTCGAGCGGCTTGGCGACCGACTCACCGACGGCCTTGGACCCGGCAAAGTGCACCACGGCGTCTATGCGTTCCTGACTGAGGAGCGTGTCGATCTTGTCGCCGTCGGCCAGGTCGAAGGCGTGCACCGGGACCGGCCGGCCGGCCAGCTCTTCGAGACGCCCGACCACGGTCGGCTTGGCGTTGCTGAAGTCGTCGACGACCACGACCTCGTGCCCGGCTGCCATCAGCTGCAGCACCGTGTGTGACCCGATGTAGCCGGCGCCGCCGGTGACCAAGACGCGCATTCGGCGAGTATGTCAGGGGCTGACCCGCCGGCCGTCGTGCAGATCGACCACCTCGTCGGCCCGGGCCATCAACAACGGGTCGTGGGTGGCGACCACCGCGGCAATCGACTGCTCGTGCACGAGTCGGGCGAGCAGGTCCATGATCGTGGCCGCAGTGTCCGAGTCGAGCTGGCCGGTGGGCTCGTCGGCGATCAGGATGCCGGGCCGGGCGACCAGGGCCCGCGCGATGCCGACCCGCTGTTGCTGCCCCCCGGACAGCTCGTAGGGCCGCTGCCGCGCGTGCCCGGACAGTCCCACGAGCTCGAGCGCCTCGTCGACCCGCTCGGAGCGCTCCCGGGTCGGGGTGGCCAGCAGCCGCAACGGCACCTCGACATTCTCGGCCGCGGACAGCACCGGGATCAGCCCGAACGACTGGAAGACGTAGCCGATCGACTCCCGGCGCACGGCCAACACATCATTCTCCGGCAGCTCGGACAGCACCCGGCCATCGGCGAGTAGCACCTGGCCCGAGGTGGGCCGGTCCAGCCCGCCGAGCAGGTTGAGCAGCGTGGTCTTGCCCGAGCCGGAGGGCCCACGCACCACGGTCAGCTCACCGGGGTGGACCTCGAGGTCGACACCGGCGACGGCTTGCACCTCCCGGGGGCCGCTGCCGAACGTGCGGTGCAGACCGCGACCCGCTAGCAGGTATGTCGTGTCTGCGGTCATCGCAGGCCCTCCGTCTGATCAGGTGCGGGTCGGTTCTCGTCGCGGAAGTCGTCTTCGCGGAGATCGTCGTCGTCCGAGCTGTCCTCGTCGGGCCAGACGCCGACGTGGTCGTCCTCCAGCTCCAGGCGCACCCGGTCGCGCAGCGCAAGGCGCTCGACGTGACTGCCCGGCAGCTGCAGCCGCCCGGCCCGGTCGATCACGGTGTACTCCTGGCTCACCGTGCGCTGCTGGCCGGACTCGTCGACCAGGGTGCGGCGCAACACCTCGGTAGAGGTCCGCCCGTCGCGGATCTGCACGGTGCGGCGCACGTGCTCGGCGATGGTCGGGTCGTGGGTCACGATCAGCACGGTGACCCCGAGGCGCTCGGATGCGTCCCGCATGGCTTCCAGCACCTCGGCCGACATGGCCTCGTCCAGCTCACCGGTCGGCTCGTCGGCCAACAGCACCGACGGGGTGTTGGCCAGCGCAGTCGCGATCGCCACCCGTTGCTGCTGCCCGCCGGACAGCTCGGCCGGCCGCCGGTCCCGGCAGTCGGCGATGTCCAGCAGGTCCAGCAGCTCGGCCACTCGCTCCGAGCGGTCCCGTCGCGACGTGATGACCAGGGGCAGCGCGATGTTCTCCGCCGCGCTCAGGAACGGCATCAGGTTGCGTGAGGTCTGCTGCCAGACGAAGCCGACCGAGTGCCGCTGGTAGGCCACCCGCTGCCGGCGGGTCATCGACAGCAGGTCGACGCCGGCCACCCTGGCCCGGCCGCCGGTCGGGGTGTCCAGACCGGACAGGATGCCCAGCAGGGTCGACTTGCCCGACCCCGACGCTCCCACCAGGGCGACGACGTCGCCGGAGTCGACGCGCAGGCTGAGCCCCTGTAGCGCCTGCACCTCGATGCCCTCGGTGGAGTAGATGCGCACCAGGTCCTCGCACAGGATGTCCGGTGCGGACTCCTCCCGAGGGGGTGCGTGCGGGGTATGCAGCGTCATGGCTCTACCTTTCCTCACCGAGGCGCAGATGCTGGGCTAGGTCGGTGCGTGCCGCGATCGCGGCGGAGACGATGACGGCCAGCACGACGGTGAGCAGCACGCCGAGGACGACCAGGCCGAGCGCGGCGGGGTCGATGGACAGGGCCGGTTGCGTCGCGGAGCCGGTGAGCCCGCGCAGGTCGACCGCCCGCAGCAGCAGCCACGGAATCGCGACGCCGAGCAGGCTTCCGACGACGAACGCAGCGGTGAGCATGGGCGCCAGCTCCCACCCCGTGAGCGCGCGACTCTGCCGACGGCTCGCGCCGAGCGTGCGCAGGACGGCGAGCAGCCGAACCCGGCTGGGCGACCCGATGGCTTGCACGAGCAAGACGGCCAGCACCGTCAGACCCGTGGTGAGCGGCACCGTGACGCCGAACGCGCGGGTCAGGCCCGACGTCACGGGCTCGGCGCGGAACTCCTCCAGCCGAGCCTGCGGTGTCTCGACCCGGGAGTTGGGCACGGCCCGGGCCACCGCCTGCGCAACGAGGTCTCGGTCGGCGTCACCGTCGACCGAGAGGAGGGCCAGGTTGCCCAGCGCCGCGGTGCCCCCGGCGGCTTCCCAGGCCGGTCGGGCGACGACGAGGAACTGCCCGTCGGTCCGCACGCCGGGGAGCTCGTCGACGTGCCCGGCCACCCGGGCGGTCCCCGCACTGTTGACCGTGACCTCACCACTGGCCTGGGTCAGGCCGCCGCCGGTGAGCACCCACAGCGGCGAGCCGTCGGCATACAGCTGCTCGGGCAGGGCCGGGAGCAGGGGCGCGGCAGCCTGCACGCCGGCGAGCGTCTCGTCGACGAGGTAGACGGTGACGGATCGGGTGCTTGCCTGCACACCGGTGACGTTGACGGTGCGCGAGGCCTCGGCCACGCGCGCCACCTCGGCGACTCCCTGGACACCGGTCAGCGTGGTGACCAGCTCCTCGGTGACCCGAGGCCCGCTGAGCCGGATCTGTGCCCCGTTGCCCGTCCATACCGCCCGCTCGGCGCCGTCGGTGATGGTGGAGGCAAGCAACGCGCTGGTGGCCGCGACGGCGATGCCCAGGATCATCGCCAGGGCCGGCACGAGACCGCCGGCCGGGTCGCGCAGCGAGCGGGCCGCGCCCAGGAAGGGCGGCAGGCTCGTGCGAGAGCGCAGGACCCGGGTCAGCGCCCGCAGCGGCACCGGGTAGAGCCGCAGCGTCAGCACCGCGGCGGCCAGGGCGAGCAGCACCGGGGTGCCCGCCATCAGCAGGTCCACCCCGGTGTCGACCGAGGCTGCCGGGGCCAGGCCGCTCGGGTCGCCGGCCGCCGTGCCGGCCCCGCCCGCGGTGTCCGCGTCCGGCAGCGTGACCCCGGTCAGTCCCCGGTCCAGCAGCCGCCAGAGCGCCACCGCGGCCAGCCCGACGACGACGATCTCGGCGACCCACCTGACCCGGGCCTGCCGACCGCGGGACCCCAGGTCGGAGCGAGCCTCGCGCAACGAGGGGACGGACGGTCCGAGGGCCAGCACCGCCGCCGGCACCAGGGCGATGCAGCCCGCAAGGACCAGTGCCGGCCACGGCCAAGAGGTCAGCGGCGACACGACCAGCCCTGCGACGACATACCCCAGTGCCGCCGCCGGCAGTCCGAGCACGGCTCCCTCGGCGGCAAGCACTCCGCGCACCTGCCGGTCCGAGCCGCCGCGGGCCGACGCCAAGGCCAGCGTGGCGCGTCGCCGGGTGACGATCAGCCGGGCACCGAGGGCAAACACGGCGAGCGCGACCCCGACGGGTCCCGAGGCCACGACGGCCAGGATGGAGGCCGTAGCGCGCTGCTGGGTCGACAGCTCGCGCAGCACACCGAAGATCTCGGTGACGAAGCGTGCCTCCACACCGGGTTCGGGCGGCGGACCCGCCGTGCCCTCGCCCCTCTCCGGTGCTGGCTCGTCGATCACGGTGACTTGGCCGGCGGTGAGCGCGCCGAGCTGGGCGGTCAGGGCACCCACGTCGCCGCCGGGGACGTCGCTGGCGTCCAGGGGGTACCAGATGCGGACCTCACGGGTCGACCCGGGCGTGACGACACCGGGGTTGCCGGGGGCCAGATAGGCGGCGGCCGTGGCCAGCTTCCCCCGGTCGAGGTCGTCGAACACGGCCAGCTCGGCACCGTAGGGGCTGTGGGCCCAGTAGGGGTCGTCGGGATCCAGCGGAGTGTAGATGCCGGCGAGCCGGGTCGGCGCGGCAGCCGGGACATCCCGCACCTCGCCGACCTTCCACTGCAGCTGCTGGGCCGCGTCCGCGCTCAGCAGGATCTCCAGGTCATCGCCCGCAGGGGTCTGTGGGCCGTCCGGACCGCCGATCAGGATGTCGAAAAGCGGCAACGTCGAGCTCGGCCAGTCGCCCTCGACGAGCCGGACCAGATCGGGCAGCAGCGGGTCGACGCGATACTGCAGCTCGATCTGGGCGATGTCACTGTCCGGGTCGTCGGGGGCCTGCCGCAACGGGTCGACGTCGACGTAGAAGCGCGCGGGTTGCAGGAGCGAGCGCAACGGCTCCGGCTGGGTCGTGCGCACCCGCTCCAACCCATCGGTCAAGGGAGCCCAGGTCTGCTCGGCCGAGGCGAACGTGGCACCGCTTTCGGAGATGTCGAACCGCGCCGGAGGGATGACCACTCCGCTGCGGACGTCGCGTTGCAGCACCGACAGCTCGCGCACCGTGTAGTCGACCTGCCGGGAGTTTAGGTCGACGACGAGCCGCGGCCCCACCGTCGCCAGGAAGGATGCCACGGCCACGAGCAGTGCCAGCAGCAGCGAGACCCACGGGTCGGCGCGCACCTGGCGCAGCGCCAGGGCGCCCGCACCCGGAGCCCGGCCGGGGCGTGGCTTCTCACCCGCGCGATGCCGCCCACTCATCGGATCTCCTCCCGGTAGGTGGCATCCAGCGCCTGGATCCGGACCCGCCGGGCCAGCACCACCACGACCATGCCGACCGCCACCGCACCGAGGCCGAGCAGCACCAGCCACGGCCCGGTCTCCAGGGACAACGGAGCGGGCAGGCTGGCCTGCCCGGGAGCGGTGGTGGACCGAGCCAGCTCAGGCACCACGGCCCAGCCGACCAGCCAGCCCGCGAACAACCCGACGGCAACAGCGGCCAGCACGATCCCGGCGAGCTCGCCGGCGCGTGCCCTGGACTGGGCGCGCGCCGGCATACCGAGTGCGCGCAGCACGGCCACCTCGGGCCGCCGACCGGACAGCAGGGTGGCAGCGACGGCAGCGACACCTGTGCCGGCCAGCAGCACCGACCCCGCGGAGGCGACCCAGAAGACCAGGCGGACTGCTGATGCGGCATCGGTGACCGGCACGGGGGCGGCGCGCGTGGTGGTCGCGATACCGGCCACCTGGGCCATGGTCTCCGCCAGGACGGGCGGGTCCGCGCCGCTGATCCACAACTCGCTCGGGTCGGGCAGCACCGCGTCCTGAGCGAGCAGGGCCGCACTATAGGCACCGGCATCGACGAGCACAACATCGGGGGACTCTGTCCCGGGCACCGCCTCGACCACGGCCGCGACCTCGCCGCCCACGGTCGTGCCATAGGCGGCGAGGTCGATGGTCGAGCCCACCTGCAGGTTGTTGGCCTCGGCGAGCGGGCGGGTGACGGCCAGCGGCAGGAGTCCGCTCGTCGCCGGGGTTGCCCGCAGGGGGAGCTTTGTCCCCGCTTCGAACGCCAGCTCGCCGCCCAGAGTGTCGGTCAAGGACAGCCCGCCGTCCGCGCCGGCCCGTAGCACCGCCCGGGTCTCACCCGGGGGCAGCTGCACCTGCCACCCGTCAGCGCTGTCGGCAGCGGGGAGCCGCTCGCCGTCGACGACGACGGCGACATCGACCGTGTAGGCGAGGTCGAAGTACACCAGCATCCGGTCGAGGTCGATGCCGACCACCTGGTAGGTGGTTCCTGCTGGCACCGGGATGGTGACCGTGCTGCTCCGGGTGCGCGCCGTGCTCCTCAGCTCCCCCTGCCCCGTCCGGGTGATCTCGATGACGGCCGGCAGTGCCGGGGTGACCACTCGCTGGATGACGCCGGAAGCGGAGTCCTGGACCAGCAGCGACACGTCGAACTCGATGTCGCCGCCTATACCGAGCACGTCCTGCTGGGCTTGTTTGAGGGCCTCGGCTTCCGGGAACCCCTGGTCCTGCAACATCTCGGCGAACCTGCTGATCTCCTGGTCGAGCAGACGCAGCGACTCCTCGGGTAGGGACGGGGTCAGCTCGATCTCGAGCTCGATAGCGTCAGTGCCGTCGGGGATGTCGATCGGCGACCCTCTCGAAGGCTGTGGGGCCAGCTGCTCGGCCAGATCCGCAGGATCGGCGGCGCCGTCGGGCACGATCGCCACCTCGCCCAGGGTGCCCAGGGGTGCCGCCAGCAACAGCGCGTCGCTGTCCCCGGCATCGGTGGTGGCCGACCACACCGGGGCGACGGCCTGCACCCCCTCCATGTCGGCGACGGGGGGCAGGGCCGCGATCTGCCCCGCCTGGCCCGCGACCGGCCGGGACTCCACGGTGGCGCGCACGTCAGCCCCCTGCCCCAGCGCGGCAAGCCTGGTGCGCAGGTCGGCAGACGTGCCGGCATACAGCCCCGACACGGTGGTGGCGCCAACAGCAAGCACGACCAGGACCACGGGCACCGCATACACCAGCAGCCGGCGAGAGACCTGGGTGGCCGACAGGTGCGCGACCAACCGGCGACCGGGACGCGTCAGCCGTTCCACGATCCGGGTCAGCGGGCCGAGCAGGGCCAGGGCGATCACGGCCACGGCACCGAGCAACAGGGCCGGGGCGGCCCCGGCCACCAGGTCCGTGCGCAGGGTGCCGTCGGGGTCGGTGACTAGAGGCGAGCCGTAGCGACGCAGCTGCCACCACGCCAACGCGGCCGCCCCCACCACGAACACCAGGGTGGCCAGGGCTGCGACGGTCCGGGCCCGCCCGGACCGGTCCGACACCCGCCGGGCTGCGACCTGCTGCACCTGCGCGACCGTCACCGCCAGCAGACCCGCGAGCACAGCGGCACCGGTCGGCACCGCAATGCGCAACACCGCGGAACTCTGCGCAGCACCGGCAGGCACGGCTCGCAGCACCCCGAGGGCCAGCACGATGCCCAGCACCGTGCCGACCACCGTGACCACCAGAGCCTCGACCGCCGTCCACCCGATCACCTGACGCCGCGACGCGCCCCGGGCCAGGAAGACCTCCAGCTCACCCGTGCGGGCCGCTGACAGCAACCGGGCCAGCTGCACCACGGCAATGACGCACACCCCAAGGAGCACGATCAGCGGGACGACGTTGAGCGCCCGCGCCGTGTCCAGGTTGCGGGAGGCTCGCTGCGCCGTCGGGGCGAGATCGCCCTCGACCGTCAAGCCGCGCACGGCCACCGCGTCAGTGTCCAGGGTCCTCTTGAGGGTGGCGGCCGCCGCCGCCAGGGGTGCCAGGTCGTCGGGCTGCAGCTGATCGGCGTCCGGGAGCACGGTCCACTGCACGAACGGCGGGTCGCTGAAGGCCGATATCTCGGCGGCATCCACGATCATCGGGCCGACCAGGTCGTCGGCTGCACCGACAGCCACCAGCGGATCGCCGAACCAGACGGCGGCACCGGGATCGACGGGCCGCCACAAGGCGGTGACCTGCACCTGCTGGTCGCCGACGTCCAGGGTGTCGCCGACGGCGACCTCCCACCGGGTCGCGGCGCCCGTATGCAGTGCTCCTTGCGTCGGCGTGCCGCCCGGGGTCGGCCACTCGCCGTCGACCACCTCAACCCGGCCGGTGAAGCCGGGGTCGTCGGGGGACAGGGCGGCGCCCGCCACGAGCTGCAGATTTTCGTCCCGGTCCGGCACCGGGCGCGGCTCGCCGGCCAGGGCGCGCTGCACCACCACGGGCGCAGGAGCGAACGCCTCGGCAATGATGCGGCGGGCCGAGTCGTCCTGGCCCGGTGCATCCTCGGCCTGCCGGGTCTGCACCCGCAGCCCCGCCTCGGTCGGGTCGTCCGCGCCGGTCAAAGCCTGCCGGGCCGCGACGGTTGCGGCCGCCTGCGAGTAGCCCACCGTCCCGGCGATGATCGCCGTCGTCGTGGTCACCAGGGCCAGGATGGTCAGCAGCAGTCCCACCCCCGCCCTGGCGCGGTGCAGGATCAGCGCGAGCGTCGACATACCCATGCTTGCTGCCGCGGGGGCGGGCGCGGGTGCGGGGGCGGCGACCCCGTCCGGGTGGGGCTCACGGGCGCAGGTCCCGCTCGTCCACGATCCGCCGTGCTTTGCCGACCGAGCGCTCGATGCCGTCTGGCGCGAGGCGCAGGACCAAGAGCCGGTCGACCGACCAGGTCTCGGCCTCGTTGTGCAGGTCGGGTCGAGGCTCGGTCTGCGGCAGGCTCATCGTTCGCTCCTCGGGGTCAGGCTGCGCGAGCGCCCGCGGGCGTGCGCGAGCAGCGTTTGCGCGGCTTCTTCCGTTTTGCTCGGGATGTTGCGCGCTCCCCGCGGCGTTTGCTCGGGATGTTGCGCGGGGTTGTCCGTTTTGCTCGGGATGGTGTCGGCCGAGCTCACCCCCACACCGAGGCAGGTGATGCCGAGGCCCGCCGAGGCTGTGTCCTGCGCCCACATGGTGCGGACGTGCTCGACGTCGCTCATGACTTCAACCCCGGGCTGGGGCGGTAGCGTCCGCCGGGGAAGGACCGGTCAAGGGCCTCCAGGGTGTGTCGTATGCGGTCCGCTCCCAGATCATCGAGCCAGTCGAACGGGCCCACCGGATAGTTGGTGCCCAGCCGCATCGCGGTGTCGACGTCCTCGGCGCGTGCCACCCCGCGGTGCACCAGGTCGACCGCCTCGTTGACGATCATCGCCAGGGTGCGGGCCACCGGGTCCGTGGTCACCTCGCCGCCGACCAGCCGCTCGACCAAGGCCAGGTCCGGCTCGGCGTCGAGCGGACGACCGCGCTCGTCATACCGGAACACGCCGTGCCCGCTCTTGCGGCCCAGCCGTCCCTCAGCGACCAGCTGCTGCTGGTATGCGGTGGGCTCGTAGCGCGGGTCGCGGCGGGTCTGCTCCCACACGCTGGTACCGACGGCGAGGTTGACGTCCTGCCCGATCAGGTCGGTCAGCTCCATCGGGCCCATCCGGAAACCGGCGTGCTCGCGTAAAGCGTGATCCACGGTAGCCGCGTCGAGGGTGCCGTCGGCGACCATCCGCTGCGCTTCCCCGTAGAACGGCCGAGCCACCCGGTTGACGATGAACCCGGGACTGGAGGCGCACTCCACCGGCGTCTTGCCCCACGCGCGTATCAGCGCTGCGGCGTTGTCAAGGACCGCGCGGGATGAGTCGACACCGCGGATCACCTCGACCAGGCGCATCAGCGGCGGCGGGTTGAAGAAGTGCAGCCCGATGACGCGATCGGGCTTGGGTAGGCCTGCGGCGATGGCCGAGATGTCCAGGCTGGAGGTGTTGGTCGCCAGCACGGTGTCGAGCGGCTGGCGCTGCGCCAGGGCGGCGAAGATCTCACGCTTGACGTCCAGGTCCTCCACCACAGCCTCGATCACCAGACCGACCGGCGGCAGGTCGGCGATATCGGTGCCCCCAGAGCGGATGCCCGTGGGGTTAGCGCCCGAGACGCCGGTGCCCGCGACGTGCAGTCGGCCAATTGCCTGCCCCGCGTCGACCGCGGTGATCCTGCCTTTGTCGGCTAGGCGCCGCAGCCTCTCGCCGAGGGCCTCGACGGCTTGCGCGGCGGCACCCTCCCG
>JAABUN010002404.1_pt1 | contig 33585 bp, 36 predicted proteins | sample 5559311 | NCBI WGS metagenome assembly JAABUN01 (sample SAMN10711877, study PRJNA513370) | rock metagenome | isolation source: Antarctica rocks | place: Antarctica: Victoria Land, Siegfried Peak sud | reverse complement strand
CGGAACGGACCCCACGATCCTGGCCCCGACAGCGCCCGAAAACCAGCCCCGCACGCAGACGAGCCGCTACCGAATCTTCGCGAACCACGGCGAGCCCTCGAGAGGGCTCTACGGTGCTGACCTGCAGTCATCGGTCGGAGGCCATGATCGTTTCGGGTTCCCCACCTACGCCGCCGCGACCGGTACCTGCGTCAGGCCCGGACGCTGGACGCCGCGCCGGGCCGACCCACCCGCCGCCGACGTCGGCACCGACGAGGACGTGCGCACAGAGATCATCGGCTTCCACCGTCCGCCCACGACGACCGCCAACACGAAGTCGACAGTGTCGGCGTCGAGGGACGTGATGACGAACGCCTTGTTCATCGTGGATCAGTGATGGAAAGCGGAGGGTCAGCGAGTCGAACGCTGTAGGGCTTGCACCCGAACCGCGCTAGCAACGTGGAGCCGTCACCGTGAGGCCACCCTCCAAGGGCTCAATAGCCTGTCGTGTCGAAGCCGTCGGCTGGAGTCGAACCAACGACCGTCCGGGTAGAAGCCGGCTGCTCTGTCCGCTGAGCTACGACGGCGAATTACCCACGGCGAGAGTCGAACTCGCAAACACCTGCACCTGAGGTAGACGGCTCGCCGATGGCCTACGTGGGCTCGTTCTTGCACTCGATCAGCTGGTCCAGAGCGATGGACAGCGCGGCGTCGTCGCTCTCGCAGACGCGGCGACCACGGGGGCTCAGATCCTCGATCCGGACGCGAACCGGTCCATGTCCTTCGTATCGACCAGGTGCACTCGCAGGCCCCCATATAGCAGTCGGAGCGGTACGTCCCTTGCTACGAGGACGACCGACTGCTGCCGGTTCGGCGACTGCAGTTGGGGTGACGGACGAGACTCGAACTCGCTGACTCCGGGATCACAACCCGGCGCTTCGACCACTTCAGCTTCCGCCAACGTGCGCATCGAGGGACTCGAACCCCCGGTCAACTCCGTGTGAGGAAGCCGCTCTGCCGCTGAGCTAGATGCGCGTGCGGCCCCGTTGCGTGAGCACGGTGGAGCCAAGCCGCGATCAGGCCCCCACCGCGGCGTGTCCTCTCACAGTCAGGCGGTCTCGAGGGCAGCCCAGACCTGCCGCTGGGTGTAGCCCGTCTTGTCCGGTCGCCATGGGTACCAGCGCAAGCGCATCCCGGCCTCCTCGGGGGTCCGGTCACGCTTTCGCTGGTTGCAGTCCATGCAGCACGCCGCGAGGTTCTCCCAGCTGTTGCGACCACCGCGGGACTGAGGCAGGACATGGTCGACCGTGTCGACCTTGTGGCCGTCACGCTGACCCTTGCCGCAGTACACGCAGGTGTGCTTGTCCCGGTCGAGGATGTCTCGGTTGGTAGCCAGGCTGGTGACGTCGTCGTGAACGCGGTTCCCCCACGGCACGTAGACGTACTTGGTCAGCAGGATGACCCGTGGGAACGGCACCGTGGTGCTCGGCGAGCGAACTGTCCGCTCTGGGTCAGCCTCGTAGACCTGCGCCATCGGGATGCCCTTGGCGTCGGACTGGAGCAGCAGGGTGACGGCCCGCTGCCAGTCGCAGAAGGCGAGCACGCTCATATCGGCGTTCAGAACAAGGACTCCAGCGTGCATGGTGCTCACCTCCTTCGGACGGTTGATGGGGACCTTCATGGGACGCGACCCGGACGGGAATCGAACCCGCTGCATCCGCCTCGACCGGGCGGCGCTCTGCCAGTGAGCTACCAGGCCAAGCGCCGTCCTTCGATCCGTGGGGAAGCTTCTCCCCGGCGCCGGGGACGGTGCACGCGGCCGGCGTGCGCTCGTGCCCTCGGCAGGAATCGAACCTGCGGCCTCCTCATCCGTAGTGAGGCGCTCTATCCCCTGAGCTACGAAGGCAATGCTGACCTGGCTGGGCTCGAACCAGCGCCGTCCGGGATGAACAATCCAGGGCTCGGCCAGCTGAGCTACAGGCCGAGGTCCTTACGGGCCGTGGGTCGATCGACGCGCATGACCTTCGTGACTGACCGGTTGTCCTTGTCGACCCAACCCGACAGCGGAAGGCTGTTGGCGAGGGGGATGGTGGCTGTTCGCAGTGGCCCAGCACTTCGGACGCTGCGTCGCGTAGCGGGGTCGGGAGTCGAACCCGACTTTGTAGGCTTATGAGGCCCGCGAGATACCCTTTTCCATCCCCGCTCGATGACACGTGCCCCCGGCAGGACTCGAACCTGCGACGTACCGATGAAGAGTCGGCCACTCTGCCGCTGAGCTACAAGGGCCTTGCTGTACGCGGAGAACCGAGAAATCGAACCCCGTCAGACCTCCACCCAGTTCTGCTGTCGAATGGCTGCGGTCACCACGGCGCCCGGTTCTCCGTGCGTGACCCTGGTAGCCGACGAGGAGTGAGACCCACATCAACGTGAACGTGAATCCGGCGACTCTCAACATCGGCTGCACCCGCAAAGCTCCCGAGGCTGGAATCGAACCAACGAAGGCCGCGCCCAGAACGCGGCTGGCCTGCCAACAGGCCGCTCGGGATCTCGATCTCAGGGCTGGGATCGAACCAGCGAACACGGGGACCAAGGCCCCGCCGGGAAACCAGCTTCCCTCCCGGGATCATTCCATCAGGCGACCTGGAGGAACGTGTCTGACGTACCGACTGAGCCACCCGGGCGTGGATCCGATGACGGGCTTCGAACCCGATACAGTCTGCCCAGCAGGATTCGAACCTGCGGTCTTCTGATCCCAGATCAGACGGGATGCCAAGCTTCCCCATGGGCAGGAGACCGGCAGGTTGGCACCCTACCGGCAACACGACACACTTCTTGAGTTGACAAAGTTCAACAACAGCGCAGCCCAGTGGCTGTGCTTTGCGAGGATGGAAGGATTCGAACCTTCACGGGCAGGTTTTGGAGACCTACCGACACGACCGGCGCCCATCCCCAGGCTCGTCATCCGACGACGAGGGGAATGACGGGTACTAGCGGGTGTGGAGGGCCTTACGGCGCCATGTCGAATGGGCTTCCAACACTGAGGTCCTGCCGACGTGCTTCGGCTGCTCCGGGCTCGCGAACAACGCGACGTGGGCACTGCCCATGTCGATCGCGTAGGTCCCCAGGAACGTCATGTCAGAAGGGTGCCTCGGGCTGGCGGGGATAGCAAGGGAGTTCTTTCAGGCAGCTGGCCAGGCACCAACGACCCGAGACCCGGGAGCGGGTCTTCGGAGACGGCCGGCGCGTCCGGGCTTCGAATCCTGACGGCCTCCCCGGGGTCAGTCCCGGAACCACCGACGGAGCTTCGGTCGTGACGCGACCGCCTGCGCTTCATCCCAGCGCCCACCCGTCGCCTCGGCCCGGGCCTGCTCCAGCGCGTGCAGGCGACCGAGCGTGAAGCCGTTGCGGCCGGCCAGGTGGCTGCGCTGGCCGAGCTCGAAAAGGACCTGCCGGGTGGCCACCCCGTCCTGGACGTCGCCCAGCGACTCCTGGAGGTCCTCCATCTGCGCAGCGAACCGTCGGGCCGGCCGACCGAAGGCCGGAGTCAGCGACTCCGCGGCGTAGCGAGCCCGCTTGGCGGCCTTGCGCACCTCGTGCAGCACCTCTTGCTGCTCGGGTCCCGGAGGCAGGGCGGCCGCCTGGTGCATGACGCGGTCGAGCCGCCGCCACGAGCGGCGCATGGCGTGCGTGAGAGCTGGCTCAGCGGCCCGCCTGGCTGCTTTGCGGAAGGGGGGTGCGGTGACCAGCTCGTCCAGGTCGTCGAGCAGCTGCAGATATCGCTGACCGTCGAGCTCGGCGAGCAGCCGCACGCGGGCGTCACGATGACGGTCCTGGAGCTCCAGGTCCAGCTGGTCGCGCACCTTGCCGAGCACGAGCTCGGGCGGCTCGGTCGCGAGCATCTCCAGGAGCCGGCCACGCATCACCTCGGCGTCGCGCACCTCGCCCAGGACGCCGGCGAGCCAGCGCAGCTCGTCCCGGAGCGGGTCAGTGACCGCGGAGTCCAACAGGGGTCGGAAGGTCACCAGGGCGCTGCGCAACCTGCGCGTCGCGACGCGCATCTTGTGCACGGCATCCGGGAGGTCCCGCCGGGCGTGCGGGTCCCTGCCCAGCAGCTCCTCCACCTGCTCGGCCAGGTGGGCCTGCACCACGCTCGCGGCGCTGCGGTCATCACCCTGTCCGGTCGGTTCGGACCACCAGGGCCTGTCCGTCGGCCTGGGCAGCGCACGGCCCAGGACGCGCCCGGCCTTGGAGCTCGACCGCGACGGCGTGGCACCGGCCGCGAGCAGCTTCTCCTGCACGGCGTCCAGGACCTTCCGCGGCCCCGCGAGCAGCTCGGCCTCCCACTCGCGCCAGACGACCACCTCGCCGGCGGGCAGCCGACGTCCCGTCACGGTGTCGTCCGCGATCTCGACGACAGGCTCCGCCGCCTCGGCGATCAGCCGCTGCACGACCCGGACGGTGGCGAGCTCAGCGAGCGGGACCAGATCAGCGGAACGGGTCCGGGACCTCACCAGCGCTACGAGCCCCGCAGGAACGGTCCCTGCCCGCGCTTGAACGCGGATCTCCTCACGATCACCACCGGAGGGCAGCTTCAGGTGCCACCCCGCGTCGTGACCACCCTTGCGGTGTCGCAGGGTGATGCCGGCGGCCCGCAGGCGCAGGTCCTCGGTGTCGAAGTAGGTCGCCAGCAGGCGCACCCGCTTCGGGTTCGTGACAGCGAGCACGCCCGGCACGCCGGACAGATCGGGCAAGGTCATGTCGGCGTCGACGTCGTACTTCCGCTCGACCTCGATCGCGCTCGTCGTCACACCGTCCTGGCTCTCCCAGACCACCGTGCACCTGACCTTCCTCCGGCTCAGTCCCTGACCTCGACGCCCTTCCAGAACGCCACGTGTCCGGCGATCTCCTTGGCGGCGTCACTGGGGTCGGGGTAGGACCATGCGGCGTCCTGGTTCGTCTGGCCGCCGGCCACGAGGGTGAAGTAGCTCGCCTTCCCCTTCCACGGGCACCTGCTGGTCGTCGAGCTCTCGCGCAGCACGTCGTCGCGCACCGACTCCCGGGGGAAGTAGTTGTTCCCCTCGACGACCACCGTGCTGTCGCTCTCAGCGATCACCTCACCGTTCCACACTGCCTGCACCATGCGAGTCCTCCTGTGGTCAGCCTTGCGGGAACCCCGGCGGCAGGGCGGTACGTCGACGCGACGGCGGGCGGGAGAGCAGCCGAGCCGCGACCACTCCGCCCAGAGCGCCGAACAGGTGACCCTGCCAACTGATCCCGGCCCGAGGGACCAGTCCGAACAGCAGCGTAGTGCCGTAGAGCAGCGCGACGACCAGCCCCACGGCGAGGTAGCGCAACCGCCGGTCGAAGACGCCGCGCGCGACGAGGTAGGCGGCGAAGCCGAACACGAGGCCGCTGGCGCCGAGGTGCACCGTCTGGGCGGGTGCGACGAGCCAGGTGCCGATGCCGCCGACCAGGGCCACGATGGCCGTCACGGCGACGACCCGGGCCAGACCGCTCAGCGCGATCAGCGCACCGAGGACGAGGAACGGCACGGTGTTCCCGATGAGGTGGCCGAACCCCAGGTGCAGGAAGGGGGCGAGCACGACGCCGACGAGCCCCTCGGTCGACCGGGGGCGGATGCCGAGCGAGTCGAGATCACCACCCAGCACGAGGTCGACCGACTCGCTGACCCACATGACCACGACCATCACGCCGACGGCGACCAGGCCAGCCCGGCGACTCGCTGCGGCCGATCGCTCCACGACCACGGCGGAGGTCATCGCGTCGCCGCGTCGCTCGAGCGTTCGGTCTCCAGGGAGCCCCGCTCGTGCTCGACCGCCTCGCGCGTGAGTGCGCTGGCGAGCCTTCGAGCCTCAGCATCGTCTGCGAACTGAGCATCGCCAGCGCGACGCTCCGCGTTGCGCCGCTGCGCCGAGAGCAGGTCGGCTCGCTGCCCGGCGGCCCGATCGCGGTCGCGCCCGCTCAGGAGCCGGTCGATCGCGGCCTGCGTGCGGTCTTCCCCCGCGGGCCCGCCACTCGTGCCATCGGCCCGCTCTCGCGCCTCAGCCTCGATGTCGCGCTGTTCGCTCGCGCGGTCCCGCGACTCTGCCGCCCGATCGTCGAGGTCGGCCCGGGCGAACAACAACTCGACGTCCACCTCGCGCTCGTCCGACAGGGCGTCCCTCGTCCGGTTCACCTCGTCACGTCGACCGGAGACCACGTCGCGACGGTCGGCGGCATCGTCCCTGTCATCAGCCACGACGTCCCGGTCGTGGGCGGCGACATCCCGGTCGTTCGCGAGCTCATCACGCCGATCGGCCGCCCGCTCGCGCTCCACGGCCCCGCCCTCACCGGTCACGACGTGCGCTCCTCGTCCCCACCAGTCCAGTGGTCTTCTGGCGCAGGATACCGGCAGTGGCCTATCCGGGCACTCTCGCAAGGACTTCCAGCACCGTCGCGAACGCGCGCATCCTGGCGGCCTCGGTCGCCGAGAAGCGGACGTCAAGCCGACGTGAGACGACAGCGAGCTGTTGCGGTTGGGCGACTGCGGGGGCGACCCACATGATCCAGCCGCTGACAGCGGCGAGTGGCGAGGCATCGGGCCCGGCGCGGCCCGAGGCCGGTACGCCACCCTCGAGCGCCCGGCGCGCCAAGGGGAAGCGGGAGGCCTCCCCCACGTCGAGCAGCATCCCGGAGTCGGCGTAGGCCAAGCGCGCCAATCCACGCCCTGGTGCATCGGCGTCGCCCGGGGCGCCGAGGACCGAGCCGACCAACTCCATCGCCCGGACCGTGGCATCACCGCTCGGGCTGTCGACCTTGCTCGACAGCACCTCGAGGGCGCCACCGAGTCGGAGGGCGTCCTCCACCTCACCGGGTTCGACCCCGGGCGGCAGGCGCAGCAGCAGCTCGTCCACCACAGTGCTGCCGTCGACCTCGAGCACGTCGACCGACGCCACATCGACGCCCAGACCGGCCAGCACGGCCGCCACCCCGGCCAACGCCCCAGGTTGGTCCACCAGCTCGATGCGCACTCTCAGCAGCCCCATGCGCCAGAGCCTGCCTCCTCTGCGTTGCGGCGGCGTGTCGACGAGGTGACGGCCACGGGACGACGTCCCGGGCGGGGCTGGACTGCTCGCAGCGCGCTGTCATCGAGCCGCTACGCTCGCGAGGTGCAGAGCGAGCAGGTGTTCTCCGAGGGGTCCGCAAGCGTGCGGGCGGCACGGCGGTTCGTGGCCAAGACGCTCTCTTCGTGGGGGCAGGAGGACGCCGTCTGGGACGCGCAGCTGGTGGTCTCGGAGCTTGCCACGAACGCGGTCCTGCACGCCGGCACGCCCTTCACCGTGCGCCTCACGCTGGCCGACAGGAGCGTCCGCCTCGAGGTGGATGACGGCGTCAGCCGGGCGCCACGGGAGCGGCGCTTCGGTCCCGACGCCACGACCGGGCGCGGCATCAGCCTGATCGCCGAGGTCTCTGCGTCATGGGGCGTCAGCATGCGCCCAGGTGGCAAGAGCGTCTGGTGCGAGCTCAGCGTCACCCCCGGCCCTGACCTGCGCGGGACGCGGGACGACGATGCAGAACCGGACCTCGGCGCCTTCCTCAGCGCCGAGGATGCCGACGGTGCAGGTGGTTCCGGCGCAGCCACGGCGTGGGCCGCGTGAGCACGGACGACGACTCGCGCGCCGCCACGGAGCTGACGACCGTGCGCATCCTGGGTCTGCCTCTTCAGCTCCACGCCCGCGCCCAGGAGCAGAGCGAGGGCATTCGCCGCGAGTTCAGCCTCATCGTCGAGCAGTCCCGCGAGGAGGTCGACGCCGTACCCAGCCGGCTCCTCCAGCTGTCGATGATGCTCTCCCAGCGCTACGAGGGGTTCACCGCCGCGCAGGAGGAGCTGATCCAGAGTGGCATCGAAGCCGGTGACCTCCAGCTGGACGAACTGGTCTTCACCCTCCCCGCCCACGCAGGGGAGGCGGCCGCGCAGCTCGGGGGGGTCCTCGACGAGGCCGACGAGTTCTGCCGGCAGGGCCGGCTGCTGATGCTGGCCACATCGCCTGAGCTCGTGGCCTACCGGCAGTGGTACCTCGACAACTTCATCGCGCAGTGCGCCGGAGGGGACCCGGTCGCCTGGACCGGCACCCTGGTCTGACCGGACAGCTCGTCAGGCGCTTCCCAGCAGTCCGCGGCGTCGTAGCAGCCGCCGCTCCACCGGCGCGAACAGGCACAGCTCGACCGCGATGCCCACGACCAGGATGCCGAGGATTCCCGCGAAGACCAGGCGCATGTCGCTGAGCAGCCGCCCCTGGTCGAGCAGGGTGCCGAGCCCGAGGCCCAGCTCCGGCGACGAGACGATGAGCTCAGCAGCCATGAGCGAGCGCCACGAGAAGGCCCAGCCCTGTCGCAGGCCGGCCACGTAGGCAGGGAGCACCGCGGGCAGCAGCACGAACCGGGCGGAGGCGAGGCCACGGGCGCCGAGGACCCGACCGACGCGCAGGAACAGCGGCGGCACCTGATCGATCCCGGACACCATGCCGTTCGCGATCGACGGGACGGCCCCCAGGAGCACTACGGCGTAGATGGCAGCCTCACCGAGGCCGAAGAAGATGATCGCGGCTGGCACCCAGGCGATCGACGGCAGGCTCTGGAGGCCGGACAGGATCGGACCGATCCCCCGCCGCACCGGGCGCACCCGACCGACGAGCAGGCCGAGCGGCGTGCCGATCGCGACCGCCACGAGGAAGCCGATCCCCCCGCGGGTGACGCTGGTCGACACGGCCTCGGCCAGGGTGCCGTTGCGCAGCTGGTCGACCAGCACCAGTCCGACGTCGGCCGGGGAGGGCAGGGCGTACGTCGGTTGGACTCCGGACCGGTAGACCAGCTCCCAGACGAGCAGGGCCAGGCCCACCGCCACGACCGGCGGCCACGCCGTCGACAGGGCGCGGCGCCACCGGGGCGCCCGGTCGGTCTCGTGAACCTCGAGGGCGTCGAGACCGGCCTCCAGCGATGCGAGGTCGTCGTTGTGCACCGTCGTCACGACTGGCCCCCGTGTCGCCGGATCTCGGCCCGAAGGTCGTCGGTGATGATCACCGAGAGGGCGGCCACCTCGGGAGACTCGATGCGGCGGGGCTGCTCGAAGCCGACGGGGTACTCCTTGGCGATCCGGCCAGGCCGGGAGGACAGCAGCACGACCCGGTCGCCGAGGCGCACGGCCTCACGGACGTTGTGGGTGACGAACAGGACGGTGAGCTTCTGGGACGCGCGGATGCGGACGAGCTCCTCGTGGAGCACGTCACGGGTGATCGCGTCGAGCGCCGCGAACGGCTCGTCCATGAGCAGCACGCTGGACTCCTGCGCGAGGGCCCGCGCCATGGCGACCCGCTGCCGCATGCCGCCGGACAGCTCGTGCACCCGCTTGCCCCCGGCGTCCCGCAACCGCACGAGGTCGAGCAGCTCGGTCGAGCGGGCCCGTCGGGCGCGCTTGCCGACGCCGCGCAGCCTCAGCGCCAGCTCGACGTTCTGCGCAGCTGTCAGCCAGGGCAGCAGGGCCGCCTCCTGGAACATGAGCGCAGCGCTCCCCCCAGCCACCTCGACCTTTCCGGCGCTCGGGGCGTCGAGGCCCGCGACGAGGTTGAGCAGCGTCGACTTGCCGCATCCGGAAGCGCCGAGCAGACAGACGAACTCACCCTCGGCGACGTCGAGCGACACGTCGTCGAGAACGGTCGGCCCGTCGCCGAAGCGCTTGCTGACCCCTTGCAGGCGGACAGCCGGAGTCCCGGCCCTCCCTAGCGTCGTGCCCCCGTGAGAGGTGTCCAGCATCGTCACTTCGGCGTGGCTCCCAGTCCTGCGTCGTCGACGGGGCGGCCCAGCACCTGACGCAGGATCGTCAGGTCGTAGATCCCGGTGAGGTCGGCCTTCTTGACCAGGCCCGTGTCGAAGGCGTGCTGGGCCGAGGTGGCGAGCGACCCTGCCACGGGGTCGTCCGTGATCTGAATGGCATCGAACGAACGCTCGAGGACCGCCGGCGCGAGAGGCTTGCCGGTCAGCTCTGCCAGCGCGTCGTTGACGACCTGCTTGCCCTTGGCCGGATCACCCACCAGCTGCCTGTTCGCCTCGACGGACCCCTCGACCAGCTTGCGGACCGTCTCGGGGTGGTCACGCAGGAACTCGGTGCGCACGACCAGGTGGGTCGTCACGAAGTCGCCGCCCGGCCACAGGTCGCGCTCGTCGAGCAGCACCTTGCCGCCACCCTCGAGCACGAGCCGGGATGCCCAGGGCTCGGGCACCCAGGCCCCGTCGATCTGATCGGCCTGGAACGCCGCCAGGGTCACGGGGTTCTCCTGCGCCTGCACCGTCACGTCACCAGCGCCAGTGAGGTCGACGTCGTAGCCGTTCTGCGCCAGGTAGTGGCGCAGAGCGATGTCCTGCGTACCGCCGGTCTGCGGGGTGGCGATCTTCTTGCCCGCGAGGGCTCGGACGTCAGCGATCTCCGGCTGGACCACCAATGAGGCGCCCCCGCTGGTGGCGCCGGCGATGATCCGGACCGCCTCGCCCTGGCTCTTCACGAAGGCGTTGATCGCCGGGTTCGGGCCGATGTAGGTCGCGTCGATCGACCCGCCGAAGAGCGCCTCGACCGCAGCCGGGCCGGCGTTGAAGGTCTGGGTGGTGAGCTTCGTGCCGCCCAGCGCAGCGGCGTAGGTGCCGGAGGCGTCGCCGTAGACGGCGGTGGCATGGGTGATGTTCGGGAAGTAGCCGAGCCGGAGCTCCGCCGCAGGCGTGCCGCCGGTGCTCGGAAGCGGCTCGGGGGCCGCCGAGTCACGCCCCCCGTCCCCGGTGGTGGCGCAGGCGGTGGTTAGGGCGAGCGCGCCGAGGGCCAGCGCGCGCGCAAGCCGACGGGCAGACAGGACAGTGTTCACGGGAGGGGAGATCCAGACGGGGAGACGGGGCGGGGACCAGAGGCGTCAGGGACGCGTCAGGGTCAACAGGTCTCGTCGAAGGCGTCCGCGCGGCGACCGACCCAGAAGGGGTCCAGCATCAGGTCGTAGGCGGGCACAGCCAGAGGTTGCCACACTCCAGCCCGATCTCCTAGTCGACCGGTAGGAGATGGATGTGTGCCGTGTGCCACACCTCGGGCTCGGCGGCCCTCGCCGCCACCGCTGCCGGCAGCTGACCGGTGGCGATGTCGGCCAGCGTGACGTGCTCCAGCACCTCGCGAAGGCTGGAGCGCACGGCGAGCCACACGGCTGTGAGCGGCTCAGCGCACCCGGCGTACTCAACATCCTCCGGGCGTTGACCCCGGACCGAGGCAAGCGGCCCGTCCACGGCCCGGATCACGTCCGCGACGGTGATCGCGTCTGCGGGGCGGCTCAACCAGAAGCCCCCCGAGGCTCCGCGCTGGCTGCGGACGACGTTCGCCTCACGCAGGCTGGTGAGGATCGCCTCGAGGAACTTCGACGGGATGCCGTGCGCAGACGCGATGGCCTCGCTCTTGGTCGGGCCCTCGGAGACCGACGCGAGGTGGACCGCCGCGCGGACGGCGTAGTCCGCCTTCGCCGAGATGTGCACGTCCGCAGTCTCCCACCTCGTGGGCATCCCAGGCACGAGTCACAGCACGGCGTACGACGACCCCAACCGCCTGGGGCCGCGCTCGGGATCGGCGCCCGGTTGCTGCAGGCGCAGCCCGACGTGCAGGGGGGCGATCCCCTGTCGCTGGACGAGCACGGGGTCGAGGACCAGCTCGGCGACCTCCGGCAGGGCCTCCCCCACCTGGGCCACCCGCAGGAGCAGGTCCTCGAGCGCCTCGACGTCTGCAGGGGGGTTGCCGGGGAGACCGGTCAAGAGCTGGTGCCCGCGGATGGACCGGACCAGCTCCGCGGCGTCGCGGTCGGTCAGCGGCAGGGAGCGGGTGACCGGGTCGACCAGGAGGTCGACGGCGACACCGCCGAGCCGAAGAGAAAGCAGGGGCCCGGCAGACGGGTCGTGCACGAGCCGGACCACGGTGGAGACCCCCGGCGGGGCCATCGGCTGCACGTAGAGCGGGCCCGGTCCGACGACGCCCTCGACGTCCGCGAAGGCAGCTCGCAGCTCATTCGGCCCGGACAGCCCGAGCCGCACCGCCCCCACGTCCAGCCGGTGTCGCCACTGCTCCGCGACCGCCTTGAGCGCCACGGGCCAACCGAGCTCCTTCGCCGCGGCAACGGCCTCGTCGGCGTTCGCCACGATCGCTGTCGGCCAGATGTCGAGCCCGAGAGGGGCGAGCACCGCGGCCACCTCGGGCTGCGGGAGCCAGGCCCCGTCCGTCGGGAGCCCCTGCGAACGCGACCGCGCCGCCTCCACGTCGAACCGGCTCAGCTGCGGCACCTCGCCTTCGGGCCGCGCCCGCCACTCCGCGTAGTCGACCGCTCGGGCCAGAGCCAGCGCCGCCGCCTCCGGCGAGGCGTAGGAGGGGATCGAGCCACGACCGGGGGCGCCCTCGCCCGGGACCGCCAGTCCCTCCGGCACGCCGTCGACGCCGAGGAAGCTCGCGAGCACGGTCAGCGCCGGTGAGGCCTCGCGCAGCGCCGCTCCGAGTCCGGCAACGACCTCTGGGCGGCCCCGGGGCGGCGGGACCACGACCGCGATCACCGCGTCGACCTGGCCGCTCTCGCACAGCACGGTGAGGGCTGCCCGCAGCTCGTCGGGACCCGCGAACGGCCCGAGGTCGACCGGGTTGACCGTCTGCGTCGTCCCGGTCAAGGCCCGGAGCCGCTCGCGCGAGCCCTCGGCGAGCTCGGGCAGCTCGAGCCCGAGCTCCAGGCAGGCGTCAGCAGCCATGGCGGCGAGGGCGCTCGAGTTCCCGACGATAGCGACTCTGCGTCCCGCCGGGAGCGGCTGGAGCGCGAACAGCTGAGCCACCTCGAACAGCTGCGCCAGCGAGCCCACGCGGACGACGCCGGCCGAGGCGAACAGGGCGCCCACCGCCGCGTCGCTGCGACCGGGCTGGCTGTGACCGCTCTTGAGCGCCACGACCGGCTTGGCCCGGCCCACCTCGCGGGCGATGCGCGCGAACTTGCGGGGGTTCCCGAAGCCCTGCAGGTGCAGCAGCACCACTTCGGTGCGCTCGTCGGCCCGCCAGTACTGCAGCAGGTCGTTGCCGGACACGTCGGCGCGGTCCCCGATGGAGACGAAGCTCGACAACCCGAGTGAGCGTCGGGACGCCTCGGCGAGGAAGCTCCCGGCCAGCGCTCCTGACTGCGAGAAGACCCCGACCCGCCCTGCAGGAGGAGCTCCGGCGGCGAAGGTCGCATGGAGACGGACGGCCGGGTCGGTGTTGACGACACCCATGGCGTTCGGACCGATCAAGCGCATGCCAGCGCTGCGAGCGAGCGTCACCACCTCCTCGAGCCGGGCCCGACCCTGCGGTCCCGCGTCGGCGAAGCCTCCCGACACGACGACGAGCCCGTGCACCCCCTTCACGCCGCAGGCGCGTACGACGTCGACGACCTCCGCAGCCGGGACCGCGACGAGCGCGAGGTCGACCGGCCCGGGCACGTCTCGGACGTCGGCGTAGGCCTTCACCCCGGCCACCTCCGTCGCGGCCGGGTTCACCGGGAACACCTCTCCGCGAAAGCCCGACGCGAGCAGGGAGTGCAGCAGCTCGTGCCCTGGCGCCCCCTGCTCGCGGGACGCACCGATCACCGCGACCGTGCGAGGGGCGAGCAGGCGCTGCACCGAGCGGGCCTCGGCCCGGTGCTCCCGCGCCCGCATGACCGACACCGAGCTGTCGGTCGGGCTGATCGGGAAGGAGAGCTCGACGTATCCGTCCGCGAGCGCCCGATGCACCTGGAAGCCGGCCGTGCGGAAGACCCCGAGCATCGCCCGGTTGGTGGGCAGCGTGTCCGCGACGAACCGCGTGACGCCCCGCTCCCGGCCCGCCGCGGCGAGGTGCTCGAGCAGGACGGGCCCGAGACCCCGTCCCTGGTGGACGTCCTCCACGACGAAGGCCACCTCGCCGTCGCTGGTACCCGGCAGCCGGTCGTAGCGGACCACGCCGATGATGTCGTCGAGCAGCGTGGCCACGAGGGCGACCCGGTCGCCGTGGTCGACCTGGGTGAACCTGGCGATGTCAGGGTCGGACAGGACGGGGCGGTAGGCGAAGAAGCGGTTGTAGACCGTCTCGCGCGACAGTCGCCCGTGGAAGGCGCGCAGCCGGTCAGCGTCACCGGACCGGATCGGACGCAGCCGCGCCGTCCCACCGTCGTTGAGGACCACGTCGGCCTCCCAGTGGCGGGGGTAGGCGGGGTCGCCATCGCCAACGACAGTCGGGCTCACGGCAGCCTGGCCCCCCACACCAGCGACCCTACCGCCGCGAGCAGGGCGAGCCCGAGGCCGACTCCCACGACGCGGTCGGTGATCTCGCGTCGTTCGAGCGTGGTCCCCACCTGGCTGCCGATGTCGTCGTAGACCTCCTCCAGCTCAGCACCGCTCTCGGCGCTGAACGAGCTGCCACCGGTCTCGTCGGCGAAGCGGACGAGCGCAGGGCCGTCGACGGGAACAGGGATGCGCTGGCCCTGCACCTCGACGGTCCCCTCAGCCGTGCCGAAGGCGATCGTGGACACCGGCACGCCGGCATCGACGGCGGCCGCGGCGGCGTCCTCCAGTGAGCGACCCACGGTGTTGGTGCCGTCGCTGAGCAGCACGATCCTGGCCGGTGGGGGGCCCGCGTCGTCCTCACCGCCGGGAACGGACTCGAGGGCCTGCAGCCCCGAGAAGACGGCCTCACCGATGGCCGTGCTCGGACCGAGCCGCAGGTCCTGCACGGCCTGCACCACAGACGAGTGGTCCTGCGTCGGCGACACCACGACCGCGGCCCGGCCACTGAAGGAGACGAGTCCGACGTTGAAGGTCTCGGGTAGGCCCTCGACGAACTGTGCCGCCGACTCCTTCGCCGCCGCGATCCGGCTCGGCGAGACGTCGGTCGCCTCCATGGAGATCGAGACGTCGAGGGCGACGATGACGGTGGCCCGCTCGCGGGGCACCTCGACCTCGGTCTCGGGCCTTGCGAAGGCGGTCGTGAGGGCGACGAGCGAGAGCAGCAGCAGCCCTGCCGGGACGTGCCGACGCCAGCTCGGGCTGCGTGGGACGACCGATGCGAGCAGGTCCAGCTCGGTGAACCGGACGGCGTAGGCGGGCTTGCGCCGCTGCAGGACCACGTAGGCGACGCCGAGCGCGACGACGACCAGCAGCAACCACAGGCGGTACGGGGCGAGGAAGGCCATCAGCGCCCCGCCGCCGCTCGTCCCGCGCCGCGGGTGCGTCGGCGGAGGGCGAGGAAGCGGGCCAGCTCGGGGAGCCAGTCGGAATCGGTCCTGAGGACCAGATGACCGGCCCCGGCTCGGCGCACCGCGGCCGCGTGACCGCACCGCCGGACGGCCGCCGCCGCCGCGTAGCGCTCCCGCAGCCGCCGGTCCGAGGTCTGCACCTCGAGGTGGCGCCCGGACTCGGGATCGACGAGCCGCAGCACGCCCATCGACGGCAGCTCCAGCTCGCGCGGATCGACCACCTCGACCACGAGGACGTCGTGCCGACGGGACAGCAGGCGCAGCGGCTTGGCCCAGGACGGCTCGGCGGCACCTGTCTGGCCGGCGGCAGCCCCGCCGAGCAGGTCCGACAGGACGACGGTCAAGCCGCGCCGCCGGGGCGGCACGGTCAGCGCGCGCAGCCCGTCAGCCAGCGTCGGGCCGACGCCGTCGACCGGGCGGGTCTCCTGCAGGACGTGCAGCAGCGCCAGCACCGCCTGACGTCCGCTGCGCGCAGGCAGGCGGCGTACGCCCTCTGCCAGGACGACGGCGCCGAGGCGGTCACCGGGGCCGGTGGCCAGGTGCCCGACGGCTGCGGCCAAGGCGATCGCGACCCCCCGCTTCTCGGACCGGACCGTGCCGAACGACATCGACGCCGTCAGGTCCACCAGCAGGGTCGTCTCGAGCTCGCGCTCGGCGACGGCGTCGCGGACGTAGGGGTCACCGGTACGCGCCGCGACCGCCCAGTCCATGCGCCGGACGTCGTCGCCCGGGGAGTAGGGACGGGCCTCGGCCGGCTCGGTCCCGGGGCCGGGCAGGTAGCCGAGGTGGTCCCCCTGCAGCAGGCCGTCGAGGCGGGTGGAGACCTGCAGGTGCAGCCGTCGCACCGACGCCGCCGGGGCCAGGGGCGGCTCCGGCAGGGCGCTCGCAAGCCTCACGCCACGCCCCGCCCCTGCGAGAAGTGCTGGGACGGCGCTACCTGCGGCTGGTCGACCTTCTCGAGCACCCGACGGACGATGTTGCCGGCCGGCACGTCCTCGGCGAGCGCCTCGTAGGTGAGGACGAGCCGGTGGGCGAGGACGTCCACGGCGAGGTCGGCCACGTCGATCGGAAGCACGTAGTCGCGTCCACGCAGGACGGCCAGCGCCTTCGCGCCCTGGACGAGCCCGAGGCTGCCGCGGGGCGACGCACCGTGCGCCAGGAGCGGGCGCACGTCCGCGAGTCCCCAGCGCTCCGGCTCGCGGGTCGCCATGACCAGGCGGACGGCGTACTCCCCCACGGCGTGGTGGAGGAACACCCCGTCGACGGCGGCCTGCAGGGTCACGAGCTCAGCCAGGTCGAGGACCTGCTCGGCCTTCGGTGGTGAGACGGCCATGCGCCGGACGATCTCGAGCTCCTCCGACATCGAGGGGTGGCCGACCTCGACCTTCATCAGGAAGCGGTCTCGCTGCGCCTCGGGGAGGGGGTAGACGCCCTCGCTCTCGATCGGGTTCTGGGTGGCGAGGACCAGGAAGGGCGTGGGCAGCGGGTAGGTCGTGCCGCCGATCGAGACCTGCCGCTCGGCCATGACCTCGAGCAGAGCGCTCTGCACCTTGGCCGGGGCGCGGTTGATCTCGTCGACGAGGACCAGGTTGGCGAAGACCGGACCGAGCTCGACGTCGAAGGCCTCCTGTGAGGCGCGGTAGATGCGGGTCCCGACGATGTCGCTCGGGACCAGGTCCGGGGTGAACTGCAACCGCACGGACGAGCCGCCGACGACCCGGGCCAGCGTCTCCACCGCGAGGCTCTTGGCCACGCCCGGGACGCCCTCGAGCAGGCAGTGCCCGCGCGCGAGCAACGAGACCACCATGCGCTCGACCATGCGGTCCTGGCCGACGACGACCTTCTTGACCTCGAACAGCGCCCGCTCCAGGGCGACCCCGGCGTCAGCGACCGCCTGGCCACGGCGGGTCGACCCGGCCGTCCCGCGTCCGGCCACGTCCGAGTCGCTCTGCGCCGCAGTCTCGTCCCGTGCCATGTCGCCCGCCCCGTCATCCATGTGTCGTCCCTGCCCAGTCCTCATGGTGTCGGACCCCTCGGATCCGCGCACCCTGCTGGCCAAGATGCCGCCTCTACGGTGCCCCGCGCTCGGTGAAGCAGGCGTGAAGTCGCCGCCGGCTCGGACGACTCAGCGGCGGCGCACCGGACGCGGCCCGTGGACGAGCGCCTCCCGCTCAGCCTCGGACATGCCGCCCCACACGCCGTAGGGCTCCTGGGACTCGACAGCGTGGGCCAGGCACTCGCGCCGGACCGGGCACGCCGCGCACACCTGCCGGGCGGCCGCCTCGCGCTCGCTGCGCAGCGGTTCACGCTCCCCGTGAGGGTGGAAGAACAGGTCGTCGCGACCACGGCAGCGGGCGGCCAGCTGCCACTCCCACCGCCAGACCTGCGCACCAGGCGGTCTCGTCGTGCCGAGAAGGTCGGGCACGGGCCCTCCTCTTCCTCGTCCTGGCCGCCGGGCGCGGCGCTCGCGGGTCCAGTGTCTACGACGAACGGTAGAACTTCTACCGTACGTAGTATGAGTCGCGTGACACGGCTGGGTGACCTCGAGCGCGCCGCGATGCAGGTCGTCTGGTCGACGGGTCCGGTCACCGGCCGCCAGGTCGCGGAACAGCTGGCTGAGCGCGGGCTCGCCTACACCACGTGGCTCACGGTGCTCACCCGGCTCGAGCGCAAGGGGTTGCTCCGTCGCGACCGGTGCCGCCGCGCCCACACCTACACCGCGGTGGCCTCCCGCGACGACCACATCGCCGTGCTCATGCAGCAGGCCCTCGGCCAGGCCGACGACCGGGAGTCGGCCCTCCAGCACTTCGCCCGCTCGGTCAGCCCGCACGAAGCCGAGGCCCTGCGCCGCGCGCTCGACGATCTGGTCTAGCGCCGTGCTCCTGACAGCGGCGGCCCTCGGCGGGTGCCTGCTGCTGCTGGTGACGGCTGTTCCCCGAGCGCTCGCGGCTGCGACCTGGCCGTCCCGGTCACCTGCGTACGCGCTGGTGCTCTGGCAGGCCATCGGCCTGGTCATGGGCCTGCTGGCCATCGAGGTGGCGACCACGGTCGCCCTGGCCCCGGCCGGCACCACGCACCGCGACGCGCTGCGCTCCCTGCCGGGGGCCGCTCTCCCCTGGTGGTCCTTCGCGGCGCTGGCCCTGGCCGCGGCGCTGCTCGTCCGGCTGCTCTCGGTGCTGGTGGTCTCGACCGCACGCACGCTGCGGGCGCGGCGACGCAACCGCGTGCTGGTCGACCTCGTCGCCACCCGCAACCCGCTGCTCGCCAAGACCCGGATCGTCGACCACGCCGTGCCCGTCGCCTACTGCCTGCCGGGCCTTCGACCCCGCGTCGTCGTGTCGCGCGGAGTGCTCGACCTGCTGCGCGACGACGAGGTGCGCGCCGTCCTCGCCCACGAGGAGGCCCACGTCGAGCAGCGGCACGACCTGGTGATCCTGCCCTTCGTCGCGCTCGGTGCGACGTTCCCGTGGCTCGCCGGTGTGCGCACCGCCCGTGGGCAGGTGGCCCTGCTCATCGAGATGCTCGCCGACGACAGGGCGGTACGGCGGCACCCGCGTGCCGTGCTGGCCCGGGCGCTCGCCAAGGTCGGAGCGGCCACCGTGCCGGACGGTGCGATCGGAGCGACGTCCGACGGCGTCCTGCTCCGGGCTCAGCGGCTGGTCGGCCCGGCGGTCCCGCTCGGCACCGCAGGACGCCTCGCCGTGCTGGGTCTCGCCGGCCTGGTGCTGTCGGTCCCCCTGCTGGGGGTCCTCGGTCCGCTCAGCCTGGCTGGAGGGTGATGGCATCGGCGCACACGCCGAGGCCGTAGGACCGCAGGTAGTCCTTGTCGATCCCGTCGGTCTTCGGGATCTGCGACAGCAGCGGCAGCAGCTGAGCCTGATCGGTCCCCGCCGCCTTCACCTTGCCCACGAAGCCCTTGCCCTCGGCGACGACGGCCGCGAACGGATCGAGCACCTTGGACTGCAGAGCGGCCCGGTCCTTCTCCGGCGGGGTCAGCGCGGCCAGTTCCTTCTGGGCCTTCTCGGCGATCGCCACGGTGCTGTCGGCGTAGGGGGCGAAGCCGGCCGGTGTGGTCGGCGCCGTCAGCGCGCCGAACTCCTTCTGAGCGCCGTCGCAGACCGCGGAGGCCTTCTGCACGTAGGCGGCCTTGGGGTCTGGCCCGCTCGGCTCGTCGCTGCCGCAGGCGGCGAGGCCGAGGACGAGGGCGGGCAGGAGCAGCATCGGGCGCAGGGTCACGCCCCCATCCTGCCCTCCCCCGGCGATCCGACGGCTCAGGCGCGACGCCCGAGCACCCAGCAGGCGACCGCCGCTGCAGCGCCGACGTTGAGCGAGTCGACACCGGCCGCCATCGGGATGCGCACCCGTTCGTCGCTCCTCCGCATCACCTGCTCGGTCAGCCCGGGGCCCTCGGCGCCGAACAGCAGGGCGACCTTGTCGTCCTCCCCGACCCGGATGTCCCCGAGGTCCGTGGCCGCTGCGTCTGGGGTCAGCGCCAGGACCCGGAAGCCTGCCTCTCGTACGTCGTCGATGCCTTGGGGCCATTGCTCGAGGAACGCGTAGGGCACCGAGAACACCTGTCCCATCGACACTCTCACCGTTCGACGGTAGAGCGGGTCGCAGGAGGTCGGACTGAGCAGCACCGCGTCCATGCCCAGGGCCGCGGCACTGCGGAAGACCGCACCGAGGTTGGTGTGGTTCGTCACCGCCTCCATGACGACGATCCGTCTGGCGCCGGCGAGGACCTCGGCCGGGGTGCGCAGGGGAAGGCGGCCGAACGAGGCGAGGGCTCCGCGGTGGACGTGGAAGCCGGTGACCGCCTGGAGGACCTCGTAGGACGCCACGTAGACCGGGCACTCGAGCGCGGCCACCTCGGGGCGCAGGTCACCGAGCCGCTGAGGCGACAGCAGCAGCGAGCGGGGCGGGTAGCCGGCCAGGGCCGTGCGGGCGATGACCTTCTCGCCCTCGGCGATGAAGAAGCCCGACCCGGGCTCGTGCTTCATGCGCCGCGCACCGTCGGTGAGCCCGACGAAGTCGGCGACCCTCGGGTCGGTCGGGTCGTCGACCTGCTGGGCGCTCAGAACCGGGCTCGGTCGTACTGCACCGGCCAGCTCACGTCGGCACCGAGCTCCCGGGCCGCGCGCAGCGGCCAGTGGGGGTCGCGCAGGAGCTCGCGGGCCAGCAGCACCACGTCAGCGGAGCCCTCCACGAGCAGCTGCTCAGCCTGGGCCGGTTCGGTGATCATGCCGACGGCGGCCGTCGGGAGGCCCGACTCCCGACGGACCTGCTCGGCGAACGGCACCTGGTAGCCGGGGCCGACGGGGATCGGGGCAAGGACGTTGCCGCCGGACGAGCAGTCGACCAGGTCGACGCCCCGGGCGCCGGCCTCCTTCGCCAGCGCCACGGAGTCTTCCGGCGTCCAGCCGCCCTCGGTCCAGTCACTGGCCGAGATGCGCAGCAGCAGCGGCTTGTCGTCGGGCCAGGCGGCGCGTACGTCCTCGATGACCTCGAGGGTCAGCCGCATGCGTCCAGCGAGGTCGCCCCCGTAGCCGTCGGTGCGCGTGTTGGACAGCGGGGAGAGGAACGAGTGCAGGAGGTAGCCGTGCGCCGCGTGGACCTCGACGAGGTCGAAGCCCGCGGACTGTGCCCGACCGGTTGCTGCGACGAAGTCGGCCCGGACCTTGGCGATGCCTGCCTCGTCGAGCTCAGCGGGAGCGGCCAGGGACGGGAACGGCTCCGAGGTCGGGCCCACGGGCCGCCAACCCCCCTGGTCGGGCTCCACGACCCCGCGGTCCTCCCACGGGCGTCGCGCGCTGGCCTTGCGGCCTGCGTGGGCCAGCTGCATGCCGGCGAGAGCACCCTGGCCCTGGACGAACTCGACGATCCGGGACCAGGCGACGGCCTGCTCGTCGTTCCAGATGCCCGTGTCCTGCAGGCTGATCCGGCCTTCGGGACTGACCGCGGACGCCTCGGTGATGACGACGCCCGCGCCGCCGACCGCCCTGGCGCCGAGGTGGACCAGGTGCCAGTCGTCCGGCACGCCGTCAGTCGCGGAGTACTGGCACATCGGTGACACCCAGACGCGGTTGCGTGCCGTGGCACCGCGCAGGGTCAGGGGGGTGAACAGCAGGCTCATGCTGAGAGCCAACGACCGGAGGGGACGTGCATTCCGCCGGGGTGACGCGGCTAGGCTCGTGGGACTGCACCTCCTGCCGGCACCCCCCACGCCTGCGCCCCTCAACGTCCGGAGGAACCATGGCCGACCTCGGCAACACGTCCCAGGCCGACACGGCCCACAAGCACCAGGTGACGTCCTGGATCACCGTGATCGTGCTCGTCGTGGCGACCTCGCTGCTGGGTCTCGCCATGGTGCTGCAGTCGATCCCGCTCGCGATCGTCGGCGGGGTCCTCGTCGTGGTGGGCACGGTCATGGCCTTCCGCTTCAAGATCATGGAAGACGCGGTCTGACCTGCCGGCTCAACCCCGGAAGGTCTGCTCCAGCAGCCAGTCCCGACGGGCCTGCAGGACGTCGACCGGCGCCGCTGCTGATGGCGGTCCAGGCACGGCCTTTCGCACCCGCCCGTGCACCACGCCGTGCGGAGCACCTGACCGCGCAGCCAGCTGACCCACCAGGCTGTTGATCTCACGGCGCAGGTCACCGGCAGCACGCCACGACCGGGCATCGGTGTCAGCGGCGTCGAGCTCCGAGTCGGTCGGGACCTCGTCGACAGCGGTGCTCGAGGCCCGCTTGCGGTGGTCGGCGTCGCGCTGGAAGAGCAGCACCGCGGTCTGCTCAGCCGACAGGAGTCCGGGCAGCCCCAGGTAGTCCTCGTCGGCCCCGGTCAGTTGGACCGACCCGGTGACGGCCCGGCCGCCGTGCAGGACGTGGGCGAACTCGGCGTCGGCACCGAGGGCTTGCCAGCCCTCCGCGCCAGCCCCGTCCGGCTCGACCTCACCCGCCTCGAGGGGGTCGCCGAGCTCCTCGCCGGACGCCGGAGGAGGCAGCACGTGGTTGCGCTCGCTCTCGATCTCGGCGGCGAGCGCCAGCAGCGGGCGCACGGCCGGCAGGAAGACCGTCGCGGACTCGCCGGGGCGCCGGGCCCGCACGACGCGACCGACCGCCTGGGCGAAGAACAGCGGCGTCCGGTAGGACGTCATCCACGCCAGGCAGGCGGCCCTCGGCACGTCGACGCCCTCGCTGATCATGCGTACGCAGACCGCGAACCGCTCGGTGCCGGTCGTGAAGGCAGAGATCTTCTGAGAGGCCTTCGCATCGTCGGACAGGATCAGCACCGGCTCGGTGCCGGTGACGCGACGCACGATGGCGGCGTAGGCCCGCGCGTCGTCCTGATCGCTGGCGAGCACGAGTCCGGCCGCATCGGGCATGCCGGCCGCGCGCAGGTGGGTCAGCCGCTCGTCCATGGCCGCGATGACATGGGGCACCCACTGACCACCCGGGTCCAGCGCTGTGCGCCAGGCCGTCGCCTCGACCGCCTTCGTGGAGTCACCCGTCAAGGAGGCCGCGATGACCTCGCCCGCGCTGTTGCGCCAGCGGGAGACGCCCGTGTAGGCGGCGAAGACGACCGGGCGCACCACGCCGTCAGCGAGGGCCTGCCGGTAGCCGTAGCCGTAGTCGGCCACGCTCGCCAGGGCCCCGTCGCCGTCCGGTTCGTAGCGGACGAAGGGGATGCGCTCGTCGACCCGCGTGCGGAACGGCGTACCGGTCAGGGCGACCCGCCTGCGGGCTGGCTCGAAGGCCTCAGCGACCGCTTCACCCCAGGAGAGCCCGTCGCCGGCGTGGTGGATCTCGTCGAGGATCACCAGCGTGCGCCGGGCGTGCTCGGTGCGGTTGCGGTGCACCGCCGGGCGCATCGCCACCTGGGCGTAGGTCGTGACGTAGCCCAGCACGTCGGGTCGCAGGCGGTCGGCGTTCGTGAGCGTCGGATCGAGCAAGATCCCGGCTGAGAGGGCTGCCTGAGCCCACTGGGTGCGCAGGTGGTCGGTGGGCGCGACGACGATCACCCGGTTGACCTCGCGCCGCTCCAGCAGCTCAGCGGCCAGGCTGAGGGCGAAGGCCGTCTTCCCTGCGCCAGGAGTGGCCGTCACGAGGAAGTCCCGGCTGTCGGCGTCGCGGTAGGCCTGGAGCGCCTCGACCTGCCACGCGCGCAGTCGGCGACCGGTCGGCGGAGCGGTCGAGGCGGAGGGGGCCGTCACCTCGGCCCTGGGTGGGACGACTCGGCGGGCACCGTGACGAAGTCGATCAGCATCTCGACCGAGCGCAGGATCGGCACCTGGAGGTCGGCGTAGCTGTCGACGGCGGCGAGCACCCGCTTCCAGCCCTGCCAGCTCTCGCCCCACCCGAGGGCAGCGCAGACACCCTCCTTCCAGGGACGTCCGGGGGGCACGACCGGCCAGGCGGTGATCCCGACGGCAGCTGGCTTGACGGCCTGCCAGACGTCGACGTAGGGGTGTCCGGTCACCAGCACGTGCGGGTCCCTCACCTCGGCGACGATCCGGCTCTCCTTGCTGCCGGGGACGAGGTGATCCACCAGGACGCCGAGCCGGCGGGTCGGGCCGGGCCGGAACGACCGCACGGCCCCGGCCAGGTCGTCGATGCCCTCGAGCGGCTCGACCACGACCCCCTCGATCCGGAGGTCGTCGCCCCAGACGCGCTCGACCAGCTCGGCGTCGTGCTTGCCCTCGACCCAGATGCGGCTGGCCTTGGCGACCTGGGCCCGCTGGCCGACGACAGCCACGGAGCCCGACGCCGTACGGCGGGCCGCAGGCGCGCCCCCTGCGGCCGGGCGGGCCAGCGTCACCGGTGAACCGTCGAGCAGGAAGCCGCCCGGGTCGAGGGGGAAGACCCGGACCGCTCCCCGACGGTCCTCGAGGCTGACCCGCTCCTTGTCGACCTCGACCACGGCGCCGCACCAACCGGTCGCGACCTCTTCCACAACCAGGCCCCGATCAGCCGCGACGACCGGGACGGCGGCGCGCACCGGGCGGGCCGTGACCATCGAGCCGTCGTAGCGGCGGCTGGGCGGGGGGTTCGACGGCACGGCCCAGACGCTAGACGGAGGGAGCGACAGCCGACGCTAGGCTCGGCCCTCGTGTCGAACGTCAGCGGACGCCCTCCCCGCAGCGCCCTGCTGGCTGCGTGGGGCAACGCCTGGTTGGCGGGCGACGCGTCACTCCCCGAGCTGGTGACCAGGATCACCGGGGCCGACGACGCCCACGACGTCCACGGTCTCGACCCCTTGCCACTCCCCGTGGACCGGGCCGTCGCTCGCCTGCGCGCCTCAGGGGCGACCCGCCTGCGCCTCGTGCTGCCCGTCCCTGGAGACGCCCTCGGCCTGCCCGCCCCCGGCCCCTTCACCGCGGCCGCCCTCGCGGCCAGCGAAGGGGTGCTGGCACTCGATGCTCACGGCGCCGGGACGGGGCTCGTCCCGGTCCTCACCACCCACGGCTCGGCCTACGACGGCACCGTGACGACGGTGGCGTGGACGGCGTACGACGTGGTCGCCCCCGGTCCCGACCCGGGGCCGTTCCTGCACGACGCGGAGCACGACCTGCGGCGCGGCATCCTCGAGTGCGCCTCGGCCCTGCGTGACCTCGACGTGGCCCGCTGGCGTCCCGACGTCGCCGGGGCCCTGACCGACCTCCGCCGACAGGCGCGCAGCGGGATCGACGACGAGGAGCTTCCCGGGGGCTACCCCCAGCGCGCCCGGCAGCTGCTGGTCCAGGCGCGGCAGCTCGCGGGTGTCTTGCAGCTCGCGGCGGAGGACGCCGGGGGCGCCCTCGACACGCGGGAGACCGCTGGGCGCGAATCAGCGCTGCGCGAGCTGGCCCGGCTGGTCCGCCGAGCACGGGTGGCCGGCTACAACGCCTACGGGCTCGCCACGTGAACGCCTACGGGCTCGCCACATGAGCCTGCTCCTGACCGTCACCGGACGGGACCGTCCCGGGGTCACCGCCGCCCTGTTCGACGTCCTCGCCGAGCACGGGGCCGAGGTCGGTGACGTCGAGCAGGTGGTCGTCCACGACCGGCTGCTGCTCGGCGTCGTGCTCTCGGGGCAGGGCGACGGCGCCGCCGTACGCGCGGCGCTCGTCGCTCGGGCGCGCGAGCTCGACGTCGTGGTCGAGTTCACCGTGCTGGACGCTGAGACCGCCCCGACGGCCGGGGTCCGGCACCACGTCACCGTGCTCGGCGCGCCGCTGCGCCCCGAGGCCTTCGCCGGCGTGGCCCGCAGGCTCGCCGCGTGCGGCGCGAACATCGACCGCGTCCTGAGGCTCTCGAGCTACCCGCTCGCGGCGTACGACCTGCTCGTCTCCGGCGGCGACACCGCCCGCCTGCGCAGTGAGCTCGCCGCCGAGGCGGTCGGGCAAGAGGTCGACATCGCCGTGGAGGAGTCCAGCCTGTGGCGGCGGGCCCGCCGCCTGGTCGTCATGGACGTGGACTCGACGCTCGTCCAGGGCGAGGTCATCGAGATGCTCGCGGCGCAAGCGGGGTGCGAGGACGAGGTCGCCCGGGTCACGGCCCAGGCGATGGCTGGCGAGCTCGACTTCGAGGCCTCGTTGCGCGCCCGGGTGGCCCTGCTCGAGGGCCTGCCCGTCGCGGCCGTCGACGTCGTGCGCGAGCAGGTCCGGCTCACGCCCGGCGCGCGGACACTGGTCCGCACCCTGCAGCGGCTCGGCTACGCGGTCGGCATCGTGAGCGGAGGGTTCACCGCCGTCACCGACGACCTGGTGGCCGAGCTCGGCCTCGACCACTCGCTCGCCAACACCCTCGAGGTGGTCGAGGGGGCGCTCACGGGCCGGGTCGTCGGCCCCGTCGTCGACCGAGCCCGCAAAGCCGAGGCCCTGCGCGAGTTCGCCGCCTTGCAGAGGCTTTCCATGGCCCAGACGGTCGCCATCGGGGACGGCGCGAACGACCTGGACATGCTCGAGGCGGCCGGGCTGGGCATCGCCTTCAACGCCAAGCCGGTCGTGCGCGAAGCGGCCGACGCTGCGCTCTCCCAGCCCTTCCTCGACGCAGTGCTGTTCCTGCTGGGCATCCCGCGCGACGAGGTCGAGGCCGCTGATGCGGCTGATGCTGCGGATGCCGAGCCGTGACCAGCTACGTCGCCCTCCTGCGGGGGATCAACGTCGGCGGCAACAACCGGATCGCCATGGCCGACCTGCGGAGGTGGATCGAGGCGCTCGGCTACGAGAGCGTCGCGACCTACATCCAGAGCGGCAACGTGGTGCTCAGCGGGCCCTCCCGTACGACCTCGGAGGTCGCGGCGGCTGTGCAGGCAGCAATCCAGGGTGGTTGCGGGCTCGACGTGGCCGTCATGGTGCGCACCCGCGAAGAACTCGCGCAGGTGGTCGCCGGCAACCCCTACCCCGAGGCCGACGACGAGCCGACTCAGGTGCACGTGGCGTTCCTGACCGACGAGCCGGACCTCGCCGGGCTCGAGGCCGTCGACGCGGCTTCGTACGCCCCGGACGAGTGGGCGGCGGGACCAGGCGTGCTCTACCTGCGCTTCCCGGACGGGACAGCGAGCTCGAAGCTCGCGGTGGAGCTGGCCAGGAAGCGCACCGGTGTCGTGTCCACCGTGCGCAACTGGCGCACCGTCACGAAGCTCCTGGAGCTGGCTCCGGTCTGAGCTGCACGATCCTGGCCGTCGCCGTCGCCATGGCGAGCACCTCGCCGGCGCTGTCACGCAGGTCCCCCTCGAGGAACGCGATCGTGCCTCCTCGGTGGACAACCCGGCCGCGACCGATCAGCCGCCCCGGCCTCGCCGGACGCAGGAAGCTCACCTTCAGCTCCAGCGTCGGCGCGAACTGCTCCGGCGGCAGGGTGGCGATCAGCGCCGGCCCGAGCGTGTCGTCCAGCATCGCGGCGAGGAACCCGCCCTGCACGTGGCCGATCGGGTTGGTGAACCCCTCATGGGCGTCGAACAGGACCTCGATCTCGCCCCGCTCCGGCGCGACCGACGACAGGGCCCAGCCCAGGGTCTTCGCGGCCGGGGGTAGCGGGCGCTGGCCCGCGATGCACTCCCAGAACGGACCGGTGCGGGTGGTGGCGGGCTCGCTCATGGGAGGAGCCTGGCACCTGCCTGCGACAGTCCCTGCCTCAGCCCGGCAAGATCCCCACGGCAAGGATGCGGTCACCGATGCCCTGCCAGCTCCAGTGCTTCAGCACCGTACGACGTGCCGCCGCCGAGGCCCGTGCCGTCTGCTCCGGCGACAGCTCGAGCAGCGCACCGAGCTTGGTGGCGAGGTCGGTCGCGCTCCCGCGCTCGAAGGAGCACAGGGAAGCGAGCTCAGGGGGGTACTCGCGCTCGAGCGCCTCGGCGATCTCGGCGAGCCCGGAGTGCCGGGCCACCAGCGGGAGCGATCCGCAGGAGGCCGCCTCGGCGGCGACCATGCCGAACGCCTCCGGGAAGACCGACGGGGTGACGCTCACGTCGGCGAGCGCCCACAGGTGGGCGAGGTGCCGGTGCTCGAGGGCGCCGGTGAACAGCGCCCGGTCGCCGGCAGCAGCCTCCAGCTCGGCCCGGGCCGGCCCGAAGCCGACGATCACGGCGCGGGCGTCGACCGTGCGGAGCGCCTCGATCAGCAACGAGACGCCCTTCTCGTCGCTGAGCTTGCCGACGTACAGCACCGTGCGGCCGGGGCCGGCGAGGAACTCCTGGAGCCGGTCGGCGTTGCCCTCGTCGGGACGGCGCTGGTCGGCGCCACCCGGGTTCGCCGGGTCCTCGAGGCACTGGACCACGAGAGCGGCCAGGGCCGCCTCTCGCTCCTGCGGGACGAGATCGTCGACGTCTACCCCGGGTGGAACGACGTGCACCGGGGCCGACGTCGGCCCCACGACGTCCTCGAGCACCGAGACGATGTGCTCGGACCCGGCGAGGACGGCCTGCGCCTGGTCCAGGCACTCGGACGCCCAGGCGGCCAGCCCCGCGTCACCCCGGATCGCGAACTCGAGCTCCGAGCCGTGGGCCTTGACGACGAACGGGAGCCCCGAAGCCAGGCCCACGGCGGCGCCGAGCAGCACGTGGTTGACCAGCAGCAGGTCCGCAGGTCCCTCAGCCCGCACGGCAGCGGCGTTCTCCTCGACGAACAGGTCCCGGTCGGGCTGGCTCATCTCCGGAAGCAGCTGGGGTCGGGCGTTGGCGTAGCGGTCCAGGACAAACACCGGCAGCGGACCGGTCAGGGCCGGCCGCACGACCCGCGCCGTCCCGAGGTCGTAGTCCTGCGGGTTCGGCTCCTGGCACAGGACGACGACGTCGTGCCCGGACATGCTCCAGGCTCGGGCCAGCGCCCGGGTGTAGACGTTGGAGCCTGTCCCGCCCAGCAGGTAGCCGTGCCAGATCAGGATCCTCATCGCAGCCACACCGTCGCTGCGGCCGGCACGGTGACCACGCCGCCCGTGAGGCCCGCTCCCCCGGCGGTCGACTCGAGCACCTCGGAAACGCCGTCGACGGCCACCTCCACGACCTCGGCTGCGGTGTTCAGGACGGCGACGAGCGGCCCACGGCGTACGACCAGGACATCTGCTGCAGGTGAGGCGATCTCGACCTCCTGGGGCAGCCCCGGGAGCAGGGCTCGCCGGCGGTGCAGCAGCCTCGCATAGGTCGACAGGACCGACGCGGGGTCGGCCCGCTGGCGGTCGACGGCCAGCTCGGCAGCCCCGTCACCGAACGGCAACCAGGGGCGGCCGGTCGTGAAGCCGAGCCCTGGCTCGTCACCGACCCAGGGCAGCGGGGTGCGACAGCCGTCGCGCCCGGCCTGTTGCCCTCCGGTGCGCAGGAAAAGCGGGTCCTGCCGCAGGGCCTCGGGTACGACGGACTCCTCAAGGCCGAGCTCCTCGCCCTGGTAGAGGTAGGGCGACCCGGGGAGGGCGTACAGCAGCGCCGACACCGCGAGACCGCGACGCCGACCGAGCGGTCCGCCGCCGTACCGCGTGGGGTGTCGTACGAGGTCGTGGTTGGACAAGACCCAGGTGCCCGGGTGGAAGTGCTCCAGGGCCGTCTCGATCGTCTCCCGCAGAGGGCTGGCTCCCCACGGCGTCTGCATGACGGTGAAGTTGAACGCCTGGTGCAACCGGGTGTCCGATACGTAGCGGGCGATGCGGGGGACGTCGTAGAGGAACACCTCCCCGACGAGCATGCGGTCGCCATCGTAGCTGTTCGTCAGCTCGCGCCAGCGCTCGTAGACCGCGAGGACCTCCTCGCGGTCCCAGACGTGCGCCGAGGCCATGGCCTCGATCCCCTCGAAGGCCGGCACCTCCGGAGAGTCGGCGAGCTCCGGGTGCTTGTAGAGGGCGTGCGCCACGTCGATCCGGAACCCGTCCACCCCCCGGTCGAGCCAGAAGCGCAGCACCCGCAGCAGCTCCTCGTGGACGGCGGAGCACTGCCAGTCGAGGTCGGGCTGTCGCGTGTCGAACAGGTGCAGGTACCACTGGCCGTCGGAGGTCCGGGTCCAGGCCGGGCCGCCGAACAGGCTCTGCCAGTTGTTCGGTGGGACCTCGCCCCCCGCCCCCTTGCCGTCGCGGAAGACGTAGCGCTCGCGCATCGGGGAGGTGGGGTCGGCCAGCGCCTCGACGAACCAGGCGTGCTCACTCGAGGTGTGGTTCGGGACCAGGTCGACGATGACCCGCAGCCCGGCGTCGTGCGCGTCGGCGAGCAGCCGGTCGAACCCGGCCAGGTCACCGAAGGACGGCTCGACGTCGCAGTAGTCAGCCACGTCGTAGCCGTGGTCGGCCATCGGCGAGGGGTAGAAGGGCGTCAGCCAGATGGCATCGACGCCCAGATCGACCAGGTGCGACAGCCGTGACCGGATGCCCTCGAGGTCGCCGACCCCGTCGCCGTCGCTGTCGGCGAACGACCGCAGGTAGATCTCGTAGACAACGGCGTCGCGCCACCACTCCCGGCTCACCGGGCGGACGCTACCGGGCGGCAGCGGGCCGACGGGTCGGCGTCGGGCAGCAGCCGACCGGGCACCGGTCGTAGGTCGAGGGCGCCCCGTGGGAGGGCTGCTCGTCGCCCGCGAGCCGTTCGGCCACGAGGTCCCGCAGCATCGCGACGAACCGCAGGTCGGTGCCGACGGTGGCCGCGCGCGAGAGCCGGAACCCGGGCAGGGCTGCCGCCGTCTGCTCCGCCTCGAGGTCGAGGTCGTAGAGGACTTCCACGTGATCGCTGGTGAAGCCGATCGGGACCAGGACAGCCTCCCGCACGCCGGACTCGTGCAGGTCCCGCAGGTGATCGTTGACGTCAGGCGCCAGCCACGGCACCTGGGGAGGTCCGCTCCGGGACTGGAAGACGAGGTCCCAGGCGTACGCGCGGTCGAGCCGCTCGACGACGCCGGCCGAGGCTGCCCGCAGGGTGTCCACGTAGGCCTCACCCGCCGGTCCGCTGCTCGCAGCCATCGACATCGGGATCGAGTGGGCGGTGAACACGAGCCGGGCGTCGGGCCCGGGCTGGACGGCCTGCACGTTGCGGGCGACCGTCGAGAGGAAGCCGTCCTCCGCCCAGTAGTGGCGCAGCTTGCTCACGAGCGGCGCGCCGGGACCGACCTCGTCGCGGGCGCGGAACCAGTCCTCGCGGTACTGCCGGCAGCCGCTGTAGGACGGGAAGGCGCTGGTCACGACGGCCAGGGCGTGGCGCACCCCGTCGTCGCGCATCTCGGCCAGCGCATCAGCGAGGTAGGGCTGCCAGTTCCGGTTGCCCCAGTAGACCGGCAGCTCCGGCCCCCGGGCGGCGAGCTCGCCCTCGAGCGCCGCCTTCAGGGCTCGTGCCTGCGCGTTGATCGGCGAGACCCCTCCGAAGACCTCGAGGTAGTGGCGGCCCACCTGTTCCAGCCGCGCCTGCGGGATGTCCCGGCCGCGGGTCACGTTCTGCAGGAACGGCAGGACGTCGTCCGGCCCCTCAGGCCCGCCGAAGGAGACCAGCAGCAGCGCGTCGACCGGGGGCGCCTCGAGCGGTCGGTCGTCGATGCCCTCGTAGTCGCCTGCTCCGGTCACCGCCCGATCTTGCCCTGCGCGCGCCGGCGCCGCCCGTCCAGCACCCGTCGGACCGAGGCAGTCACCTTCGGAGTAGCCGCTCGTTGTGACGGGAAGAACTGGTGAGCGGCTGCGTCCGGAGCCGCACGACCGCTGGAGGCACCGTGTCCCTGCCCGATCGCTCCCGTCGTGCCGCTGCAGTCGGGATGAGCGCCCTCGCGCTCGCCCTGTGCGGCGGGACCGCCTGGGCATCTGCGCCGGTCGCCACCCAGATCCTCCCCCCCGCGCCCGTCCCGATCATCGACCCTGCCACCGGTTGGCCGATCGACCCGGTCACCGGACGGCCGATCGACCCGAAGACGGGCCTGCCGGTTCCCGTGCCCGTCCCGGCGCCCGTCCCGGCGCCCGCACCGGTCCCGGTGCCTGCCGTTCAGGTCCCTGCCGTGCCGCCGCCAGCCAAGCCCCCTGCCCCCGCCCCCGCCCCGCCGGCTGAGCAGACGCCCACCAAGAACACGACGCCGGCTGGGCCGCCACCGCAGAACTCCACCAGGTCGACGACCGGCGGACAGGCCGGCCCGGCTCCGGCCGCACAGCCCCCCGCACCGGCCGCGGCCGCCCCGATCCCGCCCGGCTCCGCGAGCGGCCTGGCCCTCGTCGGCGGCTCCGGCAACGCCTCGCTGGCGAACTTCAGCGGCTTCGGGGCCTTCGCGCCGTACGCCCAGGGCATGACCGCGGGGAGCGGCTTCGCCTCGCTGCCGTCCTTCGGTGCCCCGATGATCGCCCCGGCCCCTTCGCTGGCGCTGCCCGGGCTCAAGCCGCAGACCGCCGCGACTCCGTCCGACCTGGTCCCGGCCAGCGCGCTCAGCCCCGCGCCTGCGGGCACGGTGCCGGTCCTGCTCGTCGCCATCGCCGTGACCGCCCTGGGTGTCGCCGGCGCGGCGCACGCCTTCGAGCTGAAGCGCCGCCGGGCAGAGGGCACGCCTGCCTGACCGTGCACTTGTAGGTTGACGGCTCCGCCCACTGCGAGGAGCCGTCCGTGCGTGCTGTCCAGATCACCGAGTTCGGCGGGCCCGAGGTCCTCACCCTCGCCGACCTGCCGGACCCCGTCGCTGGCGACGGGCTCGTGCTCGTCGAAGTCGACGCGGCCGGCGTGAACTACGCCGACACCCACCAGGTCGAGAACTCCTACCTGTCGAAGACGACACTGCCGCTCATCCCCGGCAGCGAGGTCGTCGGTCGACTGGAGGACGGCACGCGCGTCGCCGCCTTCGCCATGAGCGGGGGCTACGCCGAGCTGGCCCTGGTGCACCCGGCGATGAGCTTCCCCGTCCCCGACGGCGTCAGTGACGGGCAGGCCCTGTCCCTGCTCGTCCAGGGCCTGACCGCCTGGCACCTGCTGCGCACCAGCACGCACCTGGCCGCCGGCGAGTCGGTCGTCGTCCACGCCGCTGCCGGCGGAGTGGGCACCCTCTCTGTGCAGTTGGCCAAGGCCTGGGGCGCCGGCAACGTGATCGCCGTGGCCTCGACCAATGACAAGCGGGAACTGGCCCTGTCGCTCGGTGCCGACGTGGCGGTCGACGCGGGCGAGAGCGACCTCAAGGGAGCCCTCGAGAAGGCGAACGGCGGCCAGAAGGTCGACATCGTGCTCGAGATGGTCGGCGGCCCCACCCTCGACGCGTCGCTGGCGGCGCTGGCGCCGTTCGGGCGGCTCGCGACCTTCGGCATGGCCTCCCGGCAGGCGTCGAAGCCGATCACGTCCGGCGAGCTGATGTCCCGCAGCCGCGCTGTCGTCGGGTTCTGGCTCGCGCACGCCTTCGCCAAGCCCGCGGACCTGCTGCAGCCGCAGATGGCCGAGCTGCTTTCGATGGTCCAGGCGGGGACCCTGAAGCCGATCGTCGGCGGGACCTACCCCCTCAGCGAGGCCTCCCGGGCGCACGAGGACCTGCTCAGCCGGGCGTCGCAGGGCAAGCTGGTCCTGGACTGCCGCAGCTAGGTCGTCGTCGCCGCGGCCTGCCGGTCGTCGCCGGCGCGGTCGAGCCGCCAGCGCCTTGATCATGCGCAGGATCGCTGGCCCGAGCGCGTCCTCGGGGCACCGGATTGCAGCGATCCTGCGCATGATCTTGTCTTCGACCGCACGCGAAGCCCCCCCCGGGGGGTGATCAGCGGGGAGCGCGGCCCCGGCTCTAGCCTGGATCTTTCATCGACCGGGGGTCGGTGTGGGGTGTTGATGACATGAAAAGTGCTCCCTGGCAGGCAGAATGGGACTTGCGAAGGTTCCGTTCGGCACTGAACAAGGAGCACTTTCCAGGT